>ERZ1046740.1683-NODE-1683-length-15250-cov-6.890293_pt1 | contig 15250 bp, 16 predicted proteins | sample MGYA00383093_ERZ1046740 | MGnify/ENA primary metagenome ERZ1046740 (study PRJEB29581, sample SAMEA5548363) | metagenome | biome: marine; feature: coastal; material: water | depth 25 m | study: Short-term variability in the microbial, nano- and picoplankton... | reverse complement strand
TTTATGAATTAGACATAGCAGCAAAACAAATAGTATTTAATGTTAGTGGAACTATCACAGTACCGGCTTATGCGATTCTTGATTTTGCATCTAAAACAAATAAAGGGAATATAACTGTAAGTGGCCAAACATCAAATATAGTTTTTAGTACTGATTATTTTCAAATCCAAAACATTAATAATTTAACATGGCGTTATTGTTCCTTCTATAATAGAGGTGATGTTGCACCTGGTGCTGATGTTGTGTGGATTAGTAGTTCTACAGGTAATACATCTGAAAATATAATTTTTGACCATTGTTCTGCGTTTTATGGCGGTGATGAATGCTTCAGTATCGCGAGTAGCGATGGGCAGGGTGAAATGACTAATGTAACAGTTCAATGGTCTATGATGGCAGCATCTTCTAAAGGTTCTATTATAGGTGCTTATACCGGTGAATCAAACGCAACTACAGCTAACTGTTCTTATCAAGATATAAGTTATAGATTTCCTAACATGTTAGGTTATGGTACATCACGACAAGATGCTTATAATATTTTCGTAGGAAACTATACAAGTAGATTAATTAGGGTTACAGGTGATGGTAATTTTAACGTACAAAGCATGTATGTCCAAGCTAATAGGTCAGATTATGGAAGGCATAAACTACAATACCAAAGTACTGCACCATGCCAACTATATGCGGGTGGTACAATCATAACAGGAGTTCAAGATACACCATCATCGCCAGAATTTGATGATTTATGGAGTACTTTTAGCGGTTCTGATATTGGTGAGGATTTATCAATACCATCAGATGCAAGAGTAGCATCACCAATGACTTTAATAGGTGAATCATCTACTATATATGACACCGGTACAATAAAAACAAATGTGCTACCATACACAGGTAATACAAAGCGATTAGATAACGATGGTTCAATCATAAATGATGAATACGTCTTAGATACTTTTTATAGAGATTTAGGTGTAAATAAACAAACAACAACAGATTTTACACGTTATCCAACAACGAAATATCCCGAGCCAAATGTAGCAACTGCATTAGTTTCTACATTAAAAGATGGAATACCTGATGTTTGGCGTTCTGCTAATATGAGTGGGCAAAATCATTACGATATAGCACCAAGCGGATATACATGGGTTGAAGAATTTCTAAATCAAGTTGATCAATAATAAATAATAAATAATAAATAATACAGATATTAATTAAAGGTGGGTTTTTACTCACCTTTTCTTATTTGCATAAGTCAATTATTTTTCTTATATTTATACTATGGACGATAAGCAAAACGAAAGAAGGAGGCACGAAGAGGGAAGTTTGCACCAAAGGGTTGCAAACAACCTCTTTATACGTAGAGCCCCTTTGAAAAAACAGAAAGCTATGCGAGATAAGGTTAAAGTATCTAAGTCAGACTACACATTTCTTCAGTATAGTTACCTAATTTGGAAGTGGGCAGTAGCTAATCACGGACTGACTAACAGAGGAATAAACGTATTATTATACTTACACCCACTAATAACCTTTGATTATAAAGACTTTAGGTTAGCACTTAAAGAGTTAGGGTCTACCGATCACAGTACATTTGGTAAAATGAAAAAGGATGGGTGGATAAAATTGTGGAGTAAAGACGGCAGTAAAAGTTTCTACTGCTTAACCCCTAAAGCTAATACACTTATAGCTAGGATGCACAGAATGCATATGATGGAGGAACAAATACCAACTTCATCTAGAAGAAATGTAATAGCAAAAGAAGAAACTAAAAAAGATAAAGACTTAATGAATTTGTTCAGAAAGTTTAACGAAAAGGTAAAAAATAAGTAGTATGGCAGCAAGTAGAGAATTAGCTAGAGAGGTTCATAAAAGGTTTGTAAAAATGGGTTGTAAAGAGTTCAGCAGCAATTGGGAAGGTTTAGACCCGGCAGATAAAGAGTTCTTCGTAGGAGCTATGACATATGTACTAGAAGAAGAAAAACCTTTAGCAAAAGACATACACAGTTTTTGGTTAGACTACATGATAGACAAAGGGTGGGTATTTAACGGAAGCCTTGACACAGGAGAGAAGCTCTCCCCGATGATGTGTAATTACAGGAATCTAGACAAAGAGTCTAAAGGGAGGTACGGAGTCTTCTTTAGTAATAGACCTACTAATTAAACTAGTCGTGACAGGATAAATGACAGGATAAATAGCAAGGGCTTACATGTAAAATGTAGGCCTTTTATTTTTTAGTATATTTGTACAAAACTATACCCATATGCCACCTAAGAAGAAAAAATACAGTGAGCTTAGTAAGACAGCTAAGTATTATAGAAATAATCCTGAAGCTCGTAAGAAGAAAGCCTCCACTGACAAAAAGATAAACTCTAGACCTGAACAAAGAAGAAAAAGGAGAGAGTTAGAGAAGAAGAGACAAGAAGCTAGAAGAAGAGGTGTTGACACATCTAAGTCAGACTACGACCACGCAGTTGGTAAGAGAGTGGCTGTTAGCACAAATAGAGGGAGAAAAGAAAAATCAAGACTAAAAGGTTCGAAAAGAAATGCCTAGAATTAAGACTATACCATTAGACAACTCTGTATCTAAAGAAGATTTTGTAGCAGGTTCAGATAACGAAAACGCAGGAGTAACTAGAAACTACAAGCTAGGGGATATATTAGCACTGTTCAACTCACTATCAGGAGGCGGGCTATTCTCTTATGTTTTCACAGACCTCAACGATGTTAACAGTACTGATGGAACAATGGGTTCACTTAGTAATGAATTATCATCTAACTTAGTTACATCTTTTAGATTTAGTTCAAGAGATATTAATGAAAGTAACTTAACTACTTTAATAGGTAATTATAACAATAACTCAGACAAAGTTGTTATAAAACTTACAGAGGAGTCATCCCCTAACAACATAGCCGTATATACAATAAACTATATAACCACAAGTTTAAACTATGTAGATGTATCAGTTACTAATTACGGTAACCTTAACACAGCAGTTTTCTCTAACAATAGTGTTTATGTACTAGGTTTCGACTATGTTTATTTAGGAGCAGGTAACGGAATAAACAATTTAACAAACGTACTGTCTGCAGGTAATGAGGCAGCAGGACAAGACATAAAAGGTGTAGGGGAGTTTACATCTAGCCTTGCCGCTATAGGTGGAGGTAGTGTAAGCCCGGTTAGGTCACTAGGTGTAGAAAACAGAAACTCCTCTGAACTATACAGTTACGGCATAACTAACCTTAATACTAGAGATACTGATACAGACACTTATAGCTATGGTATATACACCAAAGCTGCTTACGGAGGCTCTACTAACCAAAGTCTTCTGTACGGTATAGACAATAGGATAGAGGCAACAGGTTCAGCCGACATAGATTACTTTTACGCAACAATCAATAGAGCTAACTTGTACGGAACAGGCACTATGGAACACCTAGCTGTTAATAATGCTCTACTAGACGCAACCCTAGGTTCTAATATAAACAATGCAGCTACTTATTACTCTAAAATAGTCGACTTTAATGGCACAGCCAATAAGATAGACGGTGTACTTATTGATTTAGATAACGGAACTAACGGTACGATAACTACTTTAAATGGTATACACTTAAGAAGTTGGTCAAACTCAGGTACTATAACAAATAGTAGAGGCATTTTTATTGACTCAACAATAGACGTAGGTGACACATCTCACACTATACTTAGTTTATCAAAAGCCCCCTCTGAATTTGCAGGTACAATGAGGGCTGAAGATTACTTAGGTAACGAAGATATAACTAAAACAGATATACCTGAGAACGCAACTGTTATAAATTCAGCAGCATCATCAGGTAGTTACTCAGTTAAAGCAGGCAGACTTATTGTCTCAAACACTCTCTTTGTGACTAACGCAGGTCAATCAGGTTTTAAAACAATAGCAACACTACCTGAAGGAGCTAGACCTGATACAGATAGACAAATAAGAGCTTACGAACTTAGCAGTGGGTTAGCGGTTGATATGATTTTAATACTAGTAGGTACAGACGGAGCTTTGAAAACTACAGTAAAATCCGGAGCTAGTTATTACTTTGACTTCGAATGTACTTTAACACAACCATAAAAAATTTGTAACCTAATTATTAGTAACTTTGTAAACACACTATTATTTACAACTATAAGCAAAAAAGCAGAAATGAAATCAGTAACAATTTTTTTTAAGAAGATAACACTAGCTAAGTGGATACTTCTTATGCTCAGCCCCGTAATAGCCATAATAGTGAATATGAAAACAATGTTAATCGCCTTAGGATTTATAATATTCATGGATATGATAACGGGTATAAGAAAGGGGTTGCATCAAAAGGGTATACCATTCAATCCTCTAAAAGCTATCTTTTGGAAGAATGTACAATCAGCAGGTCTAAGGTCTACGTGGAGAAAAACTTATGAATACGCTATAGGTATAATTGTCTTCGCTGTTCTAGACGGAATGGTTTTAGGTAACATTGAAGTAGCTTTATTTCAAAAAACATACTCACTAACCCAAGTAGCTGTAGTAGTAGCCTGTATAATAGAGGTTTACAGTATACACGAAAACATGGAGGCTGTCAGTGGCAATAATTTATTCAAAACATTACTAAAAGTTTTACCTAAGAAAATTAGCAAGCTTTTTAAAGCAATAACCAAAAGAAGAAATTCCTAATGAAGATACTAATAGAAAGGGTTGACTACGGTGAAAAGCAAACTATAGGCAAACTATACCTACTTAATAGGCACGAGGAAGTAGTCGAGGATTTTTGGTCTTTAGAACTACCTAATAAAGATAATAAGAGAAGAGTATCTTGTATACCTGAAGGTAAGTACGTAGGTAAGAGACACGAGAGCGTTAAACACGGAGACTCTATTTGGATTCAAGATGTGCCTAACAGAAGTGAGATACTCATACACAAAGGTAATTACTACACAGATATATTAGGATGCATCTTAATAGGTAGTGATTTATACGACATAAATAAAGACGGAATACTAGATGTGACTAATAGCCGAAACAGTATGTACAAATTAATGAAACCTATAGTATTCAGAAAAGGTGAAATAGAAATAGAAATAAAAAAGATATAATGAAAAACTACATGAAAACAATGGGTTACCTATTCTTACAACCCTCAGTAATGGCTTATGACAAACAACAGCATTGTGCTATGGCTACATATTTAACGATTATCTCATTCTTCCCCTTAATAGATTTCACTCAAGACAGGCTGATATCAGCTATTGTATCTTTTGCTGCAGTCAGCTTAATATCTTGGGGTATAGAATTTTATCAAAAGTGGTTTACAACAAACAGACATTTTGATAAATGGGATGCTATTTATATGCAAATAACTAATGTGGTGTTAATAACGCTATATGTAATTATATATTAAGATGGGCAATAATCCAAAATTAAGAAAGAACGGTGGCGAAGGTACTGCTGTAGGTAACTTCCTTAGAGGAATAAACTTCAGTAAAGTATCAGAAGTAGTCGCAAGTGTTTTAAGTGGTGACATAAAAGGGGCTGTACAAACTATAAGTAATAGTGATGAACTATCACAAAAACAGATAGAGACAGCTATTAGAGAAATGGAGTTTGACATTATAGAGATGCAAGAAGTTACTAAGCGTTGGGAGGCAGATTTACATAGTGATAGTTGGTTGAGTAAAAACATTAGACCACTAACACTTAGTTTTTTATTAGCTTGTATGTTTGTGTTTGTTATATTAGACAGCTCTATAGAGGGGTTTAAGATGAATGAAGAGTGGATATCATTACTTAAAGGTCTTTTAATGATTGCTGTAGGTGGTTATTGGGGTGCTAGGTCAGCTGAAAAGATAGTTAACAAGATTAAACACAAAAAGTAATGTCAAGAATAAATAACGACGTAGCTTACGTAAAAGATTTAGCAATAAGCCCTAACGACACTGTAATAGGTTCAGACAAAGATCAGTCAGGCAGAACAAAACAATACAGTTTTGGTGAGATAGTAAACTTTTTACAAACAAACGGAGCATTAGCTAAAAACCCTATTCTAGAAGAAGACAACAACGTCACAGGCATAAAAAATATAGATTGGAATAAAGACACGTTTAATTTCACTTTAATAGGTCACACAACTTTAACTGAGTCTAACCTACCTGAAACAGGGTTCACAAAAACAATAACTATATACACAAAAGGGAAGTATGATTTAACGTTACCTGCAAGTTGGGACAGAGTTCAAGGTTTTTATGACTCTAAGCAATTTAGTCAAATAACTGTAGAATACATAAGCCCAAATAATTATTGGGTTAGCATATCAACTATCTAATTATGGCGGGTAAAAAAAGTTTCTTTAAACCTATCGGAACAGGAGGCCTTACAGCCTTCAACGTAAGTTACTTAGTATATAATGACGCTTGTGATTTCACAGTCGGAAACGACTACTCACCTTATTCAACTACACTTTACCACAACGGGCCCCAAGCAATACCTAAAGTAGACGATATAGTATATACAGACGCAGGAGGAACCACAACGTTAGCACCTAACGGGTACTATTTAGAGTTAACTTTAACCAATATAACTATAGGCCCAGGAGGAGTAGTAATTCCTACGAAATGTAAGTAAATCCACGTATAGTAAATTTTATTATATTTGTACTCAATCTAATCTAATTTAATTTATAATGAAAGGGAACATAAGAAAAATTATAGTTGGCGACAGCTATAGCTATAACATTAAGTACTTAAAGGGCACAGAATACAAAGTAGGCCCTAGGAAGTGTACAATCACAGATTTTATTACTAACGATGACGAGTCAATTGATATCTATGTTACAGACGGTACTTCTACATTTATTTGGAAGACCATTATAAGTAAACCAATAGAAATCGAGTACGACGTAAACTTTCAGTAATATGAAATCTAGTTACTATTTTATAGTAGAGGTAGAGACAGATTACAATAACTACGAGACTTTACCTAACGGACTGAAGATTATGACAAACAACTCTATAGAGACAGTAGAAGCTATCAACAGAATTGGAACTATAATATCAGCACCTAAAGGAACAATAGCTGACAAAGGAGACAAACTCCTTTTTCACCACAACATATGCAGAAGAGAGCACGGATTCAAAGGAGCTAAAAGATTAAGCCCTTTCCAAATAACTAAGAATACCTTTTTTGTACCCATAATGGAGTCTTATATGCTAGACAAAGGTAATGGTTGGCAAGCAGTAGACCCATACTTATTTTTACTACCTATAAAAGAGGAGCCCAAAGTTTTAGCTAACGGTTTAAAGATTGTAGCTAAAGACCACAAAGGTATGAATGAATACTCAGGGATAGTGGCTTACGGAAATAAAGCCTTAAAAGAACAAGGTATAGAAGAAGGAGATGTAGTTGGTTTTACAGAGTACTCTCAACATGAGTATGAACTTAACGGAGAGATATACTACAGAATGACTACTAATGATATAACATGTAAATATTAGAATGCGAGGCTTATCTAAGGACATACAAGACGGATTAGACGTTATAATAGAAGGTCTTAACTACGAGTTTGAGGTTGACGCTATAGAGCCTGATAAGATTAAGGCAACTATGGCATCTAAGCTATCTTCATTTAAGATTGCCAAGCAACTGCTACTTAAGTGGTATAACAGCCCTAATTCGCCTTCTCAGAGCAAATTCGAGACCTATGTGACGGATATTATAGGTTCAGGAGAAAAGTCTCTTAAAACGCTTAGAAAAGCCTTAAAAGCAAAAATCGATTACGACGAGCTAGAAGAACATAAACATAAAGCTGCTATGGAGGCGAAATTAGTTATACTAAATAGTATCAACGAAATGGAGTCATCTATAGTAGAATTAAAGGTTCAGCTAGAGAGTGGTACAATTAACCTTAAGGAATCAGAGTTTGACAGAGGATGGGCAGAGAAGTACGCGTCACAAGAGTTTTACCCTGAAGATAATTACTACAAAGATTGGCTAAATAAAGAAGATGACGCAGTTGTAATAGACCCGTCAGGTTCTAGAGGAGAAATAATAAATCTAGACGGACTCAATATACAGTTACCAAAACCTCCTAAATCAAGTAAAGATATACTATTCCACGATAAGAAGAAGGAAGACCAATTTTGGGTAAGGCAAGAGCCACCTAAAGGTTTGATACCTGATAACGCAGAGAGTTACACAGAGTATATAATAGAAGAGTTTAGAAGAAGGAGAGAAGGCATTTGGTTTTATAATAGAGGTAAAAAGGTCTACCTCCCGGGGGAGTACTACTTTTATTTGCAGTGGGGAAAGATATTTGATGGGGGTATAAGACCACAGTTTAGATACGCACAATTAGATGTGTTCTATCACGCAAAAGCTTGTATGATAGATACCCGTTGTTTAGGACAAATATTCTTGAAGTCTAGACGTACAGGTTTTACGTATATATTAGTTGCTATTATACTAGAGAGTGTAACATCTACACTTAACAGACACCACGGACTAACATCTATGACAGAGGACGACGCTGAAAAAGCTTTTGGTAAACTGTCTTATATGTTTCAAGAATTACCGTTCTTCTTTCAGCCTATAGTAAAAGGTAAAGTAGACTCACCTAAAAAGTTAGACTTTGGTAAACCTAGTAACGCAACTAAAAAGGCCAAGAAGGAGAAAGACACAACTACAGACGGATACTTAAACTCCTCAGTAGACTTTGAATCAACTAAAGTAAAAGCTTATGATGGTCAGTCTATGAAGATATACCTCGGAGATGAGAGTGCTAAGTGGGAGAGAGCAAGTTACATAGAGCACTTAAATACACTTATGCCTACTGCTTTTCAGGGTGGTAGAGTTGTAGGTAAGATATTCTTAGGTTCTACAATGGGTAGACTAGATAAAGGTGGAGAAGATTTTAAGACTTTATACATAAACTCTAAAGTTGCAGACAGAAGGGATTCAGGTTTTACCCCTACAAAATTATATTCATACTTTCTACCTGCACATAAAAACTACGAAGCGTGTATAGATAAGTACGGTATCTGTCACGAAGAGGCCCCAAAAGAAAAGACTTATAATATCTTTGGTACACTAATAGAAAAAGGTTCTATACAACAGATAAAAGAGTATTACGAAGACGCTAAGAAATCAGGAGAGGTAGCACTTAACGCAGCTTATAGAGCGTTCCCTATGACAGAGAACCACGCTATGAGAGACGAAGCTGAATCTTGTGTATTTAACTTAGGTAAGCTTACAGACCAACAAGACTATAACGACACTCTAGAAAAACACGAACTTTATGTAAGAGGTAACTTTGAGTGGACACACGGAAAACACTCGTCAGTAGAGTTTTACCCTGATGACAAGGGCAGGTTCAAAGTTGCTTGGATGCCTTCAAGAGCAGACGGAACACACGAACTTAGAAACAATGTAGTTAAAATAAAAGACGTTTGGTTCCCTAAAAATGATTATGCTTGCATAGGAGTCGATTGTTACGGTAGTTACACTAAAGGTGTTAACAAACAATCTAAAGGTGCAGCTCACGGTTTCTCAAAAGCTAACAACTCTGTAGGAGCGCCTAAAGCTCAATTCTTCTTTGAGTACATAGACAAACCTGCAACTCAAGACATATTTAATGACGACATATTAAAAGCGGCTTGGTTCTACGGAATACCAATACTTGCTGAGAACAACAGAAGGGATTTTGTAAGATACATATACTTAGACGGAACAGGTGGATTCTCTATGAAAAGGGTTGACAAACTTCTATCAGAACTTAGAGGAGATGACGCCCTCTTAGGAGGACAGCCTATGACAGGTAAGGATATGCTAGACTCTCACGAAAACGGTATAAGGACTTATATTCAAAGAAGGGTTGGTTATGCAAATGACGCAGAAAGTATGAAATTTAGACCTGAAGGAGAGGTTGGAAAAATGCCGTTTGAAGACACCATTAACGATTGGAAAAAGTTTGACCCAAACAACAGGACGTCCTATGACGCAACGATTTCTTCGGGATTAGCTATCATAGGGTGTGCAAGAGAAAGATACAAACCAACACGTAAAAAAAGAGACCCTAAAAAATTTGTACCTTTGTTGAAGAAGTATAATAACTCAGGACAATACGGCAGTCTAATAAAAAGGTAGATGAAGAAAAATTATAAGTATTTAAAAATGTCTGCGAACTCCGCTAGACCTAACCCACTTGCTTCTTCTGAAGAAAAGGACACAGAAGAGTACGGATTAAAGTATGCTAACTTAATAGAATCAGAGTGGTTTTATATAAAAGACGGTAACAGTGGAAACAGTTACCAAGATAAGAGGCAGAAGTTTGACAAACTAAGAAAGTACGCTAGAGGAGAACACTCTACAGATTTACACAAGCAACTTATAACAGGAGGAACAGATGGAGAGTCTTACTCTAATTACGATTGGAGACCTATCCAAATACTACCTAAGTTTATTAAGTTAGTTGTTAATCAAATGTTAGAGAGGCTTTATCAAATAGATGCTAGAGCTGTAGACGGAACTTCGCAAGCTTTAAGGGAGAACCAAAGAGACTTATTAGAAAACCTTATGGTTAATAAGGAGTTGTACGCAAAAGCTAAAGAAACTTTTGGTATAGACATGGTGCCCGCAGGAACTCAGACACCTGAAACACCTGAAGAGATAGAATTAAGAATGGAGTTAGATTATAAACCTAACATAGAGATTGCTATGGAAGAGGCTATAAAATACACTCTTAACATAAATGAGTACGACGAGGAGCAGAAACAGTTACTAAAAGATTTAGTAGAGATAGGAGTATGCGCCCTACATCACTCAACAGACCCTTCTAAAGGAATTAAAGTAGAAGCAGTAGACCCTGCAGATATGGTTTGGTCTTACCCTACTAAAAAGAACTTCAGCAATGTTTACTACTATGGTAGAGTTAAACGTATGACTGTAAACGAACTACAAAGAATTGCAGGACGTAAGTTCACAGATGAAGAAATAAGAGACTTTGCTAACGTATCTAGCGAGTGGCAAGGGTACAATAAGATATCAAATGAATTTTGGTACAGAGGAGAAGATTTATCTGCTCATATGGTAGACGTACTATTCTTCACTTTTAAAACTACTAAAAATAAGAAGTACAAAAAGAAATACAGAAAAGATGGTTCTTTCACTATCAAAGAGAAGGCTTCAACTTTCATCAAGCCTGACAGCATAAGAGATAAAGAAGTAGCTCAAGGTTACAAAGAGTTTGACGTACTAGAAGAAGTTATGGACGTATGGTACGAAGGAGCTAAGGTTCTAGGTACACAGTCTTTATTTAATTACGTAGAGTGTTCTAATATGGTTAGACCTGAAGGATACTTACAATCAGAGGCTATGTCTAACTACAGAGTTTACGCTCCTGAATTATATCAAGGTAGAATACAATCTTTAGTAGAGAGAGTAGTACCTGAGATAGACCAAATGCAACAGCTTAAGATTAAAATTCAACAGTTCATAGCTAAAGCTAAGCCAAACGGTATTTTTATAGATATAGACGGATTAGACGAAGTTGATTTAGGAGGTGGTAACACACTTACTCCATTAGAACTTATTAGATTCTACGATGATACAGGTAACATGATAGGTACATCTAGAATGGCTGACGGATCTATACAAAACGGCAGAGCTATACAAGAACTTAACAACGGACAAATAGCAGGACTAGAGCAACTTATGAATGCTTATAACTTCTCTTTTAACTTACTAAGAGATTCTATAGGTATCGGACAAGGAGCAGACGCATCTTTACCTCACCCTGACACATCAGTAGGAGCACTTCAGCAACAACAAATCAATTCTAACGTTGCTACTAGGTATATACTAGATGCTCAACTTAAGATGACACAGTATTTAGCAGAAGGATTATCTTTAAGATTGAAAGATATATTCAAGTATCCTAACTTACTTAAAGCATATACTAACTCTATAGGTAAAGTTAATGTAGGTATAATTAAATCGATGAAAAATTTACACCTACATGATTTCGGTATAACTATAGCTCTTAAGCCTGACGCACAAGAGAAAGCTTTATTAGAGCAAAATATTCAAGCAGAGATAGCTCAAGGAGGCCTGTCTACAACTGACGGAATAGACATTAGGAGGATAGGTAACCTAACCTTAGCTAATCAAATGCTTAAGATAAGAAAAGAAAAGCATATCAAAGAAGCTCACGCAAGAGATATGGAGAAGATACAAGCTCAAGCAGAAAGTAATACTCAAGCAGCTCAAGCAGCCTCTCAAATAAAACAGCAGGAGTTACAGATAGCTAATCAAGGTAAGCTTATACTTGAACAAGAGAAAGGTAAAAATGCTTTATCGCTAATCGAAAGAGAACTTTCAGCTAAGAAAGAACTTATGGCACTAGAGTATGAGTACCAAACAGGAATAAAGAAAGAAGAAAGCAAGAACCTAAAAGATAGGGAAACTATAAAAGAAGATAGGAAAGATAAAAGACAAGCTGAATCTGCTACGCAACAAGCTAAAATAAAAGCAGAGTCTAAAAAGGAAAAACCTCAACCGATAGAGTTTCAATCGGCTAACGCAACCATGACAGGAGATTTCGGAATGGACGATTTTAGCGTATAATATTTTTATTATCTTTGTACTAAATCTAATTAAATCTAAAATAAAATGGGAATACTAAGTAAAGGTAACAACAACCTAACTAGGGCTCAGTCAATTATTTCAAGCATTGGCAAGGAGGAAGTGAAACCCGAGGTTCCTGCTGTAGACGGAATAGCTCCTGAAACAGTAGAAACACCTGAAGAGCCAATTGTTGAAGAAGCGCCTGTAGTAGTGGAAACACCTACAGAGCCAATTATCGAAGATACACCGCAAGTGGAGACACCTGCAGAAGATACACCACAAGTGGAAACACCTGTGGCAATAGAACCTGAAACGCCACCGGCACTTTCAGATATTCCGGACGAAGTTATCTTGTCTAAACTGAGCGAGACGCTTGGAAGAAAGATTGAGAATTACGACGACCTGAAACCTAAAGAAATTGCAGTTGACCAAGAGTTACAGCAATTATTAGAGTGGAAAGAGAAAACAGGTTTAAGTCTAACCCAATGGGCTGACTACAATAAAGATTACTCTTCTATGAGTGATGTAGACGTAGCTAAAGAGACTTTAGCAAATAAATACCCTACATTCAATGAAGCAGAAATCGAATTCGAATTAAGTAATCTTGTACCTGACGACTATGATGACGACAGGGATAAAATGAGAAAACAAATCGAATTAAAGAAGTTAGTAGCAGAAGGTAGACAAATGTTAGAGTCGAAGAAGTTTGAATTAAAACCTAACACGGGTCTAACAGAGGAGCAACAGAAAGCTATCGAGTTTGCTAAACAGGCTGAACAGAGTCAAGCGCAGACACTAGAAAGTCAAAAAGCTTACAAAAATAGTTTAAACCTTGCAGCTCAAAACTTGGACACTATTTCGCTTAATTTAGCAGAAGGTGTTCAGATTAACCATAAGGTAGAAGCTGACGTTAAGAACAATCTTAGCGATTATGTATTAAAAATGCCCCATTGGTATAATCAGGACGGTAGCCCAAATCACGATAATATCGCGAAGGACGGTTACAAAATCAAGAACTTTGACACATTGTTGAAGACAGCCTTTGAACAAGGGAGAGCAGCGCAGCTTGAAGAAAGTATCACAGGCAAACCTAAAGCATCTGTAGATGTAGCAGGTAAGCCTCAAGAAGGTCAAGTTCAAACAAAGAAAGGGAATATAAACGAAGTTGTCAATAAATTATCAGGAGGCAACAAGAAGAAATTCCGTTTCAGAAGTAAATAAGTAATTTTTTAATTTTTAATTTTTTTAAACAATGGCATTAAATGCAAACCCCGCTCCATCGTTTACTCCAAGCTCTATTAAGAGACCTACGAGCGAGAACTATATCGACATCTTCGATTATACTACTCAGTACGAACCGGACGCTTACGAAAAGTTAATATCTATCTATGGAGACCAATCTCTTATGGGTATGTTATTTGAATTAGGTAGCGAAGAAGCTATCTCATCTGACCAATACATTTGGACTGAAAAAGGACGTTTACACACTTCTTACAGTGATGTAGCACGTGCAGCTAACGTATTTACTAAAGCAGGACATGTTTACCGTGTAGGTGAAGTTGTTGCTTGTAGTGGTAGCGGATCTTTCCAATTAGGTCGTATTACAGCAGTAGACGCTAACACTTTCACAGCAGTACCTTATAAGTCTGCAGGTTGGTTAGTTGGTACAGCTGACATCACAACTTTCATCTCTCACTCTGAGTTCAAGAAGAACACAGGAGGTATGGAAGGTTCTTTAGAAACTGATTTTACTGTTCTTAACAACAAGACTATCATTTTCAAAGACAACTACATCGCTTCAGGTTCTGACGTAACTCAAGATTCTTGGGTACAGACTGACAACGGAGGTTTTGTATGGTACTTACAGTCTGAATTAGACGGACGTAGACGATTCGAAGACAGAGTTGAAATGGGCCTTATCTTGGGACAAGGCGCTGAAGCAGGTTCTGACGCTGCAACTGCAGGTTTCGAAGGTTCTGAAGGTTTATTTGAGTCAGTTAAGAGTAGAGGTAACATCTTTGATGGTTTAGCTACTACTTTACTTGATTTCGATTCTATCCTTAAGCGTTTCGACCAACAAGGAAAAATCCGTGAGTATATGTTCTACGTAGACAGAGACCAATCTTTAGCTATCGATGACTTATTAGGTTCATTGAACGCAGGTTATTCTACAGGAATCTCTTTCGGTATGTTCGATAACTCTGAAGAAATGGCTGTAAACTTAGGTTTCACAGGTTTCAAAAGAGGGACTTACAACTTCTACAAGTCTGATTGGAAATTATTGAACGACCCTACTTTATTAGGTGGTGTTCCTGCAGCAGACGGTAAAGTACGAGGTTTATTAGTACCTTACGGAGATAAGGAAGTTTATGACGGAACTAGCACTATGGCTGACCGAATCACTAAGCCTTACTTATCTATCAAGTACAGAGTTAAAGGTGCAGAGAACAGACGACATAAAACTTGGATTACAGGTTCTGTCGGAACGTCAACTCCAACCGATGACAATGACCACATGAGAGTAAATCACCTTGCAGATAGAGGTGTATGTGTGATAGGAGCTAACAACTTCATGATTTTTGAAGGAGCATAATAGCTTAATTATATGTGAAAGGGGTGGGAAACTGCCCCTTTT
>ERZ1046740.1682-NODE-1682-length-15254-cov-4.857425_pt1 | contig 15254 bp, 13 predicted proteins | sample MGYA00383093_ERZ1046740 | MGnify/ENA primary metagenome ERZ1046740 (study PRJEB29581, sample SAMEA5548363) | metagenome | biome: marine; feature: coastal; material: water | depth 25 m | study: Short-term variability in the microbial, nano- and picoplankton... | reverse complement strand
TGCTGGCGTGGTTGACCATCAAAACAGGGCCAACCTATTGGCTGGTGTTTGCTGCCATCGGCTTCCCTTTGATCGGGCCTTTTGCAGCCGTTGGCCTATACGAAGTCTCACGGCGCCTTGAACAAGGACGCGCTATGGATGTTTACGCGATTTTTGGCGTGATCGGGCGGCAAAGCAAACGCCAGCTACCTTCCATCTGCGCGGTCATCATCATCATGTTTATGTTCTGGTTTTTTCTGGCCCATATGATCTTTGCGCTGTTTCTGGGGCTATCGACTATGACCAATGTGTCGAGTTCTTACGAAGTGTATCTTAGTGGCAATGGCCTTGCGATGCTGGGTGTTGGTTCCGTCGTAGGCGCTGGATTTGCCTTGCTGCTGTATATGATTACCGTGATTTCACTGCCCTTGCTGCTGGATCGCGAAGTGGATTTTGTGACAGGGATGATCACCAGTTTTCAAACCGTGACCAGCAACATTGTTCCGATGATGTTTTGGGCTGCACTGATTGCCGGGCTGACATTTCTGGCGTTGGTCCCCGGGTTTTTGGGATTGTTCCTTATCTTGCCGTTGTTGGGCCATGGCACGTGGCATCTGTATTCATTGATGAAAACAGCTGGCGCCGAGGCCGAAGCAGAACAGCCTGTCTAAATCACTGTTCACGCCCCAATGCACAAAGGGTGGCGTGAATAACATCTTTGGCCGGATGGTTGATCTCAAGCGCAAAGACATAGGCGTGTGTTAGATAAAACCCCCGCGCAGTGTCATCTTGTGCCCCATCAGCGGCTTCTGAATAAAGATTGACCAGAGCGGTGGTATCTTGCGAGGCATGAGCCGCCAAAAGCTGCGCATCCAATGCAGAAGTCATTCGGCGGCTTTGATCGTAAACGTGTCAATTTGCGTCGCAACCCAGTCATGAAAACAATGCGTTGGCCCATCCATAGCTGGCGAAAACCGACCGCCATCAAACCCGGCTGCATGTCGGCCGCGTTGCATCCCTTCGACCACAAAAACATCTTCTTCAAAGACCTCTTTCCACAGGACCGTGTTTTTTGCGCGCAAGGGGGCGCTGGTGTCAGGAACGGCATAATAAAGGTGGATGTGTTCTACCGTGTTTTCGGTATCGATCGGTTCCAGAATGATCGCAAAGGCGTGGTCGCGTTGTGCGCCAAGTAGAACATTGGGGTAAACGGCAATGTATTCCGCGCCTTCATCCCACTGGCTGGAAAGCCCGTCAAAGTCTGGAAAGACCTCTCCTTGTTCCCCGGTCAGCTGGCGATAGACGAGCGTACCTTGCCCTGAATACTGACCAGCCTCAGCAATGTTATAGTGGTCTTCCAGTCGAGAATAACTGTTAAGACCGGGATGTACCCAAGGCAAATGATAGCTTTCACAATAATTCTCAACAGGCAGCTTCCAATTGCTTTTCACAGACAAAGTGAAAGTACTGTCCTGCCCACCATGAAACACAGGCTTTTCAACTTCGCTCCAGCGTTTCAATAGATCGGCATGAACCACTTCAAAATCAGGCGCATTGCCGGACACATTGATGAAAACAACATCACGCCAAATGTGGGAACGGACCTCAATCAGACCCAGCGTGTCACGATCTATCGCATCATGCGTGTTTTGGCCCGGCCCGCCAACGTGGGGTGTGGTGACAAGACGGCCCTTGGTGCTGTAGCACCATGAATGATAGGGGCAGCGTATGGCGCCTTCGATTTTTCGAGGTGCATCAACCAAAATCATGCCCCGGTGGCGGCAGGTGTTATAAAACACGCGTACCGCGCCGTCTTTGTCGCGGATCAATAACAATGGCATGCCCAGAAAGGTGTGGGGGACGGCGTCACCTGCCTCTGGCACATCTGCCGAAACCGCAAGGCCTGCCCAAGTTGAGAACAGCACTGACTGTTTCTCTTCTTCGAACCTTGCGTCGTCGGTATAGTGGGCGTTGGGCAGCCCATTGGCCGTTTCTATCGGTTGGCGGACCTTTGAAAGATCTGAATGTGTCACGGCGCTCTCCTTTGATCTTCTGGATAGCCTACGCCAACTGACCACAGCCAATTGCCTATCAGCGACAGAAAAACCCCCGAGGCGACTTCAGTACGGTTGAGTGGGCCCAGTTTTCGTTAGGAAAAAGGACGATCGAGGTGCAAGAGCTTCCGATGATAAGGATTGAGGCCATCTGGTGCGCAAAACCCGGCAGAGCGCGCCGCGCGTAACACGGCGCCTGTGTCTTTGCCCAAATGCTCATAAACCAGACGCGCAGCCCGACACCCGGTCTGGGTCTCACGGACGGTTCTAGTGGCGTAACCAATCCAATAGTGATTTTGAAATGACGACACGCGGCTGAGGTAGTTGAATGACGTCGCCATAGTCCTTTTGTGCGACACTAATGCGCCGACGCCATCTTCCTGAGGAAGAACCACGCCTCTAAATTCGCGAGTCCCGGGATCGGTGGGCAGGCTTTGTTGGCGCATGCCTTCTTTGGCCTCATATCCCCGGATAAACGTGTGTTTGTCTTGGCGAAAAACATAAACCAGGCCTCTGATTATCAGATCAGATTCTGTAAAGCTCAGCCGGGAAAACTGGTAGAAACCATCTGGAAACACGTCTTGAGGAATGTCAGCCATCCCGGTGCCGACATAGTCGGCAATCAGAGGGTGGTTCAACACGCCACGATCGGTTGCAAGCGTGTTGATGGGCTCTAGTAGGATACGGGCATCCACACCAAAAAAGCTGCAGATTCGGTGCAATACATCGGGGCGTGGAAAGCTTTCCCCTGAAAGATACCTATTGAACTGGGTTCGATTTATCCCAAGCTCACGGCACAATTGGGACACAGACGGATAGCGATCAGCCAGTATTCTGAGATTCGCACCGAACATTTTTCTAAGGTCTGCTGGAGATGGTTTTGGGGCTTGAGTCCCAGCGGGGCTAATCAATGCACTCTCCGGTTGGTGTTACACTTTTGGTTTCGCGCTGGACGAGCATCATTTTCTTCTCTTTTTTTTCTTGTTGACGCTATTTGGCACCAGCTTGATGCAGTTTGGCGCCAGATATTGTCTTTGTCGACACAATTTCGATGGTGTCGACGTCATATTTATTATGTCCTCAAGTCCATTCTTTTGGGAAACTCAATGAAAATCTAGAATGGAGTTATAATTCATATGCTTGGCGTGGTTCTTTGGAGCGATAATTCCGACAATAAAGCCGTAATCTGGTGTGAAGATCAGGGGGATCTGGCATACTTTAACGGCGGCAGCGATGCGCCTTTAGAAATGGCTGATTTGGACGCCGGAGATCTCGTCCGCTTTGAGCTTCAGCAGAATAAACACCTGCGGTATGCCAAAAACCCTCAGCGGATTGAGCAGGGGGCCTATGATGGCTTGGCAGAGCAACTGCAAGACGCCACAAAACCGCGTCAACCAAACGAAGTGACCTCAGTGCCTCGCAGATCAATGAGGCCAACTGACGTCATTTCTTTTGCCCGGGCAAAAGCTGCACGATCCGACAGAGAATTGGTCGCGGTCTAACTGCATAAGTTGTCAAACAACCAAAAGAAAAAGGGGCCAGCGGGCCCCTTTTTTAATTTGTATTAAGCGTGAAGTATTTACTCTGCACCACGCGACAAGGCCGCCACACCTGTTCGTGCCACTTCGACAAGACCAAGCGGGCGCATTAAGTCGGCAAAGGCGTCGATTTTTTCCGGGGCCCCTGTGATCTCAAAGACAAAGCTGTCCAGCGTGCTATCCACGACATTGGCGCGGAAAATATCTGCCAACCGCAAGGCTTCAACCCGCTTGTCACCACCACCGGACACTTTGAACAGCCCAAGTTCGCGCTCAACGGCTGGCCCTTCAACCGTCAGGTCGTGCACCTCGTGTACTGGCACAATCCGGCCCAGCTGGGCTTTGATCTGTTCAATCACTTGTGGTGTGCCTTTAGTGACAATCGTGATGCGCGACTGGTGACCCAGATGATCCACTTCGGCCACGGTTAGGCTTTCGATGTTGTACCCACGTCCGGCAAATAGTCCTATCACACGGGCGAGCGCACCTGGTTCGTTATCGACGGTGACAGCCAGCGTGTGTTTCTCCTGCACATCCGAAAAGGTTGGGCGCAGGTTATAGGCGGAATGCTTGTTCGAGCCTTTTTTGATTTTTAGAGCAGCCATTTTTTGTCTCCTTACACCATAACCGCGCCGTCAGCGTCGATGACGCCTTGCGTCGAGGCTTCACCCAGAAGCATTTCGTTGTGCGGTTTGCCTGACGGAATCATCGGGAAGCAATTTTCGTGCTTTTCAACAAGGCAATCGAAGACCACAGGGCCGTCATACGCCAGCATTTCCTTAATCGCATCGTCCAGATCGTCTGGATCCGTGCACAAAATACCCTTGGCCCCAAAGGCTTCGGCCAATTTGACGAAGTCCGGCAGGCTTTCGGACCAAGATTGACTATAACGTTCGCCGTGCAGCAATTCTTGCCACTGGCGCACCATACCCAAACGTTCATTGTTCAATATGAACTGTTTGACGGGCAGGCGGAATTGCATGGCCGTGCCTAATTCCTGCATGTTCATCTGCCAAGAGGCTTCACCAGCCACGTTGATGACCAAACTATCACGGTGTGCCATTTGCACCCCGATTGAGGCCGGAAAACCATATCCCATCGTGCCCAATCCACCGGAGGTCATCCAACGATTGGGGTCCTCAAAGCCAAGATACTGTGCCGCCCACATTTGGTGCTGGCCCACTTCTGTGGTGACATATCGGTCCATGTCTTTTGTCAACGCCTCAAGACGCTGCAAAGCATACTGGGGCTTGATGACCTTGCCTTCTTGTTTGAAGTCTAGGCAGTTGACCGCGCGCCATTCGTTCACTTGCGCGGTCCACTTGGTGATGGCACCTTTGTTGGTTTTGCGACCGCGGGATTTCCAAACCTTTAGGATGTCTTCCAGCACGTGGCCCACATCGCCCACAATCGGAATATCCGTTTTGATCACCTTGTTGATAGAAGAGGGGTCAATGTCGATGTGCACCTTGATAGATTTTGGTGAAAAGCTTTCGATCACGCCAGTGATGCGGTCATCAAACCGTGCACCGATGTTGATCAACAGGTCACACCCGTGCATCGCCATATTGGCCTCGTACAAACCGTGCATGCCCAGCATACCCAACCAGTTTTTACCGCTGGCAGGATAGGCGCCCAATCCCATTAAGGTTGATGTGATAGGAATGCCTGTGGTGTCGACCAATTCACGCAGCAACTGGGCTGCATTGGGGCCAGAGTTAATGACGCCGCCACCGGTGTAGAATACCGGGCGCTCGGCCTTTTCGATGGCTTCGACCAATTCCGTGATCGAGGCAATATCGCCCTTCATCTGCGGCTGATAACTTGAGGTGTTGACGGCCTGCGGTGCTGCGTAATCGCCGCTGGCAAACTGAACGTCTTTGGGAATGTCCACGAGCACGGGGCCCGGACGCCCCGAACGCGCCACATGGAACGCCTGATGGATGACATCAGACAGATCTGTTGTGTCTTTGACCAGCCAATTGTGCTTGGTGCAGGGGCGGGTGATGCCGACGGTGTCAGCCTCTTGAAAAGCATCCGATCCGATCATAAACGTCGGTACCTGACCTGTCAGAACCACAATCGGGATCGAGTCCAGCAACGCGTCCGTCAATCCCGTCACCGCGTTGGTTGCTCCGGGGCCAGACGTCACAAGGGCCACGCCAACCTTGCCAGTGGATCGCGCATAACCTTCGGCCGCGTGCACAGCCCCTTGTTCATGACGGACCAGAATGTGTTGGATGTCGTTCTGTTGAAAGATTTCGTCATAAATCGGTAGGACAGCCCCACCTGGATATCCGAATACCGTGTCCACACCCTGATCTTTCAGGGCCTGAACTACCATTCTCGCTCCGGTCATCTGACGTGTCATCTGTCTCTCCGTTTACATCGTCACAAATATCATTCGCATAAAAAAGCCCCCGATCATCTGACGGGGGCGCATGGGTTACCGTTATGGTGTCCGTTACCGGCCCATGCACCTATTTCCCACAATTACCACTAGCTTTGCCATCTTGGGCTCCTTCATGCGTGGGCGACATTATGAGCGGATTGCAGGGGCGTCAACAGAGAAATCTGCACTGCAGCATGAAAAATTTGGAGAAAGTGTCGCTGAGGGTGTGTAATCTTTCCGAATATTGCGAAATTGAGTGCGGATTGCAAACAAGGCGAAAGATCGCTCGCAAAATTTACATGCAAATAGTCGCACATTAAAATCATTCTAAAAAATTGACGATGATCATGCTGTTTTTTCCACGCAGATAGGAAAATGCTCTCAACGCGCGATTCACCCCTCGGAGTCAATTATGAGACAAACCTTCTTAATAACCGTTGCCGTCACTTGTTTTGCTGCACTCCCAGCGCTTGCCGATGATCTGCGAGACGAGGCGCTAGAGCTTTTCAAACCTCTTCCGTCGACGGTGCCAGCGTTGAACGACAATATAATCACCCCAGAGAAAGTCGACTTGGGTAAGGCCTTGTTCTTTGACCCGCGTATGTCAGCGTCAGGCGTGTTTTCCTGCAACTCATGTCACAACCTTGCGACGGGGGGCGACGACAACCTTGAAACGTCCATTGGTCACGGTTGGCAAAAGGGCCCCAGAAACTCGCCCACTGTGTTGAATTCGGTCTTCAACGAGGCGCAATTTTGGGATGGCCGCGCACCAGACCTTGCCGAGCAAGCAAAGGGACCAGTGCAAGCTGGGGTCGAAATGGCCAACACACCAGACAATGTGATTGCGACTTTGATTTCGATGCCACAATACGTCGAATGGTTTGCGGCGTCGTTCCCTGAAGAAAACGATCCCGTGACTTTTGACAATTTTGCCAAGGCGATTGAAGCTTACGAAGCCACGCTGATCAGCCCATCCCCATTTGATGCCTTTTTAAACGGCAATGATGACGCAATGACAGCCGAGCAAAAGCAAGGGTTGCAGGTGTTCATGGATAAGGGCTGTGCGTCTTGCCATAACGGTGTGAATGTTGGCGGCCACAGTTACTATCCCTTTGGTTTGATCGAAAAACCGGGTTCAGACATTCTGCCGGAAGGAGACAAGGGTCGTTTTGCCGTGACTGAAACAGCGGATGACGAATATGTCTTTCGGGCGTCACCGTTGCGCAACATTGATCAGACAGCACCCTATTTCCATTCGGGCATTGTGTGGGACCTGAAGGTGGCAGTGCAAGTCATGGGGGAAAGTCAGCTGGGTGAAGACCTGAGCGATGAAGACGCTGATCTGATTGTCGCCTTCCTTGGATCCTTGACCGGGGAGATGCCAGAAGTTGTCTATCCGCTGTTGCCAGCTAAAACCGCAACCACACCGCGTCCGTCCGGAGAGATTAAATAGGCGCCATCCAAGAATGAATAAGACGATAGTGAATCGCCCGGCTTTTCCGGGCGGTTTGCATAAAGGCTCAGAAACTGGCGCTTGTGCCCTGTAAAACACCATGTTCCAGCGCATAGCGTGTCAGACCCGCGGTCGAACTGATGCCCAGCTTGCGTTTGATGTTCTTGCGGTGTGTTTCCACTGTACGCACCGAGATGTTCAACTCGCTGGCCACTTCTTTGTTCGATTTTCCTTGTGCCAGTTGTAGCAACACAGTTTGTTCTCGGCTGGTTAGACCCTCGCGTGCCCCTCCGGCAGGGGGTTCCAGCGATCCCTTGGCGCCGGTGCACAGATATCGGTTGCCCAGCATGACGGTATCGATGGCTGTCTTAATCTCATCTGTAGGCACGTCCTTTAGGATATACCCCATCGCGCCGTGACTAAGCGCCGTTGAGATGTATTCGGGACTGTCATGCATCGAAAGGACCAGAATGCGGGTGTCTGGATTGGCTTCAAGCAGCATTTCTGTGGCAGTTAGTCCGCCAATCTCTGGCATATTGAGATCCATCAAGACCACGTCCGGCGCAAGCTCGTGCATTTGTTCAACGGCTTCGCGGCCATTTGACAGCGTCGCAAGCACCGTGATGTCATCATAGCTTTCCAAAATAGATTGGATGCCTTCGGCGACCATGGGATGGTCATCGACAATCACGACTTTGATTTGATCGGTCATGCGTTGGCCTTTCTGTTGTCAGATGCCTGATCTTGGGGTTGCAACATATGGCTTAAAGGCACTTCTACCACAATTTCCGTACCTGCGCGGCTGGAATGAATGTGAAAATTGCCGTCCAATTGTTCCACGCGTTCCTGCATATTGCGCAAGCCCAAGCCAGTTCCGGTTTTTGTATGGTCGCTAGGGTTAATCCCGCGGCCGTTGTCCAAAATCCGTAAAGTCGCACCCTTCTTATGGCCACGAACGTCGATATTGACCTGCGTGGCATTGGCGTGCCGCTCAATATTGGTGAGGGCCTCTTGGGCTATGCGATACAGCGCGATCTTGGCGTTCTGATCCAGCCGATTGCGAAACACCACTGTGTTGAACTCGGTCACGACCCCGGTGCGTTCGGCAAAGTCATCGGTCAATGCCTTGATAGCAGGGCCCAAACCCAGATCATCCAACACGCCGGGGCGCAAATCACGACTGATGCGGCGCACCTCTTGAATGGCGCCAGACAAGTGATCAATGCCTTTATCCAGTGTTTCCGAGGCACGCTCGTCGCCGGAAATCAAACGCCTGCGCGCACTGTCCAAAGCGTAACGCACACCCACCAACAATTGGCTGATCCCATCATGAAGTTCGCGGGCAACGCGGCCACGTTCTTCTTCTTGGGCGTCTAACACGCGTTGTGTCAGTTCCTTAAGTTTGGCATCTGCCAAGCGGCGTTCACGAATGGTAATGAAAAAGCCCGACATGAACACAATCAAAAGTGCGGTGACCGTGATGGCCACAATGTACACTGACATGCGCTGTACGCGACTTTCCACTTCGGCGCGTGCCAAGGCCACAGTGTCCAGCACATCATCAATAAAGATACCGGTGCCGATGGCCCATCGCCAATCTTGCAGGCCGACAACATACGTCACCATGCGTGCGGTTTCACCCGTTGTGGGCTTGGTCCAGTCATAGGTATGATACCCGCCACCCTGACGGGCGATACGGATCAACTCGTCAGTGATCGCTATGCCATTGCGATCCTTGAGGCCCGTCCAGTTTTTGTCGATCAGATAGGTCTGCCGCGGGCTGACCAAATTGTTGCCGTCGTAATCGTAAACAAAGAAGTAGCCTTCTTGGCCGTAGATCATCGAGGACAGAATTTGGGTGACAACCAGTTTGGCGTCATCATCATCCGGTGCGGCGCGGCCATAGATGTTTAAAAAAGCGGTGCGCGCGATTGAAAGGTAGTTTTTCAACTCGGCCTTTTTGGCTTCAATCAACTGTACCTCAAGTGCCTTGATTTCACGCTCGGCGAGCTGGCGCGATTGATTGGCCACAAGCACAGAAATTGCCGCAACCGCCAAGATAAGAGGCACGGTCGCCAGCAGGAAAAGCTTTTGGCCATAAGACAGGCGCAGATGCGTAAGAAGGCGGCGCATTGTTGATTCGTTAATGGGATTTGAACGGGAATCATAGCGCGGAGTCGCAAGTTTTCTCGGATTTTTCATCCCATTAACAACCTGTGCAGGCCAAATTGGTTGGGGAAACGGCAATCTAGCCATGATAATACGTAGAACTAGGTATTCCCAGATCGCATGGCTACGGCTAGTCTCCCAGAACTTGCAACGACCCGTCTGCATGCCAATGAGCATTGTGGACTGAACAATTTCTGGGAGGAATATCCGTATGGATCGTCGTTCATTTCTAAAAACGTCTGCTTTGGGCGGTACAGCTGCTGCAGCAACCACTCTGGCTGCACCGGCATATGCCACTGGCAAACGCACACTCACAATGGTCACCACTTGGGGCCGTGGTCTGGCAGGCGTATTTGACGCTGCTCAGCGCACAGCCGACTCGGTTACAGCCATGTCGGATGGCATGCTGACTGTTGACATCAAAGCAGCTGGCGAACTGGTTGGCGCGTTTGAAGTCTTTGACGCTGTGACCGCTGGTCAGGCCGACATGTACCACGGCGCAGACTACTACTTTGTAGGTCAGCATCCTGGCTACGCATTCTTCACGTCGGTACCGTTTGGTATGTCAGCACAAGAGCTTGCGAACTGGTATTATCACGGTGATGGCGCTGCCATGCACGATGAGCTGGGCGAAATCTTTGGCCTCAAATCATTCTTGGGCGGCAACACAGGCGCGCAAGCGGGTGGTTGGTTCTCAAAAGAGATCAATGGTCCAGAAGACTTTAATGGTCTGAAATTCCGTATGCCGGGTCTTGGCGGTAAAGCCTTGGGTAAACTGGGTGCATCGGTTCAGAACCTTCCAGGTTCAGAAGTGTACCAAGCACTGGCATCGGGCGCCATCGACGGCACCGAGTGGATTGGCCCATGGGCTGACGAAAAAGCTGGTTTCCAAGAAATCACAAAATTCTACTACACCGCTGGTTTCCACGAGCCAGGCGCTGGTCTTTCGGTTGCAACAAACCGCGAAGTCTTTGACAGCCTTTCACCTGCGCATCAGAAGATCATCGAGATCGCCTCTGCTGAAACACACCAGTGGAACCTGGCACAATTCCTGAACAACAACGGTGCGGCCTTGCTGCGTCTACAGTCGGCTGGCGTGAAAACGCTGGAATTCCCTGACACTGTTTGGGATGCATTTGGTAAAGCATCCGCTGAAGTGCACGCTGAAAACATGGGCGACGAGATCTACAAGAAGATCTTCGACAGCTACTCAGCTTCCATGAAAGCTTCATCGGGCTGGATTCAAAAGTCCGAAGGCGTCTACCGCGGTCAACGCGACCGGGTTCTGGGCTAAGTTCTAGACCAAAAATAACAAAGCCTCCCGATCCGTTCGGGAGGCTTTTTCAAAAAGTCGCGCTAGCGCGCGCATCCCAAGACAACAATAAGGGGATGGGGGACAATGCTAGACGCACTCGTCTGGTTCTTAACCAATATTGGGCAAGCTTTCTTAAACTTCGGATATGCAATCACGCATCCGTCGCTTTGGCTTGCATGGATCGGTGGTCTTGAGACCGTAGAAGACAAACAGTCGCTGATGCGCTTTGTCTATTATGGCGGCTCGACAGAATTTTTCTTTGTAGTTTTTACCATGTTCCTTGTCGTGACCGGCTTTGGACTGTGGCGCAACAGCTTCATGTGGGGCTGTGTGCGAGTGTTGGAAGGGTTTGCCAATACGGTTGGACGCTTCTTTGCTTGGGCAGGTCTGCTCATGGTGTTGCAGCAAATTGTCATCGTCTTCATGCAGCGGATCTTTACCGTCGCGGAAATTTCGATGATCTACAACGTCGGCTTTCTGACACATGACGTCAGCTGGTGGGCCGAAGAGCTCAAGCTTTACAATGCGATGATCGTCACACTTTGTGCGACCTACACCTTTGTGCAAGGCAGTCACGTGCGTGTTGATCTGGTCTATTCGGTTGTGTCGTACCGGACCAAAAAGACCATCGATATGTTTGGCTCATTGGTCTTTATGATGCCCGCAGCCGTTCTGACATGGATGTATGGCTGGTTCTTTATGTGGCGCCACCTGATGACGCCCAAAGTGTCGGCCAGTGACAAAATCGAACTGATGATGAAGAAGGCGCGCATTCTGAAATGGAATGTCGAGACTATCGGCTTCTCACCAAACGGTTTCAACGCATATTTTCTTTTCAAAGTGCTTCTAATTAGCTTTGCTGGCATGGTTTTCCTCCATGCGATTGCGTTCTTTTATCGCTCGTACCTCGAGCGCAAGGAAGGCAGCTCCAGCGAAGGCAAGTACCTCGACCGCGATACGCTGGGCGAGGGCGAAGAAGCCTATGAAGGCACACACTGATTTAAGGGGCAGACACAATGCTATTTGGACTTGATGGGGTCGAAGTCGGCCTGATTATCGTCTTTCTCTGCCTCTTCGGAGGCATTCTGTCGGGCTTTCCAGTGGCGTTCGCCATCGGTGGGGCAGGGGTGATCTCATTCGGGATCATCGCCGCGCTCGACAGTGCAGGGATACTTATTCACCAAGCCATCGACTCGTCGTCGGGCATGTATGCGGACTTGATCGCTCAAGGCATCAAGTCGGATACGATATCGATCTTCCGATACCCAGAATTGCCGCGCATCGCTGAACCTGTGTTCATCGGCGGCTGGGAACAGGCGCTGGATCGTAACTTGTCGTTCATCGTGAACCGCATGAACGAACGGGTTCTGGCCGGCGCGTCGATCGAAACCCTTCTGGCGGTTCTGATGTTTGTTCTTATGGGCATCACGCTAGAACGATCCAAAATTGCAAACGAACTTCTGACCACAATGGCACGCGTCTTTGGCCCGCTGCCGGGTGGTTTGGCTGTGTCGGTGGTGGTTGTGGGGGCGTTTCTTGCGGCCTCAACTGGGATCGTGGGCGCGACGGTTGTCACCATGGGGCTGTTGTCACTGCCAACCATGTTGCGCAATGGCTACTCACCGCAATTGGCCACGGGTGTTATCGCAGCTTCAGGGACATTGGGGCAGATCATTCCGCCTTCGATTGTGATTGTTTTGCTGGGCACCTTGGCTGGGGATTTGTATTCCGCCGCTCAGGAAACCCGCGCGCAAGTGGCCGGGTGTTCTGACGCGCTGACCTATTTGGGTGAACCTGCGGTGGTGTCAGTTGGCACCCTGTTTCAGGCGGCTTTGCTGCCGGGGATTATGCTCGCGGTTCTCTATGCACTGTATGCCTTTGGCTATGCTCTGTTCAATCCATCCAAGGCTCCAGCCGTACAGCTGGGCGAGTCAAACAGCGAACGCATCGGTCGCAACCACGGCCTGACTTGGTTCCTTGGCATGCCAGCGTTGCTGGTTGTGGGCTTGATTGGTCTTAACACAGCTGGGATCGTGGGCAGTCAAAATGTGATTGTCGACAGTTTCTCGGATTCAGGCAAAACCGCAAGCTTGCGAACCAACGTCAGCGAGACTTGCGAGGCCTCGATGATTGAACTTCACGGTCAAGAAGCCTGGAGAGCCGCGCAGGCCGAACAAGCAGAAATCGACGCTGCAGGCGGGGTTCAAGAATCCCGCAAGCTGACCGATGAGGAACGCGAAGCGGCCTTCCAAATCAAGCTGGCATCAGCACCGATGATCGGATCTGGATTGGCGATTGGCTTTTTGATGCTGTCCCTCGTTCTGACCACAGCGCGCGGCGTGTCTCCGACAGCTGACACCAAACCGTTGTTGATCGGTTTGGGGGGGATTGCTTTGGGATTAGTCGTCGATGCGGTGCTCATTTCACCGCTGACCACACCCGGTGTGACTGTGCTCTACATCGCTATTCCGCTGATCATGGTGCTTTACAGCTGCCGGTATGCGGTCGGGCTGTTGGGCAAGAACGAACTGTTGCGCGTGGTATTCCCACCGCTGGTTCTGATCATCGCGGTGCTGGGGTCGATCCTTGGCGGTATCACCAACCCAACGCCCGCTGCGGCACTTGGGGCAGGTGGGGCGATTATGCTTGCGGCCTATCGCAAGCTGCAGGATCAGGAAAAGTCGGGACAGATCATCATCTGGTCAACGTTTGCAATCATCGTCATGATCCTTGTGGGCGTGAACTTTGATCTTCGCGTCAACCAGTCCAATGTGACCGTAGAGAACTGGATTGCCTTTGGTGTGGCCAAAGCGGCGTATCTGTTTGCGATGTTTGGCATTCTCTATGGCTGCTGGGTTCTGTTCCGGGGTCATGTGCTGACGCCAATCGTGCGTGAAACAGCCAAAGTGACGTCGATGGTGTTCACCATCCTGATTGGTTCGCAACTCTTGAACCTCGTGGTCATATCCTTTGGTGGTGAGCACTACATCCAAGGCTTCCTGAGATCGTTTGACAACGAACTCAAGGTGTTCCTGATTGTGATGTTGGTGCTGTTTGTGCTGGGCTTTGTGCTCGACTTCCTCGAGATCATCTACATCGTGATCCCGATTGTGGGGCCCATTATCTATGGTGGTACGTTTGATCCCAAATGGGTCACCATCATGATTGCGGTCAATCTACAAACCTCGTTCCTGACGCCGCCCTTTGGGTTTGCGCTGTTCTATCTACGAGGGGTTGCCCCAAAAGAAGTGACCACGGCCCATATCTACAAGGGCGTGATACCGTTCGTGTTGATCCAAGTCTTTGGGCTGGCAATCTTGTGGTACTTCCCAGCAATTGTCACCATTTTGCCTGCGCTGATGCCATAACCACAGCCAGATCAAGAAATTGAGCGGGGGCCTCTTAAGGTCCCCGTTTTTATTTGCGTGAGTTTTAAAATGGGTTTTGGGCCGCTGACATCGCGGGTCCGGGCTAAGTCTTGTTGGCGCGTATGTCCGGCAAAGACAGGCTGGCGACTTGCTCGGCAATTGGATCGGTCGATAGCGGATGACGTTCGGACGCAAAGCGTTCGGGATCACCGATGTCTTGCCATTGGCCGCCCGTATAGACCTCTAGCCCGGAAAAATTGCTTTTGTAGCCCATCTTGGCGCTGCCCGGCACCCAATAGCCCAGATACACATAAGGCAGACCCGCTTCTCGCGCGATCTCAACGTGATCCAGGATCAGATAGGTCCCAAGACTGTGGCGGGGCAGGTCGGGGGTATAAAACGAATAGACCATGCTCAGCCCATCCTCGAGCACGTCCGTGAGCGAGACCCCGATTAGCTCTTCGGTGTCTTGGTCGGTGTATTCAATGACCCGGCTGCGGATCGGAGTTTCCTCAATCATGGCGGCAAACTCAAAAACATCCATGTCAGCCATGCCACCATCGGCGTGCCGGCTGTCTAGGTATACGCGGAACAGTTCATACTGATCCTCAGACGCCCAAGGGGATGTCGCGCGACGCTTCAGGTTTTCATTGCGCTTGTTGATGCGTTTTTGACTTTTGGAAGGGGCGAAATTCGCCACATTGATCCGCGCCGAAAGACAGGCAGAGCAATCTGCACAAGATGGGCGATACAGAACATTTTGCGATCGGCGAAACCCTTGGCGGGACAGCGCATTGTTCAATTCCGTCGCGTGTTCACCCTGAAGAGCTGTGAACAACTTTCGCTCCATCCTGCCCTCAAGATAGGGGCAGGGTTGGGGGGCAGTCACATAAAACTGCGGAGCAAGAGGAAGTGTGTGGCGCATGTCGACCTTTTCATCGGTTCGTAAAGGACGATAGCAATGCTTAGCGCGCGCGCCAAGCCTC
>ERZ1046740.1681-NODE-1681-length-15255-cov-5.021579_pt1 | contig 15255 bp, 13 predicted proteins | sample MGYA00383093_ERZ1046740 | MGnify/ENA primary metagenome ERZ1046740 (study PRJEB29581, sample SAMEA5548363) | metagenome | biome: marine; feature: coastal; material: water | depth 25 m | study: Short-term variability in the microbial, nano- and picoplankton... | reverse complement strand
GCTGTTGCGACTGGACAAGGCCAGCCTTGGCTATGGCGACGCTACAGTACTCAAGGGAGTGGAACTGATACTGCGACCCGGTAGCCGTTTCGGCCTACTGGGCCGCAACGGTGCCGGTAAATCGACCCTGTTGAAGTCACTGGTGGGGGACCTGCCTCTGCTCACCGGTGACAGAAGCTACGGCGAACACTGCAGAATCGGCTACTTCGACCAACAGCAACTGGAGGCACTGGACTTGCAAGCCAGCGCCTTACTCCACATTCAGCGCCTGAACCCTGAAGCGAGAGAGCAGGACATTCTCAATTTTCTGGGCGGCTTCGATTTTCGCGGCGACGGGGCAACCACTCCCGTAGCCCCTTTCTCCGGCGGCGAAAAAGCGCGCCTGGCCCTGGCCATGGTAGTTTGGCAACGCCCCAACCTGCTGGTACTGGACGAACCCACCAACCACCTGGACCTGGATATGTGCCACGCCATGGAGGTGGCCCTGCAGGCCTACGAGGGGGCACTGATCCTGGTCAGTCACGACCGGCATATGTTGCGTAACACTGTTGAAGAGTTACTCCTGGTACACGATGGCCAGGTACAAGAGTACAAGGACGACCTTGGAGGCTATGAAAAGTGGATACTGTCCAATTTGCGCAGTGACAAACCAACTCAGGCCGCAGCTTCAGACAGCTCCCGCAAAGAACAACGTCAGCAGGCCGCTGCTCTACGCGAGAAATTACGCCCGTTGAAGAAGGGGCTAGATAAGACGGAAAAAACGATGGCCAGGTTAGAGCAGGAACTGACATCGCTTCAGGAGAAACTGGCGGATCCGGATTTATACCAGGAAGATCGCAAACAGGATCTGGCTGAGTTTCTTTCTCAGGAAAGTAAGCTCAAACAGAACAAGGAGGCTCTGGAGGAAGAGTGGTTTGAATACCAGAGTGCTTTGGAGGAGCTTGAGGCTGAGATCGGCTAAGCGGTGCTCGTATGGATTCATGCCCGACTCTACTAATATCAGTGCTCTAACTTATCAATAACGTTTCGGGTCATCCTCTGTGGTCGCGTTCCGATCAAGGGACTAACCGCAAAGGCTATCGGGTTTCTCGTGGAAGTGTGTGGTGGTCCAGGAACTCGACATCTTCCAGTATAGTTGGGCCGAAGTCGCGTAATTTCTCCTCAAACAGTTCTCGAGCAAGGGTGTAAAGCTCATAGTCGCTGCGGTTTCGCGCCATAAACAACTGTCGCGTTTCCTCCGAAGGAGTTTGGCTGCGCCAGTTCGAGATTCGTTCGAAGCTGAACCGGAAATCCTCTACCGGCAAATTCATGAGCCGGCGGAGAATAGCGACGGTCTCGGTGAATCTTTCCTGAAGGCCAATCAGTGTGTATCGTTGATCCAGTGCCTCTGGGGAAATATCCTCTTGTTCATCGTAGCCAAGCCACCACGTAAAGTAGTTATTGACCCTGACATTGTCTGACGAGAACAACAGCCCCGGCTCTCCATGATGCTCGAGGTACCAAGCATCGAAATCGCGGCCGCCATGATAATAGAAGTGAGATACAGCGCGCTCAAAAGGATCCCGCAGCAAGGTGATGAATTGCGCGCCAGGAACCATCTGGTGAAAAAACCTGTTATCGTAGGCCAGGTGCGAACATGACAGATGATAGGGGGGAACCAGAGAGGGGAAACTGACCAACGGATCATAATCCGCCCCCAGCACTTCATCCATCCGTTGTCTTCGGAATGGTTTGAGTGGCGCGCCTTCACCAGTACCGAATGGAGACAGGATACGGCGACCCTGGCCCGCCGCAATTCGCTCCAGCATCAAACGCATACTGGTACCACCCACTTTATGGGTTTTGATGAATACCAGGGCTTGTAGTAGCGGTGGGTGCATCTGAGAGTTCACTGCAAAGATTCAAGCCCGACAGTATAAGGTATAGAAGAGGCGAACGCGCTAGAGTAAGCAGGTTTGCCGGATTTCTCGGGGTTTGCCGGACAACGGCTTCGCATTATAGAGAGCCCTTATCAAAAGCATTTCATATAAAAAAGTACGGGCGACTGACCATAGCAATTGCTGCAACCGCAAGAGTACGCGTTATTTGGTAATTCAATCTGTCTCCTATAAAATCCCCGGGGACTTTCAAACTGTAAATACTCATGAATGTGACAGGCAAGTGGACAACTCAAGATGACCTCGACCTGATCGGGCGAGCGGGACAATGCCAAATACGACTAAGCGATGATTACGAACTGGATGCCCGAGTACGTTCACTGCGTAAAGTCTCTTCTCTAATACTCGACAATGGCGTTGAGATTTCCATCTCCGCACAGGACGAGCCCCTTAGCGCAGGGGATTCCAAAGGCAATATCTGCCGCATTCAGGCTGAAGGCTATCATTTACATTTTATCCTGGGAGCTGAAGTACGGCAAAAAATCTTAAGAAAACAAGCCCTCGGAGTGGACGAATCAACACTCCAACGATTGGTTACAGCATGGGCTGTATTTGCTTTTTTCTTCCAGGGGTCCAACACAAACGTTTCCTTCTATTTTGACTTTTCCGACCTCGCGCAGCACTCAGGCCCCTGCGTTGCATTCTGCTCCAACCGGAAAGATGATTGCCTGATACCAGATCCCTTTTTCCTGGTGGACTATGGCTACCTCAGCATGAAACGAAAACTAGAAAACCCACTCCCTTGGAGAAGCAGGTCAGCCAGTCTGTTCTGGCGTGGCGGGACAACAGGGCTCGGAAAATTTTCGAACACCGACAGATACTACTATCTTAAGCAGTTGGCTGAGCGTGCTGCCGGCCTACCTCTCGACATCGGATTTAGTCGAATTACTACACGCGCAGCTAAAACCATGACCCAGCACGATAAGGCCACGCTGGAAAACCGAGACCTCATCAAAGACCCGGTCGAGAAGGAGGCATTTGCAAAAAAGCGCTATTTACTGGACATTGATGGCAACTCAAATTCTTGGGGTGGACTCTACACGAGCCTCCTCACGGGCTCAGCTGTGATTAAGTGCTCATCTCGCAGTGGCTTCCGGCAGTGGTATTACGATCGGCTACAGTCGTCACACAACTGTTTCATCCTTGATTCTCACCTTGAGAATATCGACCAGTTAGTCGAGCTGATGCACGATGATGATATTGCAGAATCTATCGCACGAAATGGCAGAAAACTTGCGCAATCTATGGAAATGTTAGATGAGCTAGCAGATTCCAAAACCAAATTTTGGCGCTGGCTTGGAAAGTTTGGCTCATAGCAGCACGAAGGCATGGTTAGCTGGCACTGACGTGCCCGGATAAAACTCTTTATTGATTGAAAGACAAGTAACCCATTCTCCTCTATCGGAGGCCTCGAAGTCTGGGGACTGCCTCTGTTGACGGACGCCAAACCCTCATGACCGGTAAAGTCCAGTTAATCGATATCACCCGAAAAGTATTGCCGTGGATTGCTTCAACTACCAGTGGAGGGCTCAATTGCGAAATCGCCAGCGACAGGTATACTGCCTGCGCTAAGCAGCCACAGACATACCTCGTAGAGAATTAGACTATCATCTTACGAACTATACAGGGCTTCAAATACCACACGGCAAGGCTACTGGCTTTGTTGGGCTGCCTGCTGCTGGTCGGCTGTGAAGCAGATGGGCCTTCCAATAGTCAGCCAGCGACCCCGTCGTTAATCCCCCTTGAATTACCCGGACTACACCTGGAGGCGATTGACACGCGCGAGGGGCTCACCTGGGGAGCAATCGTTCACGATTTTGACAAAGATGGAGTATTGGATTTCCTACTAAACGGGCATTCTCAAACCCGGGCCGACCGAGTGTACTACCGGCGGGGAGATGCCTTCATACCCTCTGACTTTATCTTTCCGCGTTCAAACGACCGCCACGCCTGCGCAGCAGCAGATGTGAATCTCGATGGTCTGAGCGATGTCTATTGCACTGAGGGCGCTTTTAAGGGAACGGGAGAGGGCCACAACCAGCTGTTTCTTGGGGAGCCGCAGGGAAGGTTCCGGTTGGTGACCGATGACCATGGAGCCCGCGACCCGACAGCGCGTGGTCGACAGGTCATATTTTTCCACTTTAATCAGGATGAGTTTCCGGACCTCTACGTCACCACCTGGGGCGACCGCGAAGACAATGCCCTGAACGAGAATTCAGTATTCGTCAATCAGGCTGGCCACTTCAGGCGTGAGAGCAGTCCACTCACAGGCGAACAAGGCCAGCGCTGCCTCAGCGCCCGGGATATCAATCAGGACGGACGCGATGATGTTTTGCTGTGTAGGCCTCGCAGTGGGGGCTCGCTATTTTTGAGTCGAGGGAAGGAAGAGTATGAGCGCCTGTTGTTGCCCGAACCGAAGCTCTGGTGGGGGGATATTACCACGGGGGATATCAACGGGGATTCGCGCCCCGATCTGCTAGTACTCAACGGTGATGGCCACCTTAGGGTTTATTACCACTCCGGGGATAACACCGAGCCCTATCAGCAACTGGCTTTCAAACGCCTTGTGGGCCACCATGGCCTGGGGCCTGCACACACGAAACTGAAGCGAACAACGGTTGACCTGGCCGTGGCGGACATTAATGGTGATGGGGCTCTGGATGTGTACATCGCTCGCGGCGCGCCCCTGTCCGACCCCGAGCCGGTGATCGACACGACGGATCTCCTGTTGCTGGGACCAGAACTGCGTCAGGCAGTTCTCATACCGGCCGCTCAAGAGGGGCGTGCCTACCAGGTCTATGGACTCGGAGACCGCTTTCTGGTGCTGAATTCAGGGGAACGCTGGAATGGTGAGGTGTTAGTAGTCTCACTTGGCCAAACTGCGATAGAAGTAAAACACTGACCGACACAATTGCATGTATGAAAATATCTCGGCGCAAATAAAAACCAAGAGGCCTTGCGCTAATGAAAGGCCATGTTCTCTGGCGCCTTGAAGTGGCTGGAGCTACTCCCGATGAATCTATTGGCAATAAAGTAATCGATATCACAGCAACGAATACTGTCGCAACCTGGCCTCTTTAATATTTCCTATACTTCTGGCAACATTGCAATGCTTTCAATGCAAGCCAGGGTATTTATCTGCCGTTTGCCTGTTAATGGTAGTCATTACCACTAGTTATCACTATAAGAAACCAGCGCCAGCCCATTGATTTGGTAAATGGCGAATTCGGAGTAGTCTCAATGGATATGGGTGAAACTTGCTCGTGAAGCCGACCTGGAAATACTTACCATGCGCAGATTCCACTTCATTTTTCTATGCAAATTACCATGGTAAAGCATGAGCAAGGATAAAGATTCTGTGCAGGCAATATTAAAAACTTCAAGCGCGATGCTCGCGCTAATACTCACCACACTTTATTGTGCACCACTAAATCTGCTGCTGTTAAATGCCCGGGAAATCTCAAGTTCCCCATCCGTGGTACTCGCCTTGTCATGGAAGATCGCCTTGGCACTCATGGCCTTCACTGTGTTTCTCTCGGTCCTTCTGTCCTTCGATAATCGACGAATATTAGGGTGTTTGATAATTAGCATCGCCACATTATTCCACTTGCAGGGTAATTTGTTTGCCTGGAATTACGGCCTATTCGACGGAGGGGATATAGATTGGCAGGCTCACAATGCCGTGGGAGCTCTGGAAATAGCAATATGGCTGACGCTGCCCATACTGGCCGTTCATTATCGGGAGAAGATATGGCCACATATACACCTGCTTGCGTTTATTATTGTGATGATGCAGTTAAGCTCCCTAGGCTTTCAGCTTTCCACCGGGAAAAAATTCCCAGCCCAACAAGCCGTCGCACCTGACGCCGGACAAACCACCAAAGAGGTCGACCAGACACTATACGATTTTTCAAATGACGAAAATGTTCTGATCGTTATCGCAGACACGTTCTCCTCACCCACGTTCGATGAAATACTCAATTCTGAACCTACGATCGCAAAGAGACTTAGTGGCTTCACCTCCTACAGTAATACGCTCGGCGTGTCGCCCTATACGCTGTTGTCAATTCCCACGATCCTGTCCTCAAAAGTTTATGAAAATTCTGGAACCATTCAGTCGTTTATGGATGAATCCTTTAATAAAAATTCTCTACCGGGAGTTTTACAGGAAAACGGTTATAAGGCGCGTGTAGTCACCATGGGGTTATATAAGGGTTACCTCCAGTGGCTGCCCAGCCAGAATACAACGTCTGTTCTTGATCGAAAAAAGGAAGGCGCTCAACTACGGGAATACTTACAACTTTGGGACGTAACGTTGTTTCGCTATGCGCCACATTATCTGAAAATGCGAATATACAATGAGCACAAGTGGTTTCTACAAACTCATTTTCTGGACCCAGAAAGACGAAAAGATGCACAGGACATACTTTTTGGTACGGGGCCTGCCATGATGATACCTACATCTGTGCACCGGGCCTCCAGAATTATTCGTGATCGCTTTGTCGAACGAGCAAGCATTGTAAGCGAATCTCCCACGTTCAAGTTTATTCATCTTTTCACCTCTCACACCCCCTATCTCATGGACAGCGATGGCAGCCCGCTCTCAGAATCCCAGTATGAAGCGCGAGCACTTGAGAAGCGCGCGCTTGACCAGAGCAAATATGCACTAACCGAGATACTGGACATATTGGACAAGTTGAAGCAGCTAGGTATTTACGAAAAGACCCTGATCATTGTCGCCGCCGATCATGGTAATGATATTAAAAACGAATCCAGGGCCGGGTTTATGCGTCGCTCGCACCCAATGCTACTTATCAAACCTTTCGACGATGGCAGTAACTTGCGATACTCGGATGCTCCCACCAGCCTGCTTGACATACCACTTACAGTAAGCAAGGCACTAGACATAGAGGCAGATTTTTCAGGATACCCAATCCTCAGCGGTGAAATTCCCCGGGGGCGAGTGAGAAATTACTATTACTTTAATTGGAACAGCCAAGGGTTCTGGACTGCCGATTATCTACCACAACTGGAAAAGTACGAGATAACCGGTCAGGCAGATGACCAGGACGTGTGGAAAAAATCCTGTAACCTGAAACAGGTAGAGAATGGCCCGGCATCTTGCTGACGATCGCCTGGAATAGGATCGACAATCAGTTCAGGCGTGTGCATGACGGTGGGTTAAATCCGCACATCAAAACCGGCATTATTCTCACGATAATAAAGTAACAGCTTTCTCAGTCAGCCTATCTGTAGAAAACTTGATCTATTTGTGTGCGATAGCAACTGGCCTTCCATAGCCTATGAATCTATCAATTGAACTGAAATCAATTTCCGCATGACGAAAGCCGGCAAGCCTGAGTCGATTCAGAATATCGATGCCATACGTTCTGAAGCAAAGTACTTTACCTGAACCTCGGAGATGGTCATCGTGATATTTAGGCTCTTCCAGATGGACCAACTCACCATGTCGATAGATAGCGCGTTCCACAGTGGAGTTTTTTGCCGTTATGGGGACCGTAAAGATGGTTTTTCCGTTGAGCTTTAACACTCTATATAGTTCCTCAAACCAAGTCGTGTCATCTACAACATGCTCAAAGACCTCTGAGGATAGACACAAAAGGACAAGGGCTTGTTGTATACCTCAGCTCGAGAGGTCTAGGTAGCCTGATCAGGGCTTTTACTGTACTTACTATGCGAATCGCGCATGTTCTTTTGGAGCCATGTAAGCAGTAGTAACTAGAGAAGCCGATGGTGTCTAGAATAGTGCTGAGCTTACTCCCCGACAGAGCAAAACCAAACAGCAGAGACTCATCACAGTACAATACTCGTTCTGGCTTTAACTTGGCGGTCCACCCGCCTCGATAATCACTAAGCTAGAGAGACACGCCCATAATAGCTATAATACGCTCCGCCGAAGGAGAAATTGTTTGTTAACACGTTTCGATGCACAAGTAAGTAATCTAGTGGAATGGCGCGAGTTACGACGCGATTTCCCGGTGCTGTTCGATCGAGACACAGCCCACCAGGTTTGCGAGCTCATTAAGTCCAGGGGACTAAAAGATCCGCTTGGGGATTACATTCTGCCCAGTGACATCAAAATTGATTCCCCTAATTATCGCGAAACAATTGTCGCAAACGGCATCAATTCACGGCACCGCGCGTTAGTCCTGCTGCTAAGTGAGTATATCGGCTCGTCGCTGAAATCGGCGAATATTTATGCTTCGGAGGCCATTTCTCCTCTAGCACGATACTTGAAAAAATACTGCGACAATTTAATCGGGTCGGAGTATCTGCCCAAGGTCACTGAAAAAATCAAGCACCCTCGAGTTATGCACCAGGACATCATGGACCTGTCCTTTGCAGATGCCAGCTTTGATGTCTACCTGAGTTGTGATGTTCTAGAGCACATCCCCGAGCCCGACAAGGCCTTGCGAGAGGCCTCAAGAGTCCTCCGGCCGGGTGGGTGGTTCATGGGAACTGTTCCGTTTGCCGCTGGAAAAACGGAAACGGTGCTCCGCGCGGAACTAGTGGGCTCTGCAATAAAGCATCACCTGGAACCGCAATTTCACGGCAACCCGACCAGGCCAAGTGAGGGTTCATTGGTATTCCAGGTTCCCGGTTGGAGTTTCTTCACCAGATGTCTGGAATCTGGATTCAGGGAGGCCTATATGCACTTGATTTTATCTGCGGATTTCGGGGTTGTGTCCACCGACACCGCCTTCCAGATGGTTTTTGTTGCCAGGAAGTAAACACGTGATCGTCAATAACAGCCATCAATTTATTTTCATCCATATTCCCAAGAATGCCGGTACTTCGATTGCACGGTATTATTCAGTGCTCTCGCGACTGATTGATATTGAAGTTGGCGCGACAGAACTTGGGGAGGCGGCCCTTCCCCACATCATTAAAAGACATAGTGTGGGCAAGCACGCGCCTATTCGCAGAATACGCAGAATCCTGTCCGAGACGTCAGACATTGACAGCTATTTTTCATTTGCTTTCGTCAGAAACCCCTATGAGCGAACTATCTCTACATTCAGCTTTCTGAAGAAGTGGTTGCCTCGCAGCCACGCGACGAAAGCAGCGAAAGCGTTCCAGCCTCTGAAAACTGTCAACGATATGCTACAGAGCGAATTTTGGCAGTCTTCAGATATAGATAACATGTTCAAGCCACAAAATTTCTGGGTTACGGATTTGGATGGCAAAGAGATTATCGATTTCTGGGGCAAAGTTGAATCGATCAGTGAAGGTATAGCAACAGTTAACGAGCGAATAGGCGTCGAGCTACCTCCTTTTGATATCTCCTTGAACAGGACACGAAAAGGCAAAGGAAAAGGGTTGCTTACAGACCAATCCGTCAAAATCCTGCAGCAACGCTATTCACGGGACTTCGAATTATTTGATTACTCGCTGGAACCACCAGTCAATTTACTGCGCTGAACACAGGCGTCATACGTCCCATCGTTGCTGCAAACGAACCCAAAGTCGTAAATACTTATTAAATCGAAATTGAGCCAAGATGTACTTCATGTGGTTATGCCTCAGGTCTCCACAGCGCAAGTCCCTTGCCGTTTTAGGTAACAAGCGAGCGCCGGCTAATGGTTGTCTTTACTTGTTATGGGCAATTGCCAGCTTCTCAACCCTACCGAGCTTTTTAATCGCAGCCTCGCGCTGCTGCGCCGCACTGCGATTCTCCGCCGCCTCCCACCACAGCAGGCTTACCGGACGGCGCCCACTGGTGTATTTTGGGCCGCCGACCAGTTCACCATTGTGTTGGCGCAGGCGCTTTTCCAGGTCTTTCGCGACACCGGTATAGAGAGTGTTATCGGCACACCTGAGGATATACACCTGCCATTGCTCGGCCACCGTGTCAGGCCAGTGCCAACACCTCTTTTACACACTCGCTGATACCGACATAAGCTTCTGACACGCCTCCCGCAAGCATGTAGGCTGGCGTGGTCACCATTTTTCGCTCGGTATCTACCCGCGCCTCTGAAACCGGGCATTCAAGATGACTGCCACCCATGGCGGCAATCGCTGCAGCGGTATCTGCGTCATTGCCTATGGTGCACTGGGTTCCCTCTCCACAAATTGCTGCGGCCATTACTGGCGCTATACAGATAAGGCCAATCGGCTTGCCTGACTGATGGAAGGCTTGCGCCAGGGCCAAAAAATCCGACTGAACCTGCATCCGGGCGCCTTCCACTGCGAAGCTGCAGAGATTTTTTGCGGCCCCAAATCCACCGGGCACCAGCAGGGCATCGTAGTCACCGGCATTGGCTCGGGTAATGGGCTGGATATTACCGCGGGCAATTCTCGCCGCTTCCACCAACACGTTTCGGTACTCACCCTCACTGGGCTCCCCCGTTAAATGGTTAATCACGTGCATTTGCTCAATGTCAGGGGCAAAGCACTGATAGCTGGCGCCCTGCTGTTCCAGGCTGAGCAAGGTGAGTACCGCCTCATTAATTTCGGCGCCGTCATAAACACCGCATCCCGCCAGTACTACTGCTACTTTTGCCATTTGCTTTTCTCCTTTACTGTAAATTCGTAGTCGCTCAATACTGTAGCATTCATTTTCGGCGATTCCAGCGATGGTAGCGCTGTGCAAAGCTCAGCAGCTTTTCCGGCTTGCGCGCCTTGCGCCATTCCCCTGCCAGGAACTTGTTGCTCTCTCCCAGGGTCGGGTAAATGTGAATAGTGGCAAGAATCTTGTTAAGGCCAATGCCATGTTTCATCGCGAGAATAAACTCGCTGATCAACTCTCCAGCATGATAGCCAACAATTGTAGCCCCAAGGATTTTGTCACTGCCCGGCTTGGTCAACACTTTGACAAAACCTGCTCCTTCTCCGTCTGCAATAGCACGATCCAGATCAGAGATATCATATTGAGTGACTTCATAGGATACTCCCGCATCCTGTGCATCTTGTTCGTTAAGCCCTACTCGCGCCACTTCCGGATCTGTAAAAGTGGCCCAGGGCACAATTGAATAGTCCACCCGGAATCTGCGAAATCGCCCAAATAAAGTATTCACGGCTGCATACCAGGCTTGATGGCTTGCCATATGGGTAAACAAATAGGGGCCCGTGACATCACCGCAGGCATAGATTGTCGGGACTGAGGTAGCAAGGTATTGGTCGGTCTCAACTCTGCCACGGGAATCCAGGACAATACCCAATTCCTCAAGGCCCATGTTTTCAACATTGGGACTTCGCCCCACTGCAAGCAGCACATGATCAAAAACCACTTCATGCAAGCCCACTTCAGTCTGGAACTCGCAACTACCACCCTCGCTGGTTTTACCAAAGCGCAGGGGCTCGCTGGTTTTCATCACGTTTATACCCTGCTTTATGAAGGAGGCTTCCACGCTGGCGGAGACTGCCTCATCTTCTCGCGGCATAATGCGGGCTGAGTGTGTTGCCAGGGTTATCCGGACTCCCAGGCGTGCAAATGCCTGGGCAAGTTCACAACCAATAGGGCCAGCCCCCAACACCAGCAGTGAGTGGGGCGCTTCTCTCAACTGCCAAACGGTATCAGATGTGAGGTAGCCCAGGTTTTCAAGGCCCTCTATATCCGGCACCCGTGGGCGCGCACCACTGGCGATAATAATGTGCCTGCTTGTTATTCGCTTGCCGTCTACTTCTACTTCCCAGGGGGATACGACACGTGCCTGACCCTGCACACAGTCAACACCCAGGGAAGTGAAACGCTCCACCGAATCGTGGGGCTCAATGGCTTTTACTATGGACTGCACCCGCTCCATTACCTGGGGAAAGCGAATCTGTACATCCATGGGCGCCAGCCCGAATTCCTCTGCACGGCGAGCATAATCAGCAATTCGTGCTGACCGAATTAGAGCCTTGCTGGGCACACAGCCAGTATTGAGGCAGTCACCCCCCATTTTATCGCGCTCAACCAGTGTGACCTTTGCCTTTACGGTTGCGGCGATCAGAGAGGCAACAAGGCCCGCCGAACCGGCACCAATTACCACCAGGTTGGTATCAAAGCTGCCCGGCTTGTCGTAGGCAGCCAACGCCCTACGTTTTCTAAGCACACCCACCAGCCATTTGGCGAGCAGAGGAAAAGCACCCAGTAAGGCAAAAGAGGCGAGCAGCGAGGGGGAGATCACTCCCGAGGCAGATTCCAGCTGCCCCAACTGGGTGCCAGCATTTACATACACTACTGTCGCCGGGAACATGCCAAGCTGGGACACCCAGTAATAGCGCCAGGTTGAAAGCGGCAATAGCCCCATTAACAGGTTAATAAGAAAGAAGGGGAACAGAGGCACCAGGCGCAGGGTTAACAAGTAGAACTGACCGTCTTTTGCAAAGCCTTCATTAACAGACCGCATCTGCTGGCCAAAGCGTTCCTGCACCCAGTCCCGCAACAGGATTCTGGACACCAGAAACGCCAGGGTTGCTCCAATACTACTGCCGAAAGACACCAGTACCAGCGCATACCAGAAGCCGAACAAGGCACCACCTGCCAGCGTCATAATCGCAGCGCCAGGAACAGACAGCCCGGTGACGACAACATACACAGAAAAGTAAACCAGGCCGGCCAGAACGGGGTTACGGGCATACCAATCACGTAATTCGCCAATTCGCTCCTGCAAGACAGATAGCTGCAGGTAACTTCCCAGATCCAAAAATACCCACAGCGCCAGCGCTATAGCGACGACTGCAATCAGTACAATTTTCCTGTAACTCAATGCCCTTCCTCAATAATTTTTAACACACCCGCTTGAAAAAGCCCGCAGCGGCCCAATTTATAGCACACAGGCATATCAGCATGCCGAAAAACTCTAGAGCGCTCAGTTGTGAACCTCCTGCGCGGTGGTATGATGAGCCCCTCAAAATCAGGCGGGAAGTGCCCGCAGATCAACCGGAGAACACCATGTCAGACCAGATCGTACACGTTAGCGATGCCACCTTCGACGCCGAAGTACTCAATTCCGATATTCCCGTACTGGTGGATTTCTGGGCTGAGTGGTGCGGCCCCTGCAAAATGATCGCCCCCGTGCTCGATGAAATTGCTTCCGAATACGACGGCAAGCTGAAAATATGTAAAGTAGATGTAGATGCTAACCCGGAAATCCCCCAGAAGTTCGGTATTCGCGGGATCCCTACCCTGATCGTATTCAAGGGCGGCAATGCCGAATCTACCAAGGTAGGCGCCCTGTCTAAAACACAGCTGACTGAATTCATCCAGGAAGTCGTCTAAGCTCGCATTAGAAACAGGACCTCGTTACTTCGGCCACTTCAATGATGACCGCACAGTAATGAGGGCCTGCGTTTGGTCAGGCCACAGAGCGCAAAATAGCTGTAGACGACCTCCTCAGAGCGTGCTACATTCCGACCTGTTGCACGCCCTTGTGCAGCGATAATAACTCTACCACCCATTTATAAAGCTTCATTCTGCCAGCAGCGCCTGCGCGCACTTTCATCTAAATTTCATTCCTTTCAAGCGGACTCCACACCTTTATAGCTATGAATCTCAGTGACCTGAAAACCAAACCAACCCAGGAACTCATCGATATTGCCAAAGAGATGGGCCTGGATAACATGGCTCGTTCTCGCAAGCAGGATATTATCTTCGCCATCCTCAAGCGCCACGCCAAGAGTGGCGAGGACATATACGGTGACGGTGTGCTCGAAATCCTCCAGGATGGCTTCGGCTTCCTGCGCAGTGCTGACGGTTCCTACCTGGCAGGGCCGGATGACATTTATGTGTCACCCAGCCAGATCCGGCGCTTTAACTTGCGCACAGGTGATACCATCTCCGGCAAAATCCGCCCACCAAAGGACAGCGAGCGTTACTTCGCCCTGCTCAAGGTCGGCGAGGTTAACTTCAACAAGCCAGAGAACTCCAAGCACAAGATTCTGTTTGAAAACCTGACGCCGCTATTCCCGGACGAGCGCCTGACCCTGGAAAAAGGCAATGGCAGCTCCGAGGATCTCACCGGGCGCATCATAGATTTGGTGGCGCCAATCGGTAAGGGGCAGCGCGGCCTGTTGGTAGCACCGCCCAAGGCCGGTAAAACCATTATGATGCAAAGCATCGCCCAGGCGATTATCAGCAACAACCCCGATTGTTACATCATCGTACTGCTAATAGATGAACGCCCGGAAGAGGTAACAGAGATGCAGCGCTCGGTAGGTGCCCGCGGCGCAGAGGTAGTGGCCTCCACCTTCGACGAGCCACCCTCGCGGCACGTTCAGGTTGCCGACATGGTAATCGAGAAAGCCAAACGCCTGGTAGAACACAAGAAAGACGTGGTGATCCTGCTGGATTCTATTACCCGCCTCGCACGCGCCTACAACACCGTAATCCCCAGCTCTGGCAAGGTACTGACCGGTGGTGTCGATGCTCACGCCCTGGAGCGCCCGAAGCGCTTCTTCGGTGCCGCCCGTAACATCGAAGAAGGTGGCAGCCTGTCTATTATCGCCACCGCCCTGGTCAACACCGGCTCCAAAATGGACGAGGTGATTTACGAAGAGTTCAAGGGCACCGGCAACATGGAACTGCACCTGGACCGCAAAGTCGCAGAAAAACGCGTGTACCCGGCAATCAATATCCGCAGTTCCGGTACCCGCCGGGAAGAACTACTCACCGGTGAAGAGGAACTGGCACGCATGTGGATTCTGCGTAAGCTGCTGCACGGTATGGAGGATCTGAGCGCTATTGAGTTCCTGATCGACAAACTCAAGGATACCAAGACCAACGACGAGTTCTTCCTGTCAATGAAGCGCAAATAGCGTGCAGTGAAGTACAAGGATCTCAGAGATTTTGTCGCCGAGCTGGAAAAGCGCGGCGAGCTCGTTCGCATTACCACCGAGGTTGACCCTCACCTTGAAATGACCGAAATTGCCGACCGTACCCTGCGTGCCGGCGGTCCTGCCCTGTTATTTGAAAACCCCAAGGGGTTTAACACCCCGGTACTGGCCAACCTGTTCGGCACCGAGCAGCGCGTCGCCCTGGGTATGGGCCAGGAAGAAATATCTTCACTACGGGAACTGGGTGAGCTATTGGCCTATTTGCGTCAACCGGATCCACCCAAAGGTATGCGCGATGTAATGGACAAGGCGCCCGTGCTGAAACAGGTGCTGAACATGGGGCCCAAGGTAGTGCGCAATCCTCCTTGCCAGTATCACGCCAGCGAGGGTGATGCAGTTGATCTGTACAAGCTACCAATCCAGACCTGCTGGCCCGGAGATGCTGGCCCACTGGTAACCTGGCCGCTGGTTATTACTCGCGGGCCCAATAAAGAACGTCAGAACCTGGGCATTTACCGCATGCAGCTAATCGGCCGCA
>ERZ1046740.1674-NODE-1674-length-15288-cov-4.899560_pt1 | contig 15288 bp, 21 predicted proteins | sample MGYA00383093_ERZ1046740 | MGnify/ENA primary metagenome ERZ1046740 (study PRJEB29581, sample SAMEA5548363) | metagenome | biome: marine; feature: coastal; material: water | depth 25 m | study: Short-term variability in the microbial, nano- and picoplankton... | reverse complement strand
AAGTCTATTGAAATTTGGACAGAAACTACCTATAATGTGGACCAAAAATTGGATTCCATTAAAGAACAATTGGAGAAAGTAATATGTTAAAAAAAATATCATATATGACTGCGGGAGAGTCGCATGGAAAAGGATTAATTGGGATTATTGAAGGCATACCAGCTGGAATGAATCTTACAGAAGAGTATATTGCTAAAGATTTGATCCGAAGAATGCAGGGACACGGTAGAGGCGGTCGTATGAAGATTGAGAAAGATTATGCAGAAATATTTTCTGGAGTCCGTCATGCAGTTACCCTAGGGTCACCAATCTCTTTATTAATCAAGAATTTAGACTGGGTAAACTGGGAAGATAGAATGGCCGTTGGCACACCAAAAAAAGAACATAGAAAAGTAACAATGCCTCGTCCTGGACATGCAGATTTAGCTGGTGTGATGAAGTACGATTTTGATGACATTAGAAATGTGTTAGAACGTTCATCGGCAAGGGAAACAGCAATGCGTGTTGCTATTGGAGCAGTGTGTAGAAAATTGTTAGAAGAAGTAGGTATTACAGTAGGAAGTCGCGTATATCAAATTCATAATATAGTAGATGACACTACTGTTGATAATGCAATGCCTTTAGATGAGTTAAATGAAACAGTAGACACTTCACCTGTTCGTTGTTTAGATAAAAAAGCAGAAGAAAAAATGATAGCTGTTATTGATGAAGCAAAAACAAACGGAGATTCTGTTGGAGGATCATTTGAAGTGATTGCAAAGGGGTTACCATACGGATTAGGCACTTATATTAATGCAGATGGGAAACTTCAAGCAAGGATTTCACAAGCAATGATGTCTGTCAATGCGTTTAAAGGAGTAGAAATAGGAGCAGGGTTTGCTTCTTCTGCTGTATTTGGTAGCGAATTGCATGATGAGATTTTATATGAAGATAATAAAATTACGCGTGCAAGCAATAATGCTGGCGGTATTGAGGGTGGAATGAGTAATGCTCAGCCTATCCATGTAAAAGTGAGCATGAAGCCTATTTCAACGCTTATAAAGTCATTACGATCTATTGATTTGAATACAATGGAGCCAAAGTTAGCGCATAAAGAGAGAACAGACTCTTGTGCAGTACCAGCAGCCTCTATTATTGGAGAAAGTATGTTAGCAATCGTCCTAACAGATGCGCTATTAGAGAAATTTGGTGGAGACAGTTTAGAGCAACTTAAAAAACACATAAAAGCTAGTGGAAAATATTAATCAGATTTTCTTAATAGGGATGATGGGTTCAGGAAAGTCTACTGTAGGGGTCATGTTGGCAGAGCAGTTAGATTGGACATTCATTGATATTGATATGGAGCTAGAAAAGGACCGTGGTCTTTCTATTAGTGAGATATTCGAAGATGGAGAGAATACATTTCGCATCTATGAAACAGAAAAGTTGGAAGAAATAGCATCAAAAGATCATATTGTGTGTGCTACAGGTGGTGGAATTGTGTTAAGTGAGCATAATTACAAAATATTAGATCAATCATTCTGTATTTATTTAGATACATCGCTTGATACGCTTTGCAATAGAGTTGAACATGACAATAGTCGACCTTTATTGTCCGTAGGCAATAAGAAAGAAATAATGAAAGAAATTTTTGGTACAAGAGAAGGAATATATAAATCCTTATCTAAGCTTGACATTACCACTGATAATAAGAGCATCAAAGATAGTTGTAAAACAATCATGGAATATATCAATGTATAATACGGTAAAAGTAGATCTCGGAAAAGATAGTTACGATATTATTCTTAGTGATAATTTTGTAGAATCTATCGAGAATTTTTCCAAGAAATTGTATGCTGATTACTCAAAAGGTAATTTATCAATCTTTTGAACAAGAATTTGCCATATTAGAGTCTTTGCCGAACGTAGAAATTCATTTTATTGATCAAGGAGAAGAAGCAAAATCAATAGAAACAGCAATAGATATTTGCGATAAGATGGCCATAATGCAATACGACCGATCGTCTACTATCTTTGCAGTAGGAGGTGGGGTAGTTGGTGATGTAGCTGGTTTTGTAGCATCTATTTTTATGCGAGGTATTAGTTATGTGCAATATCCTACTACACTATTAGCAATGCTTGACTCTTCTATCGGAGGAAAAACTGGCGTGAATTTAGACAGTGGAAAGAATTTAATGGGCAGAATACACCAGCCAGACGCAGTGATTATTGACATATCTTTCTTATCTACATTGCCACAGCGAGAAATAAATGCTTCATTAGCAGAAGCCATTAAATATGGCTTTATTTATGATAGAGATCTATTTGATTATATCGTAGAGAATATGTCCAATATTCTTACAAAAAGAGATGAGGATGTTCTTAGAAAAATTATTTTACGATCTTGTGAGATTAAAAGCGAAGTCGTTAGCAAAGATGTGAATGAGAATGACTTAAGGATGATTTTAAATTTTGGCCATACTATTGGACATGGTCTTGAGGCTTATTTTGAGTATAAAACTTTACTTCATGGAGAGGCTATTATCTATGGAATGAAGTGTGCGCTGCATCTTTCACATACGATTGGAAGTTTAAACCATGAAGAGTATCGTTTAGGGTTAAAAACCTTATCTAGTTTTACCTTACCATCTATTGATATTAAAGAAAAAAAGCATATCCTTGAATTTGTAAAAAGAGATAAGAAGTTCAGAGAAGAAAAAATAAGGTTTGTTTTAATTTCAGAGATTGGAACAGCAGACATTAGCAGTGAAATAACATTAGATCATATTGAAGAAAGTTTAGAGGTATTATGAATATTATTATTATAAATGGACCTAATTTAAATTTATTAGGAGAAAGAGAGCCTGAAGTATACGGATCTGAGTCTTTGTCAGAGGTAAATACTTGGATAGAAAATCATGAAATATGCGCTGATTTAAGCTTAGAATTTTTCCAATCGAATTCCGAAGGGTCTATTATTGATTTTATGCATGAGAAGCGTCATAGTGCAGACTATATGATTATCAATCCAGGCGCATTGACTCATTATTCATATGCATTAAGAGATGCGATTGTTGCGACACAATTAAAGACAATAGAGGTGCATTTATCAGATATCCATAATCGAGAAAATTTTAGAAAAATATCAGTGATAAAAAGTGTTTGTTTGGCCCAATATTATGGCAAAGGTAAGCACGGTTATATTGAAGCAATTAAACACATATTGGAAAGCAGATGAAAACAATTGGTATACAAGGAATAGAGGGAAGTTTTAGTGAGGAAGCAGCAAAATCGTATTGCCAAAAATTTGGTATTACAGATTTTGAGCTAGAGTATTTGGTTAGTTCAATGAATGTATTAGACGGTTTAACAAAAAAGACTATTGATACAGGAATTTTTGCAATGGAAAATGCGCAAGGAGGAGTGGTTATTGAAAGCGTTGAAGCGCTTGCAAAAAATCAGTGCAAGATTATTGATATGTTTTATGTTGAGATTAGTCAAAACTTATTAGCAAAAGATAATATTGCACTAGGGGACATCGAAGAGATTCATTCTCATGAACAAGCCCTAAAGCAGTGCAAAGATTATTTAGCCGAAAAATTTTGGTCAAAAAAGCTAGTAGAAGAAGATGATACTGCTAAAGCAGCCCAAGATCTTGCAGAAGGCAAATTACCTGATCATGTCGGAGTAATAGCTAGTAGAAATTCTGCAGAGAAATATGGACTAAATATCCTTGAAAATGATATCCATGATCTGAAGAAAAATTTAACATTATTCTTGGCAGTAGAAAGGATTGATAGCAATGAATAGAGTAAGCATTATTGGATTTGGACGATTTGGAACCATGCTTCATCAACTGCTTGTTAAGGGGTTTGAAGTAGATGTATTTGATATTGAGCCTATTAATCAATCGGATATTCATTCTGTATCGCTTGAAGATGTGTTAAAAAATGATACGATATTTATTGCAGTTCCAATTAGAGATTTTGCAGGTTTAATGCAAGATTTGTCTAGTAAGATAGGCGGTAAAAAGACGTTAATTGATGTCTGTTCGGTAAAAGTTCATCCAAAACAAATGATGTTAGAGCATCTTCCTAGTGAAATAGACATCATTGCTACACACCCATTATTTGGACCTGATTCCTTTCAAGAGCGCGGTTCTGTAATGATGATGGAGAAAGTGCGCGATACGTATGATAGATATGAATTTTGGAAGGCTTATTTTGAGAGTCAAAATATTACAATTGAAGAAATTTCTGCGGAAGAACATGATATGATGGCAGCACGATCACAAGGATTAACTCATTTAGTAGGAAGAGTAATAGATGATTTTGGGACACAACAGACTAATATTGATACGGTTGGTTACAAAGCATTGCATAAGCTAGTAAATCAGACGTGTAATGACTCATGGGAGTTATTTGAAGATATTCAGAAATATAATCCTTATACTCAAAAGATGATTGTAGGATTGAATGAAAGCTTTAAAAAGATAGTTGATAGCTTAGGTGGTAATTAAAAGGAGAGAGAGATGAATGATATTTTTAAAAAAGTAAGTATTAGTTTATTGATTTTAGGAGGCGCTTTTTATGTTATGACAGGTGCTGAGAGTATTACAGCATTGATTCCGGCTTTTTTAGGTGGAATTGTAGGTGGATTCACTCTCTTATCTGATCGCTTTCCAAACCAGAGTAGACATTTTGCACATGTTAATTTATTTGTATTGGGTATGGGTGTAGGAGCTACTTATAAGTCTGTGATAGCTATTTTTGGTTACCTCGTTAGCGGAGATGCCTTATTAAGACCTCTTGCTACGATAGAGCAATTTACAACATTTGTTCTATGTCTGAGCGCAATTATTGTGGGCGTGCAATCTTTTATCGCGGCGAGAAAAAAATAATTTTTTACTTTTCCAATTTTAAACAGTCATACTTGTATGCCCGAAGATCATGATTTGATAAAGCAGTTTAATGATGGCGATCGAAAGGCGTTTGATAAACTGGTAACAAAACATATAGATATGACATATAATTATTATTATTCAATTACTCACGATCAGCTAGAAGCAGACGATTTAACACAGCGTGTATTTGTAAAGCTGTATAAATCATTAAAGAATTTTCGATTTGATGCCGCCTTTACTACCTACCTATATCGTATTAAGGTAAATACCTTAAATTCCTATTTTTTTAAAAGTAAATGGCGTTCATTTTTGCATTTGGATCAAGCACCAGAGTTGCAGGTATCTGATGACAGTTATGATAAGAAAGTATTGAGTACAGAGCTATGGAATGCGATTAAAAAACTACCAAGAAAACAAAGAAATGTGATGAATTTACGCGTTGCAGAGAGCCTCACTTTTAAAGAAGTCGGTGAAGTCCTAGATATTTCTGAGGATTCAGCTAAGAATAATTATAGTCATGGCGTAAAAACACTACGTAAAATTATGGGTACAAACAAATGAGCGATTTTCAACAACAACATTTTAAAACGAACGTATCATTAGATACGGATGCATTCTTAGGCAGGATGCACAATAGGATTGATTCTGAATCAGCACAGAGACGAAGAACAGGCATTGGATTGTCTACGTTGGCTGTTGTAATCCTTTTATATGTGTTCATTCCTACTCAAACTGTTATCTCAGACAGCAATTTATATGCTGAAATGGATTATCTAGAAGATTCTAATGATTTAGATCAATTAGACTTAATTAATATATTTGCAGACAATAACTTGGAGTTTGTAAGTAATAACGAGGAGTTTTAAATGAAAAAGATACTAATACTACTAGCTTTAACCGCGGGATTGTATGCACAAGATCGTGGCGATAGAGAAGCAATGATGAAACAGAAAATGGAAGCAGGTAAAGAGCAGCGCGAGGCTTGGATCATAGGAACGCTGACAAAACACTTAGATTTAACTTCTGAGCAAGCCGAAAAGTTCTTTCCATTGCAAAATGAATTTCATAAAAGATCAGAAGAGGCAAAAAAAGCGAATAGTGAAAAACTAAGAACACTAAGATCCGCTTCTAAAGACGACAGATCAAAATTTGATGTTGATGCAGCAATAGATTCTAAAGTAAGAATGAAAGGTACTTTGGTTAGATTGGAAAGTAAGTTTCTAAAAGATACAAAAGGTATCTTAACTGAAGATCAGCGTATAAAATTGTTGTTTTTTGAAGAAAGAATGAAATCTAATCTATCTAAAAAAATGTCAAAAAAGGACCAAGAAGCATTGGGAGCCTGGGGAAAGACTATGAGAGATCGTAGAGGCACTCCTCCTCCTCAAGATCAAAATCAAACAAAAAGAGATTTTGACAGTAACAAAAAAAGAAGATAAATTTATAAACCAATGAATACAGGAGATTAGAATGAAAAAATTATTATTAATGTTTGGAATGGTATTGTTTGTTTCTTCATGTCAAGACAATATGTCTTATATGGAAGCAGATATGATGAACGATGCACAGCTGATGGAAGCTATTGCTAGCGATCCCAATAAAATAGAGATAGACAGCGTGGATTTACCAGTTCTTTCTCGCATGGTTGTTGATAACCAATATTTTGATCATATCGCTATTGAGGTAGAACTATCTCTTAATTATGGATATCAATTATCTTTAGGTGATATGGCTATAGACGCTGGAGATGTTACTGAGGTATTTTTTGCTAGAGATGGTAGAAAATTAGGTGATAGAGGCGGTGATGATAGAAAAAGACATGGAAAGAGAAAATGTTTTAGATTTGTATTTCCGCTCTCATTCTCATTCTCAGATGGTTCATCTTACACTGTAAATGATGGAAAAGAGTTTCATACAACATTAAAAGCACATTTTGAAGCAACTGGAACCAAAGAAAGACCAGCATTTACCTATCCAATTCAAGTACAATTTAGACCTGAAGAAGAAGGTGGAGAAGGAGAAGTATTAACGGTTAATTCTGACGATGAATTAAAGGAAGCATTTCAAGCGTGTCGAGGTGAAGAGAATGACAAAAGATGTTTCTCTTTTGTTTTCCCTGTAAGCTTTATTATGCCTGATGGCTCAACACTTACTGCATCAGATGAAGAAGACTTATCTGCACAAATGAAAGCATTCTTCGAATCTTATGATGGAGAAAAGAAGAGACCAGAACTTGTGTTCCCTGTAGATCTTACCTTTGAAGATGGTAGTGTCTTAACAGTGAATTCTCATGAAGAGATGAAACAAGCATGGAAAGATAATTGTAGACGTAAAGGTGGAGAAGAAGGCGAAGGCGGAGGCACTCGCGGATAATTCTTTATCTTAAATCGTACAGATTAAAAAAAGGGCTATAATTTTATAGCCCTTTTTATTTTAGTATTTTTTATTAAATTGTCCGACTATGAGAATTTTTTTAGATACTTCAGATGTAGATGTTATTCGTCAGCACTGTGAAACAGGGCTGATTGATGGTGTGACTACTAACCCTACTTTAATGATGCAAGCAGGAAGAGATCCTGTAGAAGTTATTAAAGAGATTTCTAGTCTTTTTCCAGGATATGCAAGTATTAGTGCTGAAGTAGTAGGTGATACAGCAGAAGAAATGGTATCACAAGCAAAAGATTACTATTCTATTAATAGAAATATTACGATTAAAGTTCCTTGTAGTGTTGAAGGATTAAAAGCATGTAAAGTGCTTTCTGATAAGAGTATTTCAGTAAATGTTACGTTGATTTTCTCTGTTGAACAGGCAATCTTAGCTGCAAAAGCAGGTGCCACATATGTTTCTCCATTTGTCGGAAGATGCGAAGACAATAATATTGATGGAATTGGTTTATTGGAAACTATTAATAAGATTTATCAATTGAATAAAATTTCAACTGAAATACTTTCTGCTTCAATTAGAAATCTTAATCATATCAGCGAATCTTTTAAAGCAGGAGCTGATGTTGTTACCTTACCACCATCAATTTTTGAAGAAATGTATAAACACGATTTAACTGATCAGGGACTTGCTCAATTCGATGAGGACTGGAAAAAGGTCAATCATAAATAACTTTGGGGCTGTAGCTCAGTTGGTAGAGCGCGTGGATGGCATTCATGAGGTCGCAGGTTCAATCCCTGTCAGCTCCACTTAATATTTACTAGTGTAATGCTAAGATTTCTTTATTAAAATGTTTAGTAATTATTTTTATAAAATGAAAGAAGGAAAGAGAGTAAAGAAATGAAATTAACAAAAGAAGCAGTAAAATCCTTTGTAGGAGCATTTGTAGTAACCTTTATAATTGGATCTATAGTTATTAATGGCGGTGAAAAAGTATCATGGGATGATGGGGTACTAAAATCAGCTGGTAAATTTATGGGCGGAGAAGATAATGAACTTACTGGAAATGCATATGGACTTGGTAGTCAAGCCTCTATGGATACAGTGATGGAAGCTATAGCAGCTTACAGTGCAAATGATACAGAAGCAGAGTTATCTTTTTATTCAGATGAAATGAATGAAAATGGCGGAGATTTTACTGCAGAATGGCATGAGTCTATGGAAAATTTAAAGCAAAGACCTTGGGCTGTAATTCCAGTTAGACTGCAAGGAGACGATAAAGACTTAGTTCTTGTATGGTCTACTGAAAGCAGAGAGTGGAAGAATGGTTCTAAGCAAACATTAGATTTATTTGAAGTATTTGCTGTGAATGCTGAGGGTAAAATTGGCGGATTCAGCCAATGGAGCTCCGAGCGAAGAGATAATGAATTTAGTGAATCTTCAGGTGGAAAATTCTTTGGTAGAGGTGAAAGCAAATACTCAGGAAGACCATTTGTTTTCTCGAACAGAGGTGAAGTTGAAATTTTAGAAAAATTCTTTGCTGATTACAACAATATGGATGGAGAAGCTGTTGCTGGATATTTTGCAGATGAGTGGACTTTTAGGGCAGCCACCGGCGGAACTTCTCAAAGAACCAGCGAAGGCATGAAATCTATCTTTGATAGTTTAGATTCTGTAACATGGACACCATTTTCTATGGTACCAATTAAGATATATGATACCGATCCAGCATCTGGTGTAACTGTTTATTCTACTGAAAAAAGAGTCAACAAAGATGGAACTGTATGGGAAAAAGATTTAGTAGAGCTATTCTTCTTTGACCTTGAAGGTAAAATTAGTGGCGTTGAACAATATGTTAGAGAGATTTCTGCTGAATAATAGTAGGAATATTTTATTGATTATTAGTTGCTGTGCGATTCTAAATGCACAGCAATTATCTTCAAATCGGGAGATTACTTTTCCAGATCTTGATAATCATCTGACTTTGGTGTGCGATTTTCACACACATAGCGTTTTTTCAGATGGAAGCGTCTGGCCTGACATCCGTGTAGAGGAAGCTGAGAAAGATAAAATTGATGTCTTAGCTGTGACAGAACACTTAGAATATCAACCACATATTAGTGATATTCCACATCCTGATCGCAATCGATCTTACCAATTAGCAACAAAATACAGTAATAGTGATTTGTTAATAGTTAGTGGAGCAGAAATAACAAGAAGAATGCCTTTAGGACACGCCAATGCAATTTTTCTAAAAGATGCGAATAAGTTACATAGTGCGGATGAAATTGCTGGTATTGTACCAAAAGATGATATGAGACCTTTTGAAGCAGCAAATAAACAGAAAGCATTTGTTTTTTGGAATCACCCTACTTGGAGACAAGAACAATACGGAGATGTAGTAATTACAGAAATGCATAAGACGTTGTTTAGCAAAGGTTATTTACATGGAGTAGAGGTAGTAAATGAGTTCGAATATTCTGAGGAATCATTACAAATAGCTCTAGACTATGATTTGACTATTATTGGAAATTCAGATATTCATGGTTTGGTTGATTGGGATTATGAAATTTCAGAAGGGGGACACCGTCCTGTGACATTGGTTTTTGCCAAAGAAAAAAGTGAGAAAGCAATAAAGAAAGCTTTATTTCAAAAGCAAACTGTTGTTTGGAATAGAAATACTTTAATTGGTAGAGAAGAATGGTTATTGCCATTGATTGATGCAAGTTTAGAAGTCGTTTCTGTAGAGTATAAACGAGATGCGGCTCATGTAAGTATCAAGAATAAATCAGATGTTCGTTTTATATTAAAGAATAATAGTAGTTTTAATTTTTTTGTTAATATCGATTTAGTAGAAATTCCAGCCCAAGATACTATCAAGTTAACAGTGCTAACAAAAGGAGTATTGGAATCATTCTCTTTAGAATTTGAGGTACAAAATGCGATTTTTGCACCGCGAAAACATCCTGTTATAAAACTTGAAGTTAAATAAAAAATTACAATGCAAGTTGCAAAGGTGAAGCGATGAATAGAGTATTAGGATTAATATTATTAACATTATTAGTGATAGGGGTATTATTTATGACTTATGAAAAAGAGAATGATGTAGCGGTAATTTCAACAAATTTTGGAGAGATGATAGTAGAGTTTTATCCCGATATCGCTCCAATGCATGTCGATAGTTTTGTGGCGCTAGCAAATGAAGAGTATTTTAATGGCACTACATTTCATAGGGTGATTCCAGGGTTTATGATTCAAGGAGGAGATCCTAATTCTAGAAATGAAAATAAGGCTACTCATGGTACAGGAGGTCGAGCAGGTAAATTTTTTGGTATTGGGAATGAAGAAGACCCAAGTACTTGGCTTATTCCTCAAGAATTCAATGATACGCCTCACGTAAAGGGAATTTTATCTATGGCAAGAACTAATGAGCCTAATAGCGCTTCAAGTCAGTTTTTTATCTGTCATGATAATGCAAACTTCTTAGATAATAACTACACTGTTTTTGGTAAAGTCGTAGAAGGATTAGATATTATTGATCAAATTGCAACTGTTGCAAAAGATCAGAATGACAATCCACTTGAGAGAGTAGAAATGTCTGTTCGTATCGCTAAAAGAAGCGAAGTATTATCAGAATAAAATGAATTTTGAACTTTAAAAAAGGTTTTAAATAAACAATTTATTTTCTGTTAGAGATTTTTTCCCTTCTTCATAACCAATATCAATTAGTTCTTTTGCCCTATGAAAATCCCAACCTTTAAATTGATCTATTGGAGGTTCAATGAGTAGGTCTGGTTTATTGAGTTTAAAACTGAGGTGAGCGATATTGTTTAAAACAATTTTTGCTGAGCGATCAATGATATCAATAATATTATATTTCTCATCTTCTTTTTCAGATGACTCTAATCCATAAAGATTTACTGCTATAGTATAATCTGCACCCATTTTAATAACAGATTCTAATGGTACAGGATCTATTAATCCACCATCAACACAAAGCGTGTCATTGATATATGTAGGCTTTAATACTCCCGGTATAGCAATGCTGGCTTTGATTGCATTAATTAAATCTCCAGAGTTGCATTCTATTTTTTTATTTTTAACAATATCTGTTGTTATTGTAGTAAGGGGAATATTTAGCTCTTCAAATGTGGTGATATCAGTAAGTTTCTTAAAGACTTTTATTACTTCATTGCCATTCATTACTGCCAATTTTGGATAGATGGGATCCAATTTAAATAAGACATCCCTTATAAAACTATTCTTGCTCTGTATTTCTTCTTCAAATTGATGGAGATTTCCAGACGCATATAAAGCCCCTATAAAGGATCCAATACTGGTTCCAGATATAAAATCAATGGGAATTTTTAATTCATCGATAGCTTTCAGTACACCAATGTGTGCATATCCTCGTGCAGCACCACCACCAAGAGCTATACCTATTTTATAATTCTCTTTAATAATTTTTTTCATTATAATATGTGAATCTATATCTTAACTAACGAAAAAGGAATATTTACTATGTATTTTAGACTAATTATTTTTTATCTTTTTATCCTTATGGCCTGTGCTGAAAACAACGAATCATCAAACTTAGAGATACCTTTAAGGTCTGAAATTGATTCAAAATATAAGTGGGATTTAACAGCAGTATATGAAACAGATGCTGCATGGGAGCTTGATCTCGAAGAGCTTAAAAAACTCTATCCCAAGATGGGAGACTATAAAGGTAAGCTACATTCAAACCCTGAAACTTTGCTAGAATCGATACAGTTAAGCGAAAAAATTAATCAATATTTCGGAAAACTATATCATTATGCATCAAATTCGTTAAATGCAGACTTAACAAATGAAAAATATCAAGAGATGGTACAGAGAGTTAGAAACAGCTTACTACACCCCTGAAATGCTTAAGTCTGATTATAGCGTTCTAGAGGATTTTATGATTAGAGAGCCAGAGTTGAGACTTTATGAGAAAGATTTTAAAGATATGTATATTGCTAAACCACATATATTGTCAGAGAAGGAAGAGAGAATTTTAACAATGGCTGGAAAACTGTCAGGAGTTCCAAATGAAGCTTACGATATAATGAGGGCTACAGATTTTAAATGGGGAACATTTGAAGATGAAAATGGAAATGATCTCACTATGTCCCCTGGCAGATATGGCAAATATACCAAGTCAACCGATAGAAGAGTTAGGGAAGATATGTACAAAGCCCTGTATGTCCCTTTTAATAACTCATTGAATACAATGTCAGTATTGATGAAAGGTAATGTAGAGGGTCATATTTTTTATGCTAGAGCGCGAGGATATGAAAATACTCTAGAGGCTAAAATGAAAGGTTCTGGAATATCAACAGAGATATATAAAAACTTAATTAAAAGCGTAAATAACAATCTTCAACCTTTACATAGGTGGGCAGAGATCAAAGCTGAGCTTCTTGGTGTAGATAAAATCAAGCCATTTGATACATATGCTCCTCTTGCAGACTTCTCAAAAGAATATACATACGAAGAAGGTCAGCAAATGGTACTAGAAGCATTGCAGCCACTGTTGCAAGCCAATGATGGAGAATTGCAAAAGTTTACTGAAAAAATGTATAATGAAAATTTAATTGATGTATTTGAAAATCAAGGAAAAGAAAGTGGAGCATATATGTCATCCACTTGGGGTTTACCTCCGAGAATTAAGCTGAATTTTTCTGGCACTTTAGATGATGTATTTACATTGGCCCATGAATTAGGTCATGCCTACCATTCTTACTTGAGTCAAAAGAATCAACCATATCCATATTATGGATATGATACATTCAACGCAGAGGTTGCATCAGTTACCACAGAGTCACTTCTTATGGATTATTTATTAGCTAATGTTGAGAACGATGAAGAGAAGGCTGTTTTACTTCAAAATTATATCCAAAATATTGGATCAACCTATTATCGACAAACACGCTTTGCAGAATTTGAACTATTGATGCATGAAGCTGCAGAAGATGGTCAGATTCTAACTGAAGATTTCTTAACAACGAGCTTTGGTGAAATGTATAGTAGATATTGGGGTCCAAATATGGAAATAACCGAGGAAGAAGCGTATTCTTGGTCACGCATACCTCATTTCTACTATAATTATTATATGTATGCATATGCGACATCATTTGCTGCGGGAGAAAAAATTTCTGAACGAGTACAGAATGACGGTCAAACTGGAATTAATGATTTCATTACATTTTTGTCTAGTGGTAGTTCTGACTATCCTGTAGAGTTGCTTAATTTGGCGGGTGTTGATATGACTACATCTGAACCATTTGAAGCAGTATCTAGAAAAATGAATTTCTTGATGGACGAATTAGAGAAGATTTTAAAATAATTTTGAAATTAAATAAGAAAATAAGACAAATTCATTACTGGATTTCTCCGTTTATTGTTGTCCCTGTCATGTTAATATTTACAACGGGGGTATTATTGCAGCTGAAGAAACAATCCAATTGGATCCAACCCAGTATAGAAAAGGTAAGTAGTAATAAACCTACTATGCTTTCTAGCTATTTAGAGGCAGCAAAGAGCGTGCCTGAAGCAGAAGTGGAGTCGTGGGATGATATAAACCGTATTGATATTCGTCCAGATAAAGGAATTGCAAAAATTAGATCAAAAAATCATTGGGAAATACAAATAGATAGTGAGACAGCTGAAATTTTCTCTGTTAATTATAGAAGATCCGATATTATCGAATCGGTACATGACGGATCTTTCTTTACAGATTATGTAAAGTTTGGCTGGTTTCTACCTACTGGAATACTTTTGATTGTTGTTAGTATATCAGGCATTTATATGTTCTTGTTACCATTGATGATTAGAAATAAAAGGGGTAGATTGAAAAAATGAAAAAAATCCTTATAGTAATATTATTTAGTGTTTTGTTTGCACAAAACGAAGATACAGTTAAAAAAACACACAACGTTTCTCTTGTAGCTACATCAAACGTATTTGCAGAATATTATGACTGCGGCTGTCCAAAAGCTCCATTAGGAGGGCTTGCAAGAAAAGCATTTTTTTTTAAAAATATGATGTCAAAAAGGGAACCTCTTCTTGTCGATGCAGGGAATACATTTTTTTCACATGGAGTTATTAATCCTGATGGTTTAAGAGTAGATAATAAGAAATATAAAGCTAAAAACTTCGTCAGCGCTCTCGAGCTTATTGGATATGAGGTTGTAAATATTGGATCAAATGATTTTAAACTAGGAGAAGTTTTTCTTAAAGAGATTACGTCAGGATCGTCAATAAACTTTATATCAGCAAATTTATATGATAAGAGTACAAATCAACTACTATTTACGCCTTATCATGTTCTTGAAGAAGATGGTATTAAAATTGGATTTATAGGGTTGAGCGAAGCCACCAGATATGAATCTATTGTTAATAAAAATTTTATATCTGAGGGTAATAAATATATTGATATAATAGATCCAGAAGTAAATATTGTAGTTTTATTGATAGATCTTAGTTCGAGTAATGGAATAGATCTTTCCAATGCATTTCCTAAGGCAGATTATATTTTTCTAAGTGGGGTAACTAAGAGAACTGAACCTAGAAGTAAACAAGCTCAAGATGGTCCACTGGTATATTCTACTGGTATTCAAGGAAAACACCTGAGTATTGTTGATATAAGAATAAAAGATATAAATAAGGCCGTAGAAGATGTCTCAGCACCATTTAGTCGCCTTCAAGAGATAGACTTCCGCCTAAAACAAATGCAGGCCAAGGATCCATCGAAAACATTGGAAGAAATTTATGCTAATCAGCCTAATGTTCTTGGTTTGGTAATAAAATATCAGAAAGAAGCATTTGAGCTGGGTCAGTCTTTAGGAAAATATGGAGATCGTAGTATATTTTTTAGCGTTCCTCTATCACCGACTATTCCTGACGATAAAGATGTTGCAGCATTGATTCAAAAGATAGCAGATAACGCAGATTTTTCTTTTGAAAAACCATAATTTTGTTTTATTATGAACCACACATG
>ERZ1046740.1663-NODE-1663-length-15344-cov-4.242658_pt1 | contig 15344 bp, 14 predicted proteins | sample MGYA00383093_ERZ1046740 | MGnify/ENA primary metagenome ERZ1046740 (study PRJEB29581, sample SAMEA5548363) | metagenome | biome: marine; feature: coastal; material: water | depth 25 m | study: Short-term variability in the microbial, nano- and picoplankton... | reverse complement strand
AAGGTCAGCGAAATGCCGATTGCCTCGATCCAATACTTTGTTTTGTCCGAAAAGTTGTCGCGCAGAAGATCGACGCGGACATGGGCTTGTTTGGTGTAACCGTAACCCAACGCCAAAACGATCAGGGCAGAGTGCAGCCAGTATTCAAATTCTTGGAGAATCGTAGAGGTCAGCCCTGCAAGCTTGGGCACTCCAAGGTAACGGGTCACGACGTCATAGCAAACCACGAGAACCAGCAAGGGCCCCATCCAGCCGCCTGCCAGAGCGCAGACGCGCAGTACGCGGTCTAATTGCTTAGCCAGTGATAGAAATCCATGCATGATCAGTTCCTTGGGCGCAGCAGATGTCGGTAAAAACCGCTAAAAACACGACGGGCCCTGCATTCCTGCAAGGCCCGTGTGGTTTGATTTATTTGAGGTAACCGTGGTCTTTCCAGATTTTGTAGCCCCCGCGGAACTCTGACAGGCTGCCATAGACCTTGGCAAAGTCCTCATTGGCCGCGATTTCATCGGCAAGAACTTCGGTCCAGGCGCTTTCCAGATGACCAAGGATTTCATCATCCCAGCGATGGACGGTCACGCCTGCTTCCTTCATCTCGGCGATGGCTTTGCCCTGAATGGCTTCGCCTTCGGCAAGCTGAATGGCAACGCTGGCTTTACAGGCGGTTTCGATCTGGGTGCGCTGGGTATCGCTCAGGCTGTCCCATTTGTTTTTGTTGATCAGCAGTTCCTGCATCGACGCCTGCTGGTGCCAACCGGGGAAGTAGTAGTGCTTGGCGACGTTATAAAAGCCCAGTTTCTGATCGATGGCGGGCATCGAAAACTCGGTTGCGTCGATGGTGCCACGTTCCAGCGCCGGGTAGATATCGCCACCTGCCAGAAGCTGTGCGTCAACGCCAAGTTTCTGAACAACCTTGCCGCCAAGGCCAGCAATGCGCATCTTCAGACCGGCCAGGTCTTCGACCGAATTGATTTCCTTGCGGAACCAGCCCGATGCTTCTGGGGCGATCACACCGCAGGTGATCGAGCGCAGGCCATCGCGGCCATAAATCTCGTTCTTCAGCTCTTCGCCGTCGCCGTACCACATCCAGGCAATGTATTCGCTGGCGGCCGGGCCGAATGGCACGGCGGTGAACAGGTTCAGGGCCGAGTTTTTGGAACCCCAGTAGGCCGACACTGTCCAACCGGCATCGACCGAACCGTTGGACACGGCGTCATAGATTTCCAGAGCCGGCACAAGTGCGTTGGGTTCAAAGAATTTTACCTTGATGTCGCCGCCCGAAATCGTGTTGACGGTATCTTGGAAACGCACGCCAGATTCACCCAGCTGGATCAGCGAGCCGGGGAAAGCCGACGCCATGTTGATCTTGACGGTCTCTGCCGATGCGCCGGCTGCGACAACAGACAGTGCCGCAGACAAAATTTGCTTTTTCATAATCTTTTCCTCCTGCCTCGTTTGAGGCTGATTTGGGTTGACCCACCAGAGAGTTGCACACGGCGGGCTAGTGAGCAGCGTCATGCTGCCTTTTGCCCCCCTCGCAGGGCAAAGGGGGCCGTTGTTTTCAAGAGCTACGCCTTGAACACTTTCGATTGGATCTGGTTCTTGCGGATGAAATCCCAGTCGTAACTGACCCCAAGACCCGGGCCATCCGGGACGGGCACGCAGCCGTCGGCATCAATTGCGTCGAGCTGGTCCGAGTAGCCGCAGGTATAGACCGGGGGCACCGCGTTCGGGCAGTTTGGCCCGACCAGCGCCATTTCATAGTAGTTGGTGTTACGAATGGCGGCGATACAGGCGCGATGCGCAGGGCCACAGGCATGGAGTTCTACATCGGTGCCAAGGCTTTCGGCGAGGTGCGCGATTTTCATCGTACCTGTGATGCCCATGTCGTATTCCGGGTCGGCCCGCAACAGATCGGTACCACCTGCAATGATGAAATCAGCCTTAGGTTCAACACCGCGCAAAAATTCAGTCTGCAACATTGGTGTCTTCAGCTTCTCACGCAACATTTTGTGGCCAAAGGCCGATGTGCCACCGTCGCGGTAGGGGTCTTCGTACCAAAAGTAGCTGGCTTCGTCGCAGGCCCCCCCCACATACAGCGCATCCGAGAAGGTGCGCAATTCGCAACAGGGATCGAGCATCAACACCATGTCGTCAGGTAATGCTTTGCGGTTGTGCAGCACATTCTGTGCCTCGATCGCAGCATTGCCGTCTTTCCAGCCGTGGATCTTGTAGGCGCGATAGCCCATTTCATAGCAGGCTTGACCAAAATCGGCGAAGGCCTCTTTGCTGTCGAGCCCACCATTATGATCGCCATGATAAGTCGACGAATAGGTCTTGATCCGGTCGCGGTACCCTCCCAGCATTTGCGCCACCGAAGCACCATAGCTTTTGCCCGCCAGGTCCCAAAGTGCGATGTCGATAGCACCTTGGCCCATGTGATCGTGCTGGCGTAGTTCGCGTTTAAAATCATCATAGATCTGTTCACGGTGATAGGGGTTGCGCCCAATCAGGTTGCCTGCCAGCGCCACGGTCTGAGCCATCGAAACGCCAGTACCGGCCCAGTTCATGACATACTCACCCTGGCTGCCGTCATCGGCTTTGACGATGATGGCATATTTGCTGACTTCGCTGACCGCACCCTTGGAATAGCCGATGTTGTAAACGGCTTTGTTGCCGTCGATGCTGCCCATGTTCTGGACTTCGAATTTGAACTCGACGATTTCGACTTCAGTGATCTTTGTCATTGTCCTGTTCCTTGAGATTGTTGCTGTTGCTGCTTTTTGCTGGACGGCTGTGTCATGCATCGACCAGAACTTGTCGTTGGGTTCCCAGTCCCTGGACCCCAAGTTCCATCACGTCGTTCGATTTAAGATAGACAGGTGGCTTCAACCCCATCCCGACGCCAGGAGGCGTGCCTGTGGCGATGATGTCTCCCGGTTGCAATGTCATGAAATCTGACAGGTGCGAGATGATAGTCGCGATGCTGAAATGCAGAGTGTTGGTGTTACCGTCCTGATGGCGTGTTCCGTTGACGGCGCAATACAATGGAAGGTTCTGTGGATCGGGCACTTCGTCTCTTGTAACAAGCCAGGGTCCGACCGGCCCAAATGTGTCGTGCGACTTTCCTTTGGTCCACTGGCCTGTTCTTTGAAGCTGAAAGTCACGTTCCGAAACGTCATTTACAACGCAGTATCCGGCGACATGGTCCAAGGCCTCTTCTTTGGAGATATTTTTTGCAGTCGTTCCGATGACGACGCCCAACTCGACTTCCCAATCTGTTTTTTGCGCCCCCTTCGGGATTTCCACGTTGTCATACGGGCCGCAGATCGCTGAAGTTGCTTTCATGAAAACGAGGGGTTCCGCGGGCAGAGGCAGGCCCGATTCAGCCGCATGGTCGGCGTAATTCAGTCCGATGCAAATGAATTTGCCAACACCGCCAACACAAGCACCAATGCGTGGTTCGCCCTCGACCAACGACAGGTCCTCCGGGTTCACACCGCGGATTTTCTCCAAACACTCACGGGACAGGTTTTCCCCGGCAATGTCGTCAACGACCCCTGAAAGATCGCGAAGTTGACCCGAGGCATCCAACAAACCGGGTTTTTCATCTCCAGTCGATCCAAAACGTAGCAGTTTCATATGTTTATCCTAAGAATGATGGTGATTGGTTTTGTGGGTCAATGAGGCCCTAGACTGTGGCGCCGATGTGCCACGGAACAAATTCTACTGAGCCATAGCCCAGAGATTCGCTCTTGGTCTTTTCCCCAGAGGCGACCGCTATGAAGAGCTCAAAGAGCTCATGTCCTTTGTGATCGAGTGAGACGCCCTGAGAGACGACATCGCCGCAGTTTGCGTCCATGTCCTCGCCCATTCTGGAATAAAGATCGTCACTGGACGAAACTTTGATGCAGGGGGTGGGCTGATATCCGGAAACAGACCCACGCCCGGTTGTGAAACAAATCAGATTGGCCCCAGAAGCGACCTGTCCTGTGACGGCCACAGGGTCGTAGCCGGGACTGTCCATGAACACGAAACCGCGATTGGCGAGCGGCTCGGCGTATTTGTAAACAGCCGTTAATGGCGCGGTGCCGCTTTTGGCAACGGCGCCGAGGGATTTTTCCAGAATGGTGGTCAAGCCGCCGCGCTTGTTGCCGGGGCTTGGGTTATTGTCCATCTCGCTGCCGTTGCGGGCTGTGTAGTCTTCCCACCATTTGATGCGCTCAATCAGTGCTTCGCCAATTTCGCGGCTTGCGGCACGGCGCGTCAAAAGGTGCTCAGCGCCATAAATCTCCGTTGTCTCTGAAAGAATTGTTGTCCCGCCCTGTGAGACGATGAGATCAGATGCTACACCCAGAGCCGGATTTGCGGTGATCCCGGACAGCCCGTCCGATCCGCCACATTGCATACCAATGACCAATTTGGAAACCGGAGCGGGTTGGCGAGTGCACGCGTTGGCTTGTGTTGCGAGATCCCTAATGGCGCTGACACCGCGCTCAACGGATTTGGCGGTTCCGCCTGTGTCCTGAATGGTCATGTAGTCGAACAACTTGCTGTCGTTCAGTCGGTGTTGCCCGACAAGGTCTGGAATTTGCATGACCTCGCAGCCGAGCCCCAACAGCAGAATTGCCGCGAAGTTTGGATGTTGAGCGTAGCCCGTCAGGGTGCGGAACAGGGTTTGATAGCCCTCTTCGTCGGTTCCAAGTCCGCAGCCGCCTGAATGTGTGATTGGCACAATACCGTCAACATTCTCCAGTGAGGCAAACCAATCGGTCTTCTCAGCTTCTTGGGCAATGAACTTGGCCACACTACCAGAGCAATTCACCGAGGTGATAATGCCGACATAGTTACGTGTTCCGACGCGGCCATCTTTTCTGTGAAACCCATTGAACGTACGGGTTTCGGAGGCGGGAGCCAGGGCAACCGAAGACGAAGAGAAGGCATAATCTTGTGTGTGGGTATCCATTCCACAGTTTTGGACGTGGACATGTTCACCTGCGCGAATGTCGCGCAAAGCACTGCCAATGATCTGGCCGTAGCGAATGACATGTTCACCCTTGGCGATATCGCGGGCCGCGAATTTGTGACCCTGACGAATTGAAGTGATGAGTTGAATATCTGGTAGTCCCGGCAGCGATTCGGCCTTTTTCAGATCCCTAAGAGCAACAAGAACGTTGTCGTCTGAGTGCAATCGGATGAATGTTGCAGCCGTATTTTTTTCTTGTTTCAAAAGCACTTCTCCGAATTTTCCCAAATCAATTTGCAGAATTGACATCCATGGTTGACTTGCCCGCAAGCAGAGCTAACATGTTAGCACAAGTAGTGGTAATCGCAAAATGACGCAAGAGGGGAGTGCAAAGATGGACCGGAAACACTTTACTGGAAGCGGTGAAACGCTCTCGGCAAAAGTGTACGAATCTTTGCGCGAAGATATCCTTTCGCAGGCCCACAAGCCGGGCTCCAGAATTGTAAAGAAAGAGATTGCCGACAAACTGGAAGTTTCATTGTTTCCGGTCGGTGAAGCCGTCAATCGGTTGGCTGATGAAGGGCTGCTGCAGGTTGTGCCTCAGGCCGGAACCTTTGTCTCGCCGATCTCTATGGACGAAATTCTTGAAGGGTCTTTCCTGCGGGAAGCGCTGGAATGTGCGTCGGCCGAACGGGTCGCTGAAATTGCAACCAAGAACCAGGTTGCCGAGCTCGAACGCAACTTCAGTATCCAGGAGTTTCTTGCACACGAAGGCGACAGTGATGGCTTTTTCGAGATGGACGATGAAATGCATCGCTTCCTGCTGCGCGCGACCGGTTTCTCACGGATTTTACCTCTATCAGGCACCCTTTGGCTTCAGGTTGAACGGGCTCGCCGGCTGTTTGCGCGCACACCAGGAAGTGCCTTGGAGGCTTTGGAAGAGCATCGGGCAATTGTTCAGGCAATCGTCAACAAACGGCCAGAAGCCGCCAGGTTGGCGATGAAAGCTCACATCACCAGAGTTACCGCCGAACTTCTGGCGATCGAAACACAAGACCCTGATCTATTAACAGATTTTAGTGCTGGAACAACAAACCTGAAATCTCAGAAATAGTACCGGTAACGGAAGGAAAACAAGAATGAAATTCAATGCAATCAGCGGCAAATGTTCCCGACCGATCAGCGTTTCGCAAGTCGGTTTCGGCGGCGCCGGCCTGGGCAACCTTTTTCGAGAAGTGACGGAAGCAGACGCACAGGCGACGTTGCAGGCTGCCTATGACAACGGCGTTCGCCACTTCGACACCGCCCCGCAATACGGGCTGGGTACTTCCGAAAGGCGGACGGGTGAAGCCATAAGACGATTGGGCCGCGACAACGTGACGATTTCAACCAAGGCTGGCCGGCTTCTCGAAGATTGCGCACCGGAAGAAATGGATGACCTGCCATTCGTCAACATACCACAGAAAAAGATTGTCTATGATTATTCCTACGACGGCATTTTGCGCAGCCATGAGGCAAGCCTGAAACGTCTTGGCGTCGAAAGTGTGGACATTCTGCTGGCCCACGATGTTGGTGACATGTTCACATTCGGAGATCGTGCTCAGGCGGATGCCACAATCCGGGAATTGTTCGACAAGGGCGGTTTCAAAGCTCTGCAGGAATTGAAGGATACTAAGCAAATCGGCGCAATTGGTGCCGGTGTGAATGAATGGCAAGTGTGCGAAACGCTTTTGGCTGAGGGGGATTTCGACTGTTTCCTGCTCGCAGGTCGCTACACGCTTCTTGAGCAAGAACCGCTCAACAGCTTCTTTCCGCTGTGTGACAAGCGCGATGTCGGCATCATTCTCGGTGGTGCTTTTAATTCCGGTATCCTGGCGACGGGGCCGATTGAGGGTGCGTTGTTTCAGTATGCCGCTGCATCTGAGGACATATTGGATCGTACCCGAAAAATTCAGGCAGTTTGTGAAGCACACAACACGCCTCTGCCAAAGGCCGCACTGCAATTCACGCTGCTGCACCCAGTCGTCAAAGTTCTGATCCCCGGTGCGATGGCACCGCATGAAGTTGAGATGAACATGGGGCATTTCGATGACGAAGTACCTCAGGGTTTGTGGCGGGATCTCAAACGTGAGGGGCTCATCCGGGAGGATGCCCCGACAGAAGTAATCGCTCGCTGAAAGCCTCGGGTCTGCACAACATCAGCCCCGGAACAAACCGAAGACTGATCCGCTTGGGATCGAACGAATGTTCTATAGGAGGAACTGAACATGAAAAAACTACTGAATGTGGCCGTCGTGGCCGCCGGGCTGGCCGCTGCTCCGGCCTTTGCTGAAGACCAGATTGTGCTGGGTAAAATCCCCTACACACTCGAGCATTCCTACCATCAATCGATCGTCGACATTTTCGCGGATCACGCTGAAAAGTATTACGGCGCCAAAACCATTGTTGTTGACGGTCAGGCCAATTCGGACACCACGCTGACCGCAGTTGAGAATATGATCTCACAAGGCGTCGACGCGATTGCTCTGCACTCGCCTGACATTGGTATGACCGCCACTGCCGTGGCCAAAGCGCATGCCGCTGGCATTCCGATCACCACCACGCTGATCTTTCCGGAAACCAAAAACGCACCGCATATTGCACCTCAGGAAGCCTTGTCGTCGCATCGCATGGGCGTTGTGGCTGCCGAACAGTGGGTCGCAGCGCATCCTGACAAACCAGTCAAGATCGCCGTTCTGGACTTTGGCGGCTTTGAGCAAGTCGTCGCACTTCGCACAGCTCCCTTTGTTGCCGGAGTAAAATCGATTGCCGCTGATGCTGAAGTCGTGGCCCAACAAAACGGATTTGGTAACACCGTGAAATCGATGGAGATCATGCTTGATATCCTGCAGGCCAACCCCGATGTGAACATCATCTTTGGCGCCAATGACGACATGGCACTTGGTGCTTTGGCTGCGTCCGAACAATTGGGTCGTGGTAAAATGAACAACGGTGTTCCGTTGACCGAAATCATCGCCGGAATTGATGGCGGTGAAAACGCCATGGTCAAGATATTTGATCCGTCAAGCTCGTTCAAACTGACCCACGGTCAGGTGCGTGACAACGCTCGGGCCGAAGTTGACACACTGGTTGCTATGGTACGCGGTGAAATGCCGATGGACGAATGGATGGAAATTCCAACCCTGAGCCAGGAAATCGACTACTGGAACACAACATTGGCGGGTGCTCAGCGTTTCCTTCAGGTGAACTTCTCATTCGAAGGTGACCTCGCAGCGATGCTGGCCGAATAACCGGTTGGATACTCTCAGACAGAGCCAATCATCCGAGGCGGGCTGCTTCGCCTTGGATGTCGTTAACGTCTGAGCGGCACTAAGGGAAGATGCCTGACCTCTCCCCCAGGTAATACATCTTGGTGCCGCACCTAAGGACGCATGAAGCAATCGGCGATCGTCGAAACAATTGAAAAGGTGCGATGTGAAACACGTGATGCATTTCCTGCACACAGACATGCAGAAGGTGGTCCTGATCGGGATTTTGGCCGCCTTGATCATTGGACTGGCATTCGCTTCGCCGAACTTCCTGTCCGTCACAAACTTTACCAACGTCTTGCTGAAGGTCGCAATTGTCGTGATCATCGCGTCTGCGGCCAATCTTCTGATGATCACTGGCAACTTTGACCTTTCTGTCGGTTCTGTATTGGCTTTTTCGGGTATCCTGCATGCCTACATGAGTAAACACGGCGTTCCGATCGAGCTTTCGATCATGATCACCCTGATTGTGGCCTCAGGTTGGGGAGGATTAAACGCACTTACGGTCAGCGTACTGGGGATCAACCCGGTGATTGCCACGGTTGGCACATTGTTCATTGCCCGGGGTTTTGCCTTTTTGATTGCCCGCTGGGATGGCGGTGCAAATATTATGCTTGGGCTGCCACGTGACTTTGTCGATTTCGGCCGCGATCCGGTGTTTGGTCTGGTTCCTCTGGCCATCGTGGTGATGTTGGTCGCCGTTGCCATCTTTATGTTCATCGAAAAGCGCAGCGCGCTGGGGCGCAAGGCCTACGCGATTGGCACCAATCTGAAATCGGCCAAAATGTCGGGTATCAACACCGTTGGTATCGTCTCGTTGCTCTATATTCTGGTTGGCCTTTTCGCTGGGTTGAGTGGCGTGTTGCAAACCTCGCGCGTTGGTCTGGCCGCTCCGACTGTTGGCAAGGGGCTTGAGTTTGACGTGATCGTCGCAATCATTCTAGGCGGTACGTCGATGCTTGGCGGTGTCGGGTCGACATTCGGAATGCTGTTAGGCGCGCTTGTGGTCGGCTTTACCGCCAACGGAATGGTCTTGCTGGGGATCCCTTTCTACTACCAAACCATTGCCTATGGCGCGATCCTGATCGGCACTTTGCTCCTTAGCCAGAAATTCGACACGAAGGCAAAAGCATGACCCGGAACAGCGACAACGTCATCGAAATTCGCGACATCGAGAAGAGCTTTCCCGGTGTCAAAGCCCTCAAAGGTGTCAGCTTTGACGTAAAGCGGGGCTCGGTCCACTGTATTGTCGGCGAAAATGGCGCGGGAAAATCAACGTTCATCAAGATTTTAACAGGGGCACAGCCGGCGTCCAAAGGTGAAATTCGCCTGAATGGCGATCCCTTTGCGCCGCATCACGTGAGCGACGCCATCGCCCGGGGGATCAGTTGTCTTTATCAGGAGCTGAACATTGTCGAAGATCTAAGCGTTGAGCAGAACCTTTCGTTGGGGCAGGAAAAACACAGCTTCCTGTTCCCTAAGAAGGCTGACAACCTCGACAAGGCGCGTTCCATTCTAGCCGACTTCGATGATACGATCCAACTCAGCGACCGGGTTGGAAACCTTTCGGTTGCGCAAAAACAGATCGTCGAAATCACCCGCGCGCTGGTGACCGACTGTTCTGTGCTTGTGATGGATGAGCCCACCGCGGCGTTGTCGCTTGGGGAAACCTCCAAGATCATGCGGGTGATTGAACGCCTGCGCGACAATGGCATGACCATTATCTACATCTCTCACAAGCTGAGCGAGATTTTTGAGATTGGCGACACAGTATCCGTTCTGCGTGACGGTGAGATGGTGGGAACCCAGTCGCTTGAAGGCATGACCCAGCCGGACCTGGTGCGTCTGATGTTAGGAAAGGTCGTTGCCGAGCACTATATCCCATCGACCGGTCCGCGCACTGAGACAGTTATGGAAGTGCGTGATGCCAGTACACATAAACTGAAGAACATCAGTTTCGACCTGAAGAAGGGCGAAATCCTTGGCTTCTTTGGGTTGCTGGGGGCGGGCAAGACCGAGGTGGCGGAAATTCTTTTTGGTCACGCCCATAGCGGAGACATCCGCAAAGACAATCAGATCGTTAGCATGAAATCCGAACGCGATGCATTGCGGGCGGGGTTTGCGCTGGTCCCCGAAGAACGTCGGGAAGAGGGGATTTTCGGACTGCTCAGCGTCATGAAAAACATCCCCTTGATGAACTTGAAAACGGTGATGCGGAACGGGCTGGTCTCGGGAAAAGCTGAGCGCGATCTGGCGGACAAATACATTGATGCGCTGCAGATTGCTGCATCGAACCGCAATCATCCTGTGGCGCTGCTTAGTGGTGGCAACCAGCAGAAAGTGGTTATTGCCAAATGCCTGAACCGCAACAGCGACATTATCCTCATGGATGAGCCAACGCGGGGTGTCGACATTGGGGCCAAACAGGAAATCCACAATATTATCCGTGACCTAGCCAATGAAGGTAAAAGTGTCATCGTGTTCTCGTCCGAGCTTCAGGAGATCACCGGACTGTGTGACCGGATCGTGCTGATGTATGACGGCGCAATACGCGAAACACTTACGAACGGAGACAGCATTAATACCGACTACATCCTGGATGTCGTCGCCGGGAAGGAAGCCTGATCATGCGTACGCAATCCAAATTCATGGGCCTGGTAAACAACCAGAACTTCGTTTTGCTGCTCATCTTTGTTGCGCTGAACATCTATTTCGCGTCATCAACGAATAGCTTCTTTCAGCTTGGCAACTATTTCAACATGATGACCCAGAACGCGGCATTGCTGTTAACGGCTGCCGCAGCGACACTGTTGATGAAAACCGGCAATTTTGACCTGTCGACAACGGCGATCCTCGCCTTTTCCGGTGTGCTTTACGCTATTCTTGCCACGTGGGGGATACCCCTTACATTGGCCGCGCTGATCACCCTTTGCGCAGGGGCATGTTTCGGGATCATCAATGGTGTTCTGGTGACGCGCTACGACATCTCGCCCTTTATTGCAACGCTGGGGATGATGTTCATCGGTGGCGGTTCGGCGCTGTTGATCTGTGGTGGTCAGTCGGTACGATCCGGCCTTCCCGAGAACTTCAAATCGCTGATGCAGGCTGAGGTATTCGGGCTGCCGGTACCCATCCTGATGGCCATTCTGGGCGTTTCAGTGTTTTGGGTTCTGGCCGAGAAGACCCTCATTGGTAAGTACGCGATGGCGATCGGGTCCAACAAGAACGCGGCGGCGCTGGCAGGCATCAATGTTGACCGCACTGTGTTGGGATTGTTCGTTTTGGTGGCCGTTGTGGCATCACTCTCGGGCATTATGACAGCCAGCCGGATTGGCACAGGCGATCCACGAACCGCAGAGTTCTTTTTCATGGATGTCATTGTCGCCATCATGCTGGGCGGAACGCCTTTGACCGGCGGGCGCGGCACGGTGATTGGCACAGTGATCGCCGCAATGATCGTCATCGTGATCGGCAACGGATTGAACATGCTGGGTATTCTGGTGTTCTGGCAAACCGTGATCAAGGGGGTCATTTTGATTGCCGCTGTCACCATCAACGAGCGTTTTTCCTTTGCCGGGCTCCGTTCCAAGGGGAAATTCGCGGCGCCTTCTAATTCCATACAGGAGTAGATCTTGAGTCAGCCAAATAATGTGAGCGGCAATGAGGAAAAACGGTTGGCGGTGTCCTAAGGAGCTGAAATCCGGGCCGCCGACAAACACCTCTAACCAATCACATCAGGTTGCGCATCGAAGCAGGGCGTTTTCACAAATCAAAAAGTTCACCTGGAGCGTCTGAAACGATGTCTCTCAGGCTTCCAAACTACCTCCCCATCAACACTCATCAAGAATGGCACTCAACAAAGGAAACAGAGCAATGAAGAAAACAATACTTCGGTGTATGGCCGCAGCCCTGTCTTTAACAGCGATGTCAGCTCAGGCTGAAATTACCCTTATCCAAAACACCAAGGGGATGTTGCCTACCGCGATGGCACTAGATGACCCGGCTCTGGCAAATATCGACGGAATTTGCGAGGCGGATTCGCCAAACTGTCTTGAGTTCGGCTTGCGATATACAACCGTGGGGTCCGGCTTCAAAGTATTCCAGGGTACTATCGCGGCTGGCGGAAAAATCATTCAACACGCCAATCCTGTTGTGGACGTCGTCTACATCATCAGTGGAACCGGAACGATGACAACCTCCGACGCAGAAGGAAACATTATCGAGCGTGTTGCCTACGGCCCGCACGACATGATTGTCTTTCATCCCAATACGCAACACGGCTGGGAAGGTGGCCCAGAGCCAACTGAACTGATTGTGTTCGAACAGAGCCCAAAAGAATAGGTGTTCACCCCTGTGTGTTTTGCAACATGCAGGGATGCAACTAAGTTTTCTTAGTACTGAACTTCTCAGGATTTTCGCCGACGATCGTCTCGAGTGTCGCCATTGCAGTGACAAGATGAGTCCGCATCGCCTGCGCGGCTGCATCCGGGTCAGCATCGAAAAGAGCTTGAGCGATATCTTCATGCTCATGCAGCGCAGATTGGACACGCGTTGCGACCGGCACAATCATTTGCCTGGCACGCTCTAACTGAAAACCGGCATTTTGCAGGATTTCATTCGGCTTATGCAGTCCCGAAAACCCGACCAAGAGCTGATGAAATTCTTTGTCATATTTGTAAAATCCATCGTCATCGCCGCTTTCCGCCAGCGCACGTTGAATTCGCAGGTTTGTCAACAGTTTGGCTTTTTGGTTTTCAGTGAGGTTACCAGCCAACCGTCGAACAACACCGGTTTCGATACATTCTCGCAAAAATGCGTTCTCCTGAACCGCCGACAGACTAATCGCGGAGACAAAAGTGCCGTGTTGGGGAAAAATGTCAACCAGCCCCAGATCGGCCAGCTTGCTTAACGCATTGCTGGCTGGCGAACGGGATACACCAAACCTCTTGCAAAGCCCTTCCAACGAAACTGCATCGCCGGGTTGTAAAATGTTTTCCAAGATCTCTTCGCGTAGTGCCTCAAAGAGAGCATGCGATTTTGATGTTCTACGCCCGTTATTTGAACTCGAGGCCATGTGTGTCCCTGAATAAAAAAGCAACGATGGTCACTGCTAACAGCATATCCGCATATTCTTAGCTGAACTTGTCGTTAGTTTGATACAGCGTGGGGTGATAAGTCCAGCCCGGTTCGGCTATCTTGCCGGCGGGAAGTGTCTCGGTTTTTGGCGCTATCTTCGGTCCAAGAGGGGTACAAACGGTGAATTCGCCGTGCACTGCGCAAACGGCAGCACTCGCATTCTCGTAGATTTTCGGCTCTTCCGTATTCGTGTCACGACCTCGAAGTCTCCCTCGTCCGCGTTTATATGGTTGAAACTGACCACAGCGATTGATCGGATCTAGATTTACCCGCCGGCGTGACATTCAATGGCTGCTTCAGCGATACGGGCTGCATCGCAGCAGACAACCTGCCGCGGTTGCGAAGAAATGCTTCGCGAGCAATAGCCGCGGTTACACAAGTCCGTTTTGTCCCGTATCTTGCCAATTCGCTAAGGACTCGTTGAAGGTCCGCTTCCTCAATTTCGATCCAGCGGCACTTTGTCGGCTTCGGGATGGGGGCAGACGTTAGACAAAAATTGCGCCAAAGGCGTTTAGTTTAGGCTTTCGGCATTGTTTAGGAGCGGCCAGCCCATGCGCTACGTGCGCCCGTATACATTTGATCTGCCAGGAAGGACCCGCCATTTTTTGTTAAGTGTCAGTTGTTAAGCGGCAGTTTGTTAAGACTTCATATTTGCGGCCAGACTAGAGAGGGTTCGGGGGCGTTCCTCACCGCATGCAACCAATCGATTGTACGGTCCCTATTCTCTCATTTTACTGATTTCGCATATTCATCATACCGCGCGCCGTGCAATCAAACACCGGCCCCACCCGCAATCTCACAAAGCGCTGCGACCGCTTCATCAAGAGACGTTTCATCCGCGCGATACAGCTCCAAGATTTCATTCCAGTTCTCACTGGGAACGGCCAGCAGCTCTTTGTAAGCCCAGCCCATGGATTGAAACACCTGCAATGCCTTTTTCTCAAGCTCTTCTTCTTTCAACCGCCCTTGTTCTTTCACCTCTTCACCGGTTCGCACCTTCGGCGAAGCTCGCTGGTGATCCAGCAAGGTGCTCCCCCATCCTTTTTTCTTTTCTTTTTTCTTTTCTTTTTCGGGGGAACTGTGCTTCCCCGCTTTTTGGAACCCAGGTTCCCCGGTTTTGGAACTCTGTTTCCCCACTTTTTTCGGAGCGGTTTTGGTCGCATCGACGACACAATACTTGTTGCGACGCCCTTGCGCTCTCGACACGACCTTGATCGCACCATGCTCTTCCAGGCCTTTTATCGCTTTGCGAACCATTCGGGTGCTGATGGCGGTATCCTCACTCAAACGATTGATGGATGGATCGCAACGGCCCGTATCAGGGTTTTGATGGTCAAGGAGACGGTAAAGAACTTTCAGTTCCGATGCGTTCAAGCTTGGCTTGACCCGGAGCCAGTAATTGTAGACATCATGCTTGCCCACAAAATCAAGGAAACGGCCCATCACGCGCGCCCGTGGTGCGACGGGGAGCCAGCCTCTTGAGCATGTGCGTCAATCCACTCCCGAATATCCTTGACACGATAGCGAACCAAGCGCCCAATCACGATCCGTTTCGGTCCACACCCTTTCACATCCGCCACTTCAAGGTAGCGCTTGCTGATGCCAAACCTGTCCTCAACTTCTTTTCGGGTGAGCAGGAAATCTTCTTCTTGGTCGCGCATGCGTGTGTCTCCTGAGATGAGATGTCACGCAAATGTGCCCAATCGAACGAGCCACTAAAATTCCCCCACTTGGCCGGACTCTCCTGTTTGGTTTTTCTACAGAGTAAAATCGACCTCATTTAAAACCTGATTGGCCGCCAATCGTCCGGTGATTTTCCAATGCGGTATTTTTGCCTCTTCCCAAGCGGAGCGCGCCAAAGACGGCTTGCAGGTGTACTCTTCGACGACTTGTTCCACAAACGTCTGTTTTCGGAGTTTTTTTCCTGTTTTCAA
>ERZ1046740.1660-NODE-1660-length-15353-cov-5.315793_pt1 | contig 15353 bp, 11 predicted proteins | sample MGYA00383093_ERZ1046740 | MGnify/ENA primary metagenome ERZ1046740 (study PRJEB29581, sample SAMEA5548363) | metagenome | biome: marine; feature: coastal; material: water | depth 25 m | study: Short-term variability in the microbial, nano- and picoplankton... | reverse complement strand
TCTCAAACCGAGGCCGAGGCATTGACATCTTCCTAAAACAACTGACTACGAATCATGAGCTACACAGACCTATATTTAAAATTTAAAAACGAAGAGCAAATGCGTTCTGTGCTTTTTGAGAAAGTGCCAACCAAATTTGAGGACGCAACGGAACCCGATGGGGAACCGGTGGCAATCGAATGGGAAGAGCAACAGATTTACCGCAATACGGACATCATCGGACTCATCGTTGACACGCCAGCGGAACTCGATGAAGAGGGGGAAGTCACTAGCGAAGCGACATACGTCGATGGAGTTCATGCGAACATACGTGCCATTGGTGAAGACACTTCCGTTTTGGAAAATTACAGAGTAGACCCAGAACCAAATACACCGGCAAGAGTCTGGGCTTGAGACATGGGGAAAAAGGGGACCAAAAAAGGTGGCAAGCGAAATTACTGATACCATCAGATTTCTTTGCATTGGGGTTATCGGCTGGACAGTGTCTTGGGCTGATGGAATTGAGGCATGGGCGAGACTAGGGATTGCATTAGCCACTGCAGGTTACATGACCGGTAAGTGCATCGTGATATGGTCTAAAATTATCAAAGGAAATAAAGAAGATGAGAAAAGCGATTGACGTAGCGTTCCTGGTTTCAGCCATGTATTTCTTAAGTGGTTGCACTCACTGGGAAAAAATAGCGGACAGCATTTACGAACCCATCACGGTGACTAACACTCTGGACACAGCCCAGGGACCAGTCTCCATGGTTACAACCAATGGATGGGTCGTTTCTCCTAATGTAAGATCTGGAGTTAACCTGGCAGGGGACCTGGCTCCCACTCCGTATGGAGGATTGATTGCTAATGCTGTATTGGGAGCATTGGGAATACTAGCTCATGTGAGATCGAAGAAGTGGAAGAACGCTACCCTATCTGCAGTATCTGCAGCTCAGGATTTTAAAAGAGAGTTATCCAGCCTGGATACCAAAGTAGCTCAAGCAACCAAGCAAAAAGTTAGAACGGATCAGAAGATAAAAGGGACCCAGACCGAGATTCAGAAAGCGTTGGACATACTGGGATGATTTATGAAGCAAGCAAGTCTGAGGGGAGTTGTCGATGGTTACTCATCATATAGTTTACATTTATTTAGAGTCACTGAAGGTCTAAGGAAGCTGGGTAGGTATACCACTATCCACCCAATTACTGCAGAGATAGGTAAAGGGCCAATACCGAAATCGATCCAGGAATCGATTGTTAATCAGGAGCAAATGCAGGACTGGCAGATGGTCATTCACTGTCCAACCTATGCAGCTCATGAGCAGTCTTCAAAAAGGACGGTTTATAACACCATGTGGGAGACTTCACGCCTTAACAAACAGTGCGTGATCAACCTTAACATGGCAGACCTGGTGATTGTCCCGAGTGCATTCAACCAAGTCTGCTTTAATGCCCAGGGAGTCAAAACAAAGATTGCGAAAGTTCCCATGGGAATCGATTCGGATCTGTTTAATTACACTCCGCACGTTGAGAAAGATTTCTACCTTTTCGGCACTGCAGGCAGAACAATTGCAGGAGGCTGCAGGAAGGGATTACCTGAAGTAGTCGAAGCCTGGAAGAAGGCGTTTCCAAAGAAACGAAAGGACGTGAGGCTGGTTGTTAAATGCCATCCAGACGATCCAAGGATCGAAGTTGACGATGATCGCATACAATTCATCAGGGCCTTTTGGACACGCAAGCAACTGGCAAATTGGTATGCGAATATAGACTGTTTTGTCAGTGCATCCAAAGGAGAGGGATGGGGTCTTCATCAACATGAAGCCATGGCAGTAGGCAGAAGTGTCATAGCTGTGAATTACGGAGGTATCAGCGAGTTTTTTGATGACTCAGTAGGCTACCCTGTAGATTACGATCTGGAAGAATCGTCCAATCATTACAGCAATGGTGGACTTTGGGCAGTGGCAAGGAAAGACAGCCTTGTGGACAGAATGCGAGAGGTCTACTCTGCTCGCAGGTCTGAGAAAGATTTCAAATCGTCCGAGCGAGGAATGAAACTCAACTGGGATCACAGTAATAAGATTCTAGATGATACCCTGCAGAAAGCAGGTTTTTACAATTGAGACAGCAACGGACATACACTCAGAACGATGACGCACCAGTCACTGACGGTGACAACGGGTTCATCGGAGTTGACATGAGGACATCTCCTCACCTACTTCGGCCTGGGTATGTTTCGGATGCCAGGAATGCACGATTCAGATTCGGTGTAGCTGAACCGCGAAAAGGGGTGATGCCAGTTACCTGGTCTCAGATTTCCAACACTTGGGAATTCCCTATTAACTGGGATGAAGGTGACATTAATTTTGCAGCAATTCAAAGAGGTGATTTCGGTCGAGTCTTTGGAGTAGGTGTCTGGAATGACCCCAATGGTGCGGATTGGATCCTTGTCGCTTCATCAGTCAGTAATTCCTTTATTCAGATCTATCGAATTCGTCCTGGCAACGTAGCTGTTCCAGTCAAATGTTCAGTTGACATTCCAGTCCCCACAACTCTTTACCAAGACACCAATACCGAAAGCACCATCTGGTTCACCCAGGCTTTCGATAAGTGCATTTTATCCAGAGGAGACTCACACTCTCACCTGGTGTTATCAAATTTTGAAGAAGGCTTCGTCGAAGCACCCCAGGCGTCTGGATCGGGTGGCATTGAAAACATACCGAATGCAAGGTCCACCCTGTTTTTCCAGAACCGTCTTCTCGTCCCTCACAAGCCTGCTCTGGGTTATAAGGGTGATCATGTCGCGGTGTCGGACATACTTGATTATACGTCGTACGACCCTGTCTATGCTTCGTTCAAAATCAACCAAGGTGACTCGGACGAAATAGAGAGACTCTACAAATTTAATGATCAATCGGTTGTTGTTTTTAAAAGCTCTAGCATCTATGCGGTAAGCAACTTGGTAGGTGACTGGAGTGCCAATGCAGTATTGGATCAAGTTACCACCGAATTTGGTTTGGTAGGTCCGAGATCAGTAGCCAACGTAGGAGCCGATTTGTGGTTCCTTTCCCAGCGAGGAGTCGTATCCTTAAGGCAGACTGAACAAAACAAGTTACAAGGCGTTTCTGAGCCAAATAGCACCCCTCTGCAGCCCATTATTGATCGCATTGATATGTCAGTAGCGAAAGTCACTGCATGTGCTTCGTATTTCCAAAATAGATACTATCTTTCAGTTCCCCTCGATGGTTCTCAGAAAAACAATGCAGTCATTGTTTACGACTTTCTGAATCAGGCATGGAGTGGCGTTGATGAAGGGGAAGCCATCAATGTTAAGTATTTCTTTATCTCAGATTTCCAAGGAACTGAACAATTATTTTACGTCGATTACAACGGTGTCGTAGGGCTTTACGAGTATTCTGAAACAGAACATGTAAACAGAGACGCTTCAGTCTATACCTGCGATCTCGTTCTCACTCGTCAGCCAGAGATTGATACCACTGTCACCGTCAACAATGGAACCAGAGTAGTAGGAACTCGGTTAGACACGCTGATCGATTCAGAGGATGACACAGTCATCGATGGCACCGATCCTATTGTCATAGACCCAAGGACAGGAGCATTAGCTGGAGACGGTGTATGGGACATGGGAGATGCATCTCTGCCTCATTGTGATGCAACTGCAGATCATCTTTTTGATGGCTACAATTCAGGCGATTGGCAAGACAATGTTGATTCAGTAACAAAGCTTGATTGTGGAGTTAGATTTACAAACTCCAGCCCAATATTTCTACAGACTAACAGCCCTTACCTTACTGCTATTTCATCAAGCAAAGTTAAAGCAACGGAAACACCGATTCTGTTTTCAGTAACAACGAGGGGATACGGTTTTTCTTCAGGAGATCGAAGACGATTCCAGGAGTCTCAATTGTTTGTTTCGACCTGGGACCCCAAATATAGAATCACTGCAATTGTCGATGGAGTCAAGGAGGAGACAGTCATCCTCGATGACGCAAGCTACACGTTCCCTGAGAGGACCAAATACATGACTTTCGGCATCTCGGATTGGGATGTCACCAACCTGAACGATGACCATGAGAATCCAGGAAAAGAGGATTACTCAGTCATCTTGGACAACAACGAAGCCGATGGAGGAACTAGCCTGGGAACCCAGGGAATGGTCTTGGATCTGCACCAGTATTACTCTCACAAACTGCGAGTTAACCGAAGGGGAGCATACTATCAAATTAAATTTGAATCCCTTGAAGGCAGAGTGAGAGTTCATTCAATCACCGCTGGATCTACACCTGGACAAAGACGAGAAGGATTACATGGAGGACTACACTAATGCCCGATAGCACAACAAATTTTTCAATCGACACTGCAAACGCACCAGTAGGAACAACCACTGTCTCAAGAACAGATTTTATCAATGTCCTTGAGCATCTTAACTACGCAAACGGCAACATCCGATCCATCGATAACCTGAGTGGTTCAGCAGGGTTCGTTCAGATTGACGGCAACGGAGGTGCTACACCGAAAACTTTCCTGGCATCGACCGGACTTGAGTGGACCAACGCAAACGGAGAAGGAGGCAACCCGACCATTCGCCTGGGCAATGCGATCACATTCCTGCAGTCATTACTAACTGTCGAGACCAACGCGATCACCAATGACTATGTAGTCAGCATTATCGCAGCAGCATCTCCATTGACCTATGCATTACCCACTCCAACGATTGGAATTGCCGGTATAAAAATTATCGTCAACAAACACTCGTTCGCCAGCAATATCACGATCTCTTCCACTGACTGGGCTGATGGTTTGTTCGGTGCAAACCGCACTCTTTCCCACGCTCGTCACGCTATCTTTATTCATGACACAAGTGGTAAATGGCATGTGCCTGCAGCCCAAGATTCAACTTTAACATAACATGGCTATAACATTTGACGTTCAACCTGGCTACCAATTCAGCGCAAGTGAGAGAGTTACTTACTCAAAACTCAACTTGCTTGGCACTCCAGGCATCTCCTTGGCTGGAACAGTTGATTCCAGTGAGATCACTGATGGTGCAGTCACTGTCCAAAAGCTCGCTGACAGCATCGACATAAACAGTAAAGTCGATGACCACAATCTAGCTTTAACCAAGCTTACAGCAGGCACTCATGGTCAATTGTTATACTACAATGCGTCAGGTGATCTGGTCACATTGCCACCAGGCACAGACGGGTATTTCCTGAAGACCAAAGGAACTGGCAACGATCCTGAATGGGCATCTCAGGAGGGGGTAGGAACGATTCCCTACACAAGCATCACTACAGACGGTAACGATAAATACCTCACTACAAGTTCCAGCGGTGCGTTGGAATGGATAAACAAGCCCACCAGTGTCTCTTTGGATACTCACACCACTGGAGATGTCGAATCCATCAGAACTGCAGGCAATGAATTGCATACCATTGGATATTTGCCTGAACATATTCGAGTGACACTTTTCTGTGCGGTCGATGATACTGCAAGCACAGGTTATGACGTAGGTGACGAGATCGAAATCGGTCACAATTTCTGGTCTCAGACAAACGAGAACCGCAATGCGGTAAACGTGATTTACCATGCTGCCTCACAGTCAGTAAGGATACAGTTTGAGTCAGGTTACAGTAGCCCAGACAACTTCCGCATTCAGCACAAGACGGGAGGCAATAGTGTCGAATGCACTACCCCTATCCTGCAGCACTTTAAATTCAAAATCAGAACATGGCAATCTGGCTTCGCCTCTTCAGGAACTGATGCAGGTCCGTTGACCAGTGAACCTGGCTACTACTTTTCAGGCACCACATCATCTTCTGCCAGTGATTACATTTTTGGAACAACACCAGAAACCAGAACAGCAACATTCAGCCATGGACTTGGCAGCGTTCCTAAGCTTGCGCGAGCAGTATTTGTGGCAACAGAAGGAATCAGCGAGTTAGGCCTTTCGGCTCAGGATGAAGTTGATGTATCACAATTTTTGATTTCATTTGGGGGGGGGTCGCAATGGCATCCGCTGCAAATAAAATCGACACCCTCGCAGGTCTCTCTTGTTAACTCGCTAGGCGTTCCGGGAAGACTGACGCCTGAATACTCTTTTTTAACAAATAGCAGCAATGGTCAGCTTACGATTTTAACAGATGCTATAGCCAGCAAAATGAAACTGAAAGTTTACGCCTGGAAATAATGCGATTTGATAACTCCATAAAAGAAGATTTTTTAAGACTTGCCAACAACAACAAGCAAGCCTGGTCTTTTGTGGAACTGTTTGCCAATTGGTCTCACCAAATTGATGACCTGATCGATCAGGATAAAACCATCGGTGATGAAGAAGTTGTCGAAATGCAATTGGCATGGATGACCGCTTTATCAACCAACCCTTTCTATCTGGCTAACCAGTCCTTCCTGATGCCACTGCTAATTCTTTCCAGCAATACCTGGCTGGATTCTAACAAATGGGGAAAGAGTGAGGACCCTGTCCAACGATGTCACTCTGACGTTCTAAAAAGCCAATACCACGAAGTTATTTTTGCCTGCGTCTACCTATGCGGTGGATGGAAATCACTAAGAGAATTTACCTCCCTACATAGGGAATACCAAAAGGACAATTATGGGAATGTATGCACCTGACATGCCTGAGCCTCGCAGTTATGCGAAGGAGATGGGCGACACTTTACAAGCACAAATAGACCTGGCTCCTGACAAGTATGCAGCAGAGTCATCCGACGAATATGGAAGAACAGCATACGCTCAGTTAGACCTTCGCGTCTTGCGCGAAACCATGATGGGTAAAGACGGGCAGCCTGGGTTGCTGGACCTTTACGAGAACGAGGTCATGCCTCGCCTGGGACAAGCAGAAGCTAACTCTAGAAGGGTATCCAGAGAGGCAGACATAAAGGACGTTGAAGATTTAGGTGTCAGGGCTAGTGAAGCATTCAAAGCTGCCAATCCAGAGCAAGCTGCGCTGATGGATGAACTCAACGCTCAAGCCATGTCAGAGCTATCCTCTGGTGCAAGCCTCCCACCAGCACTTGCGAGAGAAATGGAGCAACAAGTCAGGTCAGCACAAGCAGCAAGAGGCATGGGGTTTGGCATGGCAGACGTGGGACAGGAAGCCTTGGTAAAAGGACTGCAAGCAGAGCAACTCCAGAGGCGTAGGCAGGGTTTCGCTCAACAGATAGCAGGCATGAATGCAGCCAACACCCAAGACCCATTTATGGCTATTTTGGGCAGGCCAGGAGTAAGCGTAAGTCAAGCAGGGCAGGTAGCAGGCCAAGGTCAGGGAATGAACCCAGGAAACACATTCAATCCTGAGTCTGCTTATGCTGGCAGCCTGTATGCTAACAACTTTAATCAAGCATCAAACGCTGCCATCGCTGCAGCAAATAACCAAGCTGCCATAGGTTCTGCAGCCATTGGTGCAGCCGGAAGCGTTGGTGGAGGATTTGCGTGCTGGGTGGCTAGGGAGGTCTACGGCAACGACAACCCGATGTGGTTACTGTTTCGGCATTGGTTAACCACCAAGTCTCCGCGATGGTTTCACGATGTCTATGTGAGACATGGCGAGAAGTTTGCAGGTTGGCTTTCCAAAAATGAATGGTTAAAACCAGCGATTCGCAGGTTCATGGATTCCAGAATTAAATTAAACGCAAAAGCTTAATTATGTCTTTTTCACAAGAAGTTTACAAAGGCCAGGGTGGGGTTGGTTACCGGCAACAAGAAAACAGAGTCGGGGAGATACTAGGCAGTGGCATTAAGTCATTTGGCAAAGATGTAGGTGAAGGGATCAGGAAATACAAAAAGCGCAAAAGCGATGCAGTCACTCTCAGGACTAAGCTCGCTCCACATGCAGACTCCCTGGCAGCGAAGTATGAAACAGAACCAGGCGATTGGAAAGCTTACCTGGATGATCGAAGCGTCGATGAATTGCAGGGTATCTCTGAAGGGTTTATCGTCTCCATGGCGAAGGAATTGCATGACAAGAAAGTCGCTGCACACCAGCTTGAGATCGACAAGGTAAACCAGACTGGTACTGCGGTTCAGGGAATACTTCAGGCAAATATGCCTGGAGACGTTCCTGTCGATAAGCAGGACTATACCGATCAAATAGGAAAGGCTAAAGCCAAAGAGGAAAGGCTTGATGGCATGATGAGGTTTGCACCCAAACCTGAAGGATCGATGGGAACTGACGCAAGCTTGAGGTATGCCCAGCAACAGCCCATGGGCAATGTCTCTGGACCCGATTACTTGCAGCAATCGACCATGGGATATGCTCCCGAAATTGAACCACCCGAAGATCGAGTCATTGGGTCCCGATTGGGATTCAGTCCCGCTTCGCTGCATCGATCAGGGGAACAGGGTGAAATAGCTCCAGGTCAAGCCATCCCTCGTTCAGCCCTTGAACAGGAACAGCTTGAGCAGAGAGCGAGGAGGGAAGACCAGCAGAGCAACCTTCCATCGCAGGGCTACGCTCAAAGCATGGCAGGCAAGGCAGCTCAGGCTAGGGAAGCCTTAGGGCAACTGGACGAAGAAATATCCAAACCTTTAGAGGATGTCAGGAACCAGCTAGGAATCCTGGAAGAGAGGCAATCGTTTGAGCAATCCAAACCTGATTCCCGTCCCGAAACAGCAAAAGAGTTTTCTGCAAGAAGAACTAAAACTCTCAAAAAACTCATCGATGACAATCCACTGGCAGCAACAACTATTTACACTGCATTGATGGGGAGTAAAGCGGAGGCACCAAAGCTTGATGCAGAAGCTAGGAAGGCTGTTGGTTTCGCAGGCCGAATGGACAATGCGGAAGCTAGACTTCAGGAAATATCTAAAAAATATGATCGTTCAGGGAAGATGCAAGGAATCCTGTCTGTCCTCCCACAACAAGCGAAGTCCCAGGAAAGGCGTCAATACGAAGCAGCAATGAAGGATTGGGTTTCAGCTAATCTGAGAAGGGAATCTGGAGCTGCAATCAATGCTGGCGAATACGCTAATGACTACGAGAAATACTTCCCATCTGCAGGGGATAGTGCGGAGACGATAGCACTTAAAGCTTCCCTGAGGCAGCAAGCAGTGAAAGCTATCATGGGACCCATACATTCTTCTTACCCCACATTAAAACCATCAGGGATCTCTGCAGGGATAGCTGGAGTTCGTCCAGCGCAACAAAGCAATGTCCGAGACATAGAGTATGGAAGTAACGGTTTAGCTATTGAGTAATGCAAGAGTTTTATCTTCGTGATTATGACGTAAATCTCAAGTTCCCAGACGGCATGGGTGAGAAAAGGATCAAGGGGATCATCGAAAGAGATTACCCTGAGCCTGACGAAAAGCTGGTAGCTCGATTTGAGAACCCTGATACTCCTGCATCTTCGCTTTCCAAGGCAGATCATGAGAGGTATCTGCAGGCAAGGCCCGATATGACTGCAGGACGGTTTGCTGGCATGGCTGCAGACGCATTCACTTCCACTGCAGGAAGACTTCTTACTAACTTACCAGAGTTCCTTAAGACATTCGCAAACCCTCTTGAGATGGGGGTTTCCGCGAGAACTTTGGCAGAAGGATTCGCCAGGGGAACTTACGACACCGAAACCATGGGACGTATGGCAGAGGGTTACCTCATGTCAAAAGTCGAAGGTTTCGGTGGCAGGACTGATGACGAAAAAGAAAACCAATACAGACGGTTTTTAAAGGTCAAGGAACTGCAGAATGTCCGTTCCAAGATTGATCAAGGGGATAAGTCTGCCTGGAACGAATACATGGAATATGCAGGGGCCAATGGTGCAAAGATTGACCCTGAGAAATTTAATCGAGGTGCAGCCGAATTCCTTGGTGAGTTTGCAGATCCAAGCTTACTTATACCTGGCTCCAAAGTAGGAACTGCGATTGCCAAGACAACAGGCAGAGTAACAGGAGGAGCAGTATCTGCTGCAGGCGATATGATGTCTGCTGGTGGAAGGAGACTCAGTGACATGAGATCTACTGCCACTGATGCCGTCGGCAACCTGGCTTCAAAAGTTGATGAAGCAAGCGGTGGTCTTGGCAGGTATGCAGTCCCAACAGGAGTAGGAACAGCAATCGGTGTAGGAGCCTTGGATCTTGGCACTGCAGGCATGGGAACTCTGGCTGTTGCTGGTATCCCTGCAGCCATGGAAGTTGCAGGTGGATTGCTACGTAATTTCGGGGATGCCATGAAGGTGAACCCTACCAGATCTGGTGGCCTTGCGAGGATGGCACTCAATTCACCGGACACTGCTGCTGGCTACCTTGCTGGTAAGCTCCAGTTTCTGGACACTCCCGTCAACTATGCAGGCAGAGCTGCATCTGGTGCAGTGACAGGTGTAGGTGTTGGTGCTGGCATTGGACTGGCAACAGGAGGAGTTGAAGGGGTGGCTCAGGGCATTGGTTCTGGTGGTGCCATGGGTGCATTCGGTGGAACCATGGGTAGGTTTAAGGAGGGAGCAACAGGAGCAGCAAAAAGGGCAGCTCAAGACAGTGACTTAGCCAAGTGGCTAGGAGATAAAAGCGATGAGGACAGAGCTTCTCTTGGACGCTACAAAAACCGAGATGACCAGATCCGAGCAATGGATCTGGAGCAGGTCATACTTGGCTCAACTTCTGAAGCAGAACCCATCATCCGATACGGGACTGATAAAACTGTTATAGGCCAGGATGCCCAAGGAAAAGACATAACGCTCAAAGGTGGTGGAGGTGCTTACACTCAAGAAGGGGGCAGACCTGTCATTCATCTGAACACTAATTCAGACCTACGGACTTTAGCTCATGAAACCTTTCATGCCATCGCCAGGATTGATGGCTTTGAAGTCATGGTTCAGCGGATCAAGGACCAGGTAGGAAAGCTTTACAAGGATCAGGAGATCGACACGCTGATCAATGACTATGAAAAGTCAGGTAAGCTTCTGGTAACTGACGATACCCCAGGCAAATCAGATCGAGACAAGAAATTTAATTCAATCTTGGAAGAGATCGGTGCTGAGTATTTTGCCAACTACATCAAAGGCAAAGACAGTAATTATTTATTCAAGGGCAACCCCATCAGGGAAGCTATCCGAGGCATCACTGATCGATTCGTAGCAGGCAAGCTTGACAGGGTTCACGATACTTTTAAGAGCGACATTTTCGACACCCCTATCAAGCAATCAAAAGCTCTCAACAGATCCATTGACGATCTGGTCAGAGCAAGGAGAAGATCTAAGAGAAACATAAACCTTTCCGTAGATACTCCTGTCAGGGTCTACAGTGACTTTGATCTTAAGGATGATGCCATCTTCCAGGAACTCGTTGACATGGGTGCTGCCAGGGTAACAGCCACTGGTAAGAGGGAGATGATCAAGAGTAAAACTCAGGTCAAAAAGATCGAAGCAGAAAGAACCAGGACCATGGCTAAGGTTTTGGATTCAGTGGATGACACGGGAGGATTGATCCGCGATGAAAGAGGTAACTACTCAGGTCTACGTTTTAGCAAAAAACAGATCGACGCTCTTCTAGCTTCAGACGCGATTACTGGGACATTAAGAAAAGCCCTGGAGAAGATCAAGGAGATGCCAGATGACAGTGGGTTGATGAATGTCTTGTATGCTGCAGCTACTGCCAAAACAAAGAAAGGTTTAACTCGATACCGTAACCTGCCTTTGAGCAATCGAGATGCGATTCTTTACAATTTTATCATCTCCCCTGATCAAGGCACAATGCGAGTCAAGATCGTGGACAAGACACTATTGGATCAAAGGGTAGCAAAAGAGTTTGCAAGCCCAGAGACCCAAAAAGAATTTAGTAACATAGAGGAGATGCAAAGGGATCTGTTGACTTACCTGGATGCACTGTCCTCTGGGCAAACACCAACAGCAGAGGTCCTGGGATCTGCGAAAAAAAGAGACATACTTGGCAAGGTTCTTAGAGTCAGGAACCAGAAGGGTAATCCATTAGTTCCTGAAGGCACTAAGTTTAATGAAGGCGAGAAGGACTTTCCATGGAGAGACTTCAGGCTGGATCGCATTGTCCAGATGACAGCTAGGGAGACTAAGGTCAACTTCTCAGAAGATGCCTACAATCGAGCAGGGATCAACTTTAGCCCTAAGGTAAGCGATGATCCTTTAAGAGTAGGTACGGCTAAACTAGGAACTAAGGCAAAGCCTAAAGATACGCCACAAGATAGTAATATCAGCGGAACATTAGTTAGTGATGTAGCTTTAAGGGATCACATGTCGAAGATGGATTACGATCACGTTCCAGATCGCATCAAGGGCATTGAAGATCCTCACCAAAAAAGAGAAGCCTACATCGATTGGATGGTGGAAAACCTCTTGGCCTTGCACGATGCATTTCCTGCGGATCTGCGTGAGATGGCAACTCAATGGTATGACGGTGCCTACTTGATTGCTAACACCCTGGCTAAAAAATACGAATATCAGCCACAACAGGTAGCCGGAGTAGCTGCAGTCCTTTCCCCTCAGAAAGATTGGTTCATGAATGTAGCCCAGGCTGAACAGGTGATTGACATCTGGGTAAATCACAAGGACCTGAGGCTAGATAAAAAATGGCTTAGAGATGAAGTTGAATACATTATTGATGCAGCGGAAGCACCCGTAAAGCAGAAGCGCAAAGTAAAGAAAACCGATACACCCTTAGCAAAAACCAGAAAGCGAAATTACAATAAACGCCTGGATGATCAGGCTAAAAGTGATCGCAGAGAGGTTCTGGAAAGAATCTACGGAAAAACCGTTTCGGAATTAGACACTGACCCCAAGCTTCAAGGGTGGGCAATAAGAGTCTTAGCTCAAGTGATCCATGGCAGAGAGTATCGAGTGGTGTCACCTGATGGAAAGCCGATGCAAATATCTGTCAAGGATGATGGCACTCCGCAGAAAAATGGTTGGGGTTCTGTTAAGGAGATCAACAAAGCGGTAAGCATTTTAAAAGATGGAAGTTTGGAGAACATATCCGAGCAATTGGGTGACAAGCACAAGGTCAGAAACTTCTTTAACAACATTATTTCTCCGAACAGCCCTTTCGGAGATGCTACCATCGACACTCATGCGGTTGCTGCAGCGCATCTCCAACCATACGGAGCATCAGCGACACCTGTAAGTCACAACTTTGGTTCAGGAGTATCCAGGGTAAATAGCCCAGGTGTCTCCGGCACTTACCATATTTACCTTGATGCTTACAAGAGGGCAGCAGAGAAGCGAGGTCTTCTGCCAAGGCAAATGCAGTCTATCACATGGGAAGCTGTAAGGTTGCTGTATCCTTCCGAAACAAGAAAAGGGAAAAAGGGAATTGAAAAAGCAACAGATACGTGGAAATCTAACACCGATGAACAAGCAAGAAAGACAATTGTTGGAGGAGAACTCCCTCCTCCAGCGTGGGCTAGATCCCGAGATGGTGGAAAACCTGAAGGAGTCCCAGGAGGAATACCGGAAGATGGGGCTACACAAGACGCTGGAAGAGGTCTTTTATTTAGAGGTGGAAGACACGTCTATCCTGGACGAGTCAAGCGAAGAGGAAAGGCCAAGCAAGACCCTGGCCCAAGTCTACCAGCAGGCATCTTCAGCATTGACCCTGCAAAATCTGGAAGACAATTCCACCGCTCGATAATAAAGACTGCTAAAGACCACCCCTTGGGGGCAGCAGTTGAGGTCAAGGATCTTGACTTTTACAAAGACACCGATACAGCTCTGTTTTTGTCCAAGGACAAGAAAGCTGGAGTTGCCGTCACTAAAGACGGTGACTTAGTTTCCGTATTTAAACACCCAAAATCCAAAGCAGATATTGTCCCTCTATTAGAGGAAGCAGCATCTGTTGCCACCACTCTCGATGCATTTGATGTAGGAGGATTCCTTCCTAATCTGTATGCAAAGCAAGGTTTCAAGCCGATAGCCAGAGTCCCCTGGAATGATGAGTATGCACCTCCAGGGTGGCCTTACGACAAAGCAGGTAAACCTGATGTTGTATTGATGGTGAGGGACCCTGAAGGCGTATTGTCAGATGGTTTCACAGACTACAATCAATCTAGGGACTCAGTCCCCATGTATGACGATTACGATGTCGCAATGGCTAAACAAAAAGAAGCCAAAGCAAAAGTAGTCAAAGCTGGATTAGGCCCTGAGGTCCGTTTCTCTCCAGGAAGCAAGCAAAGCGAATCCATGCCAGCATTCAACGTAAAGAATGAAGCAGGTTCCCCTTTCGCTGACATGATTGCAGAGGGAGTGAAGACAATTGAGACAAGGCCAAGACCAACCCTTAATAGCATTGCAGGAAGTCGAGTAAAACTAATCAGAACAACCGGTGAGGGATCAGGTGAGGTTATCGGTGAAGTTACCGTTGGTGAACCTAAGTTTTACGCAACAAAAGAGGAGTTCGATGCAGACTTTGACAAGCACTTAGTCAAAGACGATTCAGAATTCGCTTTCGGTGGACAAGGCAAGTATGGATACCCCATGCTGGAACCTGTCAAATACCAGGAGCCTTACTCAGTCGATTCAGTTAGAGACAGACCCAAGGGACGTGTTACAACCAGGGACATGCCTGGACCGAGATTCTCTCCTGAACGCATGGAGTCACTTCCTTCAGGTGAGGGACCTGTCTTGCCGAAAGTGGAACCACCTATTCTACAAGGACCATCCGCAAACGTAGTTAGCCTTGCAAAAGTTAAAGCGGAGATCAGTAAAGAGAAATCACCCAAGGTAGTTGATAACACTGAAATACAGGAAGACATACCTGTAGGTCTCAGGTTGGATATCCCTACTTACGAAAGAACTATCAAGGCAGGGCAACCAGTATTTCCTGTTGCAGTTCATGAGAAATGGAAAGGAAAGCAAGCAGGGAAAGCAGGCAAGGTCATAGGTTATACAAACATTGCTGCCGTTAAGAACCCAGTGTTTACCGTAAACGAAAAAGCTGCAGAAAGCATCAAGGGTGGGAAAGCCAAGTCTACGATAGCTACAGTGGAAGGTCTTTACTCAAAGACGCGAGAAATACCTGAAGACATTGATACTTGGACTCAGGTAGGAATGAATCCTCGGAGGCATAGCTACTTTTACGACAGGGAAACTGGTCAACCTGTAATCGGTGGAGATGTCGCGATTTCTTCGGGAAATACGGTTTTTGTTAAGAACCCGATCTATGACTCTCCTGGAAGCTTCCGCTTCTCCCCTCAACGAGAACTCAACAAACGAGGTGGAGCAATATACACAAATGAACGAGGTGATCGCGCAGTTCAGACATCGTCAAGAGCAGGAGTGAGAGTTTATAGCACACAAGGCAAACGCATTGGTCCTGTGTTCCGGTCCATCGAAAAAGCCGAGCGACACTTGGCTAAGATGGGCAAATAAAAAACCCTC
>ERZ1046740.1659-NODE-1659-length-15360-cov-54.488402_pt1 | contig 15360 bp, 16 predicted proteins | sample MGYA00383093_ERZ1046740 | MGnify/ENA primary metagenome ERZ1046740 (study PRJEB29581, sample SAMEA5548363) | metagenome | biome: marine; feature: coastal; material: water | depth 25 m | study: Short-term variability in the microbial, nano- and picoplankton... | reverse complement strand
GATTTTTAAAAAATTCAGAAATAATCAAAATTAAGCGGATATCACTTTACTGCAGTACCAAATCCTATAAAACAGCTGCATTTACTGGGTTTTAAGCTTATTTTTTAATAAAAAATAGGTCTAAAAATCTAAAAAAGAACGCACATTCTACGTTTGGGTAGCTGTTTAGATGGGAAGTGATAAAAATTTCAGAAATTTTACAAATGACTATTTGTTTGATTCTGGCGAATGAATGCATTCAATTAAACGTTCCACCTGACGAGTGCAGCAACCATTTCCACTGGTGGCATAGGTTTTCTCTCTGACTTTCATTACTGTTGTGGCGCCATTTGCAATCGCATTGATAACATCTATTTTTTTAACTTCGTTGCAAACACACAGATTGCGGTTTAAATTCTGCTTGAGGATTTCTGGCAGTTTATCCAGTGGATTGTTAACGACTTTAAGCTTGCTCATTTCTTTATGCAGTGCTCACACAAAAAAACTTAGAGATTAGGCGTTGATTTCAATACTACGAAGCTCTTTAGCTAATTGATCAAGTGAGGCGTTGATTAGCTTAAATGCACCCTCTGCACCGTATAATTTAGCTACTTCAAGTGCCTCATTGATTACTACCTTATAAGGTACATCAATTGAGTTTTGAAGCTCATAGACGCCTAAGTAAAGCACTGCACGCTCAACCGAACCCAATTCATCCGTTTCTCTAGAAATAGTTGGTGCGATCAGCTCGTCTAATGCTGTACGATTTTTTAAAATATTAACAAATAAATTAGAAAAGAAGGCTTTGGAAATTTTCCCTTCTTTTTGATTTAAAAATTGCTGTTCAATTTTTAATACTTCACCGCCCGATACCATGTATTGATAAAGTGCTTGAACAACGCGCTCACGTGAGCGTCTTTTTGGAGTTTTAAATGCCATAATTAAAAAGTTTGAGTGTCGGCTTGCTTCATCAAATAAAGCATTTCGATCATTGCCATGGTTGCTTCTTCGCCTTTATTGCCTTTATAGCCACCTGCACGACCAATGGTTTGATCCATGTTAAGCGTTGTTAGCACGCCAAATGTTGTTGGAATTTCGTAATTATAAGAAACTTCAGCAATACCTTTGGAGCACTCATTGCAAACATACACATCATGTGGTGTTTCGCCTTTAATAACCGCACCCAAGGTAACAATGCCGTCGTATAGATTTTTGCCATTATTTTGCTGCCCCGCTAATCGTTTAGCTAATAGTGGAATCTCGAATGCACCTGGCGCATAAAACACATTGACATTACTTTGGTCGATGCCGTATTTATCTAACGTTTCTTGCGCCGAAGCTAATAATTTGTCACCAATGTCTTGGTAAAAGTAACCCACAATAATGGCAACTTTACTTTCTTTTAAAAAGTCACTATTTGCGTTTTTATCAAATTGAAATTTCATTCGAATCCTTTATTTGTTTATTTCCACGTATTCAACTATTTCCAAGCCAAAGCCTTTTAAACCGTGTAGTTTTCTTGGAGAGCCAAGTAGCTTCATTTTCTTAACACCGAGATCAGACAAAATCTGCGCACCAACACCATAAGTTTTAATATCATCGCCACCATCTCTAGAAACACTATCTATATTTTGCAAAATTGATTCATCTGTTTGCTTTCTAAGTAATAGTAAAACGCCGGCGTCTGCTTTAGCAATATGCTTTATTGCGTCATCTATGCTAAAGCCGGTTGAGCTTTCTTTTAGTACATCTTTAAAGGAGTCTTCCATGTGAACACGTACACAAGTATCACTTTCACCATTAATCTCACCCTTAACAAGCGCTAAATGCGTTTCGTTATAAATACTGTCAAGGAATGAAACCACTTTAAAAGTAGCGTGCTCAGTTTTAAATTCACGCTGATTAATGCGCTCAATAGTTTTTTCATTTTCAACACGATAAGAGATTAAATCTTCAATTGTGCCCCACTTAATATCGTGCTTTTCAGCAAAAATTTCAAGATCATCACGGCGAGCCATTGAGCCATCTTCATTTAAAATTTCAACAATAACAGAAGCGGGCTCAAACCCAGATAGGCGCGCCAAATCACAACCTGCTTCAGTATGTCCTGCACGAATCAATACGCCGCCAGGTTGTGCCATTAATGGAAAAATATGACCAGGCTGAACAATATCGCTAGGCTTGGCATTTGGTGCCACTGCATCCAGTACAGTTTTTGCTCTATCGGCCGCTGAAATTCCGGTTGTTACACCCTCTACTGCTTCAATTGATACGGTAAAGTTGGTGCCATTAGCATCATTATTTTGGGCTACCATCAATGGTAAATTAAGCTGTTTACAGCGTTCTTGTGTAAGGGTTAAACAAATTAAACCACGACCATGTGTTGCCATGAAGTTAATATCTTCTTTGGTACAAGTGGCTGCAGGAATAATAAGATCACCTTCATTTTCACGATCTTCATCATCCATCAGAATGATCATTTTTCCTTGCTTGTAGTCTTCTAGAATTTCTTCAATTGTTGCTTTTATCATAATTATTTACTCTTTAATAATTGCTCGAGATGGCGTGCAATAATATCCACTTCTAAATTAACCTTGCTACCTACTTTTAATTTGCCTAAGGTTGTTACTGTCAATGTATGAGGAACGATATTCAAATCAAAAATATTATCAGTAATACTGTTAACCGTCAAACTAACGCCGTTAATACACACAGAGCCTTTTTTAGCAATATATTTTACCAAATTATCTGGCACACTAATCTTAAAACGCGTTGACTCGCCTTCTTTAAATTGATCATTCACTTGGGCGATACCATCCACATGACCACTTACCAAATGCCCATCAATTCCTTGATTGAGTCTGAGTGCTTTTTCTAGATTAACACTGTCACCTTGCTCTAATTGAGAAAAAATAGAACAGTCTAGCGTTTCTTGAGAAACATCCGCTTTAAAAAAATCTTCACCAATCTCAACAGCCGTTAAGCACACGCCATTTACAGCGATGCTATCACCAATAGCAACACTAGAAAAATCAAAATTAGTAGCGCTAAAACTAAATACAGCGCCTTTATCATAAGAAACTTTAGTTTTAATGTGTCCAAGTGCTTGAATAATGCCAGTAAACATAAATAGAGTAGCGATATTAAAGCTTACTAATTTTACGCTAGTTACCAGGTAGCTAGATTAACTCTTTGTTTTCAAAGTAGTAGCAAAAACTAGCGCCAAGCAATACAATCAACCAGGCCAGATAGATCCAAATCATTAAAAACAATAAAATAGATAATGCACCATATATCAACTCATACATTGGAAAATATTGCACATAAACAAACATAGCGTATTTAATTAATTCTAGCAATAACGCAGCAATAACACCTGCTTTAAGCGCATTCACATACCTCACTTTCTCTAAAGGCACTGCATAATACAAAATTGAAAAACCAATACTGGATAGAATTAGTGGTGCGAATAATGGTGCATAATCAATGACTGGAAGCTGGCTAAACACATCTGATGCCACAATATAAGAACTTAAAAATAATGAAGCACCCAAGAAAATAGGTCCCAAAAATAAAACAAATAAATAAGAAATCAATCCTTGCATCCAATGACGATGATGGGCATCATGCCAAATTAAATTAATGCGCTTATCTATTTCATAAAGCATCAACATAACGGCAAAAATTAAAAATCCAAAGCTAATGCCTTTTAGAGATTGGGCTTGGTTGATAAATTGCTGAATGTAATCTTTAGCTACATCATAATTTTGTGGCAAAATTTGATTAAACAAAAACTGTTCTAGATATTGCTGAAGATCAACAAAATACGGAGAAAGTGAAAAAACGCTTAGCCCCAGAGCAAGTCCAGGAATCACGGCAAATAGTGCACTAAATGACAGTATTGAGGCAGAATCGAAGCCTTGGCGGTCGACAAATCTTTTCAATACTGCTGTAATCATAGGCTTATTTTTGCGATTTTAAGTAATCCTCGTAGTTGCCAGAATAGTAATGCATGCCATCTTCTTTAAGCTCTACTACTTTGGTAGATAGTGAAGAAACAAACTCTCTATCATGGCTCACAAAGATAAGTGTACCCTCATAATTTTCTAGTGCGAGGTTAAGTGCCTCAATCGATTCCATGTCCAAGTGATTAGTTGGCTCATCCATAACCAATACGTTTGGCTGTTGTAACATTAACTTACCAAATAACATTCTGCCTTTTTCACCACCAGAAAGCGATTTAACACTTTTAATAATATCATTTTTACCAAATAACATTTTGCCTAGAACGCCACGCATATCTTGCATATCTTGCTTAGGCTGTTTAAATTGCGCCATCCAATCAAGTACAGTCATATCTTCTTCAAAATCAGCACTATGATCTTGCGCATAATAACCAATATTAATATTTTCACTCCATTTAACCTTGCCCTTGTCAGCTTCAAGCTCACCAACCAAAGTGCGTAGTAACGTAGTTTTACCAATACCATTTTGACCAATAATCGCAACACGCTCACCAACTTCAAATAAGAATTCAATATCTTTAAGCACGTGAAGATCATCAAAACTTTTGTTAAGGCCTGAAACTTCTAGAACATTTCTATGGAGTTTATTTTCTTGATTAAAGTAAATGTAAGGACTAACTCTTGAAGATGGCTTAATATCATCAAGCTCAATCTTTTCAAGCTGCTTTTGACGTGATGTCGCCTGCTTGGCTTTAGAGGCATTTGAAGAGAAACGAGATACAAAATGTTTCAGCTCTTTAATTTTCGCCTCTTTCTTAGCGTTATCATTTTGCATCTTCTCTTGGATGGCTGTTGCAGCAATCATAAATTGGTCATAATTGCCCGGGAAGGTATTCAGTGAGCCATAATCTAAATCAGACATGTGCGTACAAACACCGTTTAAAAAGTGTCTGTCATGAGAGATGATTACCATGGTAGCTTTACGCTCATTCAAAATTCCTTCCAACCAACGAATTGAATTAATGTCTAAGTTGTTGGTTGGCTCGTCTAATAATAGAATTTCAGGATTTGAAAACAATGCCTGGGCAAGCAAAATACGCAATTTCCAGCCAGGTGCAATTTCACTCATTAAACCATAATGCTGCTCTTCAGGAATATCCAAACCCAATAACAATTCACTGGCAGAAGATTCAGCCATATAGCCATCCATCTCAGCAAATTCCATTTCTAATTCACCAACTTTAAGTCCATCTTCATCGCTCATTTCAGGCAGTGCATAAATACGATCTCTTTCCTTTTTAACTTCCCAAAGTTTCTCGTGACCCATGATTACCGTATCAACAACACGAAACCCTTCATAAGCAAACTGATCTTGACGCAAAATACCAAGTCGCTCACCATCACTAATACTCACCGTGCCATTAGACGGCTTTAGTTCACCGGTTAAGATTTTCATGAAAGTAGATTTTCCACAACCATTTGCACCAATCAAACCATAGCGATTTCCGCCTTGAAATTTAATAGAAATATTTTCAAATAAAGGTTTTTCACCAAATTGCATGGTGATATTTGCAGTAGAAATCATGAGTATGACGCTGTTTTCGAAAAACGACTATTATCCCATAATCACAATAAAACCTTTACACTCTTTTTAGCAGCTCTTTAGGGGTGTAAATATAGATTGTCTACACTCTCTTTCGAGGTATAAAATAATGAGCAGATTCTCATTAACTCACAATTAAATGTTTGAAAAAACCGGTCAACTGCCCGACAAAAATTTAACCACTGCCATCTTGGTATTGCTTATTTTTGGCTGGATATTGTCTTTTTCCGCCTCACTCGGACATTTTAATAGCTATAGTTATTTTTTCAAACAAAGTATCTTTATCTCCTTAGGCTTGATGCTAGGCTATGCTTGCTTAAAAATTCCATTATATTTTTATAAAAATAATGCCAAGTATTTTTTCATATTCACTTTAGTGTGCCTGACACTGGTATTTTTACCCGAGCCCATCGGTCGAACAGTTAATGGCTCTACCCGTTGGATTAACTTTGTATTTTTTAAATTCCAGCCCTCTGAGATGATGAAAATTGCCATGATTTTATACATGGCTGATTTTTTAATTCGCCACGAAAAAGATGTTAAAAAACCCTGGATGGGTCTAATAAAAACGCTTATTATCATCTCTTCAGCCGACATATTGCTACTCTTAGAGACTGACTTGGGCGCCACTGCCATTATCTCTTTAACGGCACTTATTATGCTGTTTGCGGCCGGCGCCTATCTGAAACAATTAACCATTGTTGGCAGTATATTGGTTAGCATGGCTGGCATTGGACTTTACGTTGACGGCTTAAATGGCGGTGTTCGTTGGCTACGAATGACGGAATTTTGGCAGCTGGAACTATGGTCCAACAATAGTGAAAAAGTCTATCAAACCAAACAAGCACTAATTGGCATCGCCAGAGGTGACTGGACTGGTGTAGGCCTTGGCAATGGCATTCAAAAATACACCAAACTTCCTGAGCCGCATACTGATATGATTTTCTCAATTATTGGTGAAGAGCTCGGTATTATTGGCATGCTATTTGTAATTTTTATGTTTGGCTTTATCATGCTAAAAGGTTTTAAAATTGCCAAAGATGCATTAAAACAAAAACGTAAATATAGCTCTTATGTGGGTTTTGGTATTTGCACCTGGTTGTCGTTGCAATTTAGTGTTAATATTGCTATGAACCTTGGCTTAATTCCACCAAAAGGCTTTCCCTTACCGCTGATTAGTTATGGTGGATCAAGCATGATCTTTGTTCTAATCGCACTGGGAATTTTACTGAGAATTGATATGGAAAACCGATGTGAATACTCCAAACAAAAAAACTATGTCTAAACATTCTAGCAAAAAAATCTTAATTATGGCTGGCGGTACTGGCGGGCATATTTTTCCAGCACTAGCCATTGCCAGTGAGCTAAAAAAACACTCAGTAAATATTGAATGGTTAGGCTCTAAACGAGGCATGGAAAATACGATTGTACCAAAAAATAATATCAAATTGCATACGGTAAGTGCGGTTGGGCTTCGAGGAAAGAATATTGTTAGCCTAATTAAAGCACCCTTTCAATTGGCACTAGCTACTTTTGAAGTTATTAAAATATTTGCCCAAATAAAACCAGATATTGTTTTGGGTATGGGTGGCTTTGCCTCAGGTATTGGTGGTCTGGTTGCTTGGATTTATAGGGTGCCTTTATTTATTCACGAGCAAAATTCTATTCCAGGCACAACCAACAAGCTATTATCAAAAATTTCCACGCAAGCTTTTCAAGCTTTTGATGGTGCCTTTAACAATACAATTGATGCCATTACAGTTGGCAATCCTGTGGCTTTTCGTGCAAAAAATATAAGCAACAAAAATAAGAAATTAAACCTACTTATTATTGGTGGCAGTCTAGGCTCAATGCCTATTAACAATATAGTAACAAAACTGAATATCGATATCAATATTTGGCATCAAACTGGAAAACTACATCTTCAAGATGTTCAGTCTCAGTATCAAAAGAAATCTGCCAAAGTCACCACTTTTATTGATGATATGGCCAAGGCTTATGCATGGGCTGATGTGGTACTTTGCAGAGCTGGCGCCATGACAATTTCAGAATTAATGCTAACGGGTACGCCTAGTGTTTTAATCCCCTTGCCTCATGCAATCGATAATCATCAACTATACAATGCTAAAATTCTTAGCAGCGTGAATGCTGGAATTCTCATTGAGCAAAAAGATTTTAATATTAAAATTCTTGAAAAAACACTACTTAGCTTAGATGATAAAACACTTAACAAGATGTCTGATAATGCACTAAAACTAGCCAAACCAACCGCTGCAAAAGAAATTGTTAGCATTTTATTAGGGGTATAAAAAAAGCTGCATTAATGCAGCTTTTAATGGCTCAAACTACTGCATTATTTCCATTCAGTGCAAGTAGTTACTTCATTAGTATTACCAAAACGATCTGATTGTTTTTTGGTAATGCAACGTCTTTCGCGCACTTTTGCAGGCGCCTCAACCTCAACAATACGATCAACATAAACAATCTTTTCAACAATCACTTCTTTGACAGGATTAGCATTATCGCAAATATCATTTTTAATAGTTTCTAGTTTTTGCTTGGCCTTTGTATGCTGCTTATCTGACCATTTCTTGGCATCACTTGGAAGACTAGACAAAGCACCAATACTAGAATCTACCACGTTACCTAAACAACTACCCAAATGCTCTAGATTGCCATAACCACCACTACAGTCTTTCTCCTCCGCTATAACACTTGAAGAAATTAAAACACTTGTTAAAAGCGCTAATATTTGTTTTTTCATTATTCTATCCTTGTTTTATATCTTAATTAAACGTGCTGATGCATATTAATGCCTAAATCTTTAAACATGGCCTCATCATTACTTTGAGTTACATTTGGTGTGGTTAACAACTCTTCACCATAAAACATAGAGTTCGCACCCGCAAAAAAGCACATGGCTTGCATGGCTTCACTCATGTCATTTCTACCTGCTGATAGTCTTACAACAGACTTCGGCATCAAAACTCTTGCTACTGCGACACTTCTGACAAAATCAATATCACTAGGCTTTTCCATAGTCTCAAACGGCGTACCCGGAATTGGCACCAAAAGATTAATCGGCACACTATTTGGATGTACAGCCATATTAGCCAAAGTTTGCAACATTGACGCCCTATCTTCAACTGTTTCTCCCAAGCCTAAAATGCCACCACTACAAACATTAATGCCTGCTTTTTGTACATGATCAATTGTATCTAATCGATCTTGAAATTCACGAGTGGTAATCACATTTGAATAGTGCTCTTTTGAAGTATCGATATTATGATTATAGTAATCCAACCCGGCTTCCTTTAAACGTTCAGCCTGGACGTCGGTAAGCATACCAAGCGTTACACAAGATTCCATACCCATGCCTTTAACTTCTTTAATCATCTCGATCACCAAATCAAGACTTTTATCAGTGGGATTACGCCAAGCAGCACCCATGCAAAAACGCTCAGAACCTAGGTCTTTGGCTTTTTTGGCAGCGGTAATCACTTGATTCAACTGCATTAAACTTTCACGCTCAAGACCAGAATCGTGCTTTGAGCTTTGAGAACAATAAGAGCAGTCTTCAGGACAAGCGCCAGATTTAATATTAAGCAGTGAACTTACCTGAACCTTATTAGGATCAAAATTTTCTCGGTGAATGCTGTGTGCTTTAAAGAGTAAATCGTTAAAAGGCATTGAGAATAAATTTTGGATTTCTTCTATTTTCCAGTCGTGTCTAAGTTGCATCATGAATATCTATGTAAGTTTTATTTGTGCTTATTTTAACGTAAGAAATTTTCATTAGGCATTAAAAAAGCCGTACAAAAGTACGGCTTTTCATGATTAAGAGTATCTACTACAGACTGTAGTACATATCAAATTCAACTGGATGAGGTGCTGAACGCATAGCATTTACTTCTTTCATTTTAAGATCAATGAAAGAATCAATTACGTTATCAGTAAACACGCCACCAGCCTTTAAAAATTCACGATCATCATCAAGCGCATCTAAAGCCTGCTCTAAAGAATTACAAACCTTAGGGATTTTTGCTTTTTCTGCTCTAGATAATTCATACAAATCACCATCTTGAGGCTTTCCAGGGTCTATTTTATTCTTAATACCGTCAAGGCCGGCCATTAACATTGCTGAGAATGCTAAGTACGGGTTAGCTGTATTATCTGGGAAACGCACTTCAATACGACGACCTAATGGGTTGCCCACATAAGGAATACGAATTGCAGCAGAACGGTTCTTAGCAGAATAAGCTAACATTTCAGGTGCTTCATAGCCTGGTACCAAACGCTTGTAAGAGTTAGTTGATGCATTTGTAAAGGCATTTAATGCTTGAGCATGCTTGATAATACCGCCAATATAATGTAGCGCCATTTCACTTAAATTGCCGTACTCGTCACCATCAAATAAGTTAACACCGTCTTTTGCAATTGATTGGTGAACGTGCATACCGTTACCGTTATCTACTGCAATTGGCTTAGGCATAAACGTTGCTGTTTTGTTGTACATGTGAGCAACATTATGAATACAGTACTTAAGGATTTGAGTCTCGTCAGCCTTTCTTACTAATGTATTAAATTTAGCGCCAATTTCACATTGACCTGCAGTGCCCACTTCGTGGTGATGCACTTCAGTTTCAACACCCATTTCTTCGATCACTAAACACATTTCTGATCTAAGATCATGTAATGAGTCTACTGGAGGAACTGGAAAATAACCACCTTTAACATTTGGACGATGACCTTTGTTGCCGCCTTCTAAATCAGTGCCTGACTCCCAATCTGCTTCTTCAGAATGGATTTCATAAAATGCCTTACCCATGCCAAATCCAGTATCCCATTTAACACTATCAAAAACGAAAAATTCATTTTCGTTGCCGAAATAAGCGGTATCACCAACACCTGAATCTTGCATGAATTTTTCAGCACGCTTAGCAAGTGAACGAGGATCTTTTTCGTAACCTTGCATGTCGCTTGGCTCAACAATGTCACAACGTACAATTAGTGTTGACTCTTGTGTAAACGGGTCCATGACACATGCGGTTGTGTCTGGCTTTAAAATCATGTCAGATTCGTTAATATCTTTCCAGCCAGTAATTGAAGATCCGTCAAACATTTGACCTTCTTCAAACTTATCTTCATCAACTGTATGTGCAGGAACACTTACGTGATGCTCTTTACCGTGAGTATCTGTAAAACGAAAATCAACGAATTTAACTTCGTTATCTTCAATCATCTTCATTACATCTTTAGCAGACATATTTTCTCCTTTATTTTAACTATTCGTATTAACTGACATTCTTTGTCAAGCAGCATCGCGCCGTTGCGTGCAAATTCTTTTTTTGTATTAAGCTATTTTTTGTAGCAAAAACAGCGAATTATTCTACCCTATTTTCTCCACAAGAAGAACGATCTCATCAGTTTTTTCTTCAATTTCCAACACTTTATGCCCGTGAACCTTGCACCAAGCCGGGATATCATGCAACACACCCGGGTCTGTTGCCAGCATTTCAATCGTGTCACCCACAGCTACCTTATCAATCATTTCACCTAGGCGAATAACTGGCATCGGGCATAATAATCTTTTTACATTAATATTGGTTTTCATCTTATTTTCAATCCTGTTGCGTCACTTCAACCCAATCTTGCGGCTTTAAAAACTTTTCATAGAGTAATGCCTCTGACGTACCTGGCTCTGGCGAGTATTGATACTCCCACCTGACCAATGGCGGCAATGACATTAAGATAGATTCCGTGCGTCCACCTGTTTGCAAGCCAAACAAAGTGCCGCGATCGTACACCAAATTAAACTCTACATAACGTCCACGGCGATACAATTGAAATTGCCTTTCATGATCACCAAACTTCATATCTTTGCGTTTTTCTACAATTGGTCGGTAAGCTTTAATATAGCTATTACCAACACTTTGCATAAAGGCAAAACACTGGTCAAACTCACCCTCGTTTAAATCATCAAAGAATAAGCCGCCAATACCACGCTGCTCATCACGATGCTTCATATAGAAATAATCATCACACCATTTTTTGTATTTTGGATACACTTCCAAACCAAAAGGATCACAAGCATCTTTGGCACTTTGGTGCCAGCTAATTGCATCTTCCTCAAAACCATAATACGGCGTCAAATCAAACCCGCCACCAAACCACCAAATAGGATCTGAGCCTTCTTTTTCAGCAACAAAAAACCGAACGTTTGCATGCGATGTTGGTACGTACGGATTATTAGGATGAATAACCAGTGATACACCCAGTGCAGTAAAACTGCGCCCTGCTAATTCTGGTCTAAGTGCGGTTGCAGAAGCGGGCATATTGTCGCCACGAACAATAGAAAAATTAACCCCGGCCTGCTCAAACACAGCGCCACTGGCTAGTACCCTGGTTAAGCCGTCTCCTGCGTTGTTTGGCTTTTCCCATTTATCTTTAATAAATTTAGCACTACCATCCACTTCTTCTAGTTGGCTACAAATATCAGCTTGCAATCCAAGCAGATAGTCTTTAATTTGATCAATCATCTAATTCTTTTTCCTGTTTGTAAATTAATAATTTTTGATGCTACGCTATTATCCATTTTTGGAGAAATAATAAAATCTAATTGATCTTTAAAATACACACGTAATTTCATTGCACTTTGTGCAGTTTGATAGCCAGAAATATTAGCACTGGTCGACACTAAAGCGTCATTAGTTGCCTGGCACAAATCAACAATAAGCTTGTTATTGGTTAGCCGGATTGCAATAGTATCAAATTCACCCGTGAGCAATTCTGATGCATACTCACTTGCTGGCAATAAATAAGTAGTAGGCTCAGGCGTTATGACAATTGATTCTAATAATTTCAAATTTTTTACATAGTCAGCCACATACGCAATATCACTAGCCAATAGAATCAATCCTTTCGTACTAGATCTGGCTTTAAGATGCACCACTCTGCGCACAGATTCTTCAAATTTTACCGAGCACATTAATCCTTGAATTGTGTCTGTAGGCGTACTAATAACACCGCCATGATTAAGTATTCCAGCGGCTAATCTAGTTTTAAAATTCATGATTTTTTCGCCCTTGGATGACACTGATCATACACTTTGGACAATTCCAAAAAATCAAGATGCGTATAAACTTGAGTTGATTTAATACTTGCATGACCCAAAAACTCTTGGGTTGATCTAAGATCATGACTCGATTGCAAAAAATGCGTAGCCGCTGCATGGCGCAACATGTGCGGATAAACATTAACTTTAATACCTACATTTAGCGCTCTTTTTTTGATCATATTTTGTACAGATCTTACCCCAATTCTATCGCCATTTTTATTCACAAAAAGTGCTGCTGTATTATGCACTTTAAGATGCTTGCTAATAGCTTTTTGTGCAGACTCTCCAAGTGGTGTATGGCGTGTTTTTCCACCCTTTCCAACGACTGTTAAAAATCCTTGAGACAAGTCTACATCTGCCACATTTAACCCCACCAGTTCTGACACTCGCAAGCCACAGGAATAAATCACCTCTACTATGGTTATATCTCGCTGCTCAAATTTAGATACACCACAAGGCTTTAGCATCAACAATAACTGATTATAGTTAAGTATTCCTGGCAAAGTTTGGGCAATTTTTGGCGTTTTTAATTGCACAGCACAATTAGATTTGAGCACACCTTGATTGACCAGAAAAGTAAGCAACCCGCGTACAGAAGATAAATACCGACGAATACTACGCGCAGAGATATTTTTATGCCGCAATTGCATTATAAATAAATTTAACATTTCAGCGTTTAAATCAGTCCAGCTACTTACCTTTTGTGTCGTTAAAAAAACATGTAACTGATTCAAATCACGCTCATACGCTTGCTGAGTGTTGAGTGCGTAATTTCTCTCAACTTTTAAATACATAATAAAATCAATTATTTGTGTTTTCACTTGATTTTTTCTAACTTGACCATATCAATACATTTTACGCACAAACAAGAGACAAAATAAAATGACGGCAAAACAGACACATTCGTTCCAAACAGAGGTTTCTCAACTACTACACTTAATGATTCACTCTTTGTATTCAAACAAAGAAATTTTCCTACGTGAGTTGGTATCAAACGCTTCTGACGCAGTTGATAAGCTTAAATTTGAATCTTTATCAAACGATACAATGGTTGAAGGTAAAGAAGAACTTCAAGTGCACATTGATGTTGATAAAGAAGCTGGCACGATTACCATTACTGATAACGGCATTGGCATGACTGAAGAAGAAGTTATGGCTAATATTGGCACGATTGCTAATTCTGGTACTAAAAAATTCTTACAAAGTCTCGATGCAAAACAAGCTGAAGATTCAAACCTAATTGGTCAATTTGGTGTTGGTTTTTATGCATCATTTATTGTTGCAGATGAGGTTGTTTTAACCACTAGAAAAGCAGGTGACGATAAAGCTAACGGTACTATTTGGATATCAAAAGGTGAAGGTGAGTATTCACTTGAAACAACCACTGTAGAAGATTTTGGTACCAAAATTACACTACATATTAAAGAGGAGGAAAAAGAATTTTTAGATGAGTATCGCTTACGCGGCATCATCTCTAAATACTCAGACCACATTACTGTACCAATCATGATGATTAAGCCAGCAGAAGAAGATTCTGATACGATTGAATACGAAATGGTTAATAAGGCCAATGCATTCTGGACACAAGACAAACGCGATCTAAAGCAAGAGGATTATGACGAATTTTACAAATCATTAACCTTTGATTTTGAGGCGCCGCTTACGCAACTTCACAATCGTGTTGAAGGAAAGCTAGATTACACGTCACTATTATTCATCCCATCAAAAGCACCATTTGACATGTGGGAGCCTAAGCGCAAAGGTGGTATCAAACTCTATGCCAAACGTGTATTCATTATGGAAGATAATGAAAATCTAATGCCAATGTACTTGCGCTTTGTTAAAGGTGTGATCGATACAGCTGACTTATCATTAAATGTTTCTCGTGAAATTCTACAAGGTAATAAGGTTGTTGACACTATTCGTAAAGCTTCAGTTTCTCGCATCCTTAAAGATCTTGAAAAAATGGCAAAAAACAAGCCTGAAAAATACGCTCAATTCTGGAAAGAATTTGGCATGGTAATGAAAGAAGGCGTAGTTGAAGATCCAAGTAACAAAGACAAAATTGCTTCTCTACTGCGTTTTTCAACAACTAAATCTGATGGTGAAGATCAAACAACTTCTTTAGCTGAATATATTGAACGCATGGCTGATGATCAAAAAGACATCTACTACGTTACTGCTGAAACTTATGGCGCTGCCAAAGGCTCTCCGCATCTAGAAATTTTCAAGCAAAAAGACATTGAAGTATTGCTACTGTCTGATCGCGTGGATGAATGGATGGTTAACAACTTTACTGAATTTGAAGGTAAAAACCTTAAATCAATTGCCAAGGGTGATTTAGAAGATTTAGACACCAAAGAGGAAAAGAAAGAAAAAGAAAAAACTGCCAAAGGCTTTAAAAAGACTTTAGAAGAAATGCAAAAAATTCTTGATGCGCAAGTTAAAGAAGTAAAAATCTCCAATCGCCTTAGTGAGTCCCCTTCTTGCTTGGTAGCTGATGAAAACGAGATGGGTGGCAACATGGAAAGAATTATGGCGTCCCTTGGTCAAGATATACCAGAAACTAAGCCAATTCTTGAAATCAACCCAGCTCACCCATTGGTTGAAAAACTAAAAACCAAGATGGATGAAGATTTAGTTAACGTATTATTTGATCAAGCTGTACTTAGCGAAGGCGGCCAACTTAAAGACCC
>ERZ1046740.1657-NODE-1657-length-15366-cov-5.405460_pt1 | contig 15366 bp, 13 predicted proteins | sample MGYA00383093_ERZ1046740 | MGnify/ENA primary metagenome ERZ1046740 (study PRJEB29581, sample SAMEA5548363) | metagenome | biome: marine; feature: coastal; material: water | depth 25 m | study: Short-term variability in the microbial, nano- and picoplankton... | reverse complement strand
CTCACCGTTAATCACTCGCTGGGCCAGCCCTTCAATAATCGCGGTCTTACCGACACCGGGCTCGCCGATCAGCACCGGGTTGTTCTTGGTACGGCGTTGCAGCACCTGAATAGTGCGGCGAATCTCATCGTCCCGACCAATCACAGGGTCCAGTTTGCCTTGCTCTGCCCGCTCGGTGAGGTCGATGGTAAATTTCTCCAGCGCCTGACGGGATTCCTCCGCCTCAGGGTTATCTACCGCCTCTCCACCGCGCACCTCATCAATCGCCTCTTGCAGTGCGGCAGGGGTAACACCACTGGATTTCAGCAGCTCCTGTGCCTTGCTCTTGCTTTCCAGCATGGCCAGCAACACCAGCTCACTGGAGATATAGGTATCCCCACCCTGCTGGGCCAGTTTGTCGGTTACATTGAGGATTCGCCCCAGGTCCTGGGACATATGCACATCACCCTCGGTGCCACTTACCCTGGGCAGAGCCTCAACAGCACCCTCTACAGCAGAGCGCAGGCCAGCGACATCAGCCCCGGCTTTTTGCAACAATGGGCGTGTAGAGCCACCAGATTGCTCCAGCAAGGCACTCAACAGGTGTACGGGCTCTATAAAGTTATGGTCCTTACCCAGGGCAATAGATTGTGCGTCAGCCAGAGCCATTTGTAGCTGGTTAGTCAGTTTGTCCATTCTCATATCAATAATCTCCTTTGACCACGCCATGAGCCACACAGCGCAGTTTTTGCTCTCTGGGGGGTTAAATGGGGCCAAATGGCCCTTTTTCAAGTGCGGACTTAGGAGGGATTGAGCAAGATCAAGGTCGCCATTCGGCCTGTCTGGCCGTCACGACGGTAAGAAAAAAAACGTTCAGATTCAGTCACAGTGCAGTGCTCACCACCGTACACCCGGTCCAGGCCCAGGGCTGAGAGTCGCAGGCGGGCCAGGGCATAAATGTCAGCCAGGTAGTAACCAGGACGTACATTGGAGGCGGTGAAACAAGCCCCTGTAGCATCCCGCAATTCCTCAGAAGAGGCCTGGGAAAAGGCTTGTTCCACCTCAGGCCCGACCTCGAAGCTGATTGGGCCTATAGCCGGCCCCAGCCAGGCCAGAAGGCTAGCTGGGTCTACACCGATTGCCGCTACCGTAGCTTCCAGCACCCCGGATACCAGCCCACGCCAGCCCGCATGGGCTGCGCCTATCTTCTTGCCATCGGCGGTACAAAACAGCACAGGCAAGCAGTCGGCCGTCATTACGGCACAGGCAATACCGGGCTGGTCCGTCCAGCAGGCATCAGCCTCAGGATAATTGTCATCGCCCAATGCCTGAATCACCCGGGTACCGTGTACCTGAGACAGCCACTGTACTTGCGTGTTCTCAGGTAGCCCGGCAACCAGGCTCTCCCGGTTGGCAACAACCGCTGCAGGAATATCACCCACATGATGACCGAGATTAAAGCTGACAAAAGCACCGGCACTCACTCCACCGCATCGCAGGGTAGAAAGGGCAATCGCTCCCTCAGGAGCCGGCCAGGCAGGTTCAATAAAGCGTGGTGGTGTCATTCGCCTGTACGGGATCTTCAGCTGCAAGCAGGACAAGTAATTCGGTTATATCTGCCGGCAATGGGCAGTCAAACTGCACTTCCTCCCCGGTGGCCGGGTGAATCAGGCCCAGGGATCGTGCGTGAAGGGCTTGCCGGGGGAAACCTCGCAACCCCGTCACCAGCTCCTCAGAAGCCCCCTTGGGAATCCGGGGCCTACCACCATAGGTGGGGTCCCCTACCAGTGGATAGTGGCGATGGGCCATATGCACCCGAATCTGGTGAGTACGACCGGTCTCAAGATTGACTGCAATCGCTGTATGGTGGCCAAAGCGCTTCTCAACCCGGTAGTGGGTGATCGCCGGCTTGCCGCCAGCAGCCAGTACCGCCATCTTCGTGCGCTGCTTGGGGTGGCGCCCCATGGGGGCGTCAATAGTGCCACCACCGGTCATTACGCCTATGCACACGGCGATATACTCCCGCTTTACCGTGCGCTCCTGCAACTGGCCCACCAGATCGTTATGGGCCGCCAGGGTTTTCGCCACCACCATAATGCCCGAGGTTTCCATATCCAGGCGGTGGACAATACCGCCCCGGGGTAATTGAGACAGGTCTGGTGCGTGCGCCAATAGTGCGTTAACCAGGGTCCCGTCTGCGTGGCCCGCAGCGGGATGAACCACAAGGCCAGCGGGCTTGTTGAGCACCAGGATATGTTCGTCTTCGTAGATGATATCCAGCGCGATATCCTGGGCCAACCATCCCACGGCCTGCTCAGGCTCGGTATCGATAACCAGCACCGCGCCCTCTCGCACTTTGTCCCTGGGCCGCAGCTGCTCGCCGTCCACCAGCAGATCCCCCTTCTTGATCCAGCTTTGCAAGCGGGAACGGGAATAATCGGCAAACAGCTTTGCCGCTACCTGGTCCAGTCGCTCGCTATCCATATCCCCCGGGACACTAGCTTCGAGCTTGATACGTTCACTCATTGTTTTTCCTGTTTATACCCTTGGGCGGCTGTGTTTAAATACCCGCCTGTGCGCCGGCGTGCATGGTAGCACGCTGGCCTTTGTAACTCTGGTGAGACATTTGAAATACGCCCTGATTTTGCTCTTTAGCCTCGCTCTTGTAGCGTGCTCCAACAACGACGAGATTCCTGATCTGGCCGCTGATACCGGCGAGCAACAGATGTATGAGGAAGCCCAGCGCTATCTCCGCAATGACAGTTTCGATTTGGCAGTCCGGCAGCTCCAGCTGCTGGAATCACGCTATCCCTTCGGCAAATACGCCGAACAGGCGCAGTTGGAGCTTATTTACGCCCACTACAATGCCTACGAGCACGAAGCTGCAGTGGAAGCCGCTGATCGCTTTATTCGCCTGCACCCCCAGCACCCTAATGTGGATTACGCCTATTACATGAAGGGCCTGGCGGCTTACACCGGCAATGAAGACATTTTCTCCCGTTTTCTGCCCACAGACGAGGCAGAGCGTGACACCAGCCAGGCCAAAGAGGCCTTCGCCGAATTCGCACAACTGGTAGCAAGATACCCCGACAGCCCCTATGCCGCAGATGCCAAGGCTCGCATGGTGCACCTGAGAAACCTGCTGGCTCGCCACGAGATTCTTGTCGCCAATTACTATTTCCGTCGCGGCGCTTACATGGCCGCCGCCAACCGGGGACGTTACGTGGTTGAACACTTCCAGCACACACCGGCAGTCGGTGACGGCCTGGCCGTAATGGCCCAGGGCTATATTCTGTTGGGACTGGACGAACTGGCAAGAGATTCGATCGAGGTTCTGGCACTGAACTACCCGAACCACCCTTCTCTGAATGAAGACGGTGAATTTGTCAGCAGCTACACCCTGGATGGACTGCAGCGCAACTGGATTAACAAGGCAACATTCGGCCTGTTCTTTCCGCCTACCCCGCCACAGTTCGACAACCGTCCCAAGTTATAATTACTCGCCGGCACGCCTGCCCGAGGTAATCGGATAGCGCTATTTTTCCGGAAAAGTGCACTTATTGGCCGGCCCTGTCATCGCAAACATTTTTTCGCCCCGTTTGCCTGATACACTTAGTCTCGTTAACCCGCCTTCCTGAGAAAACAAGAAACTCTGGATAAGCGACTGAAATTCCAATGGAGCGACAGGCCTGAACCCTTGAAACGCCCTGCCATTCTCACCAAGCCAGCTGAGAGCGTCTCACCTCAGCAAAATCTGGCGCTGTTCAAGATTTACATCGCTTATCGTACGTTGCTGTCTATCGTGCTACTGATCATGCTGATCAGCCCCAATACTCGCCAACTGGTGGGGGACCTCAATCCTGCCCTGTACGTGACAACCGCACTGGCTCACCTGACCACCAGCATTCCTCTTGTTGGTTTCCTCTCCAAACGATTGAATCAGCAAATCATGATGCTGGTATTCGTACTCGATATTGGAGCGATCACGTTAATGTCAGATGCCAGTGGCGGTATATCCAGTGGGCTGCCGATTTTGCTGGTCATTACCGTTGCCGCCAGCGCCGTACTGATTGCCAATCGTACCCTGGCCACCCTGATCGCCGCATTGTGCGTATTGGCACTGCTGCTGGATACGTCCCGACTAATATTTACCGGAGTTCTGGACGTGGCCGTTCTGTTCGCCACGGGAATTATGGGCGGCCTGATGTTCGCCGTGTCTGTCATGGTGCAGATCGTCGCGCAACGACTGGGCCGGGCAGAAGAACTTGCCCGTAATCGCGCAGCAGACCTTTACGACCTGCAACGGCTTAACGAACAAATTGTTCAACATATGGATACTGGTATCCTGCTGGTCAACGACGATGGCCAGGTCCGGGTAATGAACCAGGCCGCTTCTGGCCTGTTGGTACCGGAACGCCCGGTCATAATGGAGCAGGGACGCCAACTCGCAGACTATTGCCCGGAGCTCGCTTATCAGTTTGAACAATGGCGAGATTCAGGCCAGCATAGAGCCACGCCTTTTACGGTACTGGAGGATGCCCCCCCTGTTATCGCCCACTTCAGGGAACTGCAACCCAGTGCACATCGTGAAACCCTGATATTCGTGGAAGATTACTCCCCTGTCACCCAGTACGCCCAGTCCCTGAAACTCACGTCCCTGGGGCGCCTGACTGCCAGTATCGCCCACGAAATACGCAACCCACTGGGTGCTATTAGTCACGCCGCGCAATTACTACAGGAGTCACGAACACTGACTTCCGACGACCAGCGCATGGCGGATATCATCCAGAACCACTGCGAGCGGGTAAACCAGATTGTTGAAAGCGTAATGCAGATTTCTCGCCGCGAACCCCCCAAACCTGAGTATATGCTGCTCCAGGAGTGGTTGACCGAGTATGTAGGCGCTTATTTAAAAACCCTGAATCGCCCTGCCCAGATCATCGTCGATTGCAACTACAAAGAGCTGCTGGTGGAGTTCGACCCGGAGAATCTACAGCGCGTTATAGGCAACCTGCTGGATAACGCACTGCGCCACAGCAAACAGGCCACTGGCCAGGAAAGTGCGCGCGTAGTGGTGACCGTGGAGTTCGTTAACAATCAGTGCCTGATAGACATTATTGACCAGGGCACAGGCGTAGCTCAAGCAGACAGGGGCAAGCTGTTCGAACCTTTCTTCACCACGGTGTCAGAAGGCAGTGGCATGGGCTTGTACCTGTGCAAGGAATTGTGTGAAATCAACAATGCGAATTTGAGCTACCGCCCCACCGATCGCGGGGAAAGCTGCTTTCGCATTGCCCTCAACCAGCGAGCCCTGTAAATGGCATCACAAAGCGTTTTAATCGTCGATGATGAACCCGATATCCGCGAACTACTGGATATCACCCTGAGCCGCATGGGCCTGGACACCCACTGCGCAGCGACCCTGGGGGAAGCACAGAGCAAAGTCGCGGAAATCCAACCCGACCTGTGCCTGACAGATATGCGCCTGCCCGATGGCAATGGTATTACCCTGGTGGAATACATACAGCAGGAGTTCTCCCATATACCCGTGGCGATGATCACGGCACACGGCAGCGTTGAAACTGCGATTTCGGCCTTGAAGGCCGGCGCCTTTGATTTCATCAGTAAGCCTATTGAACTAGACACACTGCGCAACCTGGTAAGCAGCGCTCTACAACTTGAAGGCGATACCAGCCGCATAAATTCTGCGGTAGACCAGGACCTGATCGGCAAGACCCCAACAGTTGAGACCTTGCGCAAACAAATCGCCAAACTGGCTCGCAGCCAGGCACCAGTGCATATTCGTGGCGAGTCCGGTAGCGGCAAAGAAGTGGTAGCGCGCTTGATTCACAATAACGGCCCCCGTGCTACGGGCAACTTTGTGGCCGTTAACTGCGGCGCTATACCCCCGGACCTGATGGAAAGCGAATTGTTCGGTCACCTCAAGGGCAGCTTTACCGGCGCCAACCAGGACAAGCCTGGACTGTTCCAGGCAGCAGCTGGAGGCACCTTGTTTCTCGATGAGATCGCCGACCTGCCACTGGCCATGCAGGTTAAACTGCTGCGGGCCATTCAGGAGAAGTCCATACGCCCTGTAGGTGCGAACGAAGAGTTACCCACAAACGTACGCCTGGTGAGTGCCACCCACAAGGACCTGGTCGCAGAAGTAGAAGCTGGGCGATTCAGAAATGACCTGTACTACCGCATTAACGTCATCGACGTACAGGTTCCCAGCCTTCGGGAGCGAGTGGGTGACATCCCGGAACTGGCGCACAGTATTCTGAAACGAATTGCCAACCAGGAAGGCGCAGATATTATCAGCCTTGATGCCTCAGCTATAAAGGCCCTGGGCGACTATAACTTCCCAGGTAACGTGCGAGAGTTGGAGAACATTCTCGAGCGCGCTCTGGCCCTGTCAGACGGCCAGAACATCACGGCTGACGACCTGCAATTTTCCAGCATGGCGCCCCGCAGCCCTGAAACACGCTCCCGTGAAACCGATTCATCAGGCGGCGCACAGGCCTGGGCAGTAGAGGAAGCCTATGGGAACCTGGAAGGTTTTCTTGATGATATCGAACGACAGGTTCTCAGTACTGCGCTTGAGGAGTCTCGCTGGAACAAAACCGCTACAGCAAAACTGTTGGGAGTCAGTTTTCGCAGTTTGCGGTATCGCTTGAAAAAGCTGGGGTTGGATGAGTAGGCCAAGAACTCGCACCCTACCTTACCAACAAGCCTCCGTATCAAAACTACCTGCAACTCCTTTCTGGCCCGCCTGGTTCAAACTTAAACCCGGACATTGGGCATCTTTCGCCTGGGATAGCTGAGGAACTGCATGGAGCAGAAACTCATCCTGATCGGAAGATTGCAGGCGAATAAGATAAATTCTGGACCTGGAGCCATCGGCAACAACTTTCGCGTCAGAATCGACCATAAAGTCGTTATCATTATCAGCGTCCGTGTAGCCCAGATAAGACAGCCTGAAAGCGTAGGTCTTGTTGTTAACAAAAAACTGCTCTTGTAACGCTGCCGCCTCCACTAGCTTCCCCTTGGCTATATTCCTCCTGGTTTTCCTAAGCTGATGCTGGTATCCAGGCAAGGCCACCATCAATAAAATGGATACAATGACCACTACAATCATCACCTCGATTAGAGTAAACCCCCGAATGTCCCGAGGGGGTTTCAACATCTGTACACCCTATTTGAGATCATCAAACCCGGGCTCCCTCCAGTAAATAGGAACCAGGCGCTCCGTAAAACTCTTTGTGAAAATACCGTCATTAATGCCGTCGCCATCCAGGTCTTCTTCAATACCACCTCCGGGAAGCCATATTACATCTCCAATCAACACTGGCTCAGAGGGAATGCCCGGGCCCAGGTCGTATATGCGCTGACTTCCTGTAGCGGATGCGTCCACCAGGTCTAGTACATAAAGCCTGCCGCGTCCTTCTGCCGGCTTGCCACAAACATTGTCAGTTCCAGGTATATAGGTGGTGTTAAACAATCTACCGGCGTCAATGACAGGAGTGGACAAGCCCTTCTCACCAGCTGCCATCATCTTCACTTTCCAGCCTTGTGGCTTCAGGTCTTCGCAAGGAGAAGCATCCGGGCAGCCAGTAAGATTTGCCAGCACCGAGCTATAGTATTGCGGCTCATTCGGGTCATTCCCATCAGCGATTACTGCACTTTTGATGCCACTGGTGGTGTTGTAATCGCGCAAATAGAAGATATGGTTTTCCGCTGCAGCAAAACGTTTGTCCAGAGGATCCGCCCTATTGCCACTTTGTATTAAAACACCGTCAAAAGGCACTTTTGTCGCTGTTTTGGCCTCGACTATAGAGGGCGGATGGAAGAAGCGCAGATCTTCACCATTGGGAGTAAGGTCAGCAAAGCGGCTGATAAACCACAGATCTTCCCGGTCGTTTTCATCATCATCATCGTCTTCATTGGCAACGGGCAAATCAACTCGCCAGATGGTACCCCCTGTGTCACCGACATAGACTCGGTGAGCCACGCCGCTGGCATTTTCAAGCACGGTGACCTTTGAAGGGATACTGTCGACCATCATTGGGTGCTTATATGCAATGTCCGTGGGCGAGTCGGAGCCCTTTGTTGCCTTCCAGATTAGCTCTCCTGTAATCGCATTGACAATGTAAATGGCATTGCCCCAGGGATCATCATCTGCATTAATGTCCTTGCCAATTTGCACCGCGCCGGGGCTGCCGGGGTCCCAGGCTATAGATGTATCTGGGCCACCGTGATAGCCGCCACCGAATATCAGGGCATCCACAGCTTCATTTTTATACTTTACGGCAGTCAATACTGGCGTTGAAAAGGTCAGGCCCAATTCATCAAAAGTAGAGTTGTTTGCATCATCCCTGGTCGGGTAAATTTTCCATTGCAGTACCGGGTTGGCCGCATCGATTATGTCCAGTGCGTAATAACCATAGCCACCTCTTCTCAAACCGAAGTAGACATAGGCGGCATCTTTGTCGTCAGCTATCAGGCTGCCATCATTATTAGCATCAAGGGTAAGCACAACCGGCTCTCCATCTACGCCGTAACGCATATGCCTGCCATCCCCCATTTTCTCTGACTGCATCCGTCTCTTGAACTGGCCTAGCAACTCTCTAGGAATAAAGCTGAAAACTTCCTCACCCGATTCATTATCACCGACACTGGCTATCGTATTTTCTACTACATGGAACATGCCGTCGCCGGTGCCAAATAGCAGTTTAATATCCGGATTAGCCTTGCTATGGCCGGTTGTAACTCCGTAGTTCAAAGCAAAAGGCCGGGAATGTATGGCATCTGCCATCACCCAGAACCGGGCATCAGTAGTCTCGCCGTCACCATCAAAATCCGAAAGGTCCTGACCACGAGCCCACTTAATGAGCTCCTCTGCCTCAGTGACGTCTGTCGCACCCAGCAGGGACGGCATACTTGGATCTGACAAAGCCAGTGCTACATTAAAGTCATCCAGGTTCGCGCCGGACTCGGGATTGTTAGTCACAGTATGTGCCTCAATATAAATGGTTCTTGTTGTCGAAGAATTACTGTCGCCAATGGTCTTGGGGTAGAACGCCGAGCCCTGAATCACTCCCGGGATTTTCTGCCCCGCGCCACCGCGATCAACCACTCGACCATCGACACCCGGGGCTATCACATTTGGATCAAAAATACCTGGAGCATCAGCATCCGGTAGTTCGCCAGCATCTACCCAGTAAGTTAACGCACCAAAGCTAATACGCCCTTTGTTCGGTCCGGTTGTCTCGAAACCCTGCTGGCCGTTAGCCCCCAGGACCTGGTCGAAAGATCCATCTATATCACTGGGATCATCAACCAGTTTCAGCTTTTTAATATTCCCAGGCCATGCAATGGTGTTTCTCGCCTCAAATAAAGCAACAAACAGGTTATCGAGAGAATGTGCCTGGTTAAAAACATTAACCGGAACTGACGCAGAAACGAAGGTACTACTCACACTAACAATCTCCGCAAGCGCTGCTTCCAGATCAGCTTGTAAATCAATCGGCTCGGTGAGAAGTAACTCTTTATTGGTGCCAAGGTTCGCCTTCTGCAGCCATTGCTTTGTAGAAGACTGGTTACTTCCATCACCTATAACCCAGGTCTTGCTTATCGACAGGTCGTCGGCAAGTGTCGACGCCAGGTCAGCGTCACTTTGATGCATCCAGTCCAGCATCCAACTGAACTCTTGTGTCAGGTTCTTGACTGTCACCTCAGCACCCATGCCCGATGTCGTATCGCGAATCTGAGCATTCCTGTCTTCATCCTTGTTATCGGGGTTCATGGCAACCACAACTTGATACAAGGCAGGGCAATCCCCAGTGGAAAATGGACTAATATATGTTCCGTTTGTACTCCCTGGTTTGATGATACTGACATCGTAGTTTGGAATTGGCGTTGCCATGCCATAGTTCTGCTGGGTGCCGGTTCCCAGGTCTACATCTTTACCATTGAGGTACAACCACCATTCATAGCTGGCTTCTTTGGGTTGAAAAGGCATAACCTGTTCATGATCTACCGGCACTGACTTAATAGTATCTATTAACTCAGTACGGTGGTCACCAAGACGCTTGTAGCCTTCGAGGATCACGCCACCACCGGCGGGATTAGTTGACGTATCTGTATTGGCGCTGACGATTGCCATATAAATATCGTCAAATTCCAGATTGCTTAAGACTGCAGCAATAACTGCCTTAAAGCCCCCAAAAAAATCCACCCTGTCTCCCACTGCATAACTGACATCTACGGGTGAGTCAGGCAACGACTGCAGATGGAGAAATGCCTCTGGTGACATTGATTCTGAGCATAAGTTATTCGCCCTTCCCCCATCACCACCCTTGTCGCCGGCCGACGCGTCAGGATCATCCATCGTGCAAAGAAATGAATCAGCACTCGGTATGGGATCGAGCAGAAAATGCAGGTACGGAATTTGCGCGGCGCTTTCACCGAAATATATTTCGATATCATCAGCCCTTGCGCTCTGACTGAATATCAGTCCCAGTGCAATCATCGCTATATTTGGGCTTTTCATATACAACTCCTCTTAACCGGAGGAAATCGACCTGCTCTGGCCAGAGGAAACAGTACGAACAGCAACACCCTGGATGACATTGGCACTACCCAGACGGATGTCACTACCATCAAGTTCAACTCGCGCCTCAAAAATCGCTGCGTCAAAATTTTCCGCACCGGAGACCTTGTCTTCCGTCTGCCGAAAAGGGAGGCTCTCCAGAATTAACGGCCCCCTGCGGATAACGGTAAATAACTTCAAGACACCGGGAGGTATCTCCGCAATCGAACCTGGATCAGCTGCAAAACGAGCATCACAATCTGAGGTATCGGGACATTGTGTATCATTGTTTGCGCACTCCCTCACGGACGGACAAACCAGGTAGTCCAAACCCCCTGTAACCGGGAAGTTATCTATATCTGCGGATATTTCATCAACGATGGCCTGTGCTTGCTGAAACGCCTCCTCCCTTAACTGCTCATTCCCCGCCATATAAGATTCCAGAATACTGGTCTGCATGACAGTGCCCGCGGTAACAGCCATCATTAGCATGAACACCATGGCAAGCAGCAGCACAGCACCTCGTTGTGTGTTGGCTTTAATTACTGGTCGCTGACAGTTCATTAAATTTCTCTTTAGCCATGGTTCGCTACAATGGCATTGCGCATTTGTACAGTGGTACTGAATATTCGGCGCAGATATCGGTCGTCAGTGTCGATAGTGTTCGGGTCGGCACCCAACTTAAAGGACTTGACGCTGTTTACCGCGGTGCCTGCCAGTTCCATCAGGCTGCGCATTAGCAGGAATACGCTGACAGTAACAACCGCGTTGAGATCATCAGGATCCATCAGGTATTGGTCAGGAACACCATCTGCGCTGAAATCGTCATCAATACCGAACACTATCTGCATATTTTCTACACCCTCAACATAACAGCGTTCAGTCATGGCATTGTCTACCAGTTCACGAACACACAGGGTAGGAACTCCATCACCTGGCTGGCTGGAGAATCTCCTGATGTAGTACAACCTTGAATACATCTCCCAATATTCAATCGAGCTCTTGGGGCCCAGGCCCGGAAGGGGGTTAGTCGACGTATGGCGGTACCAGGTTTTTTCGTCGCCATAGTTCTTCACCCGCAGGTAAATCTGGTTTTTTTTCGCTGTTGCCCCCGTCAGTAAAACACCAGCGTAAGCGGTGGGCTCCCCGGCAGTGCGCTTGATACTCAGGACATCAGTGCCCGGTTGTACTTCGTCTTCATCCAGGCAATTCAGGTCGTCGCCACTGAGGGCTACCCGCGTGCTGGAAAAGTTATTAATAAAATCCACCGGAGTATCGAGGTCGAGTGCCCAGTTGGTATCACAGTCTTTGGAAATCGAGATTTTGTTCATGCCAGTGAAGGAGAGGTAGCCGCCGGTAAAACCGGCCTGCATGATTTCTCGTTTCAACAGACTGATGGCAAACCGTCCATTTTCCTGAATCCGGGCAAGCTCCTCTTCCGCGGCGAAATTGCGCTTACTTTCCAGATAAACACTGATGATTCCGGAGGACAGAGTCAGCCCAAGCACCAGCGATACCATCAACTCCACCAGGGTAAGACCGTGTTGAAAACCACCGGGGCCACTGTTCAGCATTTTACTCATTGGATCTGCCTATCCCTCGGGAATGTAGCTAGTCATTGTCTGTGCCCGTCGATAACTCATCCCGGCGGCAGACCCGGTGTAAAAGATATCGTCTTTACCACAGGGCTCATTGGGGTCGAGCATTTCACTGGCTCCCTTCCAGGCAATAGCGACGCGCACACTACCCTCATCATTTGTTATGCAAGCAAGCGATTTAACCAGGCCACCAGAAGCAATGGTGGTCCCGCCGTCGATGGTAACGAGCTCATTTTGCCCATTGAGCAGGACTGACCAGTCCATGAGGTCATAGGCGGCAAGCTCATTGGGATCACACGAATTGAAGGCACAATCCCTTGAAGCCGCTGTAACCGTGCTCATCTTATCGACAACATACAGGTTGAGACGGTGCGGATTACTGCGCATGCGTTCCAGGATATCCCGGTTCAGACCGGTAGCAATTGAACGCTGGGTGGATTCATAAAGATTTCGCTTGGCGGCCAACTGCATGGATGCCATGCCCAGTACGCCCACTGCAAAAACGAGCATGGCAATCAAAAGCTCAATCATGCCCACGCCCCGTTGACCAACAGGAAAGCAGTAACAGGGGTTGCATGACTGAATATTTTTTTTCATCTTGCCCGGGTCAGAAAGCACAGATCCTCGACGACTCGGGCTATGCCTGCATTTGCCTTTGAGTTGCAAGGCACGAGACGCCTGGTCTTAGGAATCGCCATCAGGCTGGTAATTGATGTCATCAACCTTGCTTGAGCATGTGTCATAAGAGTCCCCAACTGCCCCACTCAGCCCACCGGGCAAGTCCCCCAGCCTGTCGCCAATCGGGGTCTTCCTACATTGCTCAGAATCACACTTTTGGGAGCTATGGAATCCCCTGTTGCCGCACAAACCAACAGGGTCCGGGTGCGCCCGGAGGTACCATCTGGCTTATAGGAGAGAATTTCCGAGGCGTTGCGAGTTCCGGCTCTGTTGGTCAGCCTGAATCCGGGGGGCAAAGCCTCAAAAATCCGGATAACAACATCTTCTGCATCAACTACCCTGTCGCCATCACGATTTTCGAACACAATCCAGCCAGAGGCGTAAACACCGGCACATTCCGCCCGCCCGGTCTCAGCCATTGCTGACGGACACATACTCACTGGTGTATTTCTTCGCAAGGCTTCACTTCGAGTAAAAATAATGGCCCGCATCAAACGGTGCGCCTCACTTTCCACACGGCTTTTCTGCAAAGCCCGGTGAAAAGCAGGCACACCGGCGAACAGCAGCACACCGAATATGGCCAGCACAATCATCAGTTCAATCAAGGTCAGGCCTTCCGTGGCCCGTTGTGTAGGCTTCCTGTCCATAGCAATCCTCCGTGCCAGGACAGAATGGACCAGACAGCAGGACGCCGCCAGACATTGGTTGTATCTGGCTGATAATGAACGGTGGAGATGATTTAGTAGGCTATGAACCTAGATGTTTTCGGCCGAAATGCGCAATTCGCGGGGCAGTGTAAAGGTAATATTCTCAGGTCTTCCAGCCACTTCCACTGGAGCAGTGGCGCCCATATCACGCAGGCCATCTATCACTTCCTGTACCAGAATTTCCGGGGCGGAAGCTCCCGCAGTCACACCAATACGGGATTTACCTGCCAGCCAGGCCGGGTCAATATCTTCCACCCCATCCAGCAGATAGGCCTGGGCACCCATTCGTTCTGCCAGCTCTCGCAGGCGGTTGGAGTTGGAACTGTTGGGCGAGCCCACTACCAGCACGATATCGCATTTCGCCGCCAATTGTTTGACCGCATCCTGTCGGTTCTGGGTGGCATAACAGATATCGTCCTTGCGCGGGCCTTCAATAGCGGGGAAACGCTTTCTCAGGGCCTCTATCACCCGGGCGGTGTCATCCATGGAGAGCGTGGTCTGGGTAACATAGGACAATTTCTGTGGATTTTTAACCTCCAGCCCCGCAGCTTGAGCCTCGTCTTCCACCAGGTAGATACCGCCGCCAGCACGACGGTCATACTGCCCCATGGTGCCCTCCACCTCGGGGTGTCCAGCATGGCCTATTAAGATGCACTCCCGGCCCTCAATACTGTACTTGGCTACTTCCATATGCACTTTGGTTACCAGTGGGCATGTGGCATCAAAAACCTTGAGGCATCGTTGATCAGCCTCCCGGCGCACCGCTTTTGACACCCCATGGGCGCTGAAGATGACAATACAATCGTCGGGCACTTCATGAAGCTCTTCGACAAAGATCGCGCCGCGCTCGCGCAGGTCTTCAACTACAAATTTGTTGTGTACCACCTCGTGGCGCACGTAGATGGGTGAACCGAACACTTCCAAAGCCCGGTTAACAATATCTATGGCACGGTCAACACCAGCGCAAAATCCACGGGGGTTAGCCAGCTGAATATCCATTAATGCAGTTCCGCGGGTTCCACCCGGTGAACAAGCACATCAAACAAGATGGTGCGCCCGGCCAGGGGATGATTGAAGTCGATTGTCACCTCTTCCTCGTCAAAGGCGATAATCATTCCCGGCAACTCGCCGCCGCCGGCATCGGCAAACGAAAATACCAGGCCGATTTCCAGTTCCACGTCATCGTCGAACTGATCCCGGGGCAGGTACTGGATGTTGTTGTCGTTGGGCTGACCGAAGGCATCCTCCGGGGGCACGGTAAACATCTGGCGCTCCCCGGCGCTCATGCCGAACAGGCGTCGCTCGAACCCGGGAAGCAGGCTGCCATCTCCCACAGCGAAGTCCACAGGGCCACCGCCAAAATTTGAATCCACTTCGGAGCCGTCATCAAGGCTGACGGAAAAATTGAGGTACACCCGGGTACCTTCACTGACGGGAACATCGATACCTGTCATCGTTTACTAAAACCTCTCATTGGTTACTGCCTTCACGACCAAGGAAGCTGTCAAGAAGCATACACCCTGCGCCAACAGTAATCGCGGAATCTGCAATATTGAATGCTGGAAAGTACCAGTCCTGGTAGTGCACCGAAATAAAGTCCACCACATAACCGGCGGCCAGGCGATCCCAAAGGTTTCCCACCGCGCCGCCCAGAATCAAACCCAGACTGAGGGCCAGCAACCATTGCCCCCTGGGCAGAAGATAGAGCCAAGCAACCAGGGCAAGGCTGATCGCCACTGCTATTGCTGCAAAGAACCAGCGCTGCCAGCCGCCGGCGTCACTGAGAAAGCTGAAAGCGGCACCGCTATTGTGC
>ERZ1046740.1656-NODE-1656-length-15379-cov-4.551423_pt1 | contig 15379 bp, 13 predicted proteins | sample MGYA00383093_ERZ1046740 | MGnify/ENA primary metagenome ERZ1046740 (study PRJEB29581, sample SAMEA5548363) | metagenome | biome: marine; feature: coastal; material: water | depth 25 m | study: Short-term variability in the microbial, nano- and picoplankton... | reverse complement strand
TCTGCATCCTCTGCGAAGCGCTCCATGAGAATCTGGCGAGCGCCGTCCAGAACTGCCTTATTGGCCTCGAAGCCCGCTTCGGCATTGTGGAATTGAAGGGCCAGCACTTCTGGATCCAGGGATGGATCAGCAAGAAGCGCATCAGCCAATGGCTCCAGGCCGGCCTCCTGTGCGATCTGGGCCTTGGTACGCCGCTTTACTTTGTAGGGCAGGTAAAGGTCTTCCAGGCGGTTTTTAGTGTCCGCTTCGAGGATGGAGCATTTAAGCTCGGGTGTCAGTTTTCCTTGCTCGTCGATGGCTGAGAGAATCGTCTGACGCCGGTCATCGAGCTCGCGCAGGTAGCGCAGACGTTCATCCAATATGCGCATCTGGGTATCGTCCAGGGCACCGGTTGCTTCTTTACGATACCTTGCGATAAATGGAACAGTGGCGCCCTCGTCCAGCAGGCTGATGGCGGCCTGCACCTGGGCTTCGCGCACAGAGAGCTCTTCCGCGATGCGCTGGGAAATGGTTGTGGTCATAGGGTTTTCGGTTCTGGTGGCTTACAACGAGGGGCGCATTATGCGTGATACGCAGTAGCAATACGATCTGGAAATTGGATCGGTTTTATGTAAGCACTCAATAATGCGCCGCTATCGCAGCTGGCGCATCATAAAAGAGGCGTTGTCAGTGGCGGAATTTCTTTACCGCGGACAACAATTGCCGGCAGGTGATCTGTCCGATCAGTTTTCCGTCCTCTACCACAGGCCTGCGGCGTTTGTTTTTCAGCAGCATATCCTGGGCCACATCGACAATGTCTTCGTCCGGGTGGGCGACTACAAGATTGTCTGTGGCCATGTGTTGCCGCACCGGGCCAATGCCACTGTTGTTGTAGGTGGCACCCAGAACCGCGCGCAAACAATCAAGCTCAGACAATATGCCCACCAGGTTTTGTTCCTCATCAACAACACACACACCTGAGATTTTGTTGTCTATGATTATCTGCATGGCATCCAGTACATTGTCGTCAGCCTTGACCTTGACAGGGTTGTGGAGCATGTAGTCCCGAAGATTAACGGATTGAAGCATAACTTCCTCCATGGTCTGGTCTTTACTCTTTTTAGCTAGAGTATAGACCGTAAATACTCCATGAGTGATTGAGGGACAGTACCCAGGAGTAAAATAACGACGATTAAGGTGCACGACAGGGCGCGAGTGCGCCAGCTTGTCAGCACATCAACCGCCGAGTTGTTTTCTTCCGGCCTGCGCGTCATGTAATAAACCACGCGCAAGTAGTAGTAAATGCCAATGCCGCTACCGATGACCAGGGCGATTAGCAGGGCCCAGTTGCTGCCGCTGACTGCGGCACTGACTATGTAGAATTTAGCGATGAATCCGGCGGTCATAGGAATACCCGCCAACGACAGCATTGCTACCAACATCAGTCCCGCCAGCAACGGGTGGTGCCAGAACAGGCCGCTGACCTGCTGTAACTGCACCTGCTCCCTCTCTACAAAATGTGCGCTGATCATCGTCAGCAGGCCAAAGGCGGCAATGGTAGTGGCGGTATAGGCGATCAGGTAATAGGCCGCAGCCTCAGTGGCGAAAGCCTTGTCGTCGCCGGAAATAACCACCAAAAGAACAATCAGCAGGTAGCCCACGTGAGCAATGCTGGAATAGGCGAGCATCCGTTTGATGTTAGTCTGCAACAAGGCCAGGAGATTACCTGCAATCATACTGAGAATGGCCATCAGGCCGGTGAGCTCGATAAGTATGCGGTAGCGAAACAGGTCGGCATCGAGAAACAAACGTAACAGGGCCACGAAAACTGCGGCCTTGCCTACAGAGGCGAGAAAGCCGGTAATCGGGGCAGGAGCACCGTTGTATACATCGGGTGTCCACAGGTGGAAAGGAACCAGTGAAAGCTTGAAGGCAATCCCGGCAAAAACCATTGCAGCGCCGACCATCATTAGCCCGGCGCCCATTTCACTTTGTTCCAGCTGTTGACCCAACTCACCAAACTCGAGAGTGCCGGTGGCGGCATAGAGCAGTGCAAAACCAAACAGTAGTGTGGCCGATGCAGCGCCTGACAGCACCAGGTACTTGGTGGCGGCCTCAAGGGGTAGAACAGATTTATTGGGATAGGCGATCAGCGCATAAAGAGAAATCGACAGAAGCTCCAGACCCAACAACAGCGAGGCCAGGTGTTGCGCGTAGGCCAGCACACAGGCACCCATGGTCGCCAACAGCAATAACAGGAAGTATTCCTCAGGCTCATCCCCATGATGGCGAATGTAGTCCATGGAGAGTCCTGTAGTCGCAGCTCCGGCCAGGCAGAACAATGCGCTGAATAACAGGGCGAAGTGATCAGCCTGCAGCAGAGGGGTTACCTGCGCGGGCGCAACTGAGCTGGCACAGGCACTGGCGTAAGCCGCGGCGAGTAAGCTCAGAAATGCCAGTGCACCAGTCAGGCGAACACTGCGCAGGAAAGCGATTTGTAACATCAGTACTGTGGCGCCACCTGCGAGGGTCAGCAGGGGGGCGATGGCAATGAAATCGTCAGTGTTCATAATGTCGACCCCCGGGGAATCAGGGCGGCAAGCTGTGTAGTCTCTGGCATCAGGCGGTGCAAGCTGTCCAGTACCGGTTGGGTGAGGTCGAATACCGGTTGCGGATATAATCCCAGCCACAGCAGGGCCAGCATCATTAATCCCATGGTGGTCATTTCACGTGTACCAAAATCTGCCATTTGCCGTTGTTCATCAGGTTTACCTTGGAAGGCCTGCTGCATCATCCACAGTGAGTAGACCGCAGCAGTGATCAGGCCCAGGGCAGCGAGCGCCGTAGTCCATGGTGCCACCGAGAATAGCCCTGCCAGTACCAGGAATTCTGCGACAAAGTTACCCATGCCGGGCAGGCCAAGCGAGGCCAGCGCAAAAAACATGGCGCAGGCTCCCATGCGCGGTGCGTTGTGCCACAGCCCTCCCATTTGGCGCATATCCCGCGTGTGCAACCTATGTTGCAGAGCGCCTGCCATCATAAACAGGGCGGCGGTGCTAACCCCGTGGGCGACCATTTGCATGATCGCACCCTGCAGGGCGAGGTTGTTAAAGGCATAAAGCCCCAGCAGTACGAAACCCATGTGACTGACGCTGGAATAGGCTACCAGGCGTTTGAAGTCACTCTGGGCGAAGGCCAGTATTGCTCCGTAGACAATGCCGGCAACACCCAGGGCCATGGCTACCGGGGCAAACTGTATGGAGGCTTGTGGAAACAGGGGAATGGCGAATCGCAACAGGCCGTAGGCGCCAGTTTTCAGCAGTATGCCCGCCAGCAGTACACTGCCGGCAGTAGGTGCCTGGGTATGCGCATCGGGGAGCCAGGTGTGGAAGGGGAAGCCCGGCAGCTTGACGGTAAAGGCCAGGAAGAAGCCAAGCATGGTGAGCATGCCCATCCGCCCGTCCAGATCAAGCGCCAGTAAATCACCGTAACTGAAACTCCAGGAGCCATTGGCCAGGAAGCCCTGGTAAGCCAGTACCACAATGGACAGTAGCATCAGCAGACCGGAAAACTGGGTGAAAATGAAAAACTTCATGGCGGCATAGGAACGGCTTTCGTGCCCCCAGATGGCGATTAACAAATACATGGGAATCAGCATCACTTCCCAAAAGAGGAAGAACAGGAACAGGTCCAGCGCCAGGAATACGCCGCATACTCCTGCGAGTGTCCAAAGCAGGTTGGCCTGGAACAAACCCGGTTTGAAATCGATCTCCTCCCAGGAAGATGCGATAGCAATCAGACCCAATAGCAGGGTGAGAGCCAGCAGTAGCAGGCTGAGTCCGTCCATGCCCAGTTCCAGGGAGATGCCGAATCGGGGAATCCAGTCCCCTTTGCTGTGCAACAGCCATTCGCCAGAGGATGATTCTCCCAGGTTCGCCGCAATGTTCAGCAATACACCAAGAGTGGCTACTGTGACTGCAAGAGATATCCAGCGAGGCAGGTTGGGGTTAAGCCGTTCACTCTGCCAGGCCAGTACACCTCCCAACAGCGGAAGCAGAATGAGCAGGTGCAGGCTCATGGCGCGTTCCTCAGCATAAAGGCGAGCATTAATACCAGTGCCATAACCATGGTGGTGGCGTACCAGCGCAACTCACCAGATTGTGTAACGAGCAGCCTGCGGTGTGCCCACTGACTGAGGGAAACCACGGCGTTATAGAACTTGTCTACTGGCTCGTTTTGCCACCACTGGGCTACCGCACAATAGGGACGAACCCAGAGCGCATCGTAGAGCGAGTCTATACGCCAGCCACTGAACCAGAAGTCTTTCAGGCGAGCACCGGTGGGAGACTCAACCAGAGAGCTGATAGAGACCTGGCGACCAAGGAATAACAGGTAGGCTATTAACAAACCCAGCAGCGGCGTCCCTATGCTGATGACCTCTATCGTATGGTTTACACCATGTCCCTCACCTGCGGGAAACACACCTGCCAGGGGTAATGCGAACCAGCCGCCGATCAGGGAGAGTACACATAGCAACAGAAGCGGTGCGGCCATCTTCCAGCCAGGCTGTTTGTCTGGCTCAGTTTGTGTCTCACCGAAAAACACGATAAATACCAGGCGGAAGCTGTAAATGCTGGTCAGCAGTGCGCCAAGTAATCCCCCTGCCCAGAGCCAGGGTCCTATACCTTCAAGTTCCCAGGCGGAAAGAAGAATCGCGTCTTTGCTATAGAAACCAGAGGTAAAGGGCAGGGCAGCCAGGGCAGCGGAGCCTATCAGGAAACTGGCGAACACTACCGGCAATCTGGAGCGCAGTCCGCCCATACGGAAGATATTATGCTCGTGGTGCAGGCAGTGAATCACCGCGCCTGCTGCCAGGAACAGCAGGGCCTTGAAGAAGGCGTGAGTCATCAGGTGGAAAATTCCCGAGGCAAAAGCGCCAACACCCAGGGCCAGGAACATGTAACCGATCTGGCTGATGGTGGAGTAGGCGAGGATGCGCTTGATATCGTGCTGCGCCATGGCGGTGAAGGCCGCCAGCAGCAAAGTCGCCAGTCCAATCCAGGCCACCGCTTCCAGTACCGGTGGTGCCAGCAGAAACAGGCCATAGGTTCTGGCGATCAGGTAAACCCCGGCGGTAACCATGGTCGCGGCGTGAATCAACGCGCTGACCGGGGTCGGACCTGCCATGGCATCGGGTAGCCAGGTGTGTAACGGCAGTTGCGCGGATTTACCAACAGCGCCGCCCAGCAGCAGGGCGGCTGCGATAATAGGCAGGGTGTCTCCCGCCTGCCATTGATTGGCCGCCTGAGCCATCAGCGGCTGGATATCCAGGGTGCCCAGCTCGGCAAGAAGTAGAAACAGTCCCAGTGCCATGGCGGTGTCCCCTATCCGGGTAACCACAAAGGCTTTGCGGGCCGCAGCGCCGTTTGCCGGGTCGCGATACCAGAAACCCACCAGCAGATAAGAGCAAACGCCTACACCCTCCCACCCCAGGTACAGTAGCAGCAGGTTATCGGCCATGACCAGCAGTAACATGGCAGCGACAAACAGGTTCATGTAGGTGAAGTAGCGGCACAAGGATTCGTCTTCCCACATAAATTCAATAGAGTAGAGGTGAATCAGAAAGCCGACGCCGGTAATTACCGACATCATCACCACAGTCAGCCCGTCAACGTAAAAGGCAATGCCGGGCGTGAAGCCGTCAATAGCCATCCAGGTCCAGAGGGTTATTTGCTGAATCTCTCCTGTGGCGAGGAATTGTTGGGCGGTAAGCGCAACACACAGGGCAGACAGGCCCACTGAGCCTGCACCTAACACTGCTGCAATTCCCCGTGGCATTCTCCCGGTGGTGAGTAGCAGCAATGCTGCGCTGGCCAGGGGGAAGAAGGGGATAAGTGGAATCAGATTCATATCAACCCTGCAACCTGTTGGCCTGGTCCATGTCCAGGGTTTTAAATCTGCGTTGTATTTGTAGCACCAGCCCCAGTCCCACAGCGACTTCAGCTGCGGCCACCGTGAGAATCAGCAGGAAGATCACCTGACCGTCTGCCTGACCCCAGTACGCCCCGGCAGCGACAAAAGCCAGGGCAGCGGCGTTAAGCATTACCTCCAGGGACATCAACATAAAAATAATATTGCGCCGCAGCATCAGCCCCATCAGGCCACAGCTGAACAGCAGGCCTGCCAGTGCCAGCACATGTTCCATGGGTATCTGCAGGCCGCCCATTAGTGCTCTCCCCTGCGGACAATGAAGCGCCGACCCAGATGGTAGGCGCCTACCAGCGCGGACAGTAGCAGCATGGAAGCGATTTCCACAGCCAGTAAATAGGGGCCGAACAGGGTGATTCCGACCGCCTTGGGGGCGACAACATTGCCACTGGTAGCCCCGCTGGCGTTATCCATAGCCAGCAGCAGTTCCAGCAGTAACAGGCCCGCCATAATGCCAGGTAAAATCCAAATGCGACCGGCAAGCAACTGCTGCTCCCGCGAAACGCCAGCATCGCCCAGGTTAAGCATCATGATCACAAAGACGAACAGCACCATGATGGCGCCGGCATAAATCACGATCTCAAGGGCAGCAGCAAAAGGTGCTCCCATCAGGAAAAACAGCACCGCCACGGCCAACAGGGAAACGATAAGGTAAATCAGGGCGTGGGCAGCGTTGGCGCGGGTGAGAGCGGCAATGGTGGCAGTAAGGGCAACAAAGCCGGCAATGTAGAACAGTACCTCCATCATGGCAGCAGGCTCCTGACATCAATGGGCTTATCTTCGTTTTGGGCCTCACCCTTGTCCTTGCCGGCAATTGCCAGGCCCGCTACACGATAAAAGTTATAGTCGTGATATTTTCCGGTGCCATCGATTTGCAGGTGCTCTTTCTCGTACACCATATTGCTGCGCTTGTATTCGCACATCTCGAAATCGGGCGTGAGCTGAATGGCATTGGTGGGACAGGCCTCTTCACACATGCCGCACATAATGCAGCGCGAGAAGTTAATACGGAAAAACTCCGGGTACCAGCGCCCGTTTTCTTTCACCCCTTGCTGTAGGGCAATGCAATCGGCGGGGCACGCTGCGGCACAGAGGTTGCAGGCGACGCAGCGTTCCTCGCCGTCCGGGTCCTTGGTGAGCACAATGCGTCCACGATAGCGTGGAGCGAGATAGGGTTTTTGTTCCGGATACTCGACAGTCTCCGATTTAGTGAAGCTGTGCTGGAGAATGGTCCAGATGGTGACTATTTGACTGTAAAGGGCTTTAAACACAGGCTCAGCCCTCCATGTACAGCGCAACAGCGCCAGTCAGCAGCAAATTTAACAGGGTCAGGGGCAGCATGTATTTCCAGCCCAGTGACATGAGTTGGTCGTAGCGTGGGCGGGGAATGGCCGCCCGCAGCAGGATAAAGAAGCAGATCAGTGCAAATACCTTGATGCAGAACCAGACAACTGGCGGCAACACCGGCCCCAGCCAACCACCGAAAAACAGCGTGGTAATCATGCAGGAAATCAGAATCAGGCCCAGGTATTCACCGAGCATGAACATGGCGAACTTCATGCCGCCGTATTCCGTGTGAAAACCGGCTGTCAGTTCGTGTTCTGCCTCGGGCAGATCGAAGGGCAGGCGGTGGCTTTCTGCGATACCGGCGATGAGGAAAGTGAAAAGCCCGAGAATCTGCGGGATGCAATACCACATGTCTGCCTGGGCCTCGACAATGGCCCGCAGTGAGAAACTGCCGGTGAGCATGATCACGCCCATCAGGGACAGCCCCATAAATACCTCGTAGCTGACCATTTGCGCCGCGGAGCGCAGCCCACCTAGCAGGGCGTATTTGTTGTTGGAAGCCAGGCCCCCCAGAAGAACGCTATACACCGCAAGCGAGGTCATCCCAAGGAAGAACAGCAGACCTATGTTGATATCGAGTATGTACAGCTCCGGGCCGAAGGGCACCACGGCAAAGCCAAGTAACATGGCTACCACAATTGCGGTGGGAGCGAATATAAATACCAGCCGGTCGGCGAACGGTGGTACCCAGTCGTCTTTGGTCAGCAGCTTGAGCATATCTGCCGCTACCTGCAAAGCGCCAAAGGGCCCAAGGCGATTGGGGCCGTAGCGGTCCTGCCAGATTCCCAACAGGCGCCGCTCAAACCAGGTCAGTACCGCAGCGCCGCCCACCGCAGCAGCAATAATGAACAGGCCGAAACCGATGGTGCCCAGCTCAGACATGGCCACCTCCGTCGCTACCGATCAATTGTGGTTTTCTGCGCTGCCAGTCCTGGGCGCGATGCATGCTGACATTGTCTCCAGCGGCCAGGTTGCCGGTACCGGGGTGCCCGGCAGAATAGCCGGCGCAGCCCTTGGCAATACTGTCGTTGATTCTCACTTCCAGGGTGGCAAGGCCGCCGCCAATGCTAAGTCCGTCACCTTCAGTTACGTCCAACTCGACTGCATCAATGCTGCACAACTCAACGAAGGCAGGCTCTACCAGGTCGCTGACGCCGGGGCTTAAAGCACTTAACTCGTCACTGCCAAATATTTTGTAGCGCGGTACCAGCTGCCAACCACCGATACCGGGGGTAAAGGCCGGTGGCAGCTCTACAGCAGCTGGTGCTTCAGCAGAGCCAGCACCCAGTAAGCGCACGCCCGCGGTGCCGCCCTTGAGTGGGCCGCCCACTTCCGACTGGAAACGGTGCAGGGATTGGTTGGAGTTCCAGCCCGGGGCCCACACGTAAGGCAGTAGCGCACCGGGCTGAGACCGGTTAAGCCCTTCCATGGTATAGGCCAGTGGCGATTCCTCATCCACTGGTTGTTTTGGCTCGTGAACCGAAACATCTGCGCGCATGGCGGTGCGGCCCGAGTAGCGATGAGTCTGCCGGGGAATCTTGACGCCGACATTGCGGAAGTGATGGTCCGGCGCCGCGGCAGGAATTGCAGAGAGGGCGCTCACAGCAGCTGCGCAGGCGCGGGTTATATCGTCGAAGTGGTGTAGCTCTGTTGCCGTCGCATGTGCCATTTCCTTCATGCACGACAGTAACCAGAACCAACTGGGTCGGCGCTCCTGTGCCGGCTGGAATACGGGGTAGTGTCGCTGGGCGCGCCCTTCAAGGCTTACCAGGGTGCCCTCGGATTCCGCGAAACTGGCAGCAGGGAGCACCAGGGTTGCTTTTGACGTGGTTTGGTTGTCGAGCCCGTCCAGTGCAATCACGTTGGGCACGGCTTCCAGCAGGCGATCTACCTCTACCTCAGTACCCCGTCGGTAAAGGTCGTTCTCCAGTATCACCAGTGTGTCAATTTCGCCCGCATTGGCCTTGTTGGTAAGTTGTCCGAGTGTCATAGCCCCAGGACCGGCCAGCATCGCCTGTCCCAGGCTGTTGGCCTCTGGTACCGCCAGGCAGAGCATGGACTGCTTGCCACTGCTGCACAGGGCATTGGCTACCTCGGCGGCGGCCTGCATGACTTCTGCACTGCCACAACCGGTGCCGGAAACAATCAATGGCCGCTTGGCGCCCCTCAAGGCTTCTGCCACTACCGCGCCGTGGCCTCGTGTCTGTTCATCAAGGTCGGCATGACTGTCACCGCTGATAGCGCCAGCGATGGCCAACCCCAATCTGGCGATATCTGCAGGTGCCAGATTGATAGTGGCTTGTGCCACATCATCCAGACGAGTGTTGCCAGTGCAACTGCTGAACAGGGGACTGCGTTGTTCCTGCGCAAGGTTGCGGATGGCGGCGTCCTGCCAGGTCTCCAGGCGCAAATCAGCGGCCATCTCGTAGGCCTTGTTGCGCACACTCTGGCGCAGGGCCAGGGCAATGCGCGGTGCGGTGTTGGTAAGGTCTTCGCCGAGAATGAGTATTGCATCAGCAGATTCAATACTGCGGATGTCCGGGGTGACCGCCGGACTGGCCTGCTGCAACTGCAGGGCCAGTTCTACCAATGTCTGTGACTCTGTGCAGAAGCCGGGGGTGAAGTTCTCAGCACCGACCAGAGTACGCAACAGGTAATTCGCTTCCACTGATGCCCGGGGAGAACCTATGCCGGCAACTTTTTTGCCCTTGCAGGCCTGGGCCATCTGTTGCAGTGCACCATGATGGTCCAGGGCGTCGTAGCGGCCATCATCCCGGCGTTGGCCGGGAAACTGCAGACGCGCCTCGTTATTAACAAAACCGGCGCCAAAGCGACCCCGGTCACACAGGAAGTATCCGTTAACCTCGGTATTGTAGCGATTATGTACCCGCTTCAATCGCCCGTAGCGTTCTCCTGGAAGTGTATTACACCCCACGGCACAACCAGTGCACACCGAGGGTGCGGATTGCAGGTCCCATTTGCGCGTGTAGTCGTTTACCAGGGTCTTGTCGGTAAATACCCCAGTGGGACAAACCTCTACCAGATTCCCGGCAAACTCACTTTCGAGCACACCGTCCTGGTGGCGACCAAAGTAAACGTGATCGTGGGAAGCCAGGGCCGCAAGATCGGTACCACCGGCGTAATCCCGGTAGTAACGAGTGCAGCGGTAGCAGCTGATGCAGCGGTTCATTTCATGATTTAGTAGCGGGCCAAGATACTGGTTGCGGTGAGTGTTTTTACGCCCCCGGTAGTTCCGGTCCCGGTGGCCCACCATGACTGTCATGTCCTGCAGGTGGCACTCGCCGCCTTCTGCACAGACCGGGCAGTCGTGGGGGTGGTTAAGCATTAGCGATTCGACAATGGTCTGCCTGAATTCGCTGGCACGATCACCGTTAAGCGAAAATATTGCGCCATCGGTAACCGGCGTCATACAGCCCATCACAATGCGGCCGCGACCCGCCTCTTCATCCTCCGGAGTAAGGTATTGCACTACCGCGCACTGGCGGCAGGCGCCTACTGAGCCCATGGCCGGGTGCCAGCAGAAGTAGGGCAGGTCCAGTCCAAGTGAAAGACAACTCTCCAGCAGGTTGCTGCCTGCCTCTACCTCGTAATCCTTGCCGTCAATCCGAATGGTGGGCATTAATGTGTCCCTCCATCACAGTGCGGGCAGTTGCCATCCAGGTGTTGCTGGAAAGCCTCCGGGAAATACTTCATGGCACTTTGCAGTGGCTCCATGGCCCCTGGTGCCAATGCACAGTGGGTGTTGCCGATAGCGCCTATGAACTTCACCTGTTTCGCCAGGGTGTCCATGTCCTCAGGTTGACCGCGGCCAGACTGGATATCCTCCAGCACCTGAACAGACCAGGGCAGTCCATCGCGACAAGGCGTGCAGAAGCCGCAGGATTCCTGGGCGAAAAACGCCACCAGATTTTTCACAAACCCAATCGGGCAGGTTTTGTCATCGAGAATAATCATGGTCCCCGTGCCCATTCTCGAACCCGCTTTGCCAATGGTGTCGTAGTCCATGGCCAGGTCCAGGTGTTCTTCCACCAGGAAATCAGTGGAGCCGCCTCCGGGGATAAAACCTTTCAGGGTGTAGCCGTCTTCCATGCCGCCGGCGTAGTCCTGGAGAATTTCCCGTACCGGTGTACCTATTGGTAGCTCCCAGCATCCGGGGTTCTTGACCCGACCACTAACGCCGTAGAGCTTGGTTCCTGCATCGCTGGTAAGCCCCAGTGACTGGAACCAGTCGGGACCCCGTTCAATGATGTGGTGCACATTGCACAGTGTTTCTACGTTATTAACGATAGTGGGTCGCCCCCACAATCCGCTTACCTGGGGAAAGGGCGGCTTGGCCCGGGGATTGGCGCGTTTGCCTTCCAGTGAACTGATAAGGGCGGTTTCTTCACCGCAGATATAACGTCCGGCACTGGAGTGCACGTGCATGTCGAGATTGTAATCTGTGCCCAGTATATTGTTGCCCAGGTATCCCTTTTCTTTGCAGGCTGCGATGGCCTCTTTCAGTAACTGTGTCGCCTTGTGGTATTCCGCACGAATGAAGATATAGGCCACGTCTGCCTGAATTGTGTAGGCGGCAACAATCATGCCCTCAATCAGTTGATGGGGGTCGCACTCCAGAAGCATCCGGTCCTTAAAGGTGCCCGGTTCCATTTCGTCGGCATTGCAGATCAGGTATTTGTGGCCCCCGTCCGCATTGTCCATTGGCACGAAGCTCCACTTCATACCGGTAGGGAAGCCCGCGCCACCGCGGCCGCGCAGATTGGAATCCTTGATGATTTGCAGGCAGTCTGCAGGCGAAAGCTTGCCCACTGCAGCTTTCAAGCCCTGGTAACCGCCGTTAGCTTCATAGGCAGCCATGTCTGTGGGGCTGCGGTCCGGGCGCACGTTGCGGGTGAGGGGCCTGGTAAGACTCATGAGTCATCCCCCAGTATCTGCTGCAGGTTATCCTCGGTAATATCCTCGTGCAGCTCTTTGCCTACCATCAGTACCGGCGCCTTGTCACAGGCACCCAGGCAGGTGACCGGAAGCAGGGTGTAGCGATTGTCCGGTGTGGTTTCCCCCAGTTCAACGCCCAGCTGTTCAGTGATTTTCTTCTGCAAATTGTCGCAGCCCTTGATCCAGCAGCTGATACTGTTACACAGCAGTATTACCTGCTCTCCCACTGGTTGGCGGAAAATAAGGTTGTAGAAAGTGGCCACGCCTTCCAGTTCTTCTGCTGACATCTCCAGATGCCTGGCAATTGCTTGCAGGCTTTCGTCGGACACCCAGCCCCGATGTTCCTGCACAATCTTCAGTGCGTCGATAGCAACAGCCGAGCGATAAGGTACATGAGCGATCTCGGCATCGATTTCTGCCAGCTCTTGCGCACTCAGGGCCTGTATCAGTTCGCTCATGCCATCACCTGTCCACATCCGCCATAACAAAATCAATACTGGCGATAATGGCAATTAAATCCGGAATCAGCAGCCCGCGACTGTACTCGGGGAGTTGCTGTAATGCCGGGAAGGAGGGTGTGCGTATGCGGGTGCGATAGGAGGTGGTGCCGCCATCACTCACCACGTGGTAGTTGTTAATACCCTTGGTTGCCTCGATGAGAGCAGAGGATTCGCCGGCCGGGATGACCGGGCCCCAGCTCACCGAGAGAAAATGGTGAATCAGGGTTTCTATATCCTGCATGGTGCGTTCTTTGGGAGGCGGTGTGGTGAGGCGGTGATCGCTCTTGTAGGGCCCTTCGGGCATATTATCCAGGCACTGGCGGATAATCTTCAGGCTCTGGCGAATTTCCTCTACCCGCACAACCGCGCGGTCGTAGCTGTCGCCCCGGTTGCCAACAGGTACTTCAAAATCAAATTGGTCGTAGCCACCATAGGGCCGGTCACGCCGCAGGTCGAAGTCAAAACCGGTAGCCCGCAGCGATGGCCCGGTAATGCCCCAGGCCAGTGCATCGTCTGCGCTGTAATCGCCGATGCCCACAGTGCGTTGCTTGAGGATGCTGTTGTCCATGGCCATCTTCTGGTAATGGTCCAGGCGCGCAGGCATGAAATCTATGAATTCACGAACCATGGTGTCCCAGCCCCGGGGTAGGTCCTGGGCGACGCCGCCTATGCGGAACCAGGCCGGGTGCATGCGCCCGCCGGTAACTGCCTCGACAATACCGAGCAGGCGTTCGCGGTCGGCGAACATATAGAATACAGGAGACATCTGGCCCACGTCCTGGGCGAAAGTGCCGTAGAACACCAGGTGGCTGGAGATGCGGAAAAATTCCGACATCATAATGCGAATGACCTGCGCCCTGGGTGGCACTTTGATGCCTGCCAGTTGTTCTACCGCCATCACGTAGGCGAGGTTGTTCATTACCCCGCCAAGATAGTCGATGCGGTCGGTATAGGGAATAAAGGAGTGCCAGGTCTGGCGCTCTGACATTTTCTCCGCGCCCCGGTGGTGATAGCCGATATCGGGTACCGCATCGACGATGACCTCCCCGTCCAGTTGCAGGGCAATACGGAATACCCCGTGTACCGAGGGATGGTTCGGCCCCAGGTTGAGGAACATGAACTCTGTGTCGTCAGTGGCCCGGGACATCCCCCATTCCTCGGGTTTGAATAATAACGCTTCCTGTTCCTGCGCCTGTTTTTCTGCATCCAGGCTAAAGGGTTCCATTTCTGTTGCCCGGGCGGGGTGGTCCTTGCGCAGGGCGTGGCCTTCCCAGGTTGGCGGCAGCAGAATGCGACAGAGATGGGGGTGGCCCGAGAACTCCACGCCGTACATATCCCAGGTTTCCCGCTCATACCAGTTGGCGTTGGGCCAGATGTTGACCGCAGAGGGAACGGTGGCGTCATCTGCAGTGACAGAGACCTTGATGCGAATTTCTTCACGGGCCGTGAGGTTTAGCAGGTGATACACCACGGTGAAGTCGGCGGCGGCATCAGGGCGGTGCTCGCGCAGGCGCTCGTCGATGCCGAACAGGTCCAGCAACATAGGGAACTCGGGGCGCAGGTGAGCCAGCACCTCCAGCAGTTTTTCTCGTTGTACCCACAGGGTAGGGGTGTTGTCCGGGGTGGGCTGTACATCAAACGACTGTGCACCGAAGCGGGCGAACAAGCCGTCCACGGTGGTGTTGTTACCTGTCATTTGTTGCGCTTCTGACACCTTGCGCCTTTACCTCGTTGCTATTTCTGCTTTCATCCGGGCCACTTTCCTATCTCGATTGCCGGTGAAGCTTTATACGTCCGTCGGTCCCCTTAACTCGGTGGCCCGGTTTCTCTCTTCTTGCAGCATATCCCGCCGTGAGGGCATGTCGGGTTTTACTATCTGCTGATCGCCAGCCACCCAGCTCAGGGGTCGACGTTCCTGTTCAATCGCATCTTGTAGCATCATCAGCCCCTGCATCAGGGCCTCCGGCCGTGGCGGACAGCCCGGAACGTAAACGTCTACAGGAATGAATTTATCTACGCCCTGCACCACGCTGTAAATGTCGTACATGCCCCCGGAGTTGGCGCAGGACCCCATGGAAATAATCCAGCGGGGTTCCAGCAGCTGATCGTAAAGGTGTTGCACTACCGGCGCCATTTTGCGAAACACGGTACCGGAGATAACCATCAGGTCGGCCTGGCGCGGTGTAGCGCGAATGACTTCAGAGCCGAAGCGGGCAATGTCGTGGCGGCTGGTAAAGGAGGTGGCCATTTCGACATAGCAACAGGAGAGGCCGAAGTTGAAGGGCCATAGAGAGTGGGCGCGGCCCCAGGCAATCAGGTCTTCCAGTCGGGCGAAGAACACATTGCGCTTGATCATTTCCTCTATATTGTCATCGGCGCTGCCCGGCGAGCTTGCAATCATGTCTTCGGGCCTGGTCAGGTTCCACTCCATTAATGTTCCTCCTCCGGGTGGGGGCCACTGCGGTTTTTAAGACCCCAGTCCAGTGCGCCAGTGCTCAGTTCATAGATCAGGGCGACGCCGAGAAGAAAGATAAAGGCGGCAACAGCAATAAAACCTGCCCAACACAATTCGAAACAGGCAACAGCCCAGCGACAGATAAAAACGGGGC
>ERZ1046740.1650-NODE-1650-length-15415-cov-5.066862_pt1 | contig 15415 bp, 14 predicted proteins | sample MGYA00383093_ERZ1046740 | MGnify/ENA primary metagenome ERZ1046740 (study PRJEB29581, sample SAMEA5548363) | metagenome | biome: marine; feature: coastal; material: water | depth 25 m | study: Short-term variability in the microbial, nano- and picoplankton... | reverse complement strand
GCAACCATCGCGATGGTGGTTGACTGTTTGATCATTCAAGGGCTCGTTCTGTGACAAGTATGACAGATGGTGCCCCGAGACGACGCAGAGCTCCTGTAACCTCAATTAGACGTGGTGCAGAAACATTGCGATCGGGAACAATGCGAACCGGGCCAGTCTCATGGCTGGCCATGTATGTAGCAGGATCGGTCGGGTTCCCGCGAAACTTAAGCGTGCCGTCCCCTATCAGCACCAAAGCATTTGGCGGCTCGCGCCCCTCAATATCTGAAGTCTCCACAAGCTTCAAATCAGGATCAAGCGGCGACGACACCGTTCCTGCAATCAGAAAGAAAATCAGCATCAAGAAAATGACGTTGATCAGTGCGATGGTCGCGTCGCGCTTGCGGCGCGGTGGGGCTGGGCGGATCATGTCCTCACTCCAGCACTACAACGGACAATCCCTCACGTCCGCGCAATCGTACCAAAAGATCGACCAATCTTTGGGCTGAAACGTCATCATCAAGGCTAACGAGTACTTGCCCCGTTTCGATCTGTGTCGCCAAATCATCCAACATGGTTGGCGTGCCATTCAGAACCAACCGCTCTGAGCCGAGTTGCACAAAGATCCGTTCGGCTTGCGTGCCTGGCGCAACGGAGCCCGACGTCGACTGGGTCAGCTCGATTTCACCAAAGGTTGAAAAAGTCGAAGACAGCATGAAGAACATCAAAAGGAGAAAGATGATGTCGATCAAAGGCGTCAACGATGCGCGACGCCGCACGAAGGGCGCAGAGTTACGCATGGGCGAGCGACGGAAAACTTTGGTTTGGAGCAATCACAGTGCGCAATGCTTTGTCAGCGAAAACCCGTTCGCGTGATGTACGACTTTCGAACCAAGCAAGAACCATTGAGGTCGGCATCGCTACCGCAAGTCCAACTGCAGTTGTGACAAGTGCGACCCAAATGCCGCCCGCCAATAACGAAGGATCCACCACGGATCCGGCTGCTTGCAAATTTTGGAACGCGTCGATCATGCCCAGCACTGTGCCGAAAAGCCCGAGCAGAGGAGCGAGTTGTGCAACGGTGTCGAGGAGACGAAAGCCGCGTTCAAGTCCGGCAAGTGCCAGCCCTGCTTCGGCGTCGAGACGGGCCTCAAAACTCGGCAAATTCGGCGTTTTCATCGCCGCCCTCAAAAGTGGTGCGAGATAGCTTCGGCTCTTAGCAAGGTGCTCTTGGGCGGCCTGCTGATCGCCCGCGTCCCAAATCTCGAGCGCTTCAGAGAGCACACGATGGCGCCCTACGCCAGAGACTGAAAACTGCCAAAATTTGTAAAGAGTAACTGAAAGCGTTAGCACAGACATCACAAACAGGATGCCGACAACGGGTCCACCTAGGGCTAAAATCCCCTTTAACGTTTCAAGGATGCTCATCCCAGTAACTCCACAGAAATTCGACTACTGACTGAGAGCCCGTCACTACAAACACGGCTCTCGGTTCCATTGACGACGCACGTGCTCGCGCCGTTTATTAATGCCTGCCCTAAGGTGTCACAGGCCACTCCAGGCAGGTCAAACTGGCGCACACGTGGCAAGCCAGACGGCAAGTCGCGAAAATCGAAAAGTGACAAACTCATCACACCTCCAGAAGTATCAAAGATGACTGTCTCAAACACAGCCTGCTCGATCGCTTCTTCCGTTTCGTTCCGCGTCAAAAAGGTCAGACGGCATGACTCACCAACATCTTGAATGTTGTTAAGCTCAAGAGACAGGCGAGGTGTAGAACCCTCAGTGGATTGCGCCAGCGCAGAAGTTGACCCAACTTCGAAGAGCAACGCCGCAATCGTGAGAACGCGGAAAAACATAAGCAAACTCCCAAGTATGCGAAACTGGACATGGTACCTTCCAGAACGTTGCTAGTGCTACGACCTGACACACATTCACCTCTATCGCAGCAAACGACGTCGCGGAAGGGCCGTCAACATCATTGTGATTGAAAACTTAGGTGCGTGGATTTGCAAAACAAGGCCATGTTCAGTGCTGTGACTGCTCCTTGCGAGGTGTCGAGACACTTTGATTACCTTAAGCAATATCTCGCGCGCATCGCGAAGGTTATGCATTCGCTACTTTGGGCTCTCAGCAGCCACTCTCCGCACCCGCGAATTCTGCTACTGACCAACGCCCACTTTGATAACAAAGGCAAATTGGTTCCCCCAGCCAACACGAAGCCAGCCGGGCTTTCTTAACTCATCGTTCTGTTCACCACGTAGTCCGCCAGCCACTGCCGGTAAGCGGTGGCGTCACGGAAACCCTGGGCCTGAGCCGCCCGGTCTTCAACCATCCTACGAGAGAGACCCCCTCGAACTTAGCGATACGAGACGTTAAAGCTCAAACTGCTGCCTCTTTGACTCGAATACCTGATAACAGCAGGTCAGCAAAGCTTTTCGACACAACCGTCTCATGTCCAGAACTCATGGACCGTCTTTTACGAGACCACCGGTTTGGTCGTATGTCGTAAAACTCTGGTCAGATCACACTCATGACGCCGGATGCTGACCAAGTCGTTGCCAATCAATTGGCATATTGTTTCCCCAGAAATCCGCCCAATCTCTTGGGCAGGGATGCGTATGGTCGTGAGACCCGGTTCCAGATCCGCCGACCCTTTAAAGTCCCCTATTCCAATGATCGAAATATCATCTGGTACGCTAAGGCCAAGCTTTTGCGATGCGAAAACAGCGCCTTGGGCAAGGATATCATTGCCACAGAGCAACGCCGTGGGGCGCGTAGTTTGAGAAAGAAGGTCTACGCAAACCTGCTTGGCTTGCGTCAGACTGTAAGGTGCCTCTGATTGCCATTCTTGTGGGACGGTGATCTGGGCTTCCTGCAAAACCCGCATCACACCCTCCAGACGACCTTGGGCGCGATCATTTCCGGTGGCAGGCGGAAACATCAAACCAATTTCGCGGTGCCCGTAGCAAACAAGATGCTCAGCGGCCAACGCCCCTGCATCTAGGTTCTTTGCACCCACACAAGAAATCCGAGAGTCATTGTCGAAATTCCACATCGCAATGGTTGGGATTTCTTGTTGTTCGAGCAATTGAAAGGTTTCCTCGGCGTGCTCTAGTCCAATCAACGCCACTCCATCGACCCGGTGTTCCAGAAACTTGCGCATCACGGCATATTCCTTTTCCAAGTCATATCCGTGCGATGCAATCAAGATCGTGAAGCCCTCTTTTTCGACTGAATCTGAGAACGCCTGAATCACTTCTGCAAAGATGGCGTGGTTAATGGTGGGCACGATCAATCCGATGGTGGCAGACCGCTTGCCGTGCATCGTCTGAGCCGCACGATTGCGAATGTAACCCAGTTTGCGAACAGCTCTGTCAATCTTCTTGCGAGTCGCTGGATTGACCAATTCGGGGTGATTGTAACTGCGGGAAACTGTTGATGCTGACACTCTTGCGGCCCTTGCAACAGCAACAATATCTACCTTATCACTTTGTTTTTTAACCATTAAATCTCCATTTTCACCTATTTTATGAAAACATTTGCAATACTATTTTCATGCCCTACGCTGATTTGTCAACGATGCTGTGTCTGGTTCTAACGCGGCTTTGACAACGGGTTGGGAGGCCCTTGAATGGAATTCATCTATTACTTCGGCGATGTCTTTGCCCCGGTATCATTTGCACTGTTGCTGGTGGGTACTATCGGTGGTCTGATCTTGGGTGCAACACCCGGCCTGTCGCCCACGATGGCGGTGGCTCTGTTGATCCCGTTCACCTTTCAACTTGAAGCGGCTCAGGGCCTGATCCTGTTAGGCGCGGCGTATACGTCGACTGTGGCCGGGGGGGCTGTCAGCGCTATCCTGCTGAAAATTCCGGGGGCGCCCGCCAATATCGCAACCACGCTGGACGGCCATACCATGGCGAAAAAGGGGGAGGGTGCGAAGGCCTTGCAGCTGTCGTTCCTGTCCTCTGCTGTCGGTGGCGTGTTTGGTGTGTTGCTTTTGATTTTCCTGACACCGTTATTGGCCCAGTGGGCGCTGGCCTTTGGGCCGTCGCACCTTTTCTGGTTGGCCATCCTCGGTGTGACCGTGATCGGTTCGCTGGACAGCTCATCCGTTGTCAAAGGTCTGTTGTCGGGATCCATCGGTTTGTGTCTGGCCACAATCGGATTTGACGACATCATGGGCGCACAGCGATTTATCTTTCACCCCTCGCTGGGTGGTGGCATCAATATCATTGCCGCTCTGATCGGCCTGTTTGCTATCCCGCAAGTTTTGACGATGTTTGCCAAGGGCCGTCAGACTGCCGGCGCCGAGGTCATCGAAGTGAAGAAACACTCGGTCCTTGATGCAACCAAGGAGATGTTGCGCTGGCCACGCGCCCTGACAATCGGCACGCTGACTGGCTCAATTATAGGATTGATCCCCGGTGTGGGCGGGCAGATTGCCGGGCTTGTGGCGTACGACCAAACCCGGAAGTTCAGCAAAGACCGCGAGAAATTTGGCACCGGTCATCCTGAAGGTGTGATTGCTGCCGAGGCGGCGAACAATGCGATGGTTGGCCCGTCTCTGGTGCCGCTTCTCACTCTGTCCATTCCGGGCAGCCCAACCGCGGCGGTGCTGCTAGGTGGCCTTTTGATCCATGGCATTTTTCCCGGTTCTGATCTGTTTGACAATCACCCCGATGTGGCTTGGACCTTTATCAATTCCATGCTGATCGGGCAGATCTTGATGTGTGTTTTTGGCCTCTATGTGGCTGGTATGGCCGCAAGGGTCGCACAAGTTCCACAATCAATCATGGCTGCCGTGGTTCTGGTGCTGTCGGTGTTTGGCGCCTACTCGGTGCAAAGCTCGATGGGGGATGTCTATGTCATGGCCTGTCTTGGGGTGATGATGTATTTCCTAGAGCGTTTTGGCTTTTCCGCCGCACCACTGGTGCTTGGTCTAATCCTTGGCCCCATTGCAGAAGCCAACTTTATCCAAGGTTCCATGATTGCAAACGCCACAGATGGCATGGGGGTCTATTTCCTCGGTGGTGCCTTGAATCTGTTCCTGATTGCGGTGGTGGTCGCGTCGATTGCCTATTCGGTCTGGATGGAAATCCGCGTCCAGAAATTGGTCGCTATGGGGGAGGCAAAGACATGAACCGCTATCAACACATTATTCCGTCGGGCTTGATCTTTGCAGTGGGCAGCTGGATTGCCTGGATGAGTTACACACAACAACCTGCGGAAGCCTTTTTGTTTCCGCGTTTGATTGCGACTGTATTTGTCGTTCTGTCAGGCTGGACGTTTGTAAAAGCCTTGCTGGGTAAGTCCCGAGTGGGTGTGGGTATCAACCGCCAAATGATCATCAGCCTGGCACCAGGATTGGCCATCGCAGGCATCTACATCTTTTGGGCTGCAAAGTTCTTTGGTTTCTACACGGCCAGCTTCGCGACCTTTTTTCTATTGTTCTCAATTTACGATCCATCACCCCACGCCGAGGTCAAAACTTGGGTCCGTCGGGTGGTGACGACAGCAGTGTTCATGCTTGTGATGTACGGACTCTTTTCGCTGCTGCTCAAAGTCTACACGCCAAGAGAAATTCTATTCTAAGCCGCATTCAAGCGGTTGTTATCCAAGGGAGGAAACGCACAATGAAGAAATTGATCCTAGGAGCCGCAATGGCCCTTACGGGCCTCGCCAGCAGCGTTGCTGCCGAGAGTTACCCAGAACGACCCATCATGATGATGGTATCCTACGGGGCCGGAGGCGCGACTGATTTTCAGGCGCGCATCGTCACCATGACAGCTGGTAACGAAGATGCACTGGGCATGCCCATTGCGATCATAAACAAACCTGGTGCTGGCGGGCGCGTCGGCTGGAATTGGTTTGCCTCGCAAGCTGACAGTGATGGCTACACACTGGCCGCATACAACGTGCCGCATTTCATCGCACAATCTATAAAAGGCGGCGTGCAATATAGCACTGACAGCTTTGAGCCTATCGCCAACTGGGGTGCAGACCCAGCCGTGTTTGTTGTTGGAGCGGACAGCGAGTTTGATTCAATGGCAGATGTCGTTGAGTATGCCAAAGCCAACCCAGGCAAACTAACCTTTTCGGGGGCAGGCCTGTTTGTGGGCCACCACATCGCGGCTCTACAAATTGAAAAGGCCGCAGGCGTAAAAATGGCCTATATCCCCACCAAAGGTGGTGGATCAGCTGCCATGAAGGCCGTCGTCGCGGGTGAGGTTTTAGGCGGAGTGAACAACCTGTCTGATGCATACCGCGCGGCTTCAAACGGCAGCGTGAAAATCCTCGGGGTGGCTGATCTTGAACGCAGCGAATTCCTTCCGGATGTTCCAACTATGATGGAGCAGGGCCTCGACGTGGATAACTCGAGCGTCAACTTCCGTGGAATCATGGTGCCCAAGGGCACACCGCAAGAGGTGATCGATAAGCTTGCCGCTGATGTTCCGAAAATGTTCGAGAACAAACGCGTTGCTTCAAAGATGAGCGCAGGTGGTTCACCAATGCACATCATGAATCGTGCTGAAGTTCAGGAAATGTGGGCGGCCCGTCAGGCCACACTCGAAGAGTTGTTGAAGGACCTCTAAGAGACCGCACAAATACAAGACAGGGCAAAGATTTGCCCTGTCAGTCAAACCTAGAAGGATATCGGCCGTGGTAAACGACCTTGAAATTGTCGACCAAATCATGGAACGCGCACGCCGCGCTCAGCACCGTTTCGAAACGGAAGGGTCGCAACAGATCTTCGACCGCGCCGCGCAGGCCGCAGGATGGGCCATCATGGAGCCAACCCGCAACCGAACGTTGGCCGAGCTGGCTGTCAACACCACTGGACTGGGCAATGTCGAAGACAAGATTATCAAAAACCACCGCAAAACGCTTGGCCTGATGCGCGATATTGCTGGCGTAAAGACTCACGGCATCATTAGCGACGACCCGGCCACAGGAATTACCGAAATCGCGCGCCCGATCGGTGTGGTTGGGGCGGTTGTGCCCTCTACCAACCCGGCAGCGACCCCCGCAAACAACATCATTAACGCGCTGAAATGTGGCAACGCAATCGTGCTGTCGCCTTCTCCCAAGGGAATTCCGTCTTGTGAAACTCTGCTGGGATACATCCATGCCGAATTCGCCAAGATCGGGATTGATCCCGATTTGGTGCAAATGGTTCCGGCACCTGGATCAAAAGACAAAACTCAAAGGATGCTCGAGAAAGCCGACCTGCTGGTTGTCACAGGCTCTCAGGACAACGTGCGCCGAGCATATTCCAGCGGCACACCGGCGGTCGCCGTGGGTGCAGGCAATGTTACCGTGATTGTCGATGAAACCGCAGACTTGCAGGCCGCAGCGCAAAAAATCGCAGCATCCAAAACCTTCGACAATGCCACATCCTGTTCGTCTGAAAACGCGGTGATTGTTCTAGACGAAGTGTATGACAGCTTTGTTGCTGAGATGGTCAAAGCACGCGGCGGCCTGATCCCGGCGAAAGGGGCAGACAGTATTATCGCGAAATTGTGGCCAGACGGGCATCTAAACAGATCCGTCATTGCGCAAGACGCGCGGGTCATGATCAAAGCCCTTGAATTGAAGGATCAAGTTCCGTGCGGCACCGAATTTGTGGCTGTGGAAACAGATGGCATCGGTCCCGATCATCCTCTTTCGGGTGAAAAGCTAAGCCGCGTGTTGGCCTTGTACCGTGCCCGTGATTTTGACGACGCAGCCATTACCGCAGAGCGTATTTTGGCTTATCAAGGTGCGGGTCACTCTGTCGGTTTGCACACAAAAAACGACAAACGAGCCGTGTTTCTTGGGCAGGTCCTGCCGACCTGTCGGGTGATCGTCAATCAAGCGCATACATTTGCCACCGGAGGCGCCTTTACCAACGGCATGCCGTTTTCCCTGTCGATGGGTTGCGGCAGTTGGGGTGGCAATTCTATTGATACCAACGTGCATTGGCGCCATTTCACACAAACGGCCAAAATCATTCGGGAAATCCCGGCCAATGAACCTGCTGTCGAGGACATCTTTGGCGCTTACTGGGCGGAAACAGGATCATGATGATTGATCCCAAAACACCGCCTCAGGGAACCCTGCGAGATTGGATTGACATGCGTGCCATAGCGGGTGGCATAGGGTTTACCTTTCCCGAGGGCGCGCCGGATCTCACGTGGGAAGAACTGCGCGACACATCAAAGGCTATCGCTGAAAACCTGACCTCACAGGGCGTCAAAGCCGGAGAAAGTGTTGCCATCGTCCTGCCCAACGGCCGCGAGGCTTTGAATTGCCTGTTTGGCGTTCTCTACGGTGGTTTTCGCGCAACGATGATTAACCTCGTGGCGGGGACTGATGCCATATCCTATGCGCTTGGCCACAGCGACGCGCGCTTTGCTTTCGTCGGATCGGCGCAAAAGGCCCTGTTTGACGAAGCCGCAGGTTCTGAAGCCATTCAGGTGGTTGATCCCAATCAATGGGCCGGTGCAGCGGTCGATCTACACAAGGTGACTGCGCAAAGCCATGCATTGTTGATGTACACATCCGGCACCACAGGCAGACCGAAGGGCGTTGTGCACACGCAATCCAGCCTGTTGGCAGGTGGCTGGAGCACAGCCATTGCGCACCAACTCAGCAATCAGGATCGCGGGTTCTGTGTTTTGCCGATCTACCATATCAATGGCCTCTGCGTCAGCGTCATGAGCTCGCTCGTCTCGGGGGGATCACTGGCAATATGTTCCAAGTTCTCGGCTTCTGCCTTTTGGGCGAATATCGGGAAATCACATGCGACGTGGTTCTCGGTTGTTCCGACCATTATCTCGCACCTTCTGCATTCAGATACGGAACCCGATGATGAGATGCGTACCCGTTTGCGGTTTGGTCGCTCAGCCTCAGCCCCGCTGTCTCCGGATGTGCATCGTGCATTTGAAGCCCGTTTTAACGTCCCGATCATCGAAACGATGGGCTTAACTGAAACAGCGGCTCAGATTTTGTCCAATCCGCTCCCACCCGGCATCTGCAAGATAGGCTCTCCCGGAATTCCATTTGGCAACGAAGTCACCGTGTTGAATACCGATCTGGCAGAAGCCATCCGAGGCGAAGAAGGTGAGCTGGCGGTGCGTGGCCCCAATGTTTTGCTGGAGTATTTGAAAAACGAGGAGGCCACATTCTCGACGTTTACACCAGATGGATGGATGCGCACCGGAGACCTCGCGCGTCAGGACAAAGACGGCTATGTCTTTATCACAGGAAGGCTCAAGGAGCTGATCATCAAAGGGGGCGAAAACATCGCGCCCAGAGAAATTGACGATGCGCTTTATTCACACCCTGACGTTCTTGAAGCCGCCGCGTTTGCGCGCCCTTGCAAGGTCTACGGAGAACGTGTCGAAGCGGCGGTTGCCCTCAAAGAAGGGTCTTCTTTAAACGAAGAGGCACTATCAGACTTGTGTATCTCTGTGGTTGGAAAGTTTAAGGCGCCAGACAAAGTACACTTGATGAACGAGTTACCCAAGGGACCTTCCGGCAAGGTGCAAAGATTGAAGCTGGCAGAGATGACCTGAGAACAAAAGCGAATTTGGCAGACATGAAGCCATTGCAGGAATTGGCGCCACGCGCTCAGCTAGATCTGATATAGTCGACGCTACGGGATCCTTATTTTTGTTTTCGTTGCCCCCAGAACGGAGGATGAAAGAGCTTGGGCCGGCACTGAACCGGTTCAAGTGAGGCGTTGAAAACAATATCAAGAGGCACCCTAGCGACAGTGAGTGGCCTGCGAGCACTTACAGGCCTGTGTGGCAACAGCGAAGGTTCTGTCAGGCGTGAACGGAAAAAATAGGGTCCATCATCTGTGCACCACCACTGTGCGCGTGACAGGGTCAGCCCATGCAAAAGGATAATCACCGGTGGGTTCCGTGCTTTTTATCATCTGGAATAGCACCGTCTCTTTAAGAACAAAGAGCCCACGTATTATCGCACAAGACTCACCAAATGGTTGTCCCACGCCACAATTGACTTTGTGAGCGAATACGGAGACATGCCAGTACCTAAAACCTTCCCTTTCCCCGTGGTCGCAAGAAAGCCATCGGCAAGACCCGCAACGCCACAGATATCAGGCTCAGCAAAAGACTGAAGCACCGCGCCATCTTTGGCTGAAAACACTGTTAATTGGCCGTTTCGTGGAGACGTCGCAGCAACCAATTCTCCAGATGTCGAAAAGGCAATGCTGCCGACATATCCATTCAGGTCAGTGCCATTGCCAAAGGTTAGAAGGGTTTCCCCTCTTTGATGTAGCCCGACCAAAGCGGGAGAATTGCTGTTGTCGCCCTGCCATTGCATCCCGACGGCCACGAGGCCGTCTTCGCGCACAGCTAGGTGGCGGATTGAGGCATGCGATTGGATTGGTCCGATCTGGTCCAGTACAACACCGTCAGAGTTCAGGTAACTAAGGTTGGGCCGCATGGTGTCTAGGTTTAATTTTTGGCGCCCCGTTTCGGGGTGGGTGTCGATCCCACCATTGGCAACAACGAGGGTACCGTCTGGCATTGATCGAAGATCGTGCGGTCCTATCCCGTTGGAGGCAATTTCACCAACGCGTAAGTACCCTTGCCGGGCATCCCAAATGCCGATGCGCCCCACGCCGTTCTTATAGTCATTTTCGGTTGTGAACAGTAGCTCACCCACGGCATCAAAGGTGCCATGGCCATAAAAATGCCGGCCGTCGGGACTGTTAAGTTGCGCAAGAGTTGCCCCATTTCGGCAATCGACCACAACCGCAAAGCGGCCGGGTCGGCGCGCAAAAGCCACCGCATGAGGCAAGTGCGGATGCGCGGTTGCAGCATGTCCGCGATCTGGAAGCGGAATACGGAAACACTCCGCACCGACGTCATCTAAACCTACAAGAACATAGGCGCCTTCGGGCGTTTTTGCAGCTGAAAGATAGCTAGGATCCCCCGCATCTGCCCAGCTTGGAGACGGGACAAGCCCAGAGGCGAGTAAGCCTGTGAGAAACGCGCGCCTTGAGGTCATATTAGTCGCCGTCCAGGGCGTTAAAGCCTGCTCCAACACCCAACGCAGGACCAAGGTGGTTCACTGCGACCTCACGGATGTAATCGATGTCTTGCTGCAGGATTTCAACCTTTAGTCTGCCACTTGGCGTGCTGACCAATGCAAAATCAGATGCGCCAGGTTGGTTGGACAGTTCTGCGGCCTGCTCAAGCGCTCGCACAAAGGCGACGTCGAGCATCTTTTGCACGTTGGGTGTGCCTTCGGACAAGATGGCAGCCAGGTCACGCAGACTTGTCAGGGACGCGACAACATTGTCGAGAGATCGACCAGAACGTCGCATTTCCGCGCGTTTGGGCCTTGGGCGGTCAAAACTACCAAGCGGTCGTCCAAGTCGTGTGTCAGAGCTGAATTGCAATCCTGTCAACAGAGCCTTGTACAGCTCCTGCACCGCTTCATTTTCACTTTGATAGACAGAATTTTGCCCGGCGTTTTGCATCAGTGCCACATACCGATCCTGCCAGTCAGCGAGAATTGTGTTGGACGTTACACTGGCATCCTGCGCCAAGGCATTCATCAGGTCGCAACGAGCGGGGTTTTCGGCAAAGTTTGGATCAAACAACAAAAACTCAAGCGCGTAAAATCCACGTCCCGCAATAGAAGCCGTGCTCAGGTCTGGGGCCTCTTTTGCCAATAGTGCGTGCAACGCCTTTGGGGTGCCCCCACGCGGATCGGGCCAAAAGGCGAGCGCAAAGGCGCGGTTATCAGTTTCGGTTGGACCAAAGCGCAAATGCGACGCCGCAACCCATGCCTCGGTCGCAACGTGCCATGCGTCTGTAACTTCGCAACCCTTAATTTCAGCGAGCGCCTGAGATGTTTGAGACAAGCGCTCAAAGGCTGGAAGCACATGGGTCTCAAGGGCGGCGTCCACGCGCGGATCGGCAAATGCCAACCTGGGCAGCAACGCTATGACGAAGGCTAATCGCATTATAGAGACTCCAAAAAGCGCAAGAGCGCGTCACGATCGTCTGTCGAAAGTCCGACAACCTTGTCGCGGGCTTGTTGTGCTTCACCACCATGCCATAGTACGGCCTCAAGCAACGAGCGCGCGCGCCCATCATGCAGGAAGTACGTATGGTCGGAAACTTGCTTGGTCAATCCAACACCCCAAAGCGGAGGCGTGCGCCACTCACTCCCTGTTGCGGTATTCTCGGGGCGGTTGTCAGCTAGTCCCGGACCCATGTCGTGTAACAGCATATCTGTGTAGGGCCAGATCAGCTGAAAACTCTGTGCCGGTTGATCTTTTAGGCGGTGGGTGACAAAAGCGGGTTGATGGCAAGCGGTACAACCGTTGTCATAAAACACCTTTTTCCCGCGCAAAACTTGCGGATCATCCACATCACGGCGCGCAGGTACGCCAAGGTTTTGGCTATAAAAAGTTACAAGCTCTAATCCGACTTCGTCGATTTCATGCGCACGCGCATCGCCAGCACCATGTGGTGCGTTCTGACAAACGGTCTGTTTTGGGGTGCATTCGCCAGCAGGGCTTGGGTGCAACGGGTTGGAAATGCCAATGTCCCCGGCAAAGGCGCCTGCGGACTGTTCATTTACTGTAGCGCTGCCAGCCTTAAGGCCAAACCGACCCAGCATTGGGCGCTCGAACTGATCGGACCAGACAATGCTTGGACGCCCAGAAATTCCATCTTCGTTCGCATCATCCGGATCGGCATGCGCCAGAATATCTGCGGCTGGGATCGCTGCGAGCAGGCCCAAGCCGATCATCTGAGGAGCAATTCGGGGTGATAACATCGCATCGGGATGCAGCGGCCCATAGCCAAGTTCGGTCGCAGAATATGTAGGTTCGCGAAGGTTTACGATCGTGCCATCGGCCAATTCAACCTCGATCTCTTGATAGTCTACTTGCAGACGATATTCGGCTTGGTGACCGGGCAGCGCAAAATCTTGTAACTGGTTGCCATAATTCGGGTCGGGCGCCGTACCAATATAGTCTGCAATCTCAGTCATCGTGACGGTCTCATCTGGGATCGAAATCCGCAGAAACATAGAGATTGAATTGTCATCGGGCCCTTCTGGCGGGTGACCACGCCCGTCTTTGATGTGGCAACGCTGGCAAGAGCGCGCATTGAACAAGGGCCCTAATCCGTCAGACGCCAAGGTCGAGGCGGGCGACGAAACCCAAATCTTGCGAAAGAGGCCGTTGCCAACCTTAAAATTCAACTCATCTTCGAAAGAAATGTTGCCAGACGGTTGTGAAAAGGCGTTTGCATCCAACGTAACGCGCACGGTTGCGGCACCGGCGGAACGCTCTTCAAAAGCTTGCGGGGCTGTGAAATCCGTTGGCATTGCCAGAATCGCAGAAATACGGGCCGTTTCTTCTGGGGTGCGCGGGATCGAATTTAAGTGCACATCAACTAGCTCAACCCCAAGCGCAAAGTTGGGCAGGAGCCAGAAAACACCAACGGTCAGTGCGGCAAAGGTGGATGATCGCCTGTTTGCTGGGCGGAGCGGTTGAATGCTCATTTTTCTTCCATTCTTCTAGCTTACGAGGCCAAAAAAAGAATGGAGGACTCGTACTTTTTGTAGCTATACAACCGAATTGGCAACCTATCCAGAAATACTATACGTTTTTAGTCGGAAAAGGGCTGCGCAATTCGCCGCAGCCCCACCCAAAAATCTGACTGTGCGTTATCCGCCTAGTGGGATCACAACATTCAGGCCCAGTAGATTGTCACGTACACCGGCGTCATCTGAGGTCGCCAAGGCAGCCCCCAACGTAACGCCATTGTTTAGCTCATACTCCACCGCAATAGAAGCAATCTCAAGTACTCCGAGACTGTCTACGTCTCGGCGCGCATAGGTGCCCGACAATGTGGTGGCACTACCGATTGCATAGGCGGCATTAAGGGTCACATAATTGGCGTTGTCTGCGGTGCCACCAAAACCATTAAAGGCCGCGACCTCGCCATAGAAATCCAAACCATTATCGAAAGAGTGACCGAGACCAAATACGACCCCGGTTTCATCATCCACATCGCCGGTACTGGCGGACAAATATCGTGCGCCTATCATCACACGGGTATCGCCGTACTCGCCCGCCCACTGCAGCGAAGCGTTGTCCAGCTGGCCTGTGTTGCCGGCACCACCGTTCAACGCCGAATTGCGGCCACGATTGTAAAACGCAGATTCACTCAATGCGGTGTCGTCGGCATAAAACAACGCAAAGGATAAGACGCCGTTGTCGCCCAGATCATAATCTACGGCCCCGCCCAGCATCTCAGTCAGTTCATAATCTTCTGCCAGACTGCCGCCAAAGAAACCGGCAGTTTCATCCCAAGCAGCGCCGAACGAGGGGTGGAACTTCCCTATTTTAAAAGTTGCAGCGCCTGTTTCAAAACTCATACCAAGTTCGTGGAAGTACAATCCCAGATCAGAGATCCCACTACTTGGCCCAGTCATTTCTTCGAGGGTCAAACCGCCAAAAATCGCAACGGAGTCCGTCAGGGAAAACTCGCCTTCCACCTCGATAATTAGATATGGGTCGTCTATCTCGTTAGCGACAACATCTGAATCAAAAATGGATTGAAACCCGAGTTCGATTTCGCCTCCCCAAGAAAAACGTGTGTTTTCTTGAGCTTGCACAATGCTTGCGCAGGCAAGCATGGATGCGCTGGAAACCAGCACCGCAGTCAGTGTCTTCTTCATATTTCTACTTCTTATTCAGGAGATTTATGAGCGGGCTGACGACGATGCTGGCTAACTCGATTTATAGGGTGGTGAAATGAACGCCTTTACTCAAAGACAGCGCCCGGATTGTCGAGGCTGTCCGAGCTTTCAAATTCAATTTGATCGACGCCCAAAACGGTCACGATCCGCTCAATACTGCGGGTCTGGTCGATCAAGGCATCGACACCGCCCATGATCAATTCTTCCCCGGCAGCATTCCCGGCCTCAAGCATTTGGTCATAGGCCATACCTGATTCAGCAACCGTTTTAATCGCCCCAAGTTCACGCATGGTGGTGGATAATTTGGCGCGCATTTCGGCATCCAGCGCCGGATCTGCCGAAGTCACAAGATCAGCCAGTGATGCCCCGGTCACAGATGTGCCATCAATGCGGGTATAGCTGCCAAGATAGACGTTTTGCACACCCAAACCATCGTAGTAGTGACTATTGTGAGTGTTGTCAGAGAAACAATCATGCTCTTCTTCGGGGTCATTCAGCATCAACCCCAGGCGCATCCGTTCACCGGCTTGTTCGCCGTACGAAAGGCTGCCCATACCAGTTAACATGGCAGAAATTCCGGCCGTCTCATCCGCCAGAACACTGGTGCGGGCGTCGCCACCCTCAACCCATTGCGCAGCCATCCATTCCAGATCGCTGACCAACAGGTCAGTTGCAGCCTTAAGATACG
>ERZ1046740.1648-NODE-1648-length-15432-cov-7.019575_pt1 | contig 15432 bp, 14 predicted proteins | sample MGYA00383093_ERZ1046740 | MGnify/ENA primary metagenome ERZ1046740 (study PRJEB29581, sample SAMEA5548363) | metagenome | biome: marine; feature: coastal; material: water | depth 25 m | study: Short-term variability in the microbial, nano- and picoplankton... | reverse complement strand
GAACAACTTTATCAAAAGAGAACTTTGGTAATGGAAACTTGGGTAATATTGCAATTAAGGTTTTAGACTCAAACGGTAATGTTGTTGGAAAGTGGACTTTGTATCACCCCTTCATTAATTCAGTTTCTTACTCCAAATTGGCATATACTCAAAATGGGATTAACACAATTGGCCTTGGATTCTCTTACGATTATGCAGACGTTGAAATTTTTGAGGTTGACCAAAATACAACTTTAGCATAGTTATTTAGATGTCAGAACTAATTGAACAATCTATTTATCAGCAGAGCCTACAAAGTGGTTTTCGTTTTCTTTTGCGAATTCAAGATGTTCCATTTGCTCTTGTTTCAGATGTAGGCAGGCCAAGCCCGGTATTCGATAATCCAAGACAATATCAGCTTTTAAATTGGAAATTTAAATTTCCAGGTGGAATTGTTACTTGGCAAGATATTTCTTTTACGATTAGAGAGACATTTGATAATGGAATAGTTGATTCTATTTCAGGAATAATGCTTGATAAATATAAAAAATTGAGTTATGATAATCCTAATCAAGTTTCTGCCACAAACTTGAAAAACATGAGCAAGTCATCCTTAATGCAATCCCTTGGAGATGTTATAATACAGTTAATCAATCCAGAAGGCAATGTATATGAGCAGTGGACTTTATATGGGGCGTTTGTTTCGGGCATAACCTTTAGCAAGCTTTCCTACACAAGCTCTGGTCTTATTGGAACAACTATGAAGATTAGCTATGATTGGGCAGCCTTAACTTATGCAAACGAGAACGGCTTTGAAAAAACTTATTAATTAAGAGGTTAGAATGAAAAAATTTAATATGGAAGACAGTCCGACTTCCAATGAATATAATGGTTTGTCACATTATGTTGATTTGCCAACAGGTGGAATATATTATCCAGAAGGGCACCCACTCCACAATGTTGCACAAATAGAAGTTAAAATGATGACAACAAAAGAAGAGGATATTTTAACAAATCAATCTTATGTTGAAAATGGTGTTGCTGTTGACAAATTGCTTGAAAGTATTATTTTGGTTAAAATCAGTCCAAAGGATATACACGAGACCGATAAAATGGCTGTATTATTATCTGCAAGAATAGAAGCTTATGGTCCTGAGTACGAAGTCGTTTCTATTTGCCCACATTGTTCTGAAGAACAGGAAGATACAATTAACTTAAGTGATGTCTTAACAAATGTAGTTGAAAGTGAATTTGAGAAGACTGACGCAGGAACAACAATAATCGAACTTCCAAAATCAAAAAAAGTTATTGAATTTAAAATTTTACTACCAAAAGACTTGGAGTCTATTAGTAAGTCTGTTGATAAAATGAAAAAGCTTAATATCAATACAAGTTTTAATATTGAGTTTTTTAAGAGAATTATTGTATCTATGGACGGCTCAGAGGATAAAGCTCAAATATCAGAATTCGTGCAGAACATTCGTATTATGGATTCAAGAGCCTTAACAAAGGCTTATAATAGTTCGTTACCTTCAATTAGTACAGAAAGAGAAACAGTCTGTCAAGCTTGTAATAAGGAAAGCAAGGGGGTTTTGCCCATCCAGGCAAACTTTTTTTTTCCTGAACTCTAATTATCTGGAGATGATTTACTCCAATATCATATCTTTGATTTCGTCTGGTGGGTGGTCTTATAAGGACATTTATACTCTTCCTGTGTCAAAAAGAGATTGGATATTTGGCAAGTTTGTTGAATTAAACACTCCGAAAGAGGAAAATGAATAATGGCACCCCCAAATAAACCAGACTCTAAAGCTAAAAAATCTATATTTGATTTTGGCGAAGCTCTTAATAATGCTTTGCCAGCCACTATTAAGTTTAGAGCAGAACAGGCAATAATAAACAAGGCGTTTGAGACCTTAAAAAGTAAAGCTGGGGAAGGTTTACAAGCTCTTGATGATCTTGAAAAGATGCAAGTCGCGCTCAATAAAACTTTGGGTGTTGATGGAACTGCGGCAACAATAAAAATAAGCGAAGCTTTTGAAGCCCTTAATAAGAAGATGCTTGGTCTCCAAGAAACAAATATTCAAGGGGCTTTTGAAGGAATTAGAAAATCGTTCGCACTGACGAATAAGGAAATTGTTAAACAAGCCGGCGGCGCAGAGAACCTTAAAGAAGCAATGAATAAGGTTTCCGAATCTATTTCAGAAAATTCAAATGTCATTGACCAGTCAAAGTTAGTTGGATTCACACAAAAGTTTACATTTCAGACAAATACTGCTGTTGGTTCGGCTGAAAAGTTTGGTGAAAAATTGGTTGGTCTCGCTTACAGGCTTGGACTTCCAAATGAGCAATTACTAAATTTAGGTCAAAGCATGTTATCCACCGGCAATTATTTTGGTGAAACAAATGACAAGATCGAAGAAGCAACTTTAAAAGCGACGGCATTTGGCCGAGCTTTAGGAACAACTGGTGATGTTGTTAATAAACAATTAGAGAGTATGCAAACAATCTCTGGCAGGCAACAGTTGGCGGCACGCTTATCTCAAATCGGTGGAATGGTTGGAGTTGATGTTGATATCTCAAAATTAATGAGTGCTGACCCTGACGAACAAAGACAGGGGTTGCGGGATGCTTTAAGAAAATTTAGCTCGTCTTCTAAAAATTTAACACCCGCGCAGAAAAAGGCATTATCCTTTACTCTTAGTAAGTCATTACCTTCTTTTGGGCGCGAAGCAATCCAAACAGCGCTTACAAGAGGCGTGGATATTGAACAAGCAAAAAAAGAAATAGATGAAAAAAACGCAGTAAAGGAGGACCCAATAACTGATAAAATGAGAAAGCAGGCTGCAACAACTAAAGACAAAAGAACTCTATACCTTGCAGCAAGACAGAGAGAGGCAGGAAATGCTCAATTGAAACTAATAACAAAATCAGCAGGTAATTTCAATGTCGCTTCAAACAAGTTCTCAGGCGCGGTTATAACCTTTGGAAAAAATATGGACGCCCTGGAAAAGAATATTAAAAAAGGCGGCGCCAAGGAGCACTACGCTGGAATCTTGCGCGACTACGGTATCAAGACCACTGCCGAAAATATTTTAATCGAATTACAGAAACTAACAAGCGCACTGATTAGTCCTACCGCAACAACTAAAGTTAAAGCACTGGCAAAATAAATTATTTTATTTAACCTATTTATTGTATGAGCTTATCAGTAAAAAACCCTATAACACTTGGAAACACGCTTGAAGGACTTTTAGGTGGTGGAGCAGGACTTGGTGATGAACTATTGGGAGCCCCGATAAACGATCCAACTTTAATGACCTCTTTGCCAGCAGAAGCTTCATTAAGAAATAAACTAAACTTTGCCAGCATAAGAATTGCTTTTCCAACAACCGCAGGAAAAACAGCTTTAACAAATTTATTTTCATCAACTGCTTTAAGCTTTCCAGCCTACTTAACAAGCCTTTCCCAAACTTTTAATCCAAGTTTTAGTTCAACAAAAGTTTATGGTAGAACAGACGGTATTCCAACTTATAGTGGAACAACAAGAACAATAAGGGTGGCACTAAAAATTCCATGTTTTGATGAGGCCGACGCTAATGAAAACATGAAAAAAGTTAATCGCTTTATAAAAAATATTTATCCCTCTTACAATGAAATTAAGGGTGATTTAATTATTGCATCACCACCGCTGGTTAGAGTTAAATTTGCCAATCTGATTGTGGACCCAAAGTCTTCATTTAGAGGATTACTTGGGTATATAAATTCTTTCAATTACAGCTTTAACCCATCAGATGGTTTTTTTATGGATAAATCCGAGGGCGGCACCAATAATTTATTTTTTAGAGAATATACAATTGGGTTTACAATGAACGTTTTACATGAAAAGGTCATTGGTACGATAAATGGTAGGCCAAGCAACCCAACTGATTATCCTTACAGGACTCGACACAATATTTTTAGCCCAACTCAACAAAAAAGTCCACAAGATCTAAATAAGACATTTGGTTTGTCCGGTGATTTAAGCGAAGCAAAGATTTTACGGTAGGTAATTTAATGGCATCAAGATACGATAGAACTGATATAGTTAATTTAGCAGATACAGATTATAAAAAAGTCTATTTGGATAAATTTAATGATGGTAAGAGACAATACATGCCCATTATTCAAACTTTAAACATAGATTACCCAAGCTTTGAAGAAATTCTACAACTTGATTATGTTGATCATATCTGGTCCATGGGGGATAGATATTATAAACTGGCTGATGGGTATTATGGAAATTCAAGATATTGGTGGATTATTGCTTGGTTCAATAAAAAGCCAACAGAGTCCCATATTAAAGTTGGAGAGGTTATAAGAGTTCCTACCTCTTTAGGCGATATATTATCTGCCATGGGGTATTAAACAATGGCCGACAAGATAGAATATTTTAAACCAAAGTTTACAACAGACTTAGATTTAGACCAAGCTTTTTTAAATCAAATATTAGTCCCTAAAATAAGCAATAATAATCATCCACTTTCAAGATTTTTTAAAAAAGACTCAGAGGCATTAGATATTGAAAGTCAAAGAAGTGCGTTGGCGCTCAATAAAATTATTCCGTTGAATGCAAACTATGGTTGTGATTTTGAATCTTATATGAGAAACTCAAAACTCAAAGAAAGGAAAGAGCATATAAAGTTTATGCAGTCAATAAAAACACACCAGTTGGCTGCTTTGTCCCCCTATGCTCAGTTCTATGTTGTTGATTCGAAAAATCTTAAAAAATCAACATTTAAAAAGACTGCAATCCCAATTTCATTTGGCAAGGGATTTGATTTAGATTTTTTTCTTAAAAATAAAAACTCAACTTCTCGCGGTGAAGGTGCCGGTCTTATTTCCATTAGCGCTAATAGAGTCTATAATATAACAGGCGATTATGATCCAATAACTTTAAGCGCACAATTTTTCTTTTCATCATACGAAGTTTTAATAAACAAGCCCGCTATTGAAAAATCAAGTCTTGCTGGATTAAGCTATAATGGAAACAACTTTGGAGCGTTTGCAGGATTTTTTAATAGCATTCAAAGTATAACTTATAAAGAGTTGATCAAAAGAAGTAATGACATTAAATTGGTTTTAGAGTACGGATGGACTTATTCTGATGGGGTTTCTGATGATATTTTAAGTCGAAAAGAAAAAGAACTTATTGATAAATTTGAAAAAGTTTATTATAAAATAACGCCGATTACTCACAAGATTAACTTTAAAGAGGATGGAAGTTTCACTTTAGATGTACAATATATTCCTGCACCCTTGGCAGATTTAGAAGATAAACCTGGGCTTGGTGACACAGTTGTTGATAAGATTTTGTCCAAAGGCATAACTAAAGAGGCGCTTTCTCTAAGGGTGCAACTTGCTGGCCTTAAAAAAGATATAAAACAAGCAAAAGACCAACTAAGAAATAAAAATTCAAATAAACTTAAACTTGCTGCTGGTCGTCTTAATAGAGCCCAGAATGTCCTTAAATTAGTTTTAAAAAAGAATAAATCTCTTTTTGCAAAATTTGTTATAGACGATTTTAAAAAAAATAATCTTTTTAATTCTTATAAGTTAACAACAGGAATTGAAACAAGTAATGGCATAAAAACAATCAATAACATATTTAATGTAAAAATTGGTAGAAAAGAAGGAAATCCAGATATTTCTTACTTTGAAAGTGCAAAAATTAATAATAAATTTAAATTGAATGATAAAGTAGACACCTTAGAAGATCAGGTGGTCGTTATGACTTTTATGGGCGACGCCTTCCCGAATGATGGTAATTCAGAAAAGATACTTTCAGATGTTGGTAAAAACGCAAAAAAAATAATTAATAGTTATTTTGCAAAAACGTCACCCAAACAAGGAGAGACATCCTTTATATTTTTCAAAGATATTTTAAGGGGAATTTATGATTTATCAGAAAAATATGATAAAAACAACAATATTCAATTTGATTTGCCTTATTATATTTTAGGAAATGTGGCCTACCCTTTACCCAACGGAAATAAATATTGGTGTAATATTGGCGACTTGGCTTTTACCGAAAACAGTTTAAAACAAGCCCTTATTGATTTTTTTAAAAACTATCCAAATGCAAATTTTAAAAAATTTATTAACTTTTTTGTTCAAAAGGTCATACCAACAGTTGTCGTAAACAGATCAAATATTGCTGCGTTTCCTTCACTTTCCTATCCATATTATCACTTTGATGAAACAAAGTATCAAAAGGATTTCCTGGAACAAGCTCCAGGAAATAAACAAGCCAGTATTTTTCAAGGTGACTCTAAAGCTTTTGAGGACTTTTGCGCTGGTTATTTCGATTCGGCAGATATTAGAGCTTCAAACGGTTGTTTTTTTATAGGACAAAGTAGTAATCTTTTATATGAAAATTCAGGTATATTTTTAGGAAAAAGAGTTGCAAATTTTAGAGAAAATTATTTTAAAAAAGATTCAAACTTACTTGATACAGGAATAAGTAAACTAATCATAGGTTCATCCAATGGGTTGTTGCAAAAAATATCTTTCAATTCAAACTCAGATGATACATTGACCAACTTGTCTCATGTTTTAAATGAAAAAAAACCTGGGATTACAGATGATATTATTTCAACAAATTATCAGTATACTATTGGCGCTACATTGTTTGGCAACAGAATATATGAATTTAGTAATTTGATTTATGTTCCAAGTTATACTTTAGGAAAAGGTGTGGCAGGAATACCTGACAATCCAACTCCACAAGATTTACAAAGACTAAGAGAGCAAAACAGATCAAACGACTTTGAAATTGGTGGACTATACACTATAAATAATGTTACTGATACTTTGCAATTAGCACAAGGCACTTATACCAAAACTATAAATGCATCGACTTTAATACGCGATTCTCAGTTATTGTTAGCTAAGTTAAAAGATTTAGAAAATAACAAGGTTCTTTTTCCAGCAAACGATTTTAATGAAACTATAAGTTCTTATATCGCTGATAATTATGATAGCCTTTCAGTCAAAATTAATAAAAAGAAAAAGGCTTCGCCACCTAAGAAGAAATAAATGAAAGTCAATATACAAGAATTGTTTAAAAAGAAAAAGCAGCTTAAAGTTGAAGAAGAAAACAATATTGTACTTGATTCAATTTCAAATCAATCAAATACCGCAGATATTTATAAATCAAGAAAAGCTTATAAAGAACAAATTAATGATAAAAACTTGCCAATAGGACAAGTTAATAAAAAAGGTGATAACTTAAATAATCAACTTGATACTTGGTATAAAAATAAAAAATATATAAAGTACGATTATGAAAATAGATTAATCGTACCCCAATTAGATCGTGAAATTTTAAAACAATTTAAAAATGGATTTCAGTTATTAAATTTTGTCGCTGATGCTGCTGAAAACTTCTTTGACCAATACAACAATAAACGCAGAGGACACCCAAAAAGTAATCTTAACGATATTAAAATTGTGAAAGCATATAGTCCTATCGAACCATATCAAAAGCACGTTGATAAAATTTATGTTCAATTTTTTAATGAGGTTTTAAACCCAATAAAAAATACAAATAAAATAAAAGACTTTAATGACTTTTTAAATTTATTTTATGTGTGGTTTATTAATCAAGCCATACCAATCACTTCTACTGGATATTATGAATCTAACTCTTATAATATTTATAATACTGGAATGGCTTTTGATTTTTTTAACGTGAGTAATGAAGAAGACAAAGCTACTATTTTAAACGATGTAAGGTTTCCAGTATTAAATTATGTTGCAAAAGTGAATGGACTGAGGATTGATCCGAACAACCCTGGCACTTTAATAGCGGATATACTATCTGAAAAACTATTAAAATCATATGCCAGTAAATATTTTAAAGAACAAAATATCTCAGACTTACCAAAAGTAATATTGGATAATCATTTTATTAAACAAAACTTTTTTGACAGTTCTGAAACTACAATAAGTTTTTTGTTTTCTATTCTTGCGGGTATGTATAAAAGATTTATAAATAAATATCCATCTTATATCGGCTATAGATCTTCAAGTGAAGTAGGCCAGCTTTTTAAAAAACAATTTCAAACATTAAAGATTGAAAGAACCGAAGCCGAAATTCTTATTGACAAAAGTAAAATTCAATATTATATTAACATAAGAGCCAAAGAAAAAAATATTTCATTGAAGCCTGCTGTGATAAAAACTTTATCTAATAACATTCTACCTCTATTAAAAATCCAAGACTCAATAAATTTTAAAGAGGGGACCTCTTTTATACAACGATTGGCGGCTTCTGGTCAAGCAATAAATTATTTAGAATTATTTTTAAAAAATAATCAGGCTGTTTCCAATGAAAATAAAAGCAGCTTGGTGTTTTTTTGGCACCGTGCTGTTAGAAAACCCTTGACAGGCACGGAAGAGTTTGCTAAACTTGTACAGCAAGACGAAGAAGGAAACATGTTCTCTGTTTCACCCGTCGATCCAAGTACAGACTTTTCTCAGGGTTAAATGTTTTTCTCAAAAATTGATTTAAAAAACAACTGCAAAAGCATCTATGCAAATAATAAAGTATTCTCCGATTATAAAGAGGGTATGAAATATACTTGGGCTTATCAGGAAGGTTTGCCTACTGATGTCAAGTTTGTTAGATTGTTTTGTAAGGGAAAAGAAATTGTAGAACTCCTGCCTAACAAAGAAAGGCGAGACTATAATATTCTACAAAATAAGATTAAAAATACTCTTAAGTCTTATAGCTTTTGTGGGTATGATCCAAGAGAGTATTGCTTAGATGAATTGATAGAAGAGTCATTTATTAAAGATTTTTTTAATTTAAAAAACGAAGCAATGTCTTTAATAATTAAGAAATATCCAGAACCAAAAAACTATGATCAGTTAGAAAAAATTGAGCGTTTAACTCATGCAATCTCAAAAAAGAGGCTTAATCTAAATCTTGCTAATGTTTATGCAGCGGCAAACGATAATCGGATTAAAAAGATTATTAAAAGATTTTCAAACAGTGCTGCTTTTATCCAGTATAGTACCTTCGGGACTGTAACTGGGCGGTTATCTACTACCCCTTCTTCATTTCCCATTCTCACCCTTAATAAAGAGTATCGTACTATGGTGACCCCAAATAACGATTTTTTTGTTGAGTTTGATTACAATGCCTTTGAATTGCGTGTTTTTACCGCGCTGCTTGGGCGTGAGCAGCCGGAAGGGGATATCCACGACTGGAACATTGATAATCTTTTTAAAGACCGTCTAAGCCGTTCTGACGCGAAAAAAAGAATCTTTGCTTGGTTGTATAATCCAAATTCTGATGATCGGATTTTATCTCGCGAGTACAATAGAGAAGATTTGTTAAAAAAATACTTTTCTAATGGGAAAATCATAACCGATTTTGATCGAGAAATCGAGGCAGATGATTATCACGCTCTTAACTACCTAGTCCAAAGTACTGCATCAGACTTATTTTTAGAACAGGCTTATAAGGTATTTAAAATTTTAGAAAACAACAATGCCCAATCATATATTTCAATGTTAATTCATGATAGTATGGTAATAGATTTTAATAAAAAAGATCATCAATTACTAAATCAGATTAAAAACACCTTTAAAAATACAAGATACGGCGACTTTAAATTAAACATTCAGATCGGAAAGACCTTGGGGGGATTGGGAACACAATGGAAGTAATTGGAATTGGCAATGCTGGTCGTGAAATCTGTAAACTATTCAAACACAAAGGTTACAATACATACTCAATTGATAATCATGGTGACGCTTCCATAAAGTTCCCGAAAGTAAAGACAATCGAGGAGGCCGAAAAGGTTCAAATTGACCTTACAGGGTTAAAAAATAATGTTAAATCTGATGAAATCCTTTGTATTATGGCAGGTTCTGGCCTTATAACAGGTGCCTGTCTTAAAATCTTGGAAAATTTCAAGGATAAGCAGATTAACTTTCTTTACATTCAGCCCGACACCTCATTTATGAACAATAGCGGAAGGGTAAGGGAGCGAGTTATAAGAAATGTCCTTCAAGAGTTTGCCCGTTCAGGTCTATTCAACAAAATTTGGATGGTTTCTAACAAGAGCATCTCTAACCTCTTGTCTGATATATCAATTGACAACTATTTTGAGAAGATCAACGAAAAAATACTTGACATCTGGCATCAGATGCGGTATTATAGCAAAGCAACTCCTCTGATGGGGAACATGGAAGAACCACAAGAGCAAAATAGAATTGCAACTTTTGGATTGTATAATCTTAGTGATGAAGCAGAACAAGAGTTTTATGAACTGGATAAGGTAAGAGAAAAACACTTTTATTTTATATTCAGCGAAGAAACATTGAAAGAGACAGGCAATGTTTTGGATTTAGTATCTCGTAAATTGGAGAAGGCAAGAGATGGCGAGTTTCAAGAAGTATCTTACGGCTTTTTCTCATCGAGATATTCTGTTGACAAAGTGTACATAATGTACTATACTAACCATATACAAAGCGAGACAGGAAAACGTTCTGTCTTATAATAAGGATAAAAAAATGGCTATTGATTTAAATAAAATGCGAGCGAAGCTTTCTGCTTCAGAAAACAAGGGTGGTTCAAATAAGAGCCTTTTTTGGAAACCAACCGATGGCGAAAGCGTCATTCGTATTGTTCCAGACTCAGGTGGTGACCCTTTTAAGGAATATTGGTTCCACTATAATGTGGGGAATGCACCAGGGTTTCTTTCACCTAAAAAGAATTTTGGCGAGGAGGATGTACTTGATAAGTATGTTCGTAAACTGTTTAACGAAGGTACGGAGGAAAGTCGCGAAGAGGCAAAGAATCTGATGGCAAGGCAACGCTTTTTTTCGCCAGTTATTGTTCGTGGTGAAGAAGAAAAGGGTGTTCGTCTTTGGGGTTACTCTAAGACGGTATATCAAAAATTGTTGCAATTGGTCCTAAATCCAGAGTATGGGGATATTACTGATCCAGGCGAGGGTACAGATCTTACAATTAATTACGGTAAAAAGGCTGGTCAGATGTACCCAAGCACTGATATTTTCCCAGCACGTCGTACCTCCCCTCTGCATAAAAACAGTAAAGTTGCTAAGGATTTAGTAGACACCGAAATCGATTATGATAATGTTTTTACCAAGAAGACTCCAGATGAAGTTAAGCAGATGTTAGAGCAGCATTTGTCTGACGATAGTGACGACAGTCAGGGAACTATGCAGTACGCCAAGCCATCAGAAGATGCAGCAGACCAAGCATTTAAGTCCTTGCTTTCTGCATAAAATAGTGGTATAATTGGCGAGGGGGGATCTAAGATCCCCCCTCGCCTTATTTTATGGAGTAAAAATGTCAAAGACAAAAACTGGCAAGTTATCTATTGCCGATATGAAAAAATTAATTAATAAAAAAGCAGGAACCAATGTCGCCTTTTCCTTATCAGAGGACAACCCAACAGAAGTGAATCAATTTATTCCAACCGGTTGTCGATGGCTGGATGGGATTGTTAAACGTGGGGACTGGGGCGGTATCCCTGTAGGTAAGATTAGTGAAATCGCTGGTTTAGAAGCAACTGGTAAATCTTATATGGCAGCACAAATTGCAGGCAATGCCCAAAAAATGGGAATTGATGTTGTTTATTTCGATTCAGAGAACTCTATTGACCCAGGGTTTATAACAAGTGCTGGGTGTGATATCGAAACACTGCTTTATGTGCAGGCAAGTTCGGTAGAATTTGTACTGGAAACTATTGAAAACTTATTAGCAAATAACGAAAGCCAGATGCTTTTTATTTGGGACAGTATGGCATTGACGCCATCTATCTCCGATATTGAGTCGGATTTTAATCCGCTTTCAACTATGGCTGTAAAGCCGCGTATTCTTTCAAAAGGTATGGCAAAGCTGATTCAGCCAATCGCCAATACAAAATCCACCTTGTTAATTTTAAATCAGTTAAAAACAAATATTACAAGAAGCGTCGCAGAAGCGATGACAACGCCTTACTTTGCCCCAGGCGGGAAAGCCCTTGCTTATTCTTATTCTCTGCGTATCTGGTTGACTGCTCGCAAGGGCAAGTCGTCTTTTATTTTTGATGATAAGGGATTTAGAATTGGTACCGAAGTTAAAGCAAAAATTGAAAAATCGCGTTTTGGAACACAAGGTCGCAACTGCGCTTTTAAGATTCTATGGGCAGGAAATGAAGTTAAAATTATGGATAAAGAAAGTTGGTTTGAGGCGATTAAATCATCAGAAAAACTAACAAATGCCGGTGCTTGGTTTACGTTACATCATGATGATGGAACACAAGATAAGTTTCAAACAAAGCAATGGTTAACAAAGCTTAAAGATGAAAAATTTTACAATACAGTGCAGAGACTGTTAGAAGAAGAGGTTGTGATGAAATTCGACAAAAGAATTGGGGATTCAAGTGATTTTTATGAAGATAAGGGAGAAAAAGAATGAATCCATTGAAAAATGCCGTAAGTAAAAAAGTAAATAAAAAGAAAACCGGTCAAGGGAATGGAACTTTTAGCAAGAAGTATCACAATAAGCGGTCAAAAGGGTACAAAAAGCGATACAGGGGGCAAGGCAAGTGACAGACAGAACCCTAATAATTGACGGGACAAATATTTTTTATAGAGCATATGTCGTAAACCCCTCTTTATCGACCAGTGGCCTACCTGTTGGTGGGCTGGTAGGTTTTCTCAAATCATTACAAAAGCTTATTCGGGAAATGAAACCCGATAAGGTTTTTGTTTGCTGGGATGGTGCAGGAGGGTCTTCGCGAAGAAGGTCCGTTGTATCCTCATATAAAGAAGGTAGGAAAGCAATTCGGCTAAACCGCTCAATTGGAGTTTCTCTGTCCCTTGAAGAAGAAAACCAAAGCAAAATTCGTCAGATGCTTAGACTTTTTGAATACCTTGACAATCTACCCCTTATCCAGTTGATTCATGATGGCGTTGAAGCCGACGATTTAGTTTCTATTCTGTGTCGTCAGGTTGAAGGGCAAAAAATAATTGTCTCAAGTGACAAAGATTTTTATCAATTATTAGACGAGGAGACGATTATTTATCGACCAGTGCAGGCAGTTTTTAAAACAAGGGATGATATATTAGATGAATTTAAAATTCATCCAAATAATTTTGCCTTAGCAAGAGCCGTCAGCGGTGATAAAAGTGACAACTTACAAGGTGTTAGAGGGGCAGGTTTAAAGACCTTGGCGAAACGTTTTCCATTTTTGATAGAAAATAAAGATTATAGTTTAACTGACTTGGTTGATGTTTGTGAAAAAACAGAAAGCAAGTTAAAAATTCATGAAGGCATCATTAATAATTACGATAAGATTTTAAAAAACTACAAAATTATGCAACTGTATATTCCTAATGTCTCATTTCAAGTTAGAGATATTGTAAAAAATTCAGTAGAAAATTATTCAAAATATTATAACAAAACAGAAATTGTTAAAATGATGTTTCAGGATGGTTTTCCAGAAATCAGGTGGACAGATCTTTTTGCAAGTTCTAACAGGATATCAAAAACTTAAACTATTTATATTCGGAGGTTTTAAAATGAAAAACTTTAAAGAAATGGTATACGGCAATCTTTTTGAGGCAAAAAAGAAAGGGAAATACGATGACGATGATGGAAAAGGTGAAAAATGCGATTATGTTCCGTGTAAAGACCGTTTAAAAGAAGAAAAAGAAATTGCAACTGATGAAGAAATCAAAAAAGTTGTAATTGATATTTTAGATGAAGAAGGCGGCGCATCTGGTTTAGATCCAATCAAGGTCGCAGTAGAGAAATTAAATCTCCCAGAAAATTTTAATCTTGAAGAGTTTTTAGATTCTTTGCCCGATGACGAAATTAAAAGGCATCAAGAAAAAGATTACATTGAAATGACTGGATTAAAAGAAGAAAGTACTACCACATAACACCCCGAAAAACAGTTTCGCTTGACAATCACAGCTATTCTTGTTATGATGATAGACCCAACAAAAGGTAAACTATGCGTACAAGCGAGAAGGTTGATTTCTCAAAATTCGGTAATATGTTCCAAGAGAACCTCGCCAAACTCATCCTCATGGATAGGGCTTATTCTGACCAGATTGGCGAGGTTCTTGAGACTGAATATTTTGAAACAAAATATCTAAAAAAATTCACAAATCTAATTTATCAATATAAAGAAAAATATGAGGTTCATCCATCATTGAACCTTATGGCGTCTTTAATCAATACAGAGATGGATAAGGAAGATGACTTGGTAATCAAACAAGTCCGCGACTTTCTTATTCGTATTCACTCAGACCCAGTAGTACAGGGTGAAGAATACATTAAAGATACTGCTTTGGATTTCTGTAAGAAACAGAAACTAAAAGAAGCAATCGTAAAATCAGTTCGGCTGTTAGAAAAATCTTCGTTCGATCAGATCAGTGATTTAATTAATGAAGCACTTAAATTAGGACAATCAAACGATTTTGGATATCACTATATTAAAGACTTTGAAAAGCGGTTTGAAATTAAAGTTCGCAGCCCTATGACAACAGGGTGGAAAACCTTTGATGATCTTATGGAAGGTGGTCTTGGTGCAGGCGAACTCGGTGTCGCTATGGCAGGCACAGGAGCGGGAAAAAGTCATATTCTTGTACATTTAGGTTCTCAGGTGCTTAAAGCAGATAAGACTGTAGTTCATTATACATTAGAATTATCAGAAACAGTTGTCGCTCGTCGTTATGATTCGTGTATTACAAAGGTTAAATTAAAAGACTTAAACGCTTTTAAAGATAATATTTTGGAAGAAATTAAAAATATTAAAGGAACACTGATTGTAAAAGAATATCCAACTAAGTCTATTACGACTACTGCAATTAAAAATCACTTATCAAAATTAAAAATGCGCGGAATCGAACCAGACATTATTATTGTTGATTATGCTGATTTGATTAGTCCAAAAAAGAGTTACGGTGAAAAAAGACACGATTTGGAATCAATATATGAAGAATTGCGGGGAATCGCTCAAGAAAATAAATGTCCAGTTTGGACGGTTTCCCAAACAAATAGAACAGGGTACAACGCCGAACTTGTTACGATGGATTCAATTTCGGAAGCTTTTTCTAAATGTTTTGTCGCTGACTTTATATTTACTCTATCTCGCACTACCGAGGATAAAAATAACAATTCAGGAAGATTCTTTGTAGCAAAAAATCGTTTCGGTCCAGACGGGTTGATTTATCCAGTTGAAATGGATACAAGCAATGTAAAGATTTCAGTAGAACAAAATTCTATTGACCCATCTGCTGTTGGAAAGAATGCTGCAAAAGAACAGAAAGATATGTTAAGGCAAAAATATAAAGAATTACAAAAAGAACTAAAAGGAGAATAGTTAATGCAAATAGCATCAGAAATTTTATCAGATATTACAGTACACATGAAATACG
>ERZ1046740.1647-NODE-1647-length-15450-cov-5.109581_pt1 | contig 15450 bp, 10 predicted proteins | sample MGYA00383093_ERZ1046740 | MGnify/ENA primary metagenome ERZ1046740 (study PRJEB29581, sample SAMEA5548363) | metagenome | biome: marine; feature: coastal; material: water | depth 25 m | study: Short-term variability in the microbial, nano- and picoplankton... | reverse complement strand
CCATCTCGACGGCGGCATCGAAGCGGCCCGCATTTTTATTCTCAACACACTCGGCGACGCCATACGCACTGCCCCTGAAGTCGGCAGCTTTGGAAACCCCAAAGGACGCCTCCAAGAATGGACCCAGCAACACCACGAGGGTGCCGTGCCAGACTATATCTCACTGCCGGAGGCAGGGCCCGATCACGCCCGCATCTATAGTGCCGCCGTCCAGCTCGACGGCAAAGAGCTCGGACGCGGTCAGGGCAGCTCTAAAAAATCCGCCGAATCCGCCGCCGCCGAGCACGCACTGCAACAACTCGATCGTTAATGGGTGCCCTCCTCCCAGATACCGGCACGGCCACCTTACTCCACGGAGTCAGCCCCGAAGCGCGTGCCGCGCTGGTCACCACGCTCGCCAAAGAACGGCCGAAGCAAACGAGCGTGCTGCTCGTCACCGATCCACGCCGCGCGCAGGAACTCGCCACGGAGGCCGAAACCTACGCTCAGTGGCTCGCACCAAAGACCGCGCTGGAAGTGCTACACTTCGCCGAAGCGCCGCCGCCGGATATCGACGCCACACGCCGAGCCGACCGCATCTGCGAGCGCCTCACGGTGCTCAGCACACTGCTACGCCCGAGTCAGAATACCCGCCTGATCGTCGCCACGCCCGAGGCCATCCTCGGTGCCTGCCCGGATCGCACCCAATTCGAGAGCCGCCAACTCAAGCTCCGCACCGGCGAAGCGCACCCCTTCAAAGAGCTCGTTCGGACACTCACACACGAGCTCGACTACGATGCCGAAGCCCTTTGCGAGCATCCCGGCCAGCTCGCCACACGCGGTGGCCTGATCGACATCTACCCCTATGATGCCAACCAGCCCTACCGACTCGATTTCTTCGGCGATGAAATCGAGAGCATCCGCAGCTTCGATCCCAGCTCTCAACGCACACTGCACAACGTCGGCACGATCACGATCTCAGCCGCCGAAAGCGCTAAAGAAGCACAGGCTGCCGATGGACAATTTATCGATTACTTAACCTGCGAGCCCATTGCGTGGATCCTCGAAGAACCCTCGCAACTCGTCCGCGAGCATCCCTATCGATTTGAGAAGCTGACAACGATGAACGGGAAGATTCGCAGCTTCGAGCAAGTCTTCGCACTCCGCGCCGCAGCGGAGGACCTGCGCCTCGGTATTTGCTCTGTGGATACAGAGCCTGTGCTCTTCGACGAGGCCAAGCGTGTCGAACTCGCCACCGAGCCGACTGCCAACTACCGGCTCCACACCGACGCGGTGCAGGTCGGCTACGATCGCTTCGAATCGGAGCAAAGCGCACGCACCAAATTTGAAAGCAAGATCGCCGACTGGGCGAAAAAAGACAAACGCACGCTCTATTTCGTCACCGCCAGCGAAAGCGAGACAAACCGCATCGCAGAGCTGCTTGCCGAGAATCCGCTCACCGCAAAGCTCAAACCCAAATATCTACACGGCACTATCTCAGGCGGATTCATTTGCCCGGGGTCGCCGACCTGGCTGCCACTGAGACAGACCAACACCTCGTCCGGGATCATCCTGATTACCGACACCGAATATTTCGGGCGCCAGCGCCGTAAGATCAGCCGCACACAAGAGCGCGCACGGCCGACGATTTCGCAAGTCGATCAGTTGCTCGACTTCACCGAACTCGCGGACGGCGACCCGCTCGTCCATCTACAACATGGCGTCTGCCTGTTCCGGGGGCTGAGCAAACTGGAAATTCAAGGCGGCACGAAAGAAGTGATCTCCGTCGAATTTGCCGACCACATGACGGTGCATGTGCCGTTGCATGAGTCGCACCTGCTGACCCGCTATGTCGGCCTGAGTAAATCGAGTCCGAAACTGGGCAAGGTCGGCGGTGCAGTCTGGGAAAAGACCCGCCGCGCGGCCGAAATCGCCACGCTCGACTACGCCGCCGAGCTACTCACCCTGCATGCAGAGCGCAGTCAACATGGCGGCTACACCTTTCCACCCGACCACCCGTGGCAGGCAACCTTCGAAGGTGCTTTCCCGTTTACCGAGACGCCCGACCAGCTGACTGCCATCGAAGCCACTAAGTCCGACATGGAAGCGCCCCAACCGATGGACCGCCTCATTTGTGGCGACGTCGGTTTCGGCAAAACCGAGGTCGCAATTCGTGCCGCGCTCAAAGCGGTGCTCGCAGGCAAGCAAGTCGCCCTGCTCGTGCCAACCACAGTGCTCTGCCAACAGCACCTCAATACCTTTCGCGAGCGCATGGCCGAATACCCGATCATCATCGACATGGTCAGCCGTTTTCGCAGCGCCAAGCAAAACAAGGAAATCATCGCCAATCTTGCGGAAGGCCGGATCGACATCGTTATCGGCACGCATCGACTTCTCAGTAAAGATGTCCACTTCCAAGACCTTGGCCTGCTCGTTGTGGATGAAGAGCAACGCTTCGGCGTGCGCCAGAAAGAACGCATCAAGCAACTGCGCGCCAACGTCGACATCCTCACCCTCAGCGCCACACCGATCCCGCGCACACTCTATCTCGCGCTGGCAGGAGCACGCGCGATGAGCGTGATCGAGACGCCGCCCGTCGACCGACGCCCGATCGAGACCATCGTTAAAAGTTACTCATCCGATCTGATCAAAGGTGCGATCCAAGCCGAGACCGACCGCGGCGGGCAGGTGTTCTACCTGCACAACCGCGTCTCGACGATCGAAGGCGTGGCCCACCAGATCCGCGAGATGCATCCGAAGCTACGGGTCGCCGTCGGTCACGGGCAGATGGACGAAGGCCTACTGGAAAAAATCATGACGAAATTCGTGGCCGGCGACTTCGATGTGCTGGTGTGCACCACGATCATCGAGTCCGGCATCGACATCCCGAATTGCAATACGCTGATCATCGAAGGCGCCGACCGCTTCGGACTGGCACAGCTCTACCAGATCCGTGGACGTGTTGGGCGCTTCAAACGCCAAGCCTACGCCTACCTCCTCCTCCACCGCCACGCCGCGCTGGTCGATCAAGCGCAAAAGCGCCTCAACGCACTCAAGCAGCACAACCAGCTCGGCGCAGGATTCCGCATCGCGATGCGCGACCTTGAACTGCGCGGTGCTGGCAATCTGCTCGGCTCGCAACAAAGCGGCCACATCGCAGGCGTCGGTTTCGAGCTCTACTGCCAATTACTCAAACAAAGCGTGGCCCGGCTCAAGGGCGCGCCCGGCGCGGACCGCATCCGCGCCGAAGTGAAGCTCGACTTCATCGCCACCGGCGAAGGCGGTTCGCTTTCCCGCCGCACCAGTGGCAGCGCAGGATTTGCCGCGATTAAGGATGCGGAATACCAAGACCGCCGCGGCCAACTCATCGAAGCCGCCCTGCCCGCCGACTACGTCGCCGAACCGCGCCTGCGCATCGACCTCTACCGCCGACTGGCCCTCGCCGATTCCGAGCAGACCGTGCAAACCATCGCCGAAGAAATCGTCGACCGCTTCGGGACACTCCCGTTGGCCGCACAAGCACTCATCGAAGTCAGCCACATCCGCGTACTCGCCGAAGGCGCCGGCGTGCGCCGCGTCGAGAGCGAGAGCGACCGCCTGATTTGCCGGCTGGCCCAAGCCGACCAATCAGGCGAATTCCTGAAAACCGGCGCCCGATTCCCCCGTTTAAATGCAACAGATCCGCTCAAACGCCTGAAAGAGATTAAGAAGTTCTTGATCAGACATCATAAGTCGTTAGGCAGTTAGAAAAGTGGCTGCTCGTTTAAGGCAGACGCCCTCCCTTCCTCCTTCCTATGCAACTCACCAAGAATACCCGTTGGCCGTGGCTGGTCTGCCTGATCCTTTTCGCAGGCTTCTTAACCAACAGCATCAGCAGTTATATGGTTTCACGCAGCAACATGCGCCGGACCATCACCGAGAGCACGCTGCCACTGACTTCGGACAACGTCTATTCCGAGATACAGAGAGACTTACTGAGCCCCGTATTCATCTCCTCACTCATGGCCCACGACACGTTCCTTCGTGATTGGGCCCTCAACGGTGAAATAGACCCGAACTTGGTAACTAAATTTCTCCATGAAATACAAACAAAGCATGGCACCGTTACCAGCTTCTTCATCTCGGAAAAAAGCCGTAATTACTACCATGCCCATGGGCTCCTCAAGCAAATCAATGAAGAGGACCCCAGGGACAGCTGGTATTTCAACGTGAAGAACATCTCCGAGCCCTATGAGATCAATGTCGATCTCGACATGGCCAACAAAGATGAGATGACGATTTTCATCAACTACCGGGTATTTGACTACAACGGCGAATTTATCGGCGTCGCTGGTGTGGGCCTGACCGTGAGTAACGTCAATCACCTCATCAGTAGTTATGAGGCGAAATATGATCGGCAGATTTATTTTGTAGATCCAGACGGGCAAATCGTGCTCAGGCCGTCAAACAGCCCGATGCTGGGCTATGACAGTCTACAGGAAATCAAGGGACTCGGGGCATACGCCGGAGAGCTGTTAGCGGGCACACGCATGGACGCCACCTATCAGCGCGACGGCGACACACGCATGCTAAACTGTCGCTATGTCCCGGAGCTCAGTTGGTTTTTGATCGTCGAGCAAAGTGAGAAAGCCATACTGGCCCCCATCCGGACACAGTTATTGTTCAATATCCTGCTGGCTATCGTAGTCACTGCAGTGATCGCATGGATTTGTGAAACTGCGATCAAACGCAATCAAGCGAGGCTCGAAAAACGGAATGTGGCCTTAACCCGGATCAACGAAGAAAACGAGCTTCAGAAAAAAGAGCTGGAGTTGACTGCGGAGCAACTCACCACCGCCAACGCAACGCTCTCAGGCTTAAACCAAGAAAAGGATGAATTCATCAGCATCGTCGCCCACGATTTACGCAACCCGCTCAACTGCATACTGGGTTTCTGTGAATTAGCCGCACATGACGTTCCAGACCCTGATTTTGAGCTCAAATCGTTCGTCAGTGACATCCAGAACTGTGGCGAACGCATGCTAGACTTGACCCAATCTCTGCTGGATGTCTCCCGTATCGAGGAATTTCAGGGAACCATCCAAATGGATGAGGTGGACTGCAATGCCATCATTCATGAGACGGCATTACACTTCTCGATACCGGCGAAACAAAAGAAAATCTCATTGGAGCTCGATCTGGATGAAACCATCGGGCTCAAAGTCTACAGCAAGCCGGACTGGCTCTCGATCTGCATGAATAATGTGCTCAGCAACGCGATTAAATACACGCCTCTCTACGGACAGGTCGCGATTCGGAGCCGCATACAAGCCGGCTGCATCGAAGTTAAAATCGAAGACACCGGCCCGGGAATCAGCGTCGAAGACCAGAAAAAAATGTTTGGCAAGTTCGCCCGCTTGTCGGCAAAGCCGACCGGGAACGAAGCTTCCACCGAGCTGGGGCTTTATGTCGTGAAGAAAATGTGTGATCGCCTGAACATCGGTATTCGAGTCCAAAGCGTACTGGGCGAAGGCACCACCTTCATACTCGCACTGCCAGATAAGCCTTGAACATGCAGCGCATATGATCCTTTACGCGTGACCATGCGCTGTTCAACTCGGTCGACACCATCGGAGGTGCCGCTGCCGGAGTTGATAATGAGTTGAACTGAGAGAGAATTCATCTGCAACTCGCCCGGTCTAAGCTCCGTGCACGCATCCATCGTCACAGCGGCAGCCGTGTCACTTTGCGGACGCGATGCTTTCCCGAGAGGCAAAAGCGAGCCGAACGCGATGGAGGCAAACGGTGCATTGAAAGCCACACCAACTTGTAATACCCAAGAACTTGAATCCGTCTTCATACAAATGATGCCACGGGAGCAGAGTTTCCGGAAGGGAATCGACCACAATGGAGAGTGTGAAAAAAGCGACCGCCAGAGCGAACAGGAGAAAGCCCTTCCCGCTGATCAACTTCCAGTAGCGCAATAGATAGTAAATACAGAGAGCGGCATAAATCATAAGAAACAGCCACTCATCGATCGCTAGATACACAGTTGCGATGGAATCATGTAACATGAAGAGGTCATCGACCAATAGTATCAGGCTAATCCCCCCCCCGGTAATGAAAAAACCGACTTCATCCCGCGCACGCTCCAAGGGTCGCAACAAGACATAGGCTAAAAAACAGAATGCCGCCGATGCGCTCCAAAGAATGGCTCCGACATTCGAAACAAAGCCATAAAGCGGGTGCCCCTCGGTGATTGCCAGCGGGTCACGGGTAAAACGGGAAACCGGAAGATCCAGGATGTAACAGCCGCTCGCAACCAACAGAAGCAGCAGTGCCGCGGGTACCAGCCACAACAAAGTCAGCTTTGCATCCTCAAGCCTGACGTAGGATAGGACCGAACCCAAAAATGGACGCATTTTCAGTTTCCGAAAATCAGCACATAAGGAGTTTGCTGACGGTATGTGTTTCAGCGGCATATCTAGTTATCTACAAGTAAGCAAAAACACATAAACAGCAAGGGGAGCGCCTGTTTAGGAGAACGTTGATTAACGGTTCAACTCGCTCATACCGCGGGATCACAGAACACTTCCCGGGTAATGACGTCCCCCCGCCCAATGCCTGTCGCCTCGATACGTAGCGCCCCGATCCACCACATCGCGCAAAATTCAGAGTCCGCAGGCAAGAATCCAACGCTTTCGCCGCTTGACCGCGTAAGATCCGCTTCTACAGTTGGTCGAAATTCAAAATTCCCTCCAACGCCACGCGCGCCTATGACGCTCAAACGCTCTCTTTCTTTTCTTTTCGCTTCCCTATTCATCCTCAGTCTGGCCGGCAACGTACACGCCCAGCAGGACCGCGAGTTCATTCGCCTCGGTAACGGCATTGCCGCCATCGCCGAAGGGGAAATAATCACCCTCGAACAGCTCCGCAAAGAGCTCGAGCCAATCATCCCTCGCCTCCGGGTCGAAGCCAAAAACGAACAGGAATTTGCCGCGCGCATCGATCAATTGAGCAAAGAAGTGCTGCAAAACATGATCGACCGCATTCTGATCGTCAAAGCAGCCGAGGAAAAAGGACTCCTCCTGCCGCCCTCCTATATTGATCAGGAATACGATGAAGTCATCGCCCGCGATTTCGGCGGCGACCGCGGACGCTTCCTCGAATATCTAAAGGCCCAGGGTCTGACCGCCCGCGAATTCCGCAAGAATATCTACAAGCGCGTCGTCGTGAACGTCATGCGTCAGCAAAACCGCAAGTCTCAATCCGAGATCAGCCCCGAGCGCATTCAGGAATTTTACATCAAAAACAAAATCCGTTTTTACCAGGAAGAAGCCGTTCACCTGCGTCAGATCATCCTGACACCGATGGCTGACGAAGGCACCGTGTTGCTCAACCAGACAGCTAAAAAGATCATTAAAGAACTCGAAGGCGGCGCCAACTTCGGCGATCTCGCCCGTAAATACAGCCAGGACGACATGAGCCGCCGTGGCGGTGACTGGGGCTGGATCGAACGCCAAGACATCCGCAAGGAACTCAGCTCCGTCGCCTTCGACCTGAAGCCCGGTGAATACAGCCAACCCGTCGAACTCGGCAGCACCATCTTCATCCTCTACAGTGAGGACAAGCGCGACGAAATGATCCAACCGGTCTCTCAAGTGCGTGACGTCATCGAGAATGTTCTCGTCGGCGAAATCGCCCGCGAGACTCAAGAACGCTGGCTCCAGGACGTCCGCGAAGACTCCTACGTGCGCTACTTTCTGTAAGAGAGGCACGCGTTCGCAAGTACAGGAGCGTGGGCGACCCGTCCACGTCAGATCAGGGTACACGCAAACGAGGGCAGGTTGCCCTCGCTCCTTTGCTCACCTCTTCCTCGTTGCACACAAGAAAGCCCCCGGGACGAAATCCACGGGGGCTTAAAAATGGAGCGAGCCAAGAGGTTGCCTGAGGCTGCGCCTCACTGCTGCGCAGCGACCTGTAGGTCGGGCCATCTCCTCACGCTGCGCGTGCTCCGTCAAACTCTCCAGACGAGTTCTCACCTCTTCCTCGTTGCACACAAGAAAGCCCCCGGGACAAAATCCACGGGGGCTTAAAAATGGAGCGAGCGAAGAGGTTGCCTGAGGCTGCGCCTCACTGCTGCGCAGCGACCTGAAGGTCGGGCCATCTCCGCACGCTGCGCGTGCTCCGTCAAACTCTCCAGACGAGTTCTCACCTCTTCCTCGTTGCACACAAGAAAGCCCCCGGGACAAAATCCACGGGGGCTTAAAAATGGAGCGAGCGAAGAGGTTCGAACTCTCGACATCCACCTTGGCAAGGTGGTGCTCTACCAATTGAGCTACGCTCGCTTCTTGGAAGAAGTCGCAAAGAATCCTAAATTCGCTACGACTGTCAATGCGTTTTCAAACAAATCTCACTCACCTAGATCGAGGTCGATGGTCAGCTTGCGACGTACTGTATCCGGTAGCGCGAAAAGATTATTTGCCCGAAGTTCTTTCGCGATCTCATCACTCAGCAAGACACGAAGCACTTTCTGGACCTTCGCATCGTTGCGCTCGCTGTAGACGACGTAGAATGCCAAACGAATGGGATAATCCCCATAGTGCACATTATCATCAGTCGGACCAAATGCCGGACCATCCGATTCGCCGGAAATCATCAGCGCTTTGATTTTTTCACTTTCCGGCAAGCGCGGAAGAATCGCGATCGAAGCCGCGTCGGTCATGAGCAGGCCTTCGACCTCGGAATCTTTGACTTCCGCAACGGAAGCCTTCATTTGCCCCCCGCGGAGGACGGAGAATTTAAACAATTCCAGTGAGATACTTTTGTCGGTCTGACCGGCAAGTGGCTTGATGGTGCGATTGCCCCAACCGGACAAGCCCAAGTCGCCCCATGAATTATAATTCAATTCTTCATTCGAGCCGAAGATCCCGCCGAGGCGCTCCATGCTGATTTCATCAATTGGATTACTGTCATTGACTGCAACAACGGCGACATCGTAGGCAAATGGATAAATACGAAACTCGTCGCGCGGAACCTCCGTGTTCTCCGGCACAGCGATAATCGCCAGATCGATTTCGTCTGAACGTAAGCGATCCAGTGCCGGCAAGCTGCCGATACCATCGATATCGAACTCGATCATATGCTCATCGCCGTAGGCTTGAAGCGGCGCGGAAATAAAGTCCGCCAACAGGTCGGATGCAGCAATACGAATTTCTTCGGCACTGGAGGGTACGACCACTGCGGTGGCCACTAGAAAAAAAGATAGGCGAGAAAGCATAAGTAAAATGAGCTTATCGGGTATGAACAGTGAAGAACAAAAAAGGTTTTGGTATTTCTGACGGACAGCGCAAGAGAGTCAAACTCTAAGCTTGAGGCTGCGGATCACGACCGAAGGCCTATTTTTCGACATCCAGCTCCGGCCATTGCGTCAATTTCCGGTGAAGCGTCCGACGACTGATTCCCATCAGCTCCGCGGCGCGTGTGCGGTTACCACTGGCTTTGATTAAAGCATTCCGTAACAGCCTTTTCTCGTTTTCCTCCTTACTCAAGGTAGGACTGGAGGCGAAGGCTTCCGGCAAGCCATGGGCTCCATTCCCCGTCTGGACTTGATACTTCGGGTCGAGATCGTATTCACTCACTTCACTGCCCCGCTTGAGCACGACGATGTTTTCGCAAAAATTCCGCAGTTCGCGTATATTACCCGGCCAACGGTAAGCCCGAAGCACATCGATGGCACCCTCGGTCAGACGCACCGGAGCCACGCCATTTTCCTCACTGAACTCGTTAATATAATGATTCAGCAAAATAATCAGGTCCTCCGGACGATCACGCAGCGCGGGCAAATAAATCGTCACCACATTGAGCCGATAGAGCAAATCCTCGCGAAACTCGCCGCTCTTCGACATCTCGGTGAGATTGCGATTCGTCGCACAGACCAGGCGCACGTCCACCTTCACTGGTTTCGAACTGCCGAGGCGCTCGAAACTCCGCGTCTCCAGAAAGCGCAGCAGCTTCACCTGCGTGGAGGCATCGATCTCGCCGATTTCATCCAGAAACAAGGTGCCCCCATCGGCCGCCTCGAAGCGTCCGATCCGGCGTTCGGACGCCCCGGTAAAGGCACCTTTTTCGTGACCGAAAAGTTCGCTCTCCAGCAGGTTGGCGGCCAGCGCAGCACAGTGCACCGGAACAAAAGATTTCCGCGAGCGCGTGCTATTCTGGTGAATGGCCTGCGCGATCAACTCCTTACCAGTTCCGGTCTCTCCCTCGAGCAGTACGGTGGCCTTGGAAGGCGCGACGAGCTTCACTTTGTCCAGCACATCGATCAAGCCCGGCGAATTCCCCACGATGCCATCGAAACTGTATTTCTTATCCAACCGCTCATGTAGAACCACGTTCTCGGCCTCTATCGTACGCGACTGCAGCGCCCGCTTGATCAAAATTTCCAACTTCTCCAAACTCACCGGCTTCGTCAAAAAGTCGAAGGCTCCCCGACGCATCGCCTCAACCGCGGTTTCCACGTTGCCGTAAGCCGTCATCATGATACATATCGGACGATTCGGCAGGGTGATCGCCCGATCAATCACCTTCAGACCCGACTTCCCCGCCATCCGCAAATCTGTCAAAATGACGTCGAAGCTCTCCGCCTCCATTAAGTTGAACGCTTCCTCCGCGCCAGAAGCCATATATACCTCATAATCCTCCTCGAGCGCCTGGCCCAGGCCTTCGCGGGTGTTTTTCTCATCATCTACAATCAATATCGTTGCGGGCATGTGAGACAATAAGGCACAAAATCTTTTTGAATGCAATTTCCCATTATTTTAAAGGAAACCTCTTGCAGGAAGCTTTGTCATTGATGTCTTCCCGTTAGACCTTTTGCCATTTTATACACTATGAGCCAACAATCCTCTCTTCCCACCCCAACCAATGAAGCCCTCGAAGCCGCGATTGCGTGGATCCCCACCCTGCGTGAGGAGATCGGTCGCGTGATCGTCGGTCAGTGCTATCTCGTGGACCGCCTTCTCGTCGGCTTGCTGGCGAACGGACACGTGCTTCTCGAGGGCGTGCCAGGTCTCGCGAAGACTCTGAGCATCCGCACGCTGGCCTCAGCCACCGACGCCGACTTCAAACGCATTCAGTTCACCCCGGATCTGCTACCGGCGGACGTCATCGGCACACTCATCTACAGCCCGAAGGATAGCACCTTCCATACTCGAAAAGGACCGATTTTCGCCAATCTGGTCCTCGCCGACGAGATCAACCGTGCGCCCGCCAAGGTGCAGAGCGCCCTACTCGAAGCAATGCAGGAGCACCAAGTCACCATCGGTGATGAAACGTACCCGCTGCCCGAGCCATTCCTCGTCCTCGCCACGGAAAATCCGATCGATCAGGAAGGCACTTACCCGTTGCCCGAAGCCCAGGTCGACCGCTTTATGCTAAAGCTCAAGGTCACCTATCCCAGCAAGGCCGACGAGCGAGAGATCCTCGACCGTATGGCCTCCACGGACCCGAACTTAAGCGTCAACGCTGTGACCACACTCGATGCGATCCGCAACGCGCGCAAACATGTCAACGATGTCTACGTCGATCCAAAGATCCGCGACTATATCGTGGACCTGGTCCTCGCGACCCGGTCGCCCGCGGATTTCAACCTGAAGCTCGGCCAATACATCCAGTTCGGTGCCAGCCCGCGCGCAACAATCTGCCTGACACTCGCGGCCAAAGCCTGGGCTCTCATGCATGGACGCACTTACGTCATTCCGCAGGACATCAAGGAAATCGGCATGGATGTACTCCGTCACCGCGTGATCCCCAGCTACGAAGCCGAAGCCGAGGAAATCACCAGCGAAGCACTCGTTGCTTCGATCTTCGACGCCGTGCCGGTTCCTTAAATCGTCGCTGCCTGTATTTCCAATTTACCATTTACCATTTACGCGCTTCCGCGCTCCATCAGCTTTTCCCAAAAACGTGACTCCGGCAGACATCATTAAGAAAGTCCGGCGCCTCGAGATACGAGCCCGTCATCTGGTGACGGATTCCGTGACGGGTGCCTACCACAGCTCGTTTAAAGGCCGTGGCATGGATTTCGAGGAGGTCCGCGAATACGCCATCGGCGACGACGTCCGCACCATCGACTGGAACGTCAGCGCCAAGATGGACCGACCCTTCGTCAAAGTCTTTCGAGAAGAACGCGAGCTCACCCTCATGCTGTTGATCGACCTGAGTGCCTCCGGCATCTTCGGCTCCGTCGAACAAAGCAAACGTGAGCGCGCCGCCGAGATCGCCAGCGTCCTCGCGTTTTCCGCCACGCTGAACAACGACAAAGTCGGCGTCCTCCTCTATACCGACGATGTCGAGCACTACATCCCGCCCAAAAAAGGCCGCCGACACATCCTCCGGGTGATTCGCGACATCTTGTTTTTCGAACCCAAGGGCCGCCGGACAGGACACAAGGCTGCGCTCGATTATCTCAATCGCGTTCAGCGTCGTAAAACTGTCGTCTTCCTCATTTCCGATTTTCTCGACGAGTCCCCCGACTCTCCGCTCTTTTCCACACTCGCGCTCACGAACCAACGCCACGACCTCGTCTGCATCGCCCTGAGCGACCCGCGCGAAAGCGAACTGCCCGAAGTCGGTCTGATCACACTCGAAGATGCTGAAACCGGTGAAATGGTCGAAGTCGACACCGGCAACAAAGCCACCCGCCAACGCTACGCCGCGCTGGCCCGGGAACGCCGCCAAACCTTCAACACCAATATGCGACAAAAAGGCCTCGACTGGATTCAAGCCCGAACCGACGAGCCCTACCTCCCCGCCCTGCGCAACCTCTTCGCTCGACGTGCCAGCCGATACTAATTCTGGAAATACTGAAAACTGAAGTACTGAAACACTGAAAAACCAGAACTTCCCACACACCTCTGCCATGTTTCTCGCTCAAACGCCGTCACCACAGATTCCGGACCTCCCCGCAGGCCCGGCGCTGGATCGTGTGCGCGGCCCGGTTGAAATTCCGCCGTTCGAGCCGTGGCAAATCGGCGTCATGGCTGCCCTCGGCCTACTCGTGCTCTGCTTGCTGGCTTGGGGCACCACACGCTTCATCCGCTCACGCACAAATCGCCGACGCGCCATTCAGCCGCACAGCGCCGCGCTCGCCGAACTCGATGCCGCCGCCACACACACCGCTGATAACGATGAACGGTTCGCCGTGCTTAGCTCACTCGCGCTGCGCCGCTATTTTGAAGATGGCATCGGCATACCAGCCCTCGAAAGAACGACGCTCGAATTTCTCCACAGTCTGGAAGGTCATCCAAAGCTCAATTCCGACGCCAGCGCCTCACTGGCCCAATTCTTGGAACAATGTGACCGCGTTAAATTCGCTCAGGCCTCCCTCACCGAAGCAGAACGCAACGCGCTGACCACCAGCGCAAAGCAACTCATTCAACAATTCAAGCAAGTGGACGATGCGGCTGCATCGACGACATTCACCTCACCGTCCTTGCAACGTACGAAGGAGGCCAGCCAACCATGAGCTTCTTCCAATTTCAGAATCCGGAGTACTTCCTGCTGCTTCTGCTCCTGCCCATCATCGCATGGTGGGCGGGCCGAATGGGCCCCGAGGCGGCCATGCGTTTTTCCAGCACCGCTCTGGTCAAAGCGGTCAGCCGCTCCCGTCGCAGTCGACCGGGACAGTTTCTATTCGGGCTCCGTTTACTCGCACTCGCCGCACTGATCACCGCGCTGGCACGCCCACAGATGGGTAACATGAACGACACGACCGATACCGAGGGGATCGATATCGTCGTCACACTCGACCTGTCCGGCTCCATGCGCGCCCTGGACCTTTCGACGCGTGAGAATGTTGTCACACGCCTGGATGCTGCAAAAAAAGTCGTCCGCGACTTCATCGAGAAGCGCCCCTACGATCGGATCGCTCTCGTCGCTTTTGCAGCCGACGCCTACGTCGTCAGCCCACTCACCCTGAATCACGACTGGCTGAAGAAAAACCTCGATCGTCTCGAGCTCGGCGAAATCGATGGCGGCGGCACTGCGATCGGCACCGCGCTGGGTGCGAGTATCAACCGTTTGCGCGACCACGAAGCCCACAGCCATATTGTCATCCTCCTGACCGACGGCGAAAACAACGCTGGCGATATTTCTCCGATCGGTGCCGCAGAAGCCGCCAAGACTTACGGCGTCAAAGTGTACACCATCGCGACCGGTCAAAAAGGCCGCGTGCCGATCCCTGAAATGACCCGCGACAACCGCGTCCTTCGCGACAAAAAAGGAAAGCCGGTGTATCGGGGACGTAGCGATCAATCGAACTACAACGAAGCCGAACTGACCGAAATCGCCGACATGACCGGCGGACGTTTTTTCCGCGCCACCGAAGACGGCGATCTCGAACGCATCTACGACGAAATTGACGTACTCGAAAAGACCACCGTCGAACTGCGCTCCTACGCGACCTTCACCGAATACTTCATCTGGCCCGCCACCCTCGGGCTTCTCTGTCTCGGACTCGAACAGCTCTTGCGCAATACGCGCTATCGCCGACTGCCATGACCTTTGAAAATCAGTTTTGGCTCATACTCACCCCCGTCATCGTATTAATGATCGCGGGACTCTTCGCCTTTGGCCTTCGCAGACGCGAGGCGTTGCTCAGCCGTTTTGCCGCCACGCGCCTACTCGATCAGTTGACAGAAAAAGCGAGTCACAAGCGCACCCTGCTCAAGGCCGGACTCATCCTGCTCGCATTCGCCCTCATCGGCGTGGCCTTGGCTCGCCCGCAATACGGAGTCGATTGGATCGAGCGTAAAGCCCGCGGGCTCGACATCGTCTTCGTGCTCGACAGCTCGAAGAGTATGCTCGCCACCGACCTGCGCCCGACTCGTCTCAACCGCGCAAAGCTCGCGATCATTGACCTCGTCAAGCGGCTCGAAAGCGACCGCATCGGACTCGTCGTGTTTGCCGGAAATGCCTTCCTGCAAACCCCGCCCACCCTCGATTACGCCGCCTTCCGGGAAAATCTCGATTCGATTGGCCACGACACCATCACGCGCGGCGGCAGCGACCTCGGCCAAGCCATACGCGAAGCGGCCAAAGCCTTCCCACAAGAAAACAACTTCAAAGTCGTCATCCTGCTGACCGACGGCGAAGACCAAGAGCAACAGGCGATCGAAACCGCCCGCGAGGTCGCCAAAGACGGCATTAAAGTGTACGCGATCGGCATCGGCACCCCGCAAGGCGAATATCTCAAGATCCGTAACGAGCAAGGAATCGAAGAATTCATCCGCGACGCAAATGGCCAACCTGTGCGCAGTCAACTGGATGAGTCCACTCTCCAGGAAATCGCAAAACTCACAGGCGGCAGCTACAGCCGCCTGAGTGATCAATCACTGAACAGCCTCTACAACTCTGTCATCGCCACACTCCCCCGGAAAGAACGTGAATCAGAGCTTCAGGAGGCACGCATCGAACGCTTCCAATGGGCCA
>ERZ1046740.1643-NODE-1643-length-15479-cov-4.714730_pt1 | contig 15479 bp, 10 predicted proteins | sample MGYA00383093_ERZ1046740 | MGnify/ENA primary metagenome ERZ1046740 (study PRJEB29581, sample SAMEA5548363) | metagenome | biome: marine; feature: coastal; material: water | depth 25 m | study: Short-term variability in the microbial, nano- and picoplankton... | reverse complement strand
AGACAGACAGGCAGACAGACAGACAGACAGACAGACAGACAGACAGACAGACACGCATCTCCGACATGTTTGGATCTTGGACAAACAGATTAAGATACAAGCCAAACACTCTTATGTTACACACCCTGGACCCTTCCGGCAGATATGTTTCCCTGGTGCCCGGCGCACAGGGCGTAGGCCAGATTGTTGGCCCCAATCTCGCAGCCACAGTACTCAGTTATGAGCTGGGCTATGACGGGGTATTCTTCATGTGCTCAGTTGCAGCGATAATCTCTTTAATAATTTACGCTGCAATGTACATACGCCTGCGGCGTATTATTCCAGCGCTGGCAGATGCCTCTTAAGCACGCTGCCAACCAACCCAACACAAAGGAAGTCATTGATGAACGTTGCCAACACGGCTGAACTGGATGCATTTTTGCAGCGCTACCCGGACACAAAAATGCTGGAAATACTGATGCCAGACAGCAACGGTATTCTTCGCTGCAAGCGTATACAGCGCAGGGAATTCCACACCCTGTTTGAGGGCGGCTTCAAGGTGCCGATTAGCACGCCGCTTCTGAACATCCTCAGCGATCAATGTGAAGGCCTGGACCCTGCCTATATTGCTGGCGACCCCGATCAACTGTTACTGCCCATCAGCGGCACCCTCGCTCCTATACCCTGGGTTGATTCAGCCACTGCCCAGGTTCTCACCGGCTTTACAGACCTGCAGGCGAACCCCGCCTGGGTAGATCCGAGAAACTGCCTTACCGCCACTTTGGAACAATATCGCAAACAAGAATTGCGCCCGGTTGTAGCAACAGAATTGGAGTTTTACCTGCTGGCGCCCAGCGATAGCCCAAACCCCCAGCCTCTGCAGGGTAGAATCGTTGGCACCAACAAACACCAGAAAGGCATCCAATACTGCATGGCGGATGACTTATGGGAATGTGACGCCTATCTCGATGATGTGCGTGAGGCCTGTGAGTTGCAGGCGATACCGCTGACGGCAATACATTCAGAATTTTCCTCCGGCCAGTGGGAAATCAATACCGAGCATGTAGATGATCCGGTAACTGCCTGTGATCACGGCATGCTGCTCAAGCGTATTGTCAAAGGCGTAGCCCGCAAGCACGGCCTGGCAGCCACCTTCATGGCCAAACCCTTTGGCGAGCATGCCGGTAGCGGCCTTCACATCCACACCAGTGTTTACAACAAAAATGGTGAGAATATATTTAGCGACCCCAACGCTGAAGCCCCTCCTGCCATGTCTGATGCTTTGCGTCATGCCATTGGTGGGCTAGCGGTAACCATGGCAGAATCCATGGCGATTTTTGCCCCCAACGCCAATTCTTACCGGCGATTCAAGCCCGGCTCTTACGCACCCTTCGCACCGAGCTGGGGCTATAACCACCGGGAAGTAGCACTGCGCATTCCCGTTTCATCTGATAGCAACAGGCGGGTTGAACACCGGGTGGCAGGAGCAGATGCCAACCCCTACCTGGTGATGTCGGCAGTGCTGGCAGGAATCCATTACGGCATGAATGCGAAGTGTGACCCGGGCCCCGAAACACTGGAAGGTACCGAGTTTAGCTGCGAAGAAGTAACCCTGCCCAATCGCTGGGACAAGGCACTTGAGTTATTCAGAAATTCAGAAGTTCTACCGCAATACCTGGGCCAGGAGTACTGCAAAGCATTTGCCTGCATACGTCAGTGGGAATGCGATGAATTTCACTCGCAGGTTACCAACGTGGATCACGAATGGTATTTGCGCGCCTTATAAAGTATAGCGACCACGCTCAGGCTAACGAGTTTTTCACCACCGCTTTGCGATACTGTGCCGGTGTTTGACCGGTGGCTTTTTTGAACGCCGCATAAAATGTCGAGGTTGAATTAAACCCAACCGACAACGCGATATTCAAAATAGCAGGCGCTTCGACCCCCTGCTTGCATAGAATCTCCACGGCCTCACGGACACGGTACTGGTTGATATAGTCGAAAAAGCTGACGCCAAAGCCTGCATTTATGGCCTGGGAAAGATGATTAACTGAGCAGCCCAGCTTCTCTGCGAGCTGTGGAAGAGATAAATCGTGTTCTAAATGTAGTCGCTCTTCGGCCATGGTATTGGTGAGCTGCGACATCACTTTTTTCAATCTGCGTTCATCCAGCCCCGATTTGGCGTAGCGCTGAATACCGACTTGCTGTGCCCCGTCATCCTGGGATTGCCTGACATTCTCCATTGCCGGGTTCTGGTAATAATCTTCAATTTTGCCGGCAGTTTCGCCCTCCATGGTGATAAATTCGGCCCCCATCCAGCCAGCATCTCCCTCTTCATGGCCTATTGGGCAGGCGCGGTATTGAAAAGCAATTGAGTTCGGGGCTGTAAGCACTTCGCCTACCAGCACGTATTGTGAGTTATCTCGGGCAAAGAAATCTTTCAGGTGAGTAACCAGGCCATCGCGGTCCATTTGTCGCTGCACTGGAATGTCGCAATAGGTACCGTCATCGGCCAGGTGTTCGGCAACGCCGCCTGCATCGTGGTGGTTCCAGGCCTCGATGTAACTGGCCACAAAATCTGCTGAGATCATTCCTGACTGCCTCACAATCGTCGAAGCCGTGCCCGATTGTAGCGAAGCAACAGTAAAATTGTTATCACTAATTGACAAGGGCTTGCGGGGAGTGTGTCATGGGCCGATACAGTCAAAATGGGCACTTGGTGAACATGAACAAGAATTACGAGATATTGTTTGAGCCGGTAAAAATAGGCCCGGTCGTGGCTCCCAATCGCTTTTATCAAGTGCCTCACGCCAGCGGCATGACCGAGGCCAACCCCAGGGTCAGGGCCTCATTCAGGGCCACCAAGGCCGAGGGCGGCTGGGGGGTGGTATCCACCGGTGCAGTTTCTACCCACCCTTCTTCAGACGATAGCCCCCTGCCCTTTGCCCGCCTGTGGGACGACAACGATATACGCTCCCACGCAATGGCCTGTGATGCCATTCACGAACATGGCTCTCTTGCCGCCGTAGAGTTGTGGCACGGTGGTGCGGCAGTAATGAACCGCACCTCCAGAATGGCTCCCTACTCCCCCTCTGGTATTCCCTGGGCGGCGACTCACGTGGGCTTTATGGGTCATTTGAGGCCACGCATCATGGACGCCGGTGACATACGAGACGTTATCAACTGGCAGGTAGCAGCGGCCAGGCGCGCTCGCAGTGCGGGCTTCGACATCGTGTATATCTACGCGGGAATGGGCTATTTGGGTTATGAATTCCTGCTGGAGGAATACAACCATCGTACCGACGCTTACGGCGGATCGGTTGAAAACCGGGTGCGCTTCGTCAAGGAGTTGATTGAAGCCACCAAGGACGCCGTGGGCGACACCTGCGCCGTGGCCCTGCGTATCAGCATGGAAGAGCTGCGCGCCAAGGCAAGCGAGCATTATGCCTCCCAGGCTCATGAAGTCGTTAGCCTGCTGTCGGACCTGCCTGACCTGTGGGACGTAAAAATGGATTCCAGCCCCACCGACTGCGGTGCCTCGCGATTCCGCCCGGAGGGCGCTCACGAGCCGGTGATCGACTTTGTGCGCCAGGTAACCGATAAGCCTGTGGTGGGCGTGGGCCGCTTTACCTCCCCGGACACTATGGTTTCACAAATAAAGCGCGGCATACTGGATCTCATTGGCGGCGCCAGACCTTCAATTGCCGACCCTTTCCTGCCAAAGAAAATACAGCAGGGGCGCGAAGATGAGATCCGCGAGTGCATAGGCTGCAATATCTGTATTTCCAGCTGGCACGACGGTGTGCCGGTTCGCTGCACACAGAACGCCACCGCAGGCGAAGAATGGCGTAAGAACTGGCACCCGGAGGTGTTTTCAAAGCCCGGCAGTGACGACCAGATTCTCATCGTTGGTGGCGGCCCGGCGGGCCTGGAGGCAGGCCTGATAGCGGCCAGGCGGGGATACCAGGTCACCATTGCTGATCGCGCAGCTGAGTTTGGCGGACGCCTGATATATGAGACCAGTCTGCCCGGCCTCAACACCTGGGGCCGGGTGCGCGACTACCGCCTTTATGCCCTGCAACAAATGGGCAACGTCAATCTCTACAACAACAGTGAATTGGGAGCAGATGACATTCTGGGGCTGGGGCATCAGCGAGTTGCCATTGCCACCGGTTCTGCCTGGACCAAATCGCTTTACTCCTCACTGGAAATCCCCGTTGGCGAATTGGATGACCCCAGCGTATACACCCCGGATGATCTTGCGGCAGGGGTGAAGCCCGAAGGGCCTGTGTTGGTCTTCGACTTCGACAATTACTACCTGGGAGGGGTAGTGGCAGAGTCTCTTGCACAACAGGGAAGCCCCGTCACCTATGCAACACCGGCAGGCCACGCCTCTGCCTGGACCATCATGACCAACGAGCTGCCTTTCGTACACCAGGCCCTGCACAAGCACGGTGTGGCAGTTCACACGCAGACACTGCTGGAGAGTTTCGACGGCAACCAGGCGACCATTAAAGATATCTTTACCGGCGAAGCACAATCCCTGAATGTTAATTCGGTGGTAATCGTGGGACTTAGGCTACCCACCGACAATCTCTATCATGAGCTTATGGCACGCCCAGATGACCTTGAAGCTGCGGGTATTAAATCCCTTGAGCGTATTGGTGATGCCCTGGCCGCAGGGGCACTGGTGCACGCGGTATATTCCGGTCACGCCTACGCCAGGCAACTTGATGTGTTACAGGACGAACTCTATCTGCGGGATATCCCGGTGGCGGAAATACCCCCCGGGCCGGTGATTGCCCTGTCTGGCGATTAGCCTGGCACACGTGAGTCCACGCGATCAGCTTGTATTATTGCGCTGTAGCCGCGATAAACACATTCAGGGTTAATCTGCCGCTCCTCGGATTGCTAGTGAGCAACTCAGGCTGATCGACACAGGCCCCGTGGGGTATACCTCCGGAGTAGAAAATACATCGGTTGAACCTGGCGGATACCGCACCCAGCTTCTCGGCCGCCTCATTACTATCGCTCATGTAGCACGGTGGATCACGAAAAAGTTGGAACTTTGATTCCAATTCTTCCAGACCCGCGTGCGGGTCCTGCTGTTGCCGGGCGGTCATCTCGCGCCAGTAGCCTTCGTCCTTCCAGTTAAAAAAAGCCGTGCCACCCAGCGCGGGATTATTGAATAGGTACAGTATAGCTGCATAGTTGCTCTTGCCAGACTTCATACCCGGATCGGTATGGCACAGTCGCTGAATCCAGGTGAAATCACGCGGTTGCAAAGTGGTCAGACAAAGTTGTGAGCTGAAACTCATACCGCCGCGGCGAACCGGAAAATAGCTGACCATCGTTCTCTTTATAAATGCTTGCATGGGTTGCAGAAAACCAGAGGAAAGGGGCAGTACACCCCCGGGGTAGGCCCGCTCAGGAAACACAAAATCACTCGCATGATCTTGTGCGTGGGCAACCAGTTTGTCGGGTTCTACAAGAAAGTTATCGATCACAACGCAGCGTTGAGATTGACTGAGTTCAATCACATTAATCTGGGGATCGGGGTTGATGCGAATATCCAAAAAATCCAAACCTTCTTGAGTAAAAAATGGGGCGGGGCTAAATATGTCTTTATGTGAGTGTGTTTAAAAAAACCCGTCTCATTTGATTATTTAATTGCGATCAGCTGAGACCGCTGCCTTGCGAACCAGATACAGGGCCGCCAGTGTGCCCAAGGCACAAAACCCCGCTATGGCCAAATAGAAATAGCGGTAACCCTCGACGCCGGGATAGGCATCCAGCAGCACACCTCCAACAAGAGGCATAAATACATCAGGTGTAAAGCCAATCGCAGACACCACACCGGCGGCGGTACCGGTTACTGCAGGGGCAATTCCGCCCTCTTCCAGTAAGGCAAAATAAATCCCGCGCAGGGCGAAAATTGCGATGGAAACTATGATGGCATTGATCAGCATCACTATGAGCCAGCCCTCGCCTCCAGGTAGCATGCTGAAAACGACAAAACCCGCCGTTAATACCATGAAAAAAGCCAGTACTGTTTTCGACACACCCAGCCGGTCGGCGACAAACCCTGCACCAAAAGCGGCAAAGGGCTTTAGCCACATTTTCCCTACACCCACTGCACCCCCCAGCACCACACTGAGCCCGTAAACATCGGTAGCGTATGGTGTGAAGTAGTAGGACCCCCAGTAGGCGCTATAAGCGGAGAGTACCACCAGGGAAATCATCCACACCGCGGGCATCTTCAATACCGCCACCACGTCCGCAAGGCCTATTTTCTCGGCTTTATTCTCCTCAACTTCGGACTTGCCATCTTCCAGAACCAACCAGGCAAGAATGGCAAGCACTATATTGGTCAGCGCGAAAAGATTGATCACCTGGCCCAGCGAGGTAGCGTTGCTCCCCAACCAGGCGAAGATTGCGAGAAATAATGTAGAGCTGAATACCTCGGCTACTCCGCGACCGCTTTCCAAAATACCAAAGGCCCTGCCTTGCTGATCAGCCGGTGCCCAGTTACGAGTCGCTTTGATCATGGCGCCCCAGAATACCAGGGAGATACACACGCCCCAGAATGCATGGATAGCAATACTGATCTCATAGGAGGGAAAGGTTGCGAAATACAGCCCGCCAAGCCCTGTGCCTAATAAGGAAGTGGAAATTAATAAGCGGGGAGAAAAACGGTCAGCCAGCCAACCACCGGGGAAATAGGTTATTAACGAAAGCGCGCCAAATACGCTGAGCAGAACGCCCATCTGGGTATTGTCATACCCGAAAGCCTCCTGCATGGGTATGTAATACACCTCCCGCAGGAAGGGCAACATAAAGATAATGCCGCCGGAAAAACACAGGATGGCCATAACCAACCAATGTCGCAGCTTATTCATGGGGCTGCTAGTTCCCGCCTGCCGAGGGCTTGCCTACTAATTCGGGAGGCACGTAATCAAAAATAAAGTTGATACGCTCTTCGCTGCCCTTATTCATAACGCTATGTGTCTTCTGGTTATTAATCTCATAAGCCTGCCCCACCTGAAACTTATAGGGTCTGCCATCAATCATAAAGCGAACGCGAGGGTTGGTCTTAATAGGAATATGTATGCGATGCCCGTGATGAAAAGACGGGTGGCTGTCATGGTGCGGCTTGATGACCTCTCCTGGCAAAAGTTTGGCGGCCATGGCGCGAATGATTGTGCCACCGGGTTGGTAATGATTTTTAATAATATGCGTCATTAGCGGTACAGCCACATTCGACAACAGTTCCCACCCTGACTCCCGGGTCAGGGTAATGTCGGGCCATCCGGAACCGTCAGTAAATATCAACACTACTGATTCTGTGCTGCGATGCACATCGTAATCTTCCTGGCGTTTCTGGTTTTCTAGCCAGGCCTCCCTGGACAGCGCCAATACGGCTTCACGCAATGGCTCCATATCGACCTCACCAAGTTCCTTTAAAGGCACTTCAATGTCCAATTTGCGACACCTTCTACAAAGATTAAAGCAAAGGCTATCACCGGCCCGAAGTAATTGCCAGAAAGCGAGACCCAAGCCATCAAGTCGGGCATACTATCCTTGTTTAACAGCCTTAAAACCATTTTCTCGGGGAGCGAAAAACTGAAACTTCCAAAACTGATTGCCACCTCCGTAGTACGCGGCAGCCAGCAGGGCGAAAGCCACGGCGGCGTATTCACAATCGACTTCGAAACGCAACACTGCGAGCAACATATAGACTGGAACACGGCTGATATCGATTGGGAGGGCCGTGGAGCTGATCGGGGTCTACGGGGAATCGCCTTCGACGGCGATGACCTATATATTGCTGCTTCTGATGAATTGTTCTGCTACAACCGAGACTTCACGCTCAGGTTTAGCAAGCGCAACCGCTACCTTAAACACTGCCACGAAATTTGCCGGATCGGGCGCAGGCTTTTCCTGACCTCCACTGGGCACAATAGCCTACTGGCTTTTGACCTCGATAAGCAGGCTTTTGTGTGGGGCTATCACCTGCAAAAGCCAATGGGAAAGTGGGATGGGTTCTCATTCGACCCGCGTCAGCCAGCGGGGCCCGGAGCACAAAATGAACACCATATCAATATGGTACATGTGGATCAGCAGGGCATTTTTCTCAGCGGGCTGCGTACCGAAGCACTGTTACACATCGATCGCAATGACCAGGTCTCACAGGTTTGCAATCTACCTCAGGGCACCCACAACGCAAGGCCATTTGGCAATGGCGTAATTTTCAATGATACTGCGAGCGATCACTTGCGCTTTGTATCCCGAGACAAGCCACAAAGGGCTTTTCCAATCAAAACCTACGACCCTGAGAAGATTCAATTCTCAGGGATAGACGATTCCAAAATTGCCAGGCAGGGATTCGGGCGTGGTTTATGCGTGTACGAGGATCGTATCGCTGTGGGTGGTTCCTCGCCCTCCACCGTATCGCTTTATGATCTACACACGGGGGAGACCATAGGCTCGGTCAACATGACTATGGATATTCGCAATGCCATTCACGGGCTAGAAGTCTGGCCTTTTAAGGAGTAGACGTTAGCTCGGTCGTCAAGGCAGCGGAGCAGGGCCAAGGGGTATCATGAACGAAATAAAAAAGGCCGGGGAAACCCGGCCTTTTTTATGACAATGAATTACGCCCTACTAGTCACCAAAGCGCTTGATAAAGCGGATGCCGTATTCACGAGGACGGGAAATATAGTTTTTCTGAGTGTGCGCGCGACCATCTGCAACGCTAGCCGCACCCCACTCAAAGGCTCCCGATCCCTGAGTAAACACTCCACGCTCGTCCGTCAGGTTGGTGACAAATAAGGAAACATCCCAACTTTCAGCACGGAAGCCAACGAATAGGTCGCCAATATCATAGGAGTCGTTCACCAACTGAGGGTTGGCGTCACGACCATCGTCCGAGGTTGGCTGGAGGATATTGTTGTTTTCTCCGTAATAAGACCATTGCAGACGGGAGTAGAAAGTGTCTCCAAGGAAGTCCACTGGGCGCTCATAGCTCAGCCAGGCTGAGCCAGTCCAGTCCGCCACCGTGGGCAACTCCTGCCCTTTCGCTACATCACCATCGCTGGGATTAATGGTTCCGTCCGCAGTGAGGTCTATATTAGTATCATTTTCAGCCTCCAACCACTCGGCGTTCATACCGAATACCCAGCTCTGGCTGATAGCCCAGTCGAATTCTACGGTTACACCAAGAATATGGGCATCACCGGCGTTACCGACGATATTCTGCCAAGGCTGACCGCACTCGCCGGCAATCGCGCTGGGGCCATCTTCGGGACATTGCTGCCGGCTCGGATCCACCAGTTCCATCTGGTAGTCTTCCCAGTCCATGTAGAACAGGGTGGCATTAAATCTGCCGGCACCGTCAAATACGGTAGACCTGAGGCCAAGCTCGTAGTTGGTCATCTCATCCCCTTCATAGTTATTGGGGAAAAAGGGTTCGCCACGGCTGCGGTTGGTGCCGCCCGGGCGATAGCCGACGCTGTAAAGGGCATAGCCCATAACATCATCAGTGAAGTTGTAGGAAATAGCCAACTTGGGCGCAAACTCAGTTTCATCGCCCTTGTGCTCTTCCACACCGTCCGCGTACTCCGGCAGTAAGTTGGTATTCGGCCGTTCCACGTAATACAAGTTCACGTTTTCGCGGTCAAAATAGCGTCCGCCCAGAGTTACATCCAAGCGATCTGTGGCGTGCCACACCACTTCACCAAATACGGCCCACTGCTCCCATTCGGTATCGCTGTTGGAATACCAGGCCACCTGCCCCTCCGGGAAGGTTTCGCCGGTCTCCCACTCCCTGAACGCCAATGCAATGGAATCCTGGAAATCATTGGAGGTTACGCCGGCAAAATCATCTTGCCAGGCGTTACTGCTGTCCTCGTAGTATAGGCCTGCCAACCAGTCGAAGGTATCTCCGGTTGAAGACAGGCGAAACTCCTGGGTGAAGCGCTCCTGCTGCGCTTCTTCACCAAAGTTACTGAGAAAATCGGAATCTGCCGTCGGGCCCAAACAGTAAGCCCCGTTGTAAAGAGCCTTCCCGTCCGGTGTAAAGAAGTACGCATAATAAACTTCAGGGTCCGCATCGAAGGCACCAGAACAGGACCAGTATGCACCTGCCCAATAGTGCTGATAGGCAGTAATATCGATTTCGTAATCGACTTCACGATCATAATAAGAGGTAGCCGATACCAATTGCGCAAAACCCAGATCTGCCTCAATAGTCAGCGAATACAGGTCGTACTCGTCTTCTCGCCAGTTATCCCCGAAAACGACTGCTTCGAGATCACCCACAAAGGGGTCATAGAAGTTTAGAGACCCGGAGTCGGTTTCCTGGTGCAGAGCGCCTAGCGTGGCAGACCAGTTGTCGTTGATTTGCCAGAGCATCGTAGCGCGCCAGCCGGTGACCTCCGAATCGTTGATATCATCATCCACATACTGGGCGTTATCCAATGTGCCAAACCCAGCTGGGTATACGCCCGTTATAATATTAGTGTCGGGTGTGCGGCCGTATACGTTGTCTACAAAGCCGCCGTCATCAGCGCCAAAGGCCACCACGCGCAATGCCAGGGTGTCCTCCACGATGGGCAGGTTGAGCACGACTGAACCGTCCCAGCTCATCTCGCCCTCACTGCCATCACGGAGAGAACCGTCAATAACCGCCTCGAAATCGTTCAGATTGGGCTTGTTAGTAATAATACGAAGAGTACCCGCCTGGGCGTCTGATCCGTAGATGGTCCCTTGAGGCCCTGCCAACGCTTCAACTCGCTGGATATCCACCATACGAATCGAGGGCTGGTCACCAGTAGAGGTAACCGAAATTTCATCGAGGTAGACGGATGAAGTGGACTGTGCCACATAACCGCCACCATCAATCGTGGCGCCACGAAAGATTACACTGGAGCTACCGCTGCCGTAACTGATCATATTCACTGAGGGCATGAAACGCGTGAAATCTGCCATGCCTCGCGCGCCCATCTCCTTGATATCCTCACCTGAGATCGCCTGAATGCTGGAGGGGATATCCTGTACTGACTCCGTACGCTTACGGGCAGTTACGATGACTTCTTCCAGAGTAACGCTATCTTCTTGCGCCATCGCCTGATGAGCGCCAGTAAAGGCGGATGTTACTGCTGCGGAAAGGGGCAAAAGCTGGAACTTTTTACTACTCAGTTGTTGCATAATATGAACTCCTGGAGAGCGGCCGCTGCCTCTTGGGTGGGTGCGTTGAGCCACTTTGTTATAGTTAATACGCTTAACCTGTCAGCCAAGATGCCCCAAAATGTGAGGAGACTCTACCCAGCCTATAGGACCGCAAACAGTATTGATGTACTGTTTTTTTCCGGTGTCCCTAATAAAAGCACCCATGGGCATCTATTACAAGACCGGTTCCAGCACTTCGACCAGTTCTGACAGGTGGTTTTTGTAATTTTTCCACAAATTTACCGAACTAGAGTAAATGGGCTGGCGTACCTGCTCGGAACTGGCCGTTTTCACAGCTCTCTCGGTTTGGTGAAATTCTACGCAGTTCTGCTCGAATGGCAGGTCACAGAAGTCGAGTATCCGGTGCACCTGCCTCTCCAGGTCTTCTACCACCTCTTCGTACTGTACGTCGAGCACCCGACCAGGGAGCACCTCATGCCAATGATCCATAAGCCTCTGATATTGCAAGTAATATTCTCCAACTTCGGTCAGGTCGTAGGTAAAAGGCTGGCCTTTGGCAAATAGCTGCTTATAGCTTCCAAAACAGCTATCCATAGGGTGTCGCCGCGCGTTGATAATCTTTGCGTTGGGTAAAATCATATGAATGAACCCGATACAGCCGAAGTTATTGGGGTTCTTGTCGATAAACCGGGGAGACCCTTGCCTATACTGGCTTGTTCGCCGCAGATACTCCTCCCCCATTTTCGACCACAAATGAGGTTTTACCCTGAGCAGGTTGCTGGGGAATCTCTCATTTCTCTTTGTAGGGATAGACTGAACTATCGCGGGCAAGTCTCCGAGTTCGTGGGTGCCATCCACCTGGCTGTGACTGGCCAGAATTTGCTCGATCAAGGTGGAACCGGAGCGAGGTAGACCTACAATAAATATCGGCGCAGGGTCGCTCGCACCGTGGCCCTGGGTATCGCGAATAAATTCCGTGCTAAAAACATCTATCTGTCGATCAGTGACTACCTCGGTCTCAACAGGATCATAAGCCTCGGAGGAGCGCCGCGTTTCATTGCCCTGGTGGAAATAACTGAACGCCTGGTCAAAATCTCTGCGGGCCTCGTATGCAAACCCAAGCGCATTGCATATCTGCACCGCTCCAAGATCCTCCAACTCGCCATTGGCTAACAGCTTTTCCATGGCCTGAATCTCTTCATCGCTGAACTGAAAAGTCTTCATGTTGGCCAGGCTCCAGTAGGGCTCTGCATTATTGGGATCACTGGCAATACTATCCCTGTAGACCTCAATAGCTTCGGCCTGCCTGCCCAGGGTCTTTAGCTGATGCCCCAAACCCGCAAAGGCACCACCGTGGCCAGGCGCCAGGTCCAAAGCTTTTTGGTAGGCCCTGGCTGCATCTGCTGCCCGGTCTGCCCGGGCCAGGGCATTACCCATAGCCAGCTGGCACTCTGCCACATCCGGGGCCAATTCCATCAGCCGTTCCGCGCTGGCTATCGCGTCATCCATTTTTTGGAGGTCAAGTTGCACCACAGACAGGTCAATCCATGCACGGACATAATCTGGCGCCACACTCACCGCTTCTTTAAGAAACACCTCAGCGTCGACATACTTTAGGTGCGATGATGCAATTGCCGCTAGCTTTCTCATCGCCTCAACATGCTTCGGGTAACGACGCAGAATACTCCGATAAATATCCTCGGCCTGTGCCGCATCGCCATCACGCTCCAGCCTCCCGGCCTGGGCCATTTCCTCCGGGAAGGCGAGTTTCTGCCGACGCGGCCCTTCGGTGACCGGGCGCATATGATCCATACGCTCCCGGCACTTGTCTACTTTTTGCTGGATGCCCTTCTGGCCAGCATTAAGGCTCAGCGCCTGGCGGTAGAAACTCAGTGCCTTGGCAGGCATGCCTTCCAAAAGCAACAAGTCCGCATGCGTTTCCAGCACGTCTGCGGAGCCCACATGTGTTTTAAGCAGCCTGTCGATGTATAAACGCGCCTCATCCCTTCGGCGCAGGGCAATACAACACCTGGCAGCCTGACAAGAGATCTTAAGGTCATCCGGATAATTTTCCAGCCCTTCAAAACAAATTGCGAGTGCTTGGAGGGGCTCCTGTTGGCTCATCTTCAAAGTAGCGGACTGAAAATATTCTAGTGCACTGAATTGCTTGTCTTCGTTTTGCATCAACTGGTATCAAGTCTGGGAAACGGCAGTATCACAGCACAGACTTAAAGGAAAATCTACCTCTGTCGCGGTCCTTCTCAGCTTCTCAGCGTGTAGGGAGAGAGGCCAAACAAGCCAATTACGTCTATCCTGTCGTTTGTATCCCGGGACCAGCTAATCACAATGAAAAAATACGACGCAATAGTCATCGGCGCGGGCCACAACGGCCTGACCAATGCCGCCTTTCTCGCCAAAGCCGGGCTGGATGTCCTTGTCGTTGAGAAGAACGATTACGTGGGCGGTGCAACCGTCAGTCGCGAGCTTCACGCCGACTGGAAGTACTCCAATTGCTCCTATGTATGCAGTCTGTTTCGCCCGGAAATCTACCAGGCCCTGGACCTTGGCCGCCATGGTCTGGAGGTGGTGCCACTGCAGGGCAGCACCACGTTCAAACAGGACGGGGATTACTTCGGCAGCTACCACCAGGGCGCTGTGCGTCGTCGTGAAATAGCCAGGCACTCCAAACGGGATGCCGACGCTTCCATCCGCTTCGATGCAGACCTGATGAAGTGGTGCCGGTTGATTCGCGGCTTCCTGCTACGAACGCCGCCCAATCCTGCCTCGCTATGGCCCAAGGATGTAATGGAATTTGCTCACCTGCTGAAGCAGTTCTATACCCTCAGTGAAAGCCAGATCTACGAATTCCTCCGCTTTTTTACCATGTCTATTGCCGAGTACCTGGAAGAATATTTTGAGAGCGATGTAATCCTCGCGCACTTCTCCGGTGGCAGCATCATCGGCACGGGGCTGGGGGTTTACTCTCCGGGCACAGCCTATGTCCTGTTACACCACGCCATGGGGGATGTAGACGGCAACGTAGGCTCCTGGGGCTTTGCCCGCGGCGGCATGGGGGCAGTAGCGGGCTCCATTGCCTCCTCTTTACAGGCGGCCGGAGGCGAATTACGTACTGGTGCCGAGGTGGAGAAAATCAGGGTGCGAGCTGGCAAGGCCAACGGTGTTGTGTTGAGTTGCGGTGAAGAGATTGATGCCGGCATTGTAGTATCCAACCTCGATGCCAAACGAACCTTTCTCGAGATTATGGATAGCTCTGACCTTCCTGGCGAGGTGGTGAAGCGTGCAGAAAACTTCAAAATTCGCGGCTCTTCCGGCAAGGTCAATATCGCCCTGGACGGTATGCCAGACTTCCCCGCCCTCCCACAGGGTTCACCACTTACCCTGGGACATATGCATTTTACCGACACCCTGGAACGCCTGGAGCGGGCCTACGACGACTGGAAAGACGACCGCTGGTCAAGAGACCCTTACGTGGACACTCTGATTCCAACCCAATACGACCCCACCATGACCCCTGCGGGAAAACACATGATGTCGGTGTTCGTGCAGTACTGCCCACCGGAAGTTGAAGGCGGCTGGACCGATGAAAAACGCGATGCCTTTGGCGCGGCGGTCATCGACCAGATCGGTGATTACAGTCCCAACTTCAAGGATCTGATTCTTCACGCCGAAGTTCGCACGCCACGGGAAATCGAGGCAGAAGTAGGTCTTACCGGGGGCAACATTTTCCAGGGAGAATTAACGCTGGATCAGTTGATGTTCAACCGCCCTTTCCCGGGTTATGCGCAATACCGCGGGCCGGTGAAAAACATGTATATGTGTAGTTCCTCAACCCACCCGGGAGGGGGCGTCATGGGGGCGCCGGGAGCGAATGCCGCGCGGGAAATCCTGCAGGACCTGGGCAAAAAAGACACCACTCCGGAGGATTTTGGCGATGACTAGTTCGCACAAGGTTATCGTCATAGGCGCAGGTCACAATGGCCTGGTCTGCGCTGCCTACCTGGCGCGCGCCGGTCACCAGGTACAGGTACTGGAAGCGCGGGATATCGTGGGCGGTGGCGCCAACACAGAAACCTTTGCACCTGGATACCAGGTCTCTGGCCTGGCTCACCTGCTACATTCACTGAATCCCGCTATCTGCAAAGAACTGGGGCTTGATAAGGCAGGGTTCCAAGCAGGCACTGCTGTGGATTCAATATTGCTGGATAAAACTGGCAGCCACATTACCCTGACTTCAGACAAGGCCTGCGGTGGCAATCTTTCACCTGCAGATATTGAAGCCTACGCGTCAT
>ERZ1046740.1639-NODE-1639-length-15489-cov-26.265453_pt1 | contig 15489 bp, 18 predicted proteins | sample MGYA00383093_ERZ1046740 | MGnify/ENA primary metagenome ERZ1046740 (study PRJEB29581, sample SAMEA5548363) | metagenome | biome: marine; feature: coastal; material: water | depth 25 m | study: Short-term variability in the microbial, nano- and picoplankton... | reverse complement strand
CCCTTTTGCTTTGGGGAGGTGCGCAACGAATGCGCACCCTACGGAAATGATACCGATACGCCGTTAAGCCAAGTGCGTGGTTTTCTTGAAAAGAAAACACAGGCTAAACCTTACAAAGGTTTAGCGATCACCAAAGATGTCACCAAGACCGCCGAGAACTGATCCTTCGCCTTTGCTACCGCCTGGACCGGCTGCGCGCAGCACCCTGTCTGCTAATCTTGAGAAGGGTAGGCTTTGTAAATACACGGTGCCCGGTCCGCGAAGTGTGGCCAAGAATATACCTTCACCGCCAAAGATCATCGATTTGAGATTGCCTGATCTTTCGATGTCATACTCGACGTTTGACGTCATCGCCGCGAGGCAACCTGTGTCAACGCGTAAAACCTCACCAGCCTGGAGTTCGCGCTTGATGACTGTGCCACCCACATGAATGAATGCCATTCCGTCACCATTAAGACGCTGTAGAATAAAGCCTTCACCGCCAAAAAAGCCCGCGCCCAGTTTGCGCTGGAATGCGATGTCGGTCGAAGTGCCAAACGCTGCGCATAGGAAGGCATCTTTTTGGCAGATTAGTTCGCCCCCCAAGGCCTCCATGTCTAGCGGGATGATTTTTCCCGGATATGGGGCCGCGAAAGCCACCCGTTTTTTGCCGTGCCCATTATTGGTGAAGTGGGTCAGGAAAATGGATTCCCCCGTAAGCACGCGTTTTCCGACATTCAAAAGCGAGTCCATGATGCCACTTGAGGGGCGCGCGCCGTCGCCCATCCGGGTTTCAAATCCGATCCCGTCTTCCATGTAGTTCATGGCACCTGCTTCAGCGATTACGACCTCGGAGGGGTCGAGTTCCACCTCGACAATCTGCATGTCGTCCCCAAAGATCTCATAGTCTACTTCATGGCATTTCATGGTTTGTTCCCTCATTGAGTTGCTTGAAATTGATGCAGATGCATATCGTGGATATATGTAGCCTAGATTGAACCACAAGTTTGTGAACTGGAAAAGCGGGGCATTATGAAAGCAATTGCTGAGACAATGCGGGGTCTGTACGCGATTATACGTTGGGTGCTCACGGTTCCTTTGATGACGCGGCGCGCCAGCAAGATCGTAGGCGATAAGCAAAAAGCGCGTGCACTTTTTGAGAAAAGCTTCGCCCAGCTTCGCAACACCTGCCGGATAACGATGGCGACGCAGGGCACGCCTCCGCCTTTGGGGACGGGCTGTGTTGTTTGTTATAACGAAACATCGTTTGCCGACGTCTTCACATTCACGGCGACCATCTTGCCCCATGTGGATCGGGCGGCGGCGGCGGATGCCTATGCGTTGATCCCCTTTGCACGGAAAGCCTGTGAGAATGCCGCAGTCGAAATGGTACCACGCGGACAGCGCGCTGAGACGGGGCGGTTGATGGACAAAATCGTGACTGCACTGCGCGCAGGAGAGCGTGTTGCATGGGGTGGTGAAGGTCAGCTTTCTGGACGTGATGAGGTTATCCGGTTTAAACGCGGGGCCTTTTTGCTGGCGATCAGGGCGGGGGTTCCGGTCGTACCTGTTGCAAGTTACGGTGGCCATCAGATTTGGCCTATGAGATCGGTACGGGTGCGCCCGGGAACGATCAACGTATGGTTTGGCGATCCGATTGATACCTCAGGATACGACGAGGATAACGTGCGCGATCTTGCGGATCACGTGCAATCCGTGGTGGCTAACATGTATGCCGAGATGAAGGCTAGCCGGACACCATAGCCTGCACCGCCCCTATCGCTGAAAAGGCAGCCCCATGTACGGTTGATTGGGCATCTCCGCCCAAGGCTTCCCCCGCAAAATGTATCCGGCCAGAAATGGGCGCGAGGATATCAGCGAGATACTCATCCGAGTCGTTGGTCATAGAGTAGCTGCCCAATATATGCGGCTCTTGTGACCAGTTTTGGACCGTACCGGACTGGAAGGATTGGTGCACGACCGCGCCAAAAATATCCGTTAGCTCAGATAGCGCGTCCTCTAGTAATGCCTTGTTGGAAAGCGAGGCACGGGGAAGATGCGTTTCGTTTACGGTGAACAGGCCCAGAAGGTTGTCGTCGGTTGGTTTACCAAATGCTGCGTCGTAGTAGATTTTGGAATCCCATTCATCGGCGAGCACACTAAGCCGTGAACCAAACAAAAGTATGTCGGGGTAAAACCGCTCACTAAACTTCATGAACACTTTGAAGCCTTTGCCAAAGACAACATCGTCCAGATCGCTTAACCGCGCAGAGTCTGGGGCGTTTGAGAATTTGATACGTTGCTTTTTGAGAATAGAAAGTGGGACGGTGATGAGCACGCGATCAGCTTGCATCCTTCGACCGTCGGTCAGATCTACCGTTACACCGTTCGGCGATACAGACACTCCGTTAACCACTGAGTTATACTCGATCCGGTCTGCCACCGTTGGCAGAACAAAGCGCTCGAAAAAGCCATACCAAGTCGTGTCGTAGAATTTGACCTCGGCATAGGCGTGTTTCAGCATGTTCAAGTTTCGCAACTTGCCCTTGTGCCAGAATTTGAAGGTTTGTGGGTTATACTCGATCGTATCAACCCCAAGATCGGTTTCGCCTTGGCCAATCATCTGCCCCAATATCGTCGGATCGTCGTGAATCCACTCAGCGCCTAGATCAATTGGGACGTTTGAAAGTGACGCGTCACGCCGAACACGTCCACCCCACTGATCGGATGCCTCAAGGACGCGCACATCAACCCCTTGCTGGGTAAGGTGATATGCTGCGGTTAAACCCGCGGAGCCCGCCCCTACGATGATGGCGGATTTGACGCTCTGGGCACGCAGGATAGAGGGCGCAGCCAGCAAAGAAGCGGTGGCGGTTTTTACGAGGGTTCTACGATCAATCATTCCACGATCTTCTGCAAAATGCGGGTTCAAATCAACCGACAGCAAATATTGCAGCATTATTTCGCTGTGTCTAAACGAATTGGAATGAATTGGGGCTTGTTTTAGGTACCCAAAGCGTTGCGCATCAAAGCTTCCGAAGGTGCGTCCGTCGGCAGCATTAACTCAATCTCAAACCCCTCAACCATAGCGTCTTGAACAGACGCCAGCTTCCCAAGCAGTGATGTTATTTGCAGCTGCAATCCGCCGGGTAGATTTGCAGTGATCGGCACAAACACGGGCATGGCATCCGCGCCTTGCAGTTGGCTTTCTATATTGTCGAACAATCCTTTTTCGCGGCAAACACCGAACAGATCACGCACGCGCGAACTATGTGCAGCCGAAGCTTGAAGGCGAAAGAAGAAGGTCGTTGCGGCCTCGTCCCAGTTCGCAATTAGGCTTCGAAAGGCCTCGCTGACCATAATCTCAAGCAGATTGGGTTGGGTATTCGTGGCTGGCAAAAACGTGCCGAACAGTTTCTCAAACGGTGGGTTGCTGCGCAAAACGTTCCAATGTTCGTCCAGCACCAACGCGGGGAAGGGCCAGTTTAACAAAACGCGGTCGTGGATCATATCAAGTGCGGCTTTCACCTCGTCTGATGTGCGTTCGCGTGTGGCAAAGGGCGTGGATAAACCAGCGGCCTGATAGAGCGATGCCTTTTGCGCGATGCTAAGTGACAGTTCTTTGCAGATGCGGGTGACGAAATAGGGCGTCGGTCGGGATCGTCCGGTTTCGAGGAACGAGACATGTCTTTGCGTTGAGCCTAAGTGGTTGGCCAATGCCACCTGAGACAAACCTAAACCTGCCCGCACGTCCTTTAGGACCGTTCCAAAACCGTTCATCATTCCCTCCAAAGGAATTGTGGGTATTCCCTGATTGAGCCTAGTTTCCGACTGAAAAGCAACAGGAGGAAACGATGCTTTATTGGATTTTTGCGGGAATGATCGTCTATGCGGGGATAATGGCAGTGCCGTCGCTTTATCTGGTCTCACAATTAGGGGTGTTGGGCTATTCCAAGGGCCGTGACGATGAACCTGTGGCATCACCATATCACGGTCGGGCGTTACGGGCCGCGCGAAACATGCGCGAGAACTTTCCAATCTTTTTGGCGTTGGCGGTTTTGGCGTTCGTAATTGAGGGCACTGATACGGCGCAGGCAATATTGGGCGCTCAGCTTTTTGTGCTTAGTCGAATTGTCTATGCGCCAGCGTACATGTCAGGCATCCCGTTTGCCCGTAGCAGCGTCTACTCTGTCGGCTTGATCGGTCTATTTATTATGGCATTTGCGCTTTGTGGATAGGGGTCGGCTGACCGCATTTTGCTGCTCGGCGCGGTGTTATTATCAACGGTGAAAAAAATGCGTGAAGGTTCAATTGAATTTTCACGCAAATGCCACTTGATCTCATCGAACGCCTGCCGTATTTCCCTCGCCTGTAGTAGGGGTATAGCTCAGTTGGTAGAGCGACGGTCTCCAAAACCGTAGGTCCCGGGTTCGAGCCCTGGTGCCCCTGCCATTTTCCGAACAATTGGGATGCGTTGACTGTGCTTTCGGGATGCGTGCACCCGAAGTTACCCCTTGCGTTAAAGCAAGGGGCTTTTAGAAATGTTGGTAGCCCACGAACTCAGGCTAAACTTGACCAAGAACATTGCATTGAGGTGTATGGATTGGCCCAACAGATCGCTGTAGCTCTCCATCTTGGGGCGCATAAAACGGCCTCGACGCATTTGCAAAAGACGTTGGCACGCAATGAAAAATTGCTGCGCGAAAATGGGGTTCGTTGTTTTGGGCCCAAATACCTACGTGATCCCAAACACAATTTTCAGGATCTGTTTGGGTTGCGCCCCAAAGGCGAGCCCACTGGCGGGAGGAGCGGGTCTGAACAGATCACCTATCTTGCCAAGGGCGCACGGCGGGTAGTTCTTTCCGAAGAAAACGCACTTGGGCCGGTGTTTAACAAGCTTAGCCCCGGGGTGCTCTACCCGCAGGCGGATCTACGGCTTGAAAGCTTCGTGGCCTCGGTAGCTCCGTTTCCGGTCACCCTGTTTTTGGCCGTACGAGAGCCGTCAAAGTGGATAGCCTCGCTTTATTCGCAACGAATTGCAGGCGGTGATTTGAAGACCTTTGATGAATTTGTGGGCGACAGTCTGCCTGAAGACTTGCTTTGGTCCAACCTGATTGGGCGAATGCGCAAGGTCCCGGGGCTTGGCGCGATCCGTTTGTGGCGCAAAGAGGATTACCCCGAGGTTTCGGTGCCGGTATTTCGGCGGATGCTTGGTTGGCGGCTTGGACCGCTTGTTGAGCGCGTTGATGGGCGTGTGAACGAAGGGTTAAGCAGCGCGGCCTTGTCCCAGATCATCGAATGGGGTGAGGATGGGCGTTCAGGCGACATTAGGTCATGGGTGAAAGAAGCGAGGCAGCAGTTTCAACTGACGGGCCCCTCACAGACATTCAATCCTTGGTCAGAAGAAATGCAAGCGCGCAGTATAAAAAGTTACAGCGCCGATCTTGAAGAGATCGCGGCTTGGGACGATGTTGAAATGGTAAAGCCTTCGGTTAGAAGCCGAGGCGTGAAGGAGGATTAAATGGAACAGAGGCTGTCTGGTGTTGTTCTTGGTGTCGATGATTTGGACCGCGCAAAGGCGTTTTACACTGCCCTTGGATGGGAGCCTGCATCAAAGGAAGAGGGGATTGTTGCGTTCAATATCCTCGGGACGATGACAGTTTCGCTATATCCGTGGACAGGCGTGGCCGAGGAGTTTGGTTTGACGCTTGAAGAATTCACCAAGACTTCGGCGATGCTGGGACAGAACGTGCGAACCCGCGAGGATGTCGACGCAACGCTTGCACAGGCCGAAGCTGCCGGAGCCAAAATCATCAAGCCAGCGGTCGAGGTTTTTTGGGGCGGCTATTCTGGATATTTCCAAGATCCCGACGGGCATTATTGGGAAGTGGCCCATAATCCGTTTTCACCATTGGGCCCTAAGGGGGGCTTTCAGTGGAATGGCGGCGAAGGTGCATTGTGAAGCGGAACGGGCTTGAAATTACGCAACGAAGCGCGTATCTGCCGCCTGATCCTAGGAGAGAGATTCCATCATGGCTATGACCAACCCGCTTCAGTTCATTCAGCAGGTCCGCTCGGAAGTTTCGAAAGTCGTTTGGCCAACACGCCGCGAAGTTCTTGTGACGACTGGTATGGTCTTTGCGTTGGCAACATTGGCGTCGATCTTCTTTTTCCTAATTGATTTGATTATCCGCTCGGGTCTTCAGGGCGTACTAGGACTGTTCGGTTAATTTCGATCTGGCAGCTACGACATCGCTTGCCCCTTGAAATCCCCATTCACAGACGGTAATCCGTCACTATTCCCAAAAATGGCGTGTAGCGAATCAAGTTACACGCCCTTGTTTTATCCGGGACTTGGAATTCAACCAATCTGGCGAAATGGCCAGTGTAGCTAAGGTAAATAGGCAGATGGCAAAACGTTGGTATTCGATCAGTGTTCTCTCGAATTTTGAGAAGAAAATCGCTGAACAGATCAAAGTTGCTGTGGAAGAGGCGGGTCTCGAAAACGAGATTGAAGAAGTGCTTGTTCCCACAGAAGAAGTCATTGAGGTGCGTCGCGGCAAGAAAATTACCGCTGAGCGCCGCTTCATGCCGGGTTACGTTCTCGTCCGCATGGAAATGAGCGATCAAGGTTATCACCTGATTAACTCGATCAACCGCGTCACAGGCTTCCTTGGCCCACAGGGTCGTCCGTTGCCAATGCGCGACGCCGAGGTCAACCAGATCCTCAACCGCGTTGAAGAGGGTGCTGAGGCCCCGAAGCTATTGATCAGCTACGAGATTGGCGAAAAGGTCAAAGTCAACGATGGCCCGTTCGAAGATTTCGATGGCATGATCGAAGATGTCGACGAAGACAACCAGCGTCTCAAGGTTTCAGTTTCGATCTTTGGTCGCGAAACACCGGTCGAGCTGGAATTCACTCAGGTTACCAAACAAACCTGAACTATTCGCTCATCGCTAAACGAATTGCCCGGCCCAATGGTCGGGCTTTTTGCTTTTTAAGAGGGTCAGTCTGAGTGCGAAGCGACGTGCAGCGGCTCTGAGGATTTTTGCGGCAGGGGCTTGGCAGGCACGCCCACAACGGTCGTTTGGGGCTCGACGTCGTGTAAAACAACGGCGTTAGCGCCAATCTTGGCCTTCTTGCCCACTTTGACATCCCCCAGTATCGCCACGCCAACACCAATATCTACGCCGTCACCGATCGTTGGAAGCAAGCCGATTTCATCTACCGAGCTGACACCGCATGTCGTGTTCTGGCGTAGAACGACGTCGTTCCCGATTGCTCGGGCCGCGATAATTATACCGCCGAAGTGTTCGATTTTCACACGACGACCGACTGGGATTGTATAGGGCAGGGACACACCACAGGCCCACTCAGACAGCTTGAAGCCGAATTTATAGACGAGGGAAGCAGGCACACGCAAAAGCTTTGGTTTAATGCTCATCCGGGCGTTTCCGAAGCGATGCCAAAACAGCGTCCAGAATCCTTGGGACAACGGTGCACGCTGGTAGGTCATGTAGTCCTCGGACACCAACGCCCAAAAGCCGATTCCATCAGGATTTCGGTTTGTCGAACCGTCATTGATATGTGCAGCAATAGCTTCGCCACCGTCCAAGCTGGCTTGCGCAAAGCTGGGATCGGATGAAATCACTTTTATGTTATCTGCTGGCTTCACCGCGCCAATATAGACGATTCGTAGTTTCAAGGAACTTGAATCGTTCATTGCCAACAAAACGCAATGTTTCCACCTTGTTTGCTTGGTTCTATTGCCAAATTGGGGCCACCGGTTTAACAGACCGAGTTCGTGCCATTGTGCGCGAATCATATGTGGGAGGAAACGGTGCCGCGGCATCCAATCCGAACCACACAACATAGATCCCAAGGAACGCGTTCTGAGGGAGTTGCAAAAGGAGAAAACCAAATGGCTAAGAAGCTTGCTGGTACAATGAAGCTGCAGGTTCCTGCAGGTAAAGCGAACCCATCCCCACCCGTAGGTCCAGCACTGGGTCAGCGCGGCATCAACATCATGGAATTCTGTAAGGCGTTTAACGCTAAAACACAGGAACTTGAGCCTGGTGCGCCATGCCCTACTGTAATCACATACTATCAGGACAAGTCCTTCACTATGGACATCAAGACGCCACCAGCGTCGTACTTCCTGAAGAAGGCTGCGAAACTGAAGTCCGGTGCAAACACACCTGGTCGTGAAGTTGCTGGTTCGGTCACCTCAAAGCAGGTGAAAGAAATCGCTGAAGCCAAAATGAAAGACCTGAACGCAAATGATATCGAGGCTGCTATGCAGATTATCCTCGGGTCGGCACGTTCCATGGGCATCGAGGTGAAGTAAGATGGCTAAGTACGGAAAACGCACCACCGCCGCTCGTGAAGCATTCGTTGGCAAATCAGACGTTTCTGTTGAAGATGCTGTTGCATTGGTGAAAGCCAACGCAAAGGCAAAATTCGACGAGACTGTTGAAATCGCTGTTAACCTTGGTGTCGACCCTCGCCACGCTGACCAAATGGTTCGCGGCGTTGTTGGTCTACCTAACGGTACTGGTAAAACTGTTCGCGTTGCTGTCTTTGCACGTGGCCCAAAAGCTGAAGAAGCCCAGGCCGCTGGCGCAGACATTGTTGGCGCAGAGGACCTGATGGAATCCATTCAGGGTGGCAAAATCGATTTTGATCGCTGCATTGCGACACCTGACATGATGCCTATCGTTGGTCGCCTTGGAAAAATCCTCGGCCCACGCAACCTGATGCCAAACCCACGCGTTGGTACTGTGACTATGGATGTTGCAGATGCTGTTAAAAACGCAAAGGGCGGAGAAGTTCAGTTCAAAGTCGAAAAAGCTGGTGTTGTACACGCTGGTATCGGCAAAGCATCCTTCGACGAAGGCAAGCTGGCTGAAAACCTTCGCGCATTTATTGCTGCATTGGCAAAAGCACGTCCTGCAGGTGCCAAAGGCGCTTACATGAAAAAGATCGCACTAAGCTCAACAATGGGCCCAGGCGTGACAGTCAACGTGGACAGCGCAAACGCCGAGTAATCTCGACGGACAGTAGAATTAGAAGAGGCGGACCGCTTGGTTCGCCTTTTTTTGTTGTGCCCGCTTGAATTTGTCACTGTGCGAAGCCTCGTCCAATCGGGTGCTACAATATGTAAGCTTGAGCAAAGATTATGTGAGGCCGTAGGCTGCTAGAAAAGCATTGGTGCGATGCCAAGCGCGATTTCTGAGAGGCTCAAGGCTTTGAACCACGACATCACACGGGAATTTGCCGAAATAGCAGTTCAGAAAATTGCGTATTCTAAGCGCAATCCGATTGGGTATTTGATCCTGACAATGATGGCAGGCGCTTATGTCGGGGTGGGGGTCGCGTTGATCTTGACGCTTGGCAACGACGTTGATGCAGGGTCGCAAAAATTGGTCATGGGTGCATTATTTGGCATCACTTTGACCCTGATTATGTTTGCCGGTGCCGAGCTGTTTTCGGGTCACATCATGTATATGACCTTTGGGTTTTTCTATAAACGACTAAGCGCCTCGAAGGTGCTGATCGACTGGGTGCTGTGCTGGTGGGGAAATCTGGTCGGGGCGTTGATGTTGTCGCTGCTGGTCGTTGTAGGCAATCAAAGCGGCTGGGTCGGCGACGAGGGGTCGCTTGTGCATCAGGTGGCAGAGTCCAAAATGAACAGTTCGATCACGGAATTGCTGGCGCGTGCTATGATTTGCAATTGGCTGATATGCTTGGCCATCTGGATGGCCGCGCGAACCACAAGCGACGCCGCGAAGTGTATATTGATATTCTGGTGCCTCTTTGCGTTTGTGGCCGCCGGGTTTGAGCACAGTATTGCGAACATGACCGTGTTCACAATTTCCCTTTTGGGCAACCACCCTGAAAGCGTTTCGATTACCGGTGGGCTTTACAATTTAGCGTGGGTTTCAATTGGCAATATTATAGGTGGGGCCGGATTTATCGGTGTTGCGTATTACCTCACTGCTGTGCCGTTGATTGGACGCAAGGACTGAGACCCAAAAAGCCTTGGTTGATACCTTGAACTCTCACAAAAATTGGCACTTGTTTGCATAGCAAGTAGGCAGCGAAGCTAGGATGGTGCTTGTCGAGGTCCGGCAAATCCGTTCAATGTGTTTCCAACGTTGATGCCGGATATATCCGCGAGAGATTTGGGACCATGCAACTAAGCGATACCTTTGGAGATGAGTGATAACTGGCCGCTGATTAGGACGGCTGGAACCGACGGTTTTCTGGTCAGCTTTGGCGACAGCCTTAGTGAGACTGCCAATCGCGCTGCCTTGGCCTTTCGCGGGGCGCTTGAGGCAGTGAATTGGGAAGAGGTTGAGGAATGCTCGACCTCATTGGTGTCGACTTATGTGCGGTTTGATCCGTTGGCCGTAGACCACGCGGCCCTTGAGGAAAAACTGGTAGCATTGTTGCAAACCTGTGATTGGTATGATGCCGCTCTTCCAAAGGGGCGAAGGCTTTGGCGAGTGCCCACTGTCTTTGGAGGCACAGCGGGTCCGCAGTTGGATGAGGCTGCTAAGGCCGCCGGAATGACTACGGCAGAAGCGATCGCGTCGATCTCAAACACGCGCGTTCGGGTGCAGACGATCGGCTTTGCGCCGGGGATGCCCTATCTAGGGCAACTGCCAGCGGCTTGGGATATTCCGCGACAGACCGAGTTAACCGCTAAAGTGCCTGCTGCTGGGCTCTGTGTGGCGATCCGTCAGTTGGTTTTGTTTCCGGTTTCAGCCCCGACGGGCTGGCGCCACATCGGGCAGACTGCGCTAAAGCTGTTTCGACCTGACACTAACGAGCCATTTCTTTTGCGACCAGGGGATGAGGTGAGGTTTCATTCAGTCTCGACCGAGGAACTTGCCGGCTTCAAGGGCGATCCGAACGGTGGCGCGTCCTGTGAGGTTCTGCCATGAGCCGTAGTTTGATCGTTCACCGCGCTGGGCCGGGCGTCACAGTTCAAGATCTCGGTCGGGCGGGGTATCTGGCATTTGGCCTGTCCCGTGGCGGGGCCGCTGACCAGTTGGCGATTTACGAAGGCGCGGCCTTGTTGGGGCAATCCGAAACGCTCGCCGTTCTCGAACTAGCCGGAATGGGCGGGGAATTTGAAGCCTCGGAGGACATGCGCATCGCGTTGACGGGGGGCAGGATGCGTGCCCAGATTGACGGTGAAAAGGTCGCTTGGAACGCCAGTCACCGGCTGGTTAAAGGGCAAAGGTTAAGCATTGGGGCGTCTGAGGCTGGCTGCTACGGTTATCTCCACATTGGCGGAGGCATCGCAACACCCGAAGTGCTTGGTGCACGCAGTGGTCACCAAGCCGCCGGGATTGGCACACCGTTGGTGTCAGGGCAGCGCATGGAAATTGGCGAGGATGCACGGGGCGAAACCGGCATGACGCTAGCACCTGACGCGCGGTTCAACGGCGGGACGGTACGGATTGTGAAGAGCCTGCAAACAGATTTCTTTGCGCCGACCGAAATCGCCAGATTTGAAGCCTCGGAGTTTCGCCGCGACACGCGCGGCAATCGTATGGGTGTACGAGTGCTACCGGACGGGCAAGGGTTTATCAGCGACGCAGGCCTTAGCGTGCTGTCCGAGGTGATCGTGCCCGGCGATATCCAGATAACAGGTGACGGCACGCCGTTCGTGCTGCTGTGTGAGTGCCAAACGACGGGGGGCTATCCGCGCATCGGCTCGGTACTTCCTGCGGATTTGCCCAAGGTCGCACAGGCACAGCCCGGCACCTCGTTGCGGTTTTCTTTTGTGTCGTTGGCCCAAGCTGTAGATATCGAGCGCAGGGAAAAGGCGCGTCGTAGTGCCTTGCGAAGTAAGGTTGAACCGCTGATACGGGATCCACGATTCATTCCGGATCTGCTATCCTATCAATTGGTCGGTGGCATGACCGCAGGTGATGAGTTCGAAAAGGACAAGACATGACGCTTACAGTCGATCTGAACGCAGACATGGGTGAAAGCTTTGGCCCATGGTCGATGGGCGATGATTTGGCGCTCTTGGATGTCGTGACCTCGGCAAATGTTGCCTGTGGCATGCATGCTGGTGACCCTGATGTGATGGCGGGCACGATGGGGGCAGCCGTTAAGCGCGGGGTCGGTATTGGCGCGCATCCGGGTTTTGCGGATTTACAAGGTTTTGGCCGTCAGCGGATGAAGCTACCGGCTGAAAGTCTCGGGAACTTAGTGCGCTATCAGGTCGGTGCAGCGCAGGCCATGTCGCGCGCTTTAGGCGGTGAAATGCGCCACATCAAGCTACATGGTGCGATGGCGAACATGGCGTCTGAGGACAAGGATATGGCGTTAGTCTGCTACCGTGCGGCCCTATCCGTCGCGCCTGATATTATCGTCATGGTTATGGCAGGCACAGCGCAAGAGGACGCTGCGCGCGAACTTGGATGCAATGCAGCGTGTGAAATTTTCGCTGATCGGGCTTACAATGACGATGCCACTTTGGTGGATCGCAGTTTACCAGGTGCAGTGATCCATGACGCAGATCTCGCTGCAAAGCGGATGGTAAAGATGGTCAAGGCGGGGGCGATCATTACTGAAAGCGGTAAAGAGATTGCTACACGGATTGATACGATTTGCCTGCACGGAGATACGCCTGAGGCAGTAGATATTGCCCGAGAGACGCGAAGTGCATTGGAAATGGCTGGGGTAAAGGTTGCTCAGTTTAGTGGGCTGAGGCTTGGGTAGGGAGTCGCGAAGGCCCTAAGGCCTCCGCGTAATTTATTGACAGATCAGTAGTTGCGCGCGCCGTCTTCTGGTGCTGCGCGTGGAACCAACGCCCGAACAAGGGCTGTCATGTCCAGCGTGCCAATTGCTTCGCCGTCACGCATAACGATGTAGGCGTGTGACGTGTCACCACCCGACTTCGCGATCATGCTTTCAAGCGTTGCGTCGATATCAACTTCGCCGTGAGCGTCCGCAGGGATTTTGCCATCCTCAAGAGGCGTCATGATCGAGCGAACACGAAGAACCCGTGCGCGGTTAATATCGCTGACGAAGTCCTCAATATACGGATCATTAGGATTCAGTAGGATGTGCTGAGGCTCACCCTGCTGAACAACGTAACCGTCTTTGAGGATTACGAGGTGATCTGCAAGTTTAAGGGCTTCGTCCAGATCGTGCGTAATGAACACGATGGTTTTGTGAAGCTCTTTTTGCAGTTCCAACAACAAGTCCTGCATGTCCGTACGGATCAGCGGGTCAAGCGCCGAGAATGCCTCGTCCATCAGCATGATGTCGGTGTTTGCCGTCAGAGCGCGGGCGATGCCCACACGCTGTTGCATACCGCCAGAAAGCTGCGCTGGATGGTGGTTCTCGTATCCTTTGAGACCCACACGATCGAGCCACTTTGTGGCCTCGGTATCGCAAGATGCTTCGTCTTGGCCACGCACCGAAAGCGGCATACCTGCGTTTTTCAGAACCGTTTTGTGTGGCAAAAGCGCGAACTTTTGGAACACCATCGACATTTTCTGCTGACGGGCTGTGCGGAGATCTTCTTCTGACAGCTTCATCACGTCTTCACCCTGAATCAGGATTTCGCCTGCAGTGGGTTCAATCAGGCGATTGAGGTGACGGATCAGCGTGGATTTACCAGAGCCCGAAAGCCCCATCACCACGGTGATTTCACCTGCCTGCATATCGACGTTGATATCGTTAAGGCCCAGCACGTGTTTGTGCTGCGCCAGAAGGTCGTCTTTGCTCATGCCGTTTTGGACATGTTGAACCATTTCCTTGTCTTTGGCTCCGAAGATTTTGTAAAGCCCGCGAAGGCTGACCATTGGTTGTGTCATAGTCTCACCCCTAATGTTTGACGCGGGTCATATCGACCCGAGACAGTGCGGCTTTGGAAACGCGATCGAGAATAACCGCGAGAAGAACGATACCGATACCAGCGACGATACCCACACCTAGTTCGAGGTTTCGGATGCCGCGAAGTACGTTCACACCAAGACCTGGGGCTGAAACGAGCGAGGCAATAACAACCATCGCAAGGCTCATCATAATGGTTTGGTTGATACCAGCCATGATGTTTGGCAGCGCAAGAGGTAGCTGAACACGTACCAGTTTTTGGCGGTTGTTCATGCCAAATGCATTGGCCGCTTCGATTACGTCCTGATCAACAAGGCGGATGCCAAGGTCGGTTAGACGGATCACAGGTACAATCGCGTAGAGAATAATCGCGATACCGTAGAGTTTGGATTCTGTGACCGAGAACAGGAAGATCAATGGGATCAGATACACAAACGTCGGAAGCGTTTGTAACAGGTCGAGCACCGGCACCGTGGCCTTTTGCAAATTATCCGATTTGGACATCGCAATGCCTATGGGCACCCCTAGTAAGACGGATATCGTCGTACAAACGAAGATGATCGACAGGGTCTGCATAGCAACGTCGTAGTGATCAACGAGGCCAAGCAAGAAAATTGAAATAGCGACGAATATTGTCACGCCGCGCGAACGCGAAGCATACCAAGATATCGCAACGAGAACTGGGATCATGATGAACCAAGGCGTCATTTCAAACATCCACAACGCACCGTCGAGCATCCAGCTAAGCGGCTGAGTGATTGGGTCCAACACAGATTTCAGTGCCGGCTTTGCGGCAAGGAAACCGTTTTCGATCCCTTTTGTCACGTCACGCGATTGCAGTACTGTGGCGCAGCTTTCGTTCAGATTATCGAGCGATGGAAATGGAAACACCGGCCCGTTTGCAGCAGCGTCTCCACCGTTTGCTTGTGCCATTAGGTCTGCCATCGAAAGGGGCGCGCCTTCACCGGCTTCGCCGCACCAATCTTTCAGCCCTAGGGCGCTAAATATTTTGTCATAAAAGGCCATGAGTTCCCCGCTCAGCTTCTTGTATAGAGACGCCCCCCACCCAAATTTTGGGCAGGGGGCGAAATCTTGAGTTTAGTGGCTTAGTTAAGCAGTGCTGACAGTTTGCCGCGTGCTTCGTCGTTCAACCATGCACCCCAGACGTCTTTGTAGTTCGTCAGGAAGTAAACAGCTGCTTCGTCATACGATGCGTTGTTGTCCAAGCGCCAAGCCAGAACTTCACCCATCTGAGAGTTTGTGAACGCAACGTTCTCCATCAGTGCTGCCGCATCTGGCTCACGTGCTGGGAAGCCGCCTGCAACAGCAGTCACAACTTTCGAAGCTGGGTACGCAGAGTATGCTGGGTTAGCACAGTCAACATCACCGTTACAAATGTGTGCTTCTTCGTTGTATTCGCCAACTGTCACAGCAACCATTGGGTACTTGCCCAAAACCGCTGTTGGTGCCCAGTAGTAACCGAACCAAGGAGCTTCTTCAGCGTATGCTGCAGCGATTGAAGTCTGCAGAGTTTCACCAGAACCGTGTTGGAAGCGCTCAAGACCATTGGCCTCGGCACCAAGTGCGATCAGGTTGTTGTTGTTGATGATGTCACATGCCCAACCTGATGGACAATCGTGGAA
>ERZ1046740.1636-NODE-1636-length-15498-cov-4.456841_pt1 | contig 15498 bp, 15 predicted proteins | sample MGYA00383093_ERZ1046740 | MGnify/ENA primary metagenome ERZ1046740 (study PRJEB29581, sample SAMEA5548363) | metagenome | biome: marine; feature: coastal; material: water | depth 25 m | study: Short-term variability in the microbial, nano- and picoplankton... | reverse complement strand
ACAGCGCGCGTGCCATGTTGGAATGGCAAATTGATCTTGGTGTTACCGAGACGATCAGTGACGCGCCGATTAATCGATTTGAAGCCGTTCAAGAACCAGTAAAACCCAAGGCAACGGCTCCGGTTGAAAATGGTAAACCAACCAAGCCTGCACCGCCTGTAAAACCGATGGCCGTCGATGCCGTGGCAGAGGCGCAAAAACTGGCCGATCAAGCAACAACACTTGAAGAACTGGCAAAAATTCAATCTGAATTTGAGCTGTGCGATCTTAAAAAGGGTGCACGAAAATTTGTCTTTGCAGATGGTAATCCAAAATCGCGTTTATTGATTTTGGGTGAGGCACCGGGCCGAGACGAGGATCAACAAGGACGCCCTTTTGCCGGTGAGGCCGGTCAGCTATTGGACAAAATGTTGGCCGCAATTGATATGGATCGCACTGGGGAAAATTCAGCCTATGTTACCAATGTGATGCCATGGCGCCCCCCGCAGAACCGCGACCCCAGCGTTGAAGAAATTGCGATGATGATGCCATTTGTGAGCAAACATATAGAATTGGTTTCTCCTGATGTCGTTATCTTAATGGGCAACGTTGCGTGCCTTGCGGCGCTTAGCAAAAAAGGTATCACACGGCTGCGTGGAAATTGGGCGACGGCCTTTGAACGACCTGTAATGCCAATATTCCATCCAGCTTATTTACTTAGAACGCCTGTTGCTAAACGTGATGCTTGGGCGGATTTATTGGCGGTGCAAGCCAAGCTGAAAAAAGGTGCATAGGCATGTCGAGATTGAATTTAGACCGTGAGTTTATTCCTGTACGCATTGCGGTTTTGACCGTCAGTGACAGCCGTACGCTGGATGAGGATAAATCAGGTGACACATTGATTGCGCGGATCAAAGAGGCTGGGCATGTCGTGGCCGACCGCAAAATCATTCATGACGAACGTGTCGAAATTGCAAATCAGTTGAAATCTTGGTGCGCTGATAGCGAAATTGATGTGGTCATTTCAACTGGCGGCACGGGCCTAACAGGGCGTGATGTTTCTGTAGAAGCACATCGCGATGTCTACGAAAAAGAGATGGATGCGTTTGGTACCATATTCACAATCGTTTCCATGAAAAAAATCGGCACATCTGCGGTACAATCGCGGGCTTGTGGCGGCGTGGCAAACGGAACTTACCTGTTTGCGCTGCCCGGCAGCCCGGGTGCATGTCGTGATGCGTGGGACGAAATTCTGGTTCATCAGTTGAATTATCAACACATGCCCTGCAACTTTGTTGAAATATTTCCACGGTTAACTGAAAAACAGCGACGGAAATAACGGGCTGGCACGTAACAAAAGTATGAGTTGCACCCTTTGCAATTCTACTGAATGCTAAATATCTATCGTTTTACAACGGAAAGTCTTGGAAATGCGATTTCTTCGCCGAAGCCTTGTAGGGCTATTTTTGATCTCGTTTACCTTTGGGTTGCTTGCCTTTGCAGGCCAAAATATCCGTGGTTCGCTTGAGGAACGCTGGTCGCGTGAAGCAAGACAGCGCCCTGCGCGTGAACGGATTTTTGCTGTTAACGTTGTTCCATTTGAAGTCGGTGCACAGACGCCGATACTTGAAACCTTTGGTGAAATTCGCAGCCGCCGCACGCTTGATGTTCGTGCACCTTCCGGTGGACAAGTTATCGAAGTGGCACAAAATTTCGAAGAAGGTGGGCGTGTAGAAGCAGGGCAATTGTTGTTGCGGATTGATCCAGCACAGGCCTTGTCTGCCTTAGCTGTGGCCGAAACTGATGTAGCAGAGGCCAAGGCAGATGTTCTTGATGCCGCGCGAACGCTGGAATTATCACGCGACGACGCCAAAGCGTCGATGGCACAGGCAGAATTACGCAAACAAGCATTGCAACGACAACAAGATTTGTTGCGCCGTGGTGTCGGCACAGAATCTGCGGTGGAAACGGCAGCTTTGGCTGCATCAAGTGCTGAACAAGCCGTCGTGACACGTCGAAAATCTGAAGCCCAAGCAGAAGCGCGCGTCAGTCAAACCGCAACGGCCTTGGCCCGTCGTGAAATTAATCTGGCAGAGGCCAAACGCAAACTTGATGAAACGGAACTTCGTGCGGAATTTTCGGGCACGCTTGCTTCGGTGACGTTGGTTCAAGGGGGGCTTGTTTCCAATAACGAACGTTTGGCCAGCCTTATTGACGCGACTGCGCTCGAGGTTTCATTTCGTGTTTCAACCGCTGAATATGCGCGCCTTTTGAATACTGACGGCGAATTGCTTGGTTCGGCTATTCAGGTTGTTCTGGATGTTTCAGGGGCTGATATTTCTACCAATGGACGGGTTTCCCGCGTCAGTGCGGCGGTAAGTGATGGGCAAATTGGACGCACAATTTTTGCATCCCTTGAGGCACCCGCAGGATTTCGCCCTGGTGATTTTGTGACTGTCCAGATTGAAGAACCCGAAGTGCGGTTTGTTGCAATACTTCCTGCGGCGGCCTTGGATGCGGCTGAAACATTGTTGTTGATCGGCCCAGAAGATCGTCTAGAAATCGCCAAGGTTGAATTGATCCGTCGACAGGGTGACAATGTTCTAGTTCGTGGCCGTGGATTAGCGGGTCGCGAAGTGGTCGCAGAACGCTCGCCCCTGTTAGGGGCAGGGATCAAGGTTAAACCTTTGCGAAAAGACGCTAGTGGCGAGATTGCCCAAGCGCCAGAACCCGAAGATATCGAACTATCTGCCGAAAAACGCGCTGCGATGATTGCGTTCGTTGAGGCGAATAAACGAATGCCCGCCCAAATCAAAGAAAGGCTGCTGGGGCAGTTAGCCCAAGATAAAGTACCCGCCGCCGTAGTTAAGCGATTGCAAGATCGAATGGGGGGGTAACGTATGGCACGGCAACGATTTAAATCCGGCAGCGGCGGTCTGTTGTCATATTTTACACGCCACAAAACAGCAGCCAATTTGTTGTTGGTGGTGATGATCGTTGGGGGGCTATTAGCCTTGCCCAAAATGCGCGCACAATTTTTTCCAGACGTAATCATCGACAATGTTTCTGTATCTGTTCGTTGGGATGGGGCGGGTGCCGAGGATGTTGATGCCGGTATCGTTCAGATCCTTGAACCTGCGTTACTTGGTGTTGAGGGTGTGGCAGAATCCGCCGCGACGGCCAGCGAGGGTCGAGCACAGATTAGGTTAGAATTTAGCCCCGGCTGGGATATGGCGCGCGCGGCTGAGGATGTGCAAAACGCCGTGGATGCCGTGAATTCCTTGCCAGAGGATGCGGATGATCCCCAAGTGCGGCGAGGGGCATGGCGTGATCGTGTTACGGATGTCATCATTACAGGCCCAGTTGGTGTTGATCAGTTAGGGCGTTTTGCCGATGAATTGGTGACGCGATTGTTTGCCGAGGGCGTGACGCGCACGACCATTCGCGGTGTTGCTGCCCCACAAACCATTGTCGAAGTCGCCACAATAGATTTGATCCGTCACGATGTGACCATGTCTCAGATCGCGAACATGATTGCATCAGAGGCTGAAACAGATCCGGCAGGTGACGTAAGTGGTGCCAACGCGCGTGTGCGCACAGGCATTGCCAAACGACGTGGCGATCAGATCGAAGCGATTGTTCTGCGGGTAAACAGTGATGGATCAAAGCTGTTAATCGGCGACGTTGCGCAGGTGCGGGTCGAAGGTGTGGATCGGGGTCGCGCCTATTTTGTGGATGAAAATTCTGCCATGTCGGTGCGGGTGGATCGGTCTGACAAAGGCGATGCAATACGCATTCAGGCCAAGGTGCAAAAAGTAGCCGATGATATGGAACTTAGTTTGCCTGCGGGTGTGAAGGTCGATTTGATCAGAACGCGCGCCGAGGCGATTTCAGATCGCCTCGATATCTTGGTGGACAACGGCTTGATTGGGCTTGGTCTTGTTGTTGGGTTGCTGTTTTTGTTCCTAAATGCGCGCACGGCTTTCTGGGTGGCGGCAGGTATTCCTGTGGCGATGTTTGCCACCATTGGGTTGATGTACCTCTTTGGATTAACGATCAACATGGTCAGTCTATTTGCCTTGATCATCACGCTGGGTATTGTTGTGGATGACGCAATTGTTGTTGGGGAACACGCAGATTTTCGAGCGCGACGGTTAGGGGAATCCCCCGTCGAGGCGGCGGAAAATGCTGCACGCAGAATGTCGTTGCCGGTGTTTTCAGCAACTTTGACAACAATCATCGCGTTCTTTGCACTGACAGCTGTCGAGGGGCGTTTTGGCGATCTTATTGCAGACATTCCAATTACCGTGATTGCGGTTTTGATTGCCTCTTTGGTTGAATGTTTTTTGATTTTGCCAAACCACATGTCGCACGCCTTGGTACACACAGCGAAAACGCATTGGTATGATTTGCCCAGTCGTTTCGTAAACATCGTTTTCGATTGGTTCCGCGTTGTGATTTTCCGTCGCCTGATGCGATTGGTAATCTGGGCGCGGTATCCCGTGATGGCGGGGGCTGTTGTGATTTTGGTTGGCCAAGTTGTTCTGTTCATCAATGGTGACGTCAGTTGGCGTTTCTTTAATGCACCAGAGCGTTCGTCGGTTTCAGGTAATTTTGTTATGGCAAATGGGGCCACGCGCGAAGATAGTTTGGAAATGATGCGCGAAATGCAACGCGCCACCGAAGCGTTGGGTGCAAAACTTGAGGCAGAACATGGAACCAATCCGTTGGTATTTGTTCTGGCCGAAGTGGGCGGAAGCACGGGGCGCGGTGTGGCAGGTGCGGACAATAAAGACCGCGATTTATTGGGTTCTATTGCCATTGAATTGATCGAAGCCGATTTCCGCCCGTATTCCAGTTTTCAATTTGTAGCTGATTTACAAGATTCTGTACGCCAACACCCTTTAGCCGAAAACGTAAGCTTTCGAGGGTGGCGTTCGGGCCCGGGTGGGGATGCGCTCGATGTGCAATTCATAGGGGCTGACGGTCAAACGCTGAAAGCAGCCGCAGAATCCCTGAAAACCGAACTTGCAAAATTTGGTGAGGTTTCTGCCGTCGAAGACACGCTATCTTATGACAAAGAAGAATTGATCTTGGAGCTAACCCCGCAGGGACAAACGCTCGGCTTTACGATTGATGGTCTGGGGCGCGTTTTGCGCCATCGTCTAAATGGTATTGAGGCGGCCAGTTTTCCTGATGGTCCGCGTACAGCCAGCATTCGCGTGGAACTGCCTGATGGGGAATTAACCGCGGATTTCCTTGATCGTATGCAAATGCGAACAGAAACAGGTGACTATGTTGCCCTTAGTGATTTGGTGCATGTGACAACACAAAGTGGCTTTTCCACCGTGCAACGCGAAAACGGTTTGCGGGTGATATCGGTGACTGGCGATATTTCCGAAGATGATCCAACGCGTGCCAATGAAATCATGGAAACATTGCAAGATGTAATTTTACCCGAAATTCAAAGTCGTCATGGCGTGACTTACAGACTGTCAGGACTCGCCGAGCAAGAAGGCGATTTCTTAAACGACGCATTGTTGGGATTTTTGACCTGTCTGATTGGTATTTATCTTGTTTTGGCATGGGTTTTTTCCAGCTGGACACGACCGATGGTGGTGATGGCGATTATTCCGTTTGGATTGGTTGGTACCATTTACGGGCACTATGTTTGGGACGTGCCTTTATCGATGTTCACCGTTGTTGGAATGATTGGCATGACTGGAATCATCATAAATGATTCCATTGTCTTAGTGACAACTGTGGATGAATACGCGGCAGATCGCGGGCTGGTGCCTGCGATTATCGATGCCGCGTCGGATCGTTTGAGACCGGTTTTACTTACCACGCTGACGACTGTTTTAGGGCTCGCGCCCTTGTTGTACGAGCAATCTCAACAGGCACAATTCCTCAAACCAACGGTGATAACTCTTTGCTACGGACTTGGCTTTGGTATGATCTTGGTGCTTTTGGTTGTGCCGGCATTGTTGGCGATGCAACTTGATGTGCGGCGACAGGTAACTTCTTTGTCACGGGCTATTCGATTGCCGCGCGGGGCGGGCTGGGTGTCAACTTTGGCTGTTTGTGCGGTAATCGCAACAACGGCCTTGTTTACCGCAACATTGGGATGGGTGATTTATGAGGGTAAGATTTTACCCGATCTGATCGAAATTTTGCCGGTTGAATTGCCTGATATGTCGCCTTTGATGCTGGCCTTTGGGCTGTTCATCGCAGGAACTGCTGGGATCGCGATATCCATTTATGCGCTAGGTATTTTGTTTTATGGAATCGCGCGAACGTTTATGCGCAGATCACCCCTTCGCACATCCTAAGGATTCAACAGCACCATTATTGGACAACAGGGTTAAACGAACCTGATCGCGGGCAAAGCTAACGCCATTTCCAGCAACATTAATGATTTTGGTTTTGCCTGTCACCCTTGATCCGTTGCGTTGAAGCTCTGTACTTGCAACCCAAAGATCTACGCCATTCACCTCTAGAACCAGAACCTCGTTTTCACCCAGCTTTGGTTGTCGCAGGGTGGTTTCCAACATAATTCCGTTCTTAATGGGGCGGACGTCGCAATCAAATTTGTTGCGCGCGGGGGTTGGTTTTTTGGCCAAGGCCGCACTTATTTGTGGATCAATTTTGTCGTCGCTCGCTGACAGTTTGATACCAAACCCTAGATCGACTGGAATACAAACTTCGGCACAAACACCCAAATCTAAGGTGCCTTTTAGATTGATTGCGCGACTTTCATTTCGAGGACTCAATTCAATTGGAAAGACCACCCGATCTTTATAGCCAATGGCCATTGTGCCGTAGTCCTCATAAATATTTGGGGTAGGCCAATGGGTTGCAAAACCTGCTAGGTTTTTTGATCGGCTCAAATTGAATTCAGGCGGAATGCCTGCGTCACCAGGATTTCGCCAATAGGTTTTCCACCCTTCTGCCAAGGTCAATTCGACGCCAATCATATGATTGCCATTTGCCAGCCGCCAACCTGGTAACACTTTCAGTTGTACCAGTTCATCAACGGGCGGCACTTGGGCCTGTGCAGGTGAAAATGACAGCGCGAAGGCCGTCGCAAAAATGATCGAGAGGAAGTGATTTTTCATCCGCCAGATCATAGGGGTATTTGGATCAAGTGAAAGTCACATTAAGGCGATGTTTCGTTACAGTGGCCCTTGTATCTTTGCCTTGGCCACCGCATCTTTTAGAAATGAACAACACACTTCAATCATCCGACCTGTCTGGTAAATTATTGATCGCAATGCCGGGGATGGGCGATCCACGCTTTGAAAAGAGCGTTATTTTTATGTGCGCGCATTCTGACGAAGGTGCGATGGGGTTGATTATCAATAAACCCGCACCTGAAGTGAAGCTAGACGAACTGCTAAAACAGATGGGCATTGAGCAGGCTGATACAGCGGCATCTATCATGGTGCATTTCGGTGGTCCTGTTGAACATGGACGCGGGTTTGTTTTGCATTCGGCCGAATATGAGGCGACCGAGGCGACACTAAAGGTGGATGAAACTTTCGCGATGAGCGCGACCTTGGATGTTCTTGAAGACATTGCAACCGGGGGCGGGCCGGACCAAAGCTTTCTTGCGCTTGGCTATGCCGGTTGGGCACCTGGTCAATTAGAGGCTGAATTACAGGAAAACGGGTGGCTGACGACCGACAGTAGCGCTGAATTGGTTTTTGGCACAGGCAGCGTCGATAAATGGGCAACCGCCATTCGTTCAATGGGGATTGATCCCTTGATGTTATCTGCTGAAGGGGGGCGTGCTTAACATGCATCCGAACCAGATTTTTCGCCGACATGACGAAGGCGATTCCATCCAATTGCTTCGGCAGCGCAGCTTTGGAACACTCGCAATAAATGCCGAGGGTGGCCCATTGCTTGCCCATGTCCCTTTCGTTTTGTCTGAGGACACAAGCGAAGTTGAATTACATCTTGTGCGGTCAAACCCGATTTTGCGGGAAATAAAAGAACCTCAACGTGTTGTTCTGTCTGTCACAGGTCCGCACAGCTACATTTCGCCAGATTGGTATGGGGTCGAAGACCAAGTACCAACTTGGAACTATATTGCAGTACATTTGCGGGGTGAATTGTCGATCTTGGGCCAAGGTGAATTGCGCGGTGTCTTGGATCGATTGTCGGCACAATTTGAACAGCGGATCAACGGTAAAGCCCCGTGGAAATCTGACAAGATGACTCCGGATGTTTTGACCAAAATGATGCGAATGATTGTGCCTTGCCGACTTCGCATTGATGATCTGCAAAGCACGTGGAAACTTAATCAAAACAAAACCGAAGCGGCCCGTCATGGTGCCGCACACGGTGTTGCAGCGGCAGGAATTGGCCAAGAAGTTGATCAATTGCGCGATTGGATGCTGGCGGTGGCTGGCGAGACATAAAGGAAAATTGACATGAAATTGTATCAAGCACCGACATCGCCATATGCACGCAAATGCATCGTTTTATTACATGAAACCGGCCAGCTTGATGATGTCGAGTTGGTTTTTGCGACAGGCAGCCCGCTTGATGCATCTAAAATGCCTTTGGCGCAGAATCCTTTGGGCAAAATCCCTGCACTTGAACGTCCTGATGGTGGGGCGATCTACGACAGTCGCGTTATTACACGGTACCTAAATGATCGTGCAGACGCGGCGTTTTATCCGGAAAGTTCTATTTGGGAAACTTTAACACTTGAAGCCACAGCAGACGGAATATTAGACGCTGCATTGTTGCTAACATATGAGGCAAGGGTTCGCCCCGAAGAAAAGCAAATGGCGGCGTTTGCCGAAGGGCAATGGGGAAAAATTAGCCGTGCATGTAACGTCTTGAATGAACGTTGGATGGCACACTTAAGTGGACCCATGGATATCGGCCACATCGCGGTTGGGGCCGCACTTGGCTATGTAGATTTTCGCCATTCGGCGCGCGATTGGCGTTCTGAAAATGTTGCTTTGGCAAGTTGGTATGCGGAGTTTTCTAAACGTCCTTCCATGCTGGCAACGGTGCCGGTAGATCCAAAATGATCACTTTTCTAGCGGCTGTGTCAGAAGCGGATCAATCAGAATGTCGCGCCATTCGGGCGGATGTTTTTATAGATGAACAAAATGTGCCGGCTGATCTTGAAGTTGATGAATTAGAGAATGCCTGCGCGCATTATTTAGCTAAACAAAATGATACACCGATTGCCGCCGCGCGGATTTTACCCAAAGGTGACAAGGCTAAAATTCAACGTGTCTGTGTGGCCAAAAGCCATCGCGGCACAGGGTTAGGCGCGGAATTAATGCGTTTTGTGTTGAAAGAGGCAAAGGCACAAGGATTTCAATCGGCAATTTTAGGGTCGCAAACCTATGCGATACCGTTTTATGAAAAACTTGGTTTTGTGGCGGAGGGGCCAGAATACTTGGATGCTGGCATCCCTCACCGTGATATGTCGCTTGTTCTTAGTTAGAAGCTGTAGCTGACACCGACATTTAACGCGTTGGTGATAATGTTTGTTTCCAAGGTGCCGCCGCCAACAAGATCAGCTTTGTTCATTGAATAAGCGCCCTTGTATTCACCATACAGTGACCAAGTGTCGTTGATTGCATAAGAAACACCACCAACAAGTTGAACGACTGCGCCGGTTACCTGGTATTCATATGTCCGCGAGCCACCAATGGCTTGATATTCGACATGCGGAATTGAAAGGCCGATTCCAGCACCTGCATAAGGTGTCCAGCGGCTGTTAGGATTTTGCCAACGACGCCATCCATTCACAGTCAGATAGTTGATACCATCAGAAAATTCTAAAACGCTAAGAACATTTGCAGTCAATGTTGATGCATCTGCGTATACTTTGGCGTGGTTAAATTCAGCACCTACACCCCATTTATCGTTGATCCACCAAGTGCCGCGGAGGCCATAATAAGGGGGCATTTCAAATGAGCGGCCTTCCCAGCCGGCACCAATTGATTTGTTGCCACCATCGTTGCCAACCACATCCACTCTGCTGTGAGGTGCTGTTTGAAAACCAGTATATGCGCTGATCTCAAATTCAGCGGCAGACGTTGACATAGCCATTGCGGCAGTTAACGCGATTGATGCTGTGGTCGTACGAATCATTTATTCGATCCTTGAATGGAAAATTTATTGATAAGCCAAGTTAACGGGCGAGTGAGGAAATGAAAACCTCTTCTAATTGGGCTAAACAGTTTCAAGGCAATACGACGCACCGGCCCTGGTTTTCGGGCTGCCCGATCCCAAAACCATCCAACCAAAACGCCTGCTAAAACTTGCCAAATATTGTGGTTTTCAGATTCAATGCGACTGGCGCCGACAAATCCAGCCGTGACAATTACAACACCTTTCACGATTGGCGAACTGGTAATGCAATCGCTCACAAGTGAGGATGCGCCAAAGACGGCCGTCGAGGTATGCCCGCTCGGAAAGCCGTGGGTTTTCCCATTGGGGCGGGTATTTAATGGAATTTCCCCCAAACCGCGCTTGAAGCCGTGTGTCGTAAAGAACATGCCTAGATACCGGACAAAATACTCGCCCGCACTGCCATTCACTACATTACAGCCTAAAGCCATCAAAGGCAGAACAATTTGAAAGTTATCGCCATACCGTTCAGCCCGCTTTTCGCTAACCAAAACAGTAAGGATCAAAATTAGAATGATGCTGATCTTGATGCTGCGTTGGGAAATTTTGGAACGTAGGGACATTGACGGCGCCGATTTGCTTGGTTTTCTCGGTGATATTGTATCGCACGCGTGATTGCAAAGCTTTCAGGGTGACTGAAATCTATCCCAATCGACGCCCTTGCGGCCTCATGCGGCCTTGCACGGAATGCGAGTTGGAAACATTTCGACCTTTTCCAACTTTACGCGGTTCATTGCGAACGGGCCCTTTAAATTGGTTTGCGATCGATTGAGAAACACTAGGGGAGGTCCAGTAACCGCCGTGATCGTGTTCAGTCTTTTCTTCGTTTATCGAGCCCTTCTTGATGCCCAAGCCTTGCAAGCCAAAGCGACCCAAGGCAGCGCGGCCATTGTCGATATCTTCAAAGTATTCGCTTTCATATCGTTGGCCTGTTTTAAAAAAGGCAAAAAGAATTTTGTCCTTTTTAGAATGCAAAACCAGCGTGCCGTCCTTGCCACCTGTTTTCCCTAAATTAAACCGCCCAGAGTTTGCGGCCATATATCGGGGAACGGCGGCGGCCATTAATACAACTTCTTTAACCTTATAACCGCCCGCAAATCGCAATCGCTGGCATAGTTCCAATTTAAGACGGCACCCAAGAGAATGCGCTATGATCCGAACTTCTGTGGTGGAAGGGTCGTGATCGGCGCGTGCCTCAAATTCCTCCATCATGAATTCGGCCATCATATCTGCGCAGTCGCGGGCACGATTTGGCACTTCGGCATACCTCAGCCCACTGGTAAGACGCGATTCTGTGACGTCGCCTGGCCAGAACAAATGAAATATCGTTTCACGTTCCTCAACGGGTAGGTTTTTAGCCATAGCAGCATAAGCTTCGCGTGCCCTTGTGATGTCGGTGTTAAATCCGTGAACTAACAAGGTTATGTTGCGCGCACGGCGAAACGCGCCTTCACGCGCCTCAAGGGGGCTGTTGCGTACATCACCCCCTGCGTCACGCGTACGAAAACTTATTTCAGGATAATCGCCGATCATTCACGCCACAGACGACTAAAGAGGTAATAGAATATAGAGGCCATGAAACCGGCCAAGATACCAATGCCAAAAACAACGATCAGTTCGCTTTTGCCAACTGTTCCGGCAATTGCAATGAATGAAAAGGCAATGAAAATCCCGACGATCAAGGCAAGTCCGCGCACCAAAAATATCCATTTTTGGGTGAGCATTAATTGCAGGCTGTCCAAATTGTTGTCCACGGCTTGGTTTACCCGATCAAATGCGCGGGTGTTTGAATGCCCAGAATCGTCTGTTTCAAAATCGTGGCTGAGATATGCCAAGGCATCACGCGGTGCCACGCCATCGGTGATTGCGGCAAACATACGTGGGTTTTCACGAGGATAATTCAGAATTTGGCGGCAAGAGTTTTCAACACGCTTCATGAACAAAGCGCGAGACAACGTATAGACATACCCGTTGTAGCGAAACGGGTTTTCAATACGGCGTCCTTCTAGTTCACGGTTCTGAAGATCGTGGATCAAATCCTTTATTCGCTCATTCATTGTTTCAGAGGGCGCCAATGAATTTAACCACTGACGCACAACAAAACTGTAAAATGGGCGGCGAATGATGATTTTGATGAATTGAACAAGGATGACCACCAAAACCGCCAAAAGCGCGCAAACGACAATGACATTGATGAGATGCCCCTCAAGATCCTTTAATTTATCAAGTTCATCGGGCAGCTTGAAAAAAGAGGGAACCAAATCGCCGGTCAGTTCAGCATTTGCAGTAGGTACAGGGATGAGGGAAACACCAATATCGTCTTCCATTGCCAATTCCTTAAATAACTTTTGAGAAAAATCAAATTTACACGTTGAAAAGCCTAGCAGAACTTAATCCCTGCGACAATCCGCGCCGCGTGCGACTTCGTGATGGCTGGACGTGGCGCGTTTGGGCGGTTAGGAACGGCGTCGATAGGCTGTGCATAAGGTGCGGCCCCCGAATCTATGGGCCCGTTTTGGGTCGAAACAACGGAGAAACGCTCGTGTCACACGCAGACGATCACGAAGGCACTCGCCGCGATTTCCTTTATTATGCAACCGCCGGTACTGGCGCTGTTGCAGCTGGTGCGGCGGTATGGCCATTGGTCAACCAAATGAACCCATCTGCGGATGTGCAGGCTTTGTCCTCGATCCGTGTGGATGTAAGTGGCGTTGAGCCAGGCACACAGTTGACGGTTAAATACCTGGGTAAGCCCGTATTTATTCGCCGTCGTACTGAGGCAGAAATTGCCGATGCTAAGGCCGTGGAACTTGCAGATCTAATCGATCAGGGTTCAGAAAATTCAAATAAACCTGATACTGATGCCTCTGACGCTAACCGTTCTTTGGACGAAGCTGGCGAATGGTTGGTGATGATTGGCGTATGTACGCACCTTGGTTGTGTGCCAATCGGCAATGAAGCTGGCGACTTTGGTGGTTGGTTCTGCCCATGTCACGGTTCGCACTACGATACGTCTGGTCGTATTCGTAAGGGTCCTGCGCCACGCAACTTGCCTGTACCTGTCGCCGAATTCGTCGACGCTGACACAATTAAACTGGGTTAAGGGAGAGCGACATGTCTGGAATTCCTCACGATCATTACGAACCCAAATCCAACTCTGAAAAGTGGTTGGACAGCCGTTTACCTATCGTTGGCCTGCTTTATGGCACGCTGATGATCCCAACGCCAAAGAACCTGAACTGGATGTGGATCTGGGGCATTGTTCTGACCTTTTGTCTGGCATTGCAAATCATTACCGGCATCATCTTGGTGATGCACTACACGCCACACGTTGACATGGCCTTTGCTTCTATCGAGCACATCATGCGTAACGTGAATGGCGGACACTTTATCCGTTACTTGCACATGAACGGCGCATCGCTGTTCTTCTTTGCGGTATATATGCACATTTTCCGTGGTCTTTATTACGGGTCTTACAAGGCCCCGCGTGAAATCACATGGATTATTGGTATGTTGATCTATCTGCTAATGATGGGCGCTGGTTTCATGGGCTATGTTTTGCCTTGGGGCCAAATGTCATTCTGGGGTGCGACGGTTATTACTGGTTTGTTTGGTGCGATCCCATTGGTGGGTGAGCCAATCCAGACGTTGTTGTTAGGCGGTCCTGCCGTTGATAACGCCACGTTGAACCGCTTCTTCAGCTTGCACTATTTGTTGCCATTCGTGATTGCCGGCCTTGTGATCCTTCACATCTGGGCATTCCACACAACAGGCAACAACAACCCAACTGGTGTGGACGTGCGTCGCACATCTAAAGAAGACGTCAAGAAAGACACGCTTCCATTCTGGCCATACTTCGTGATGAAAGACTTGTTCGCGCTGGCCGTGATCATGGTCGTGTTCTTTGCGATTGTTGGCTTTATGCCAAACTTCTTGGGCCACCCTGATAACTATATCGAAGCAAACGCTTTGGCGACACCTGCGCACATTGTGCCTGAATGGTATTTCTTGCCTTTCTACGCAATCTTGCGTGCCTTTACTGGCGACGTATGGGTTGTTCAGATCGCCAGCTTTATCACTGGTGGTATTGTTGACGCGAAACTGTTCGGTGTTCTGGCCATGTTTGGTGCGATCGCTGTTATGGCGCTGGCGCCTTGGTTGGACACATCCAGTGTTCGTTCAGGCAAATACCGTCCACAGTTCAAATGGTGGTTCGCTTTGTTGGTCATCGACTTCCTCGTTTTGATGTGGTGTGGTGCTCAGCCTGCTGAAGGTATCTATGGCATCATCGCCTTGATCGCCTCGACTTATTGGTTTGGTTACTTCTTGGTTCTTCTGCCTTTGCTTGGCGTGATTGAGAAACCGCTGCCAACTCCGGCAACCATCGAAGAAGACTTTAATGCCCACTATGGCAAGGGCGGGTCTAACTCGTCTGACGCTAAGTAATGGGAAAGGAAAATACAGTGCGTATCAAAACACTAATCCTATCCGCTGCGACTGCTTTTGCATTATCTACCGGTGTTGCTTCGGCAGCCGGTGGTGGCAGCGGTCACATCGAAAACATCGACTTCAGCTTTGATGGTCCTTTTGGCAGCTATGATGATTATCAGTTGCAACGTGGTCTGCAAATCTACTCTGAGGTTTGTTCTGCCTGTCACGGCTTGCAATATGTGCCAATCCGCACATTGGGTGACGCTGGTGGTCCAGAGATTCCGATGGATCGCGTTCGTGCCTATGCCAAAGAAAACTTTGAAGTTTTTGACGCAGAATTGGATGATTTTCGTGCGGCCACGCCAAATGACAACTTCCCTGGTTCCAACCTTGAAAACGCGCCTGATCTGTCTTTGATGGCCAAAGCGCGCGCTGCATTCCACGGCCCATACGGTCTTGGTATCAACCAGCTGCTCAAAGGTTTTGGTGGTCCAGAATATATCGTCGCAATCTTGACTGGTTACACAGGCAAGGAAAAAGAAGAAGCTGGCACAACACTGTATGAAAATACAGCGTTCCCTGGTGGCTGGATCGCAATGGCACCGCCATTGTCAAAAGAAGGTGGCGACGTTGAATTTACTGATGGTCACGCAAACGACCTTCACCATGTTTCAGAAGACGTTGCAGCGTTTTTGATGTGGACAGCTGAACCTAAGATGATGGATCGCCAGCATTCCGGTCTTGTGGGTGTGCTATTTCTCAGTCTGCTCTGTTTTTTGCTGTATTTGACCAATAAACGCATCTGGGCACCGATTAAAAATCGCGACGTTACTTAACGCTGCGCGGCGCGACTTTTACCGTTTCAAAAAGGTGACGAATTAGCAATTTCTAAGACCCCTGATCCCCGGTAGGAAATCGGGG
>ERZ1046740.1635-NODE-1635-length-15498-cov-6.129703_pt1 | contig 15498 bp, 17 predicted proteins | sample MGYA00383093_ERZ1046740 | MGnify/ENA primary metagenome ERZ1046740 (study PRJEB29581, sample SAMEA5548363) | metagenome | biome: marine; feature: coastal; material: water | depth 25 m | study: Short-term variability in the microbial, nano- and picoplankton... | reverse complement strand
TTTTAATTTTATATAAGCTAAATCCTTTTATAAGATGGTTCAATAATAAAAATAATATTGCACCAATATTTTACTGCGAGAAATCTAATTCTTGTAGATATAGAGAAATAAATATTCTCTGGTATTGTTCGGTTGAATTGCTAGTAATATATATTAAGAGTATTTTCATTTATAATCAAAAGATAGAGTTATTAGGACTGATAAAATTTAAGATACTCTTCTTTGACCTGGAAATTATTTCCAACTGAATTAACTATTAGATAAATTAAAGGAATCTGATCTGCTTCTGATTAAGAATTAATTTGTTAAATTGATAAAGCGATGGTTGAATACTTTCAGATAAGTAGATGCAGAAGTGATTAATTACTGTAATAGAAAAAAAACATATAAATAATTACGTTATTATTGATATTTCTATTTTCTTTGCATACTCTATGAAGAAAATCAAAATCATACTCTTTTTAATTCTTTCATGCCAAACTTATTCCCAAGTTGGAGGTGAAAGTATATATAATTTCTTGAATTTAACCGGTTCTGCTCGACAGGCAGCGTTAGGAGGTAAAATAATTACATTGGTAGATGATATAAACCAACCTTTTTGGAATCCTTCTACTATAAATTCAGAAATGGGAGGTAAAGTTGCTGTTAACTATATGAATTTTTTAGCTGATGTAAACTTAGCATCTGTTTCTTATGCACATTTAGTAAATCGTGATTTTGGTGTAATTCATAGTGGAATTAGCTATTTAAACTATGGAGATTTTATTGGAGCTGATGAAAACGGTGTCGAGACAGGTACTTTTAAAGCATATGACCTAGCATTTTCATTAGGTTATGCTTATAATATATTTAAAACAGATTTTTTTATAGGTGCTAATGTAAAACTAATTAATTCAGTTATTGATAATTATTCCTCATTTGGTATTGGTGCAGATATTGGAATTTTATATTTTAATGAAACTAGTCCATATAGTTTAACATTGGTTGTGAGGAATTTAGGTTATCAAGTAACTACTTTTGATGAAACTAAAGAAGATTTACCTTTCGAAATTCAATTTGGCGCCTCCTATAAATTGGAAAATGTTCCTATAACTTGGCATTTTAGTATTGATAATCTTCAAAAATGGCAAGTTGCATATAAAAACCCATCTAATACTACGACCGATATAAATGGAAATACTATTGAAGAAAATATTTCTTTTTTAGATAATACAATACGACATCTATCAATTGGAGCTGAATTATTTTCAGAAAGTGCATTTAATTTAAGGTTAGGTTACAACTTTAGAAGATCAAAAGAGTTAATGTTGGTTGATCAAAGAACTTTTGCTGGTTTTACTGCTGGTTTCGGTTTAAAAATGAATAGGTTGAAACTAAATTATGCCTTCTCAAAATACCACCCTGCTTCTAATGTAAGTACATTTAGTTTATTAATTAATTTAAATTAGCATTGAAAAAAATAGTTATTGCAATTGATGGTTTTTCATCAACAGGAAAAAGTACATTAGCAAAACAGTTAGCTAATAAATTAGGCTATGTATATGTAGATACAGGAGCAATGTATAGAGCAGTAACTTTCTATGCAATGCAAAAAAGCATTATAACTAAAAAAGAATTTAATAAAGAAAAACTAATTGAATTGTTGGGTGATATTGAGTTGAATTTCATATTTAATGAAACTCTTGGATTTGGCGAAATTCATATGAATGGAGTAAATGTTGAAAAGGAAATTAGGTCATTAGAAGTCTCAAATTTTGTCAGTAAAATTGCTGAAATTTCTGAAGTAAGAGCCAAATTAGTAGAGCAACAGCAAAAAATGGGTGAAGCTAAAGGAATTGTTATGGATGGTAGAGATATTGGTACTGTTGTATTTCCAAAAGCAGAATTAAAAATATTTATGACAGCATCAGCTAAAACAAGAGCTCAACGAAGGTTTGATGAATTAATTAAACGTGGAGATATTGTTTCATATGAGGCTATATTAAAAAATGTACAACAAAGAGATCATATTGATTCAACTCGTGAAGATTCACCCTTAAAAATGACTGCAGATGCCATTAAAATTGACAATTCAAATTTGAGTTTAGAAGAACAATTTGAATTGGTTTATGGTATTGTGAAAAATAAACTTAACCAAGTTTAAGGAATATTTAAATATTTATGCGTTTGTAATGAAATTTTCCATTGAGGATTTTTCATAACATATTCAACAATTAAAGGCGTCATTTTTTCTCTTTTACTCCACTCAGGTTGTAAATATAACTCACAATTTTTTAATACTTTGTCAGCCTGTTCTTCAGCAAATATAAAATCGTGCTTATTGGAAATTATTATTTTTAACTCTTTTGCTTTTGTATAAACTTCTTTAAGTGGTAATTTGGTTTTTTTTGGCGACAAACAAATCCAATTCCACTTTCCTGAGAGGGGATAAGCTCCTGAAGTTTCAATATGAGTTTTAATTCCGTTATCTATTAAAAGTTTTGTTAAATAATCAAGTTTCCACATTAATGGTTCTCCACCTGTGACAACAACAGTTTTAGCATAATTTGAAGCATTATTTACAATAGCTTCTGTCGATGTTGGCGGATGAGTGTTAGCATTCCAACTTTCCTTTACATCACACCAATGACAACCAACATCACAACCACCAATTCTAATAAAATATGCGGCTTTTCCAGTATGAAATCCTTCTCCTTGAATAGTGTAAAATTCTTCCATTAATGGCAGCATTTCACCTTTATTTATAAGTTGTTGTTTTTGCTGATCAATCATTTTGCAAATATAACTAATAGTGTGAATTATAAATATATCAAAACAAATTATCTGTTAAATTTTTAATTTAGGTTTTATATCTTATTTTTATCAAATAATTTTCAAATAATAAAAAACTTTAAATAAAATCAATCCATTATTGCATAAGGTTGAAAGAACTGTTTTTATTTGCGTTGTTTTTAGGATTTTGAAAAGAGTTATATTAATAGTGTTTTTTTTTTTAATAAAAGTAAGTTCCGCACGTTAGGATATATTGTGCTGGATAACAAAATTGTATATATGAGTGTTTTTAAGAGGTTTTTTAGTGTTACTTTAGTGTTATTTCTATTTATTCAATGTTCAGATAATAATACCTATTTAATTGAAAAAGGGCGAGTAGGATTGTTGCACACTGAAACTAAAATGGAAGATTTGAAGCAAATATTTTCAATGGATTCATTGGTTTCTGTTTTGAATTCTGAAAAAGATGCAGTACTATTTTCAAATGAAAATGATGAGTATATAGTTTATTCTAGAGAGGGTGAAAAGTTATTGGAAATTTCTCCGCAAATTCAATCAGATTCATTATCAAGATTGCGAAGTATTCAAATTTTTGATGTTAATTATACAACGGAGAAAGGAGTATCATTGAAATCTACTTTCAAAGATATTAATGAAAATTATTTGGTGAATAAGGTTGAAACAACGTTGACTTCGGCAACTTTGTTTATTGATGAGTTAAATGCAACTATAGCAATTGATAAAAAAGAATTAGGTTTGAATAGTTTTAGTCGTGAACAAATTTCAATAGACCAGATACCTGACATTGCAAAAATTAAATATTTTACTATTTGGTTTAATTAAGTTAAATAGTATTCCTTGTTCATTTTAGCAACAGTACATTTCCATTTTAACTCGGTTTTTATTTTGGTTTTTAAAGCCTGACTTTGATGCGGCTCTCCGTGATTTATAAAAGTAAGAGAAGGAGGCGATTTAAAATGCATTAGCCAGTTTAGTATTTCATTTTGATCAGCATGACCTGAAAATGCATTTATTTTAAAAATTTCAGCATTAATTTTATAGTATTTACCAAAAAATTTAATTTCTGAATCACCTGAAATTAAAGCTCTTCCTCGTGTACCTTCAGCTTGAAAACCAACAATTAAAATACTATTTTTTGAATCAGAAAGGTGTTTATCTAAATAATGAAGTATTCGACCTCCAGTTAACATTCCACTTCCTGCTAATACAATTTTAGGGCTTTTATCGTTAACAACAGCTTTTGAAGTTTCAACATCAGTAATTAATTGGACAGTTGATAACATTCTCCTCATATCCTCATCAGTTAATTTGTGACTTTTTTTATGTTTAAAATAAACTTTAGTAGCATTAACTCCCATTGGACTGTCTAAATATATTTTGACTTTTGGCAATAAGCTATTGTGTTTTAAAATACTCAATAGGTAAAGAATTTCCTGAGCTCGTTCAACAGAGAAAGTAGGAATAAGCAAAATTCCTCCTTTTAAATAAGTATGATTTATATATTGCAATAATTCACGGATAATTTTTGTTTTTTTATGAATTCTGTTTCCATAAGTTGATTCAATAATTAAATAATCGGCCTTATTAACAAAATCATGTTGTGACAATAATATGGGAACTTCTCGTCCAAGATCACCAGAAAATACAACTGTTTTATCATTTACATTTAAAATAATAATAGTACTTCCAAGAATATGACCGCTATTAATAAGTTTAAATTTTATATCATTGTCAATTGTATACCATTTGTTTAAATCAAAAGTTTCAAATTGAGTTAAGGTCTGTTTAGCATCTGCAACCGTATATAGAGGTTTGGCAGGTTTATGTTTTGTATAGCTGTATTTATTGGCTCTTTTAGCATCTTCTTCTTGTATTTTAGCACTATCTAAAAGAATAATTTCAGTCAAATCTTTAGTTGCATTTGAGCAGTAGATTTTTCCATTATAACCATTTTTAACTAATCTAGGTAAATAACCAGTATGATCTAAATGAGCATGGGTAAGAAAAATTAAACTTAAGTCATTTACTTTTATAGGAAACTCATCCCAATTTTTTAATCGCAACTCTTTTAATCCTTGAAATAGACCACAATCAATTAAAATTTTTTTATAGTTTACTTCAAGCAAAATTTTAGATCCAGTTACCGTTCCGGCTCCGCCAAAAAATGTTAGCTTCATCTTTTAGTCTTAAATTTTAATAATTGATATTAATTTAGTGAAAAATATGGATAATATTTAGTTTTTGAGTAACTTTAATTGTTGTCATACTTCATATTAAGTAAGTTATGATAAAAAAAATGCATTATGGAAACTATATTTAGTAGAATTTTTATTTTTTCTTCAATTCTTTCAATTGTTTTTTCTTGTTCAAAAAATAAAGTATCAATAAAACCTGAAAAAAGAAATTTAGTTGAATCGGTGTATGCTTCTGTAATTGTTCAACCCGATAGTTTATATAAAGTTTATGCTGTAGTTTCGGGAATATTAGATGAAAGTTTGGTAGAAGAAGGAGATATAGTTCAAAAAAATGAATCCTTATTTCAAATTATAAATACGGCCCCCAAATTAAATTCGCTAAATGCAAAACTATCGTATGAGTTGGCTTATGAGAATTATTCAGGAAGTGCTGATATTTTAAGTGCAATTGAAGATGAAATTTTGGCTTCTAATCTCAAATTTAAAAATGATTCTGTTAACTTTTTCAGGCAAAAAAATCTTTGGAGTAAAAATATTGGCTCTAAAGCTGAATATGATGCTAAAAAATTAACTTTTCAATTGTCTAAAAATAATTTGCAATTGTTGCGAAGTAAATACAACAGAACCAAAAATGAACTTGTAACTACTTTAAAACAAGCCCAGAATAATTATAAATCATCGTTAGTAAAAACAAGGGATTTTACTATAAAAAGTAAAATTAATGGAAAAGTATATGCTTTGTATAAAAATCAGGGTGAAATAGTATCTACTTTAGAGCCAATTGCTTCTATTGGATGCAGTTCAACATTTATTATTGAAATGTTAGTAGATGAAGTTGATGTTGTAAAAATATCTAAAGACCAAGAAGTTATAATTAGATTAGATTCGTATAATGAGCAAATTTTTAAAGGGAAAGTAACAAAAATTCATCCTAATAAAGATATTAGAAATCAAACGTTTAAAGTGGAAGCATTGTTCGATAAAGTTCCAAAAGTATTATATGCAGGGCTCTCAGGTGAGGCTAACATTATCATTTCCAAAAAGGAGAATGTGCTTACAGTTCCAAAAGAATATTTGTTTGAAAATTCAAAGGTAATAATAGAGAGTGATACTATTGAAGTTAACACAGGACTTCAAAATATGGAATATGTTGAAATTGTTTCAGGAATAAATGAAAATACAACCATTTTTAAACCAGAACAATGATTAATTGGAAAGTTATATTATCTATTGCTAAAACACATTTGCTTTCAAAGTTTAAGCAAACCTCTATTGCAGCTTTAGGAGTAACATTTGGAATTGGAGCATATATTACTTTAGTAAGTTTTATGACAGGTTTGAATAAAATGTTGGATGATTTAATATTAAACCAAACTCCGCATATTCATATTTACAATGAAATAGAACCATCTAAAAAACAACCTGTTGATTTGTTTGAAGCTTACAATTCAAGTATTAATATAGTGCATTCTATAAAACCAAAATTGGTGCAAAAAAAAATATACAATGCCTTGCCTTTACTTAATTATTTAAGAGAAAACGAGGATGTAAGAGGAGCAGTTCCTCAATTAAAAGCGCAGATATTTTATATATCAGGTAGCATTGAGTTAGGTGGAAATTTAACAGGTATTCAGGTTTTAGAGGAAGCTAGGTTATTTGATATACAAGATTATATTGTTAAGGGCTCTCCAAAAGCACTTTCAAATAGTAATAATGGAATTTTGTTAGGAGCTGGTATAGCGAGTAAAATGTCATTAGATATTGGAGATAAAGTTCAAATAAGTACTATAAAAGGAGATGTTTTTCCGCTTAAAATTGTTGGCATTTATCAAAGTGGAATTGCTGATATTGATGCCGTTCAAAGTTTTACAAATTTAAAAACTGTACAACGTATATTAGGCGAGCCAGACAATTTCATAACAGATATTAATGTAAAATTAAATAATATTGATTTAGCACCAGCTATGTCGAAAAAAATTGAGCAGCAATTTAATTTAAAAGCTATTGATGTAAAAACAGCAAATGCGCAATTTGAAACAGGTACAACTATTAGAAACTTAATTACCTATGCAGTTTCAATAACTTTATTAATAGTAGCCGGATTTGGAATTTATAATATTCTTAATATGTTTATTTATGAAAAAATGAATGATATAGCCATATTAAAAGCAACGGGTTTTTCTGGAGATGATGTGCTGCTAATTTTTATGAGTCAAGCAATAATTATTGGGTTAATTGGTGGTTGTTTAGGGCTATTTGTGGGTTTAATGTTGTCAAATTTAATTGATACTATACCTTTTGAAACCGAAGCTTTGCCTACTATAGAAACATATCCAGTAAATTACAATGGTTGGTTTTATGTAATAGGGATAACCTTTGCTATGTTATCAACGTTTTTGGCAGGGTATTTACCAGCAAAAAAAGCGAAAAAAATAGATGCAGTAAGCATCATAAGAGGTCAATAAATGAGTGTAGTTTTTGAAGTAAAACATATAAATAAATATTTCAGAAAACCTGTGCTTTTTCACGTTTTAAAGGATATTTCCTTTAAAGTTAAAAAAAGTGAGTTTGTTTCCATTATGGGGAAATCTGGTTGTGGAAAATCAACACTTTTGTATATTTTATCAACTATGGATACTGATTATGAAGGAGAATTATTTTTAAACAACAAATTAATTACAGGTAATTCAAGAAATGAGTTGGCATATTTGAGAAATAAATATATTGGTTTTGTTTTTCAATTTCATTATTTATTATCAGAATTTTCAGTTTTAGAAAATGTAATGCTTCCAGCAAAAAAATTGGGAGAAAAATCTTTTGAAGAAATTGAGTTTGATGCCATGGAGAAACTCAAAATGCTAAATATTAAGCATTTAGCAAATAAGAAAGCTTATCGAATTTCAGGAGGAGAAAAGCAACGTGTTTCAATAGCAAGAGCACTTATTAATAATCCATCTATAGTTATGGGAGACGAACCTACAGGAAATTTAGATAGTCATAATGCTGAAAATGTATTTAATATTTTTAAAGAATTAAGCCAACAAAAAGGATTATCGTTACTTGTAGTTACACACGATCAGGATTTTGCAAAAAAAACAGATAGAATTATTCAAATGGAGGATGGTAAAATTTTAACATAACATTTTATTTTTAAACATGAAGAAATATCAAATTCAAAAAACACCTTTTGTTGTTCCAACAGCCGATGGTAAATTAATTGAAGAACACTTTGGGAATGCAACAATACCTTCAAAAATAAGTTTAGCACATATGGTTGCTCCACCACATTGGAGTGAGCCTTTTCAAAAACCTGATTTTGATGAGTACACTTATATTATTAAAGGTAAAAAGCAATTTAATATTGATGGTGAAATAGTGGTATTAAACAAAGGAGAATCAATTAAAATATTGAAAGGAACTAGAGTTCAATATTCAAATCCGTTTAATAAAAATTGTGAGTATTTATCAATTTGTAGTCCGCCTTTTTCAATCAACAGTGTAAATAGAGAAGAATAATAATTAATATAGCCCAAAAATTTAACTCTCATAGAGATATTAAATAACTATTAGCTATGTGATTTTTTTATTGATTTTTTTCAAAAATTGAAAAGGTATCAAAAACAATAAAAAATACGGAATCATAATTAATTCAGCTACATAAATATAAGTTGGCCAATCGCCTAAATAATCTAAAGCTGTAGCTCCGTTTGGTTTGTGATTTGTATAAAAGTAATTTGCATTAGTAAGGTAATTTATTAAAAACATAAATGCAATATATATTTGTAAAGCCAAAAATGATTTGAAAACACTTTTTAAATTTGGTTTAAAACCATATACTATTGTTGCATAAAAAATGAAAATTATTAATCCTGCATGGACATACCAGTATTTGAAGAAAATAAAATTTGGAAATCCGTCAGTTAAATCTGGGGTAATAACTGAATGCGTTGTTCCTGCAAATATCCAAAAAAAAATGATTTCATAGATGGTTTTATTCTTTGTAATTGAAAAAATAGGTAGAAATAATGCGATAACGTTGCAAAGGTGAAAAGGTAAATCTTCTTTAAGATTAAACCCGTGTAAATAAATTTTAATAGCGGTCCAAGCAATTATTGTAAATGATAATGAAAAAGCAATAAGATTTCCAACGAAGTCTTGTTTTTTTACTGATATTTTTTTCGCCCATTGAATTAAAAAAAAGCCAGTAAATAAAAAAAAGAGAAAAGTAATCAAGTGTTGATTGCCGAACATTTCAAATTCTTGATTATACTTTAAAAAACGTGATTCAGTCAAAAAAAAATAGTTTAGTGACCAGCAAGATACTAAAAGTAATTTAAGAATTTTGTTTACAAGCTAATAAAGTGTTTTTCAATAGCATTGCAATAGTCATCGGACCAACACCACCGGGAACAGGCGTTATGTAGGCACATTTTGGGCTTACACTTTCAAAATGTACATCTCCAGCCAAGCGGTACCCTCGTTTTTTAGTTTCATCAGCAACTCTTGTAATTCCAACATCAATAACCGTAACATTTTCTTTCACCATATCGCCGGTTAAAAACTCAGGCATACCAAGGGCAGCAACAATAATATCGGCTTGTAAGCACAATTCTTTAAGGTTTTTTGTTCTGCTATGAGCAACGGTAACGGTGGCATTTCCGGCAGTACGTTTTTGGCTCATTAAAATACTCATTGGACGTCCAACAATATGACTTCTTCCAATAACTAAAATATGTTTTCCCGAAGTTTCTACCTTATAACGCTCTAATAGTTCTAAAATTCCAAAAGGTGTAGCTGGTAAAAAAGAAGGTAATTCAAGCGTCATTTTTCCAACATTTGTTGGATGAAATCCATCAACATCTTTATCTGGGTTTACAGCCATCAATACTTTTTGCTCATCAATATGTTTTGGCAATGGTAATTGAACTATAAATCCGTCAATTTCATTACTCGAATTCAATTTTTCAATTTCTTCCAGCAATTTTTCTTCAGAAGTTTCTTCTGGTAAATCAATTAAAGTAGAATTAAAACCCACCAATTCACAAGCTTTAACTTTTGCATTTACATAAGTCATACTTGCTCCATCAGTTCCAACCAATATAGCTGCTAAATGAGGAGTTTTCTCTCCTTGAGCTTTAATTTTTTTTACAGAGTCAGCAATTTCAAGTTTTAATTCTGCTGATGTTTTTTTACCATCTAGTAATATCATTTATTGCGTTGTTATTGTTTGAAAAAATCAAATTTATTCAGCTTTTTTTTAGAATTATTTCCCCATTCCTTTCATCATTTGCATCATTTGTCTACTGCCTCCACCTTGCATCATTTTCATCATTTTACTCATTTGTGTAAATTGTTTCAGCAATTGATTTACTTCTTGTATAGTTGTTCCAGATCCTTTAGAAATACGTTTTTTTCTGCTGGCGTTTATTGTTTTTGGTTCAGCTCTCTCACTTGGTGTCATAGAATGAATAATGGCTTCAATTCCTTTAAAAGCATCGTCATCAATATCAACATCTTTCATCATTTTCCCTGCTCCAGGAATCATTCCCATTAAATCTTTCATATTACCCATTTTCTTGATTTGCTGAATTTGCTTCAAGAAATCATCAAAACCAAACTGGTTTTTGGCAATTTTTTTCTGAATTTTTCTAGCTTCCTCTTCATCGTATTGTTCTTGAGCACGTTCTACTAAAGAAACAACATCACCCATTCCAAGAATTCTATCAGCCATACGATCAGGATGGAAAACATCTATGGCTTCCATTTTTTCACCTGTACCAATAAATTTTATAGGTTTATCAACAACTGATTTAATAGATAATGCAGCACCACCACGCGTGTCACCATCTAATTTTGTTAGAACAACACCTTCAAAATTTAAAATATCGTTAAAGGCTTTTGCTGTGTTAACAGCATCTTGCCCAGTCATAGAATCTACAACAAATAAAGTTTCCTGTGGATTAACAGCTTTATGAATGTTCGAAATTTCGGTCATCATTTGCTCATCAACAGCTAAACGACCAGCGGTATCAATAATTACGACATTTTTTCCGTTCTCTTTAGCATATTTTATTGCATTTTGAGAAATTTCAACAGGATTTTGATTTCCTTCTTCAGCATAAACTTCTACTCCAATTTGTTCACCAACAACCTGCAATTGATTTATAGCCGCAGGTCTGTAAACATCACAACCAACTAATAAAACTTGTTTTGTTTTTTTTGTTTTTAAATAGTTTGCCAGTTTTCCAGAAAATGTTGTTTTACCAGAACCTTGTAACCCAGACATTAAAATAATAGTTGGTGTACCTGATAAATTAATACCAACGGTTTCGCCACCCATTAATTTTGTAAGTTCATCCTTTACAATTTTCACCATTAATTGGCTAGGATTTAGAGATGTAAGTACATTTTGCCCTATAGCTTTTTCCTTAACTACATTGGTGAAGTTTTTGGCAATTTTAAAGTTAACATCGGCATCTAATAAAGCTCTTCTTACTTCTTTTAGAGTTTCAGCAACATTAACTTCTGTGATTTTTCCGTGCCCTTTTAAAACGTGTAGGGCTTTATCTAATTTATCGCTTAAATTATTAAACATATTCAAGTTGTGATTTTGAGAAATGCAAAGATAATAAAAATGCGCTAAAATGAATTTTATTGAAAGTCATTTTATTTCATTAAAATCATATTGCAAAATGTTAATTAATTACTAGAATCAGTCCTTTATTTATGTAATAATTGTAGTTTAAATCTTATTTTTGAAAAATTTTAGATTTAGTTAAAAAAGTTTATTAATTTTTAAAGTAATAATTATTACAATATAACTCACTTATTTATTTGAAATTTGTCGCCAAATTAGAATTATGGAGAAAATCATTGTTATAGGAGGTTTGTCCGCCGGACCTTCAGCAGCAGCTAAAGCCCGACGTGAAAACGAACAGGCCGAAATACTTTTGTTTGAAAAAGGAGCAAATATAAGCTACGCAACTTGTGGAATGCCTTACGCGTTTTCGGGTGTAATTGAAAGTAGAGATAATTTAATGGTTGTGAAGCCAGAATTATTACAAAAAAGATTTAATATTGATGTTCATTTACATGAAGAAATTGTAAAAATTGACACTGAAAATAAATTAGTTTATTCTAGTAAATCGGTTTATAAATACGATAAATTAATTTTTGCTACAGGGGCAAGTTCAATTGTACCTCCAATAGGTAACATTAAATTAGCAAGTAATTGGTCAACGTGTAGATCTATGATTGATTTTGACAAAATTACTAAAGAAGGTTTAACTGAATCATCAAAACGCATTACTATTATAGGTGCTGGTTTAATTGGAGTTGAAGTTGCTGAAAATTTAAAAGAAGCCGGAAAAAAAGTTACATTAATCGAGGGTGCTTCACATATTTTAAATATGTGGCAAAAAAAATTTGGAAACTTTGCAAGTAATGTTTTGAGTTCTGAAGGAATTGAAATACTGACTGAAAGTATAGTTTCAAAATTTGATATTGACAAGAACGGTAAAATTTTAGCAGTAATTACAAAAGATGGTAAAAGTATTCCAACTGATTTTGTGATTTTAAGTGTTGGAATTAAACCAAACACCAATTTGTTATTAAATGAAGGTGCAGAAGCTATTGGTAATGGGGCATTAAAAGTGAATGAGTTAATGGAAACGTCTATTAATAGCGTATATGCCGCTGGTGATAATGTTTCAATTAAAAACTTACAAACGGGTGAATATGACTATTTTCCTTTAGGAACACATTCCAATAAAGCGGGTAGAGCAGCGGGAGCAAATGCCGTGGGTAGAGCTATTAAATTTAACGGAGCATATAAAACGGCTATTGTTAAAGTTTTTGATTATACATTAGCCAGAACAGGAATGAATGCAACTACTCTTACTGAAAAAGAAATTCCTTTTAAAATAGCTTTATCGGTTGCAGGTTCCACTCCAGGTTATTATCCCGGTCAGAAAGATTTGATTACTGAGATTTACTACAATCCTAAAACTGAAGAAATTTTAGGAGCTGAATTATTTGGAGAAGCTGGTGTTGATAAACGTGTTGATGTATTGAGTACAGCAATTTATGCGAAATTAAAAATTACAGATTTATCTCAATTAGATTTGGCATATGCTCCTCCATTTTCACCTGCAAAAGACCCAATAGTAGTAACTAGTTTTGTTACAGAGAATATTTTGAATAACAGAAGTGAACAAATTTCAGTTGAAGAATTAGTTGATTTTATGAATGATAATTCGAAAAAAGATTATATTTTACTTGACATTAGAACAATAAAAGAATACGAAAAAGGCACTATTTCTGGAGCAGTAAATTACCCTTTAGATCAATTACGAAAACACGTAGATTTTATTAAAAACCTCGATACGAAAGTTGTGATTTTCTGTCAAAAGGGATTAAGAGGTTATTTGGCTGAATTAATTTTACGTAATAATGGAATTAATGATGTTTTAAATGTAGCAGGTGGTTATAAATTATGGAAAATGTACGGAGATTAAATTAAAAGTCCTGATTCAATATCATTGAATTTCAAAACTAAATAACTTATTTATCAGATTTTACAAACTTTATAGATGAAGTATTTACACAATACCGTTGTCCGGTTGTTTCTTTTGGACCATCATCAAAAATATGACCCAGGTGACTATCACAAGCAGCACACACAATTTCAGTTCTAATCATACCGTGACCCTTATCGAGAATAAAATTTACTGTTCCTTCAATTGAATCATCAAATGATGGCCAACCACAATGTGATTTAAATTTACTTCCTGATTTAAATAATTGTAAATCACAAGCTGCACAATGGTACGTTCCTTTTTCAAAATGAGTAGTTAATCCACCTTCACTTGGTCTGTCAGTTCCTTTCTCTCTTAAAACAAAATATTGCTGAGGAGTTAATTCACTCTTCCATTCCTCTTCTGTTTTTACAATTTTTTTAACCATATTCTTTTTCTTTTTGTTTTGTGAAAATACACTTGTTAATGCTAATAATGCTATAATTGTTGCTAAAAATAATTTCATTTTAAGGTGTTCTATTAATAAATTCAATAATTCGTTCTATGACTTCGTCATCTTTTAAAATACGTGTATGTCCCAATCCATTAGTGATTAGTAACTCACCATTTACTAATTTTTGACGAATATTATATGCACAACTTACACTAACTTCATTATCTTCAATATCATGAATAATAAATCCACGAGTTTTTATTTCTTTAGCTGCTACACTTGCTGAATAGTTATCAACATCCTCACCAAAATATTTTAAGAAAAATTGTTTCATTTTGTCAACTAAATCAGGTTTCAGTTTTAATTTTTGAATGAAATTTTTAATAATATCTGTTATCATATCCCCAGCTCCAATAGTAACTATTTTTTGTACGTTTAACCCTTGTTTTACCGCATTTAAAACAGCCATTCCACCAAGCGAATGACCAATAGCTATTTCAAAATCCCCAAACTCTTTTTCCAAATGCTTAATTGTGGCAATAAATTCAGTCATCATTGTAGTTTTTCCAGGTGATTTTCCATGAGCAGGAGCGTCAAAACTTATTGTCATATAACCTTTTTCTAATAATTTATCTGCAATCTTGTAAATCTGTGTTCCTCTGCCTGACCAACCATGTACTAATAGTACTTTTCTTTTCGAATTTCCATAACTATAAACCATTACATTTTTGTTGATTTCAGGAATTAAACGCATTGTTTTTTTAGCAGTTTTAGCCAATAATTTTTCCGATTTAGGAGTTTTAAAACGTATAGGGGTTCTAAATAATTTTATTGCAAATTTAGTGGCTAATGAGTGACTTATTAACTGTAATGTGTGTCCTATTAGTATAATATTATAAGGAATTTGATTTCCATTATTAAGAGATTTCTGATTACTTTTATGACTACTCATTTAAAAAATGTTTTTTTTGCGCATAAATATAGAATTTGTAATTTTAAAAAATAATAATAATTTTAAAAAATTAAAAATGAAAAAACTATTCTCATTAGCTATTGTTCTTTTATTCATGGTAAGCTGTAGTACAGTTCCAATTTCAGGAAGAAAAAGAATAAATTTAGTAAATGATGCACAAATACTACCAACGAGTTTTGCACAATACAATGCATTTTTGAAAGAAAATAGAGTATCAACAGATGCAACAAAAACAAATCAAATTATATCTATAGGACTTAGAATTTCAAAATCTGTTGATAAATTTATGAGAGCTTAGTGAAGCAAATAATTATCGATGGGAGTTTAATTTAATTGAAGATAAAACTGTTAATGCTTGGTGTATGCCTGGTGGAAAAGTAATTTTTTATTCTGGGATTTTACCAATTTGTGCAAATTCTGATGGAATAGCAGCTGTTATGGGTCATGAAATTGCACATGCATTGGCAAAGCACGGACAGGAACGTATGACTTCGGCTTATGCGCAACAATGAAGTGGTGCAGCTGTAGCTATTGGAACAGCAAATAAAGATCCTAATAATAGAGAAT
>ERZ1046740.1634-NODE-1634-length-15501-cov-228.099767_pt1 | contig 15501 bp, 16 predicted proteins | sample MGYA00383093_ERZ1046740 | MGnify/ENA primary metagenome ERZ1046740 (study PRJEB29581, sample SAMEA5548363) | metagenome | biome: marine; feature: coastal; material: water | depth 25 m | study: Short-term variability in the microbial, nano- and picoplankton... | reverse complement strand
TCAGGTGATATTATCGAATTAAGAGTAAAAGAACTTCGATTTTTAATCCAAACACCATTACTAAAATCTTCAGACCACTTAGCTAAATTAGTAGACTGTGGCTCGGTTAATAGAACAGGACAACCTCCATCTGAATAATCTAAACGGGGTACATTTACGCCTACTTCTTCGATTAATCCACTACTATTAACTCTTGTTGCTGTACTTGCTCTTGTTACGTCAAAATCTCCTACTCCGTCAGCAGGTAATACACTGTATAATTTTGTTGCTTTGTAACCCGAAGGTATCATTGCTAAACTTGGATTTGCCATTGTTTATTATATTTTTATTATTATTATTATTATATTGTTACACATTCTAAAGATTCTACTTCGCCACCATCTGAAACAACTCTTACATAGTAGTCCCAATTCAAATCAGTATCAATAGCATTATCTACACACTCTAAAGATTCAACAACCCCACCATCAGCTATAACCCTATCGTTATAAAATACAGCTAAAGGAGATATACTTGTTCCGTATATTTCTGTTTCTCCACTCCAACTATTTTCCTCCTTGTGAGATACACCCCAAGAGATTATATTATTAACTGCGCCTAATCCCCAATCAATAACATTATTTAGTATTCCTTGACCCCAGTTTATATTGTTTGCCATCTTTTGTTTTACTTAAATATATTTGTAATTTCTTTAAATTAACTTCCTTTGGTTTATATTCTTTCTTTATAAATTCCATCCGTGAAATATAGTGTCTTTATCAGGGTTAATATCCTCGTTTGAATTAGTATAATACTCAGGAAATAAATTAGAGGCATTACTCCCCATAAAATCTATAAACCTATTCGTGTAATAATTAGCGTAATCTCTCTCTTTTTGAACTAAGAAATCTACTTCTTCCTTACTAACTAAAGTTGAATTATCTGATTGATGACGGTAAACTCCACCATTCGCTATCGTATATGAAGCAAAAGGTAGGTATTCTGCCATAGAAAAATGAATCAACATAGGTTGAATATAATTATTCACTAAATCTAAATAATCCCCACCTAAAGTACCTGCTATAATTTCATTACTTATTTTATTATATAAATCTGTGCCTAAATAATTCTGTAAGTGAATTTCTTGTGCCAGTTCAATAAATTGAATAAACTTATCTGTATCTACATTTCCTGATATAGCTGTACTCTTTACTAAATCAGCTCTCTTTATAAATAACGCTTTAGCATTAGTTGAAGCGTTATTACTTCCTCCACCATTATTACTTCCTCCACCATTATTACTTCCTCCACCATCATTATCATCATCTCCATTTCCATCTTCTTCATCTTCAGAATCCCACGTTTCAAGGTAATTAGGAGTTCCACTAAAACTAAATTCTCTACTTGTAAGTTCTGAATCCTCAACATCTTTTATAAGCCTAACACTATATCCAGTGTTTAACTCTGCTGAGTATTGTCCAAGATAACTTCTTGAAGAGAATAAATTATAACTCCAAGCCCTAAGCTCTGTACCTACCCCTGAATTAGTTTCATAAGTATTCTCTACAGTCCACCACGCACCAATATCAGTACGACTAACAAAAGATTGTGTTAAGGCTCGAAAAAATCCAAGAGGTTTACCATCGAACCCTGTTGAATTATTTAAGTTTGGATTATGCCCAACAATATCATCATAATTACTTGAAGAGGTAGACCATAAACTTGTTGAAGCTAAAGATTTACCAATCATATTAGTAGATGTACTACCATCCCAATTGTAACCTTCAGCTATCAAATAAGTAATCATATCATCAATATCTGAATTATCAGGAACTCTCCATCCGTCAGAAGCGAAACTCTTTCTCAAGGCAGGATTACTTAATGAGGCACTATCGTAAACACCAGCAATAGCGTACCAATTATAAAGTTTACCTTTAGTTGCATCATCACTATAATAACACCACGCACCTGTAGTTATATTAGCGAAATCAGACGCACTTTGAACTCTTGGTATTACTGTGCCATCACTATATGTTTTATTATTAGCGTTTACTATAGAAACTTGTGTGTTTTTAGCCATTACGTTATTCTTTTAAATTTTTATCTACCTCTTCTGATATCTCTTCATCATCTGAAGATTCTGAACCTGCTTCAGAATCCTTTTTAACACCTGTTTCCTTCTCTATCTCTGCCTCACTAATAGCATTTGTTAAGTCAGTAAATTCAAGTGGCTGTAACGTCTTAAAATAGATATCTAATTCGATGCCATTAAATTTAAGGATTTCCTCTATTTCATCAAGTATTGTAACTTGTAATGGTCGAACAACTGTATTATCCATAAGAACAGAAGCCGTCTGTAATTCCTCAGCATTATTCCCAAGTCCTGATGAGTCTTTAATTCCAACAAGCATTGGTGATACAATTCTATGGGAAACCATAACCTTCTTCATACTCTCGTCTGATAAGAACTGATACTGCTGATGAGCATCACTTAATTGAACAGGCTCTATACTTGCCGACAACTCTTTAGAATCATTAAACGCTAATATAAATCTACCTGCGTTTGAACTACCACTAAACTTATCGTATATTCTTTGCTCTATTAACCCTCTCTCCTCTTCACTAGGCACTCCGTTGTTAAAGTTAATCAACATACTTGGAGCAAGTCCGTTTTGTATATTATTAATATGGTAATTTGCAATTTCTTCCTCTAATTCAGCGTATTGTAAACCCCCTTGATAATCAACAGGAGAATAATAGAAAAACCCTGCTTTATAAGGTTTAATATAAACTATCTCAATATTATCATTTGAGAATCCGAATGCAGAGATTCTTTTAACATTTTTTTTAGATGAACTAACTTTAGACCAATCATTAGAATAGTAATATGCCTTAATATTGCCATTAACATCAGCCTTCTCAGCCCTTAATGTTTGAATTGGAATATGCTCTACTTGAGCAATCCTACTTCTATCTTTTGAATAGATAACTTGAAACGCAGCATTCCCCATCATCTTATAATCATAACAAACGCTCTTTAAGCACTTCTTAGAGAATAACTCGTGCATTTCATCGTGTTGAGCCTTATTACCTTCTTCATCAATAGCATCTAATCCTTTACCATAAATCATATCGGCAATCCCATTAATAGCTGCGTTATTCGTAGGTGAACCATTATATCTATCTATAAGGTATTGAAAATAATTATTATCCTCCCCATATTCAATCCAGTCCCTACTATAAACCTCTTTAACTTCAGGCTTAGTATAAGATGAGAAATTAACAACGTGAACCTTGCCGTTTTTAGCTTTAGCTTGTTGAGGTTTCTTGTATTTATTTATTTTATTTCTACTCATAATGCTTTATTTATAATACAATGAATTGATTACTACGAGAATCTTCAGTTATATATTCATCTTTATGTAAATCAAATTTATTGTAATCTGTTTGGTCTGTACAATATATAATATCTTTATATAGAATGCCATCACTATTAGATACAATCATAGAATAGGTAGCGTTTTCTTTTAAATCAAAACTACCATAAAGAATTATATATCCATCATTTGTTACAAGACTAACAGGAACAATACTTTCAACTCTAGTATTCTTGTCTATCAGCGTCAATGTGAGAGGCTGTGAGCTTTCTCTCGCTATTATCTTTAACGACTGAGTTCCTGTAGATGTTGTTAGTATTTTCATATACTAAAGTAATATAAAAACCCTTGATTGTTTTAAATAAAAAAGGGTAGCAAATGCCACCCCTTTTAAATTCACAAGTACTAATTATTAAACAGGATTCACATCAAAACTTACTCCACCCTCATCTATTAAATCAGAGGCTAAAGAGGCAGCTAAGAAGTGAGCAGGTACTCTTTCCATAGCAGAAAGCGTAAGGGTATATCCATTAAAATCTCCCATTGCAGCACCTGTAGCAATAGTACCTCCATTTACGTCAGCACCATTCTCTACTCCCATTAAGAATACATTTCCATTATAATCTTCTACTAATACTCTTGGGTTATTCCAAGTAAGTAATTTAATTGCCTTATTATCGGCAGCACTCATTCTTTGTAAAGATAGAGTTAATGTCTGTTCAACAAAAGAAGTTCCGTTATCTCTTGAAGAATTAATTGTTTGTTCAAAGGTAGATGTACCTTTTAGTTCATATTTGTAAACGTCTAAAGGTCCTCCAACAATACCACTAACTTCATCTGTGATGATGTCAATAGACCAATCAGCCTCAGCAGAGTCACTAAAATATACGTTCTTTAAACCACCAGAAGCATCTTTACAAGATAACGCTCTACCAGCAGAAATAAAATCACAAGCCATAATTATTTATATTTTTAAGTTATTAAAAAAAGGGGAGGCAGTTAGCCTACCCCTTCGTATTTATTGTCTGTTAATTATGCAGGAGTATAAAGAACGATTTCAGAACCGATACCATACTGAACAGTTGCTGAAAAACGTAAAATTACACGGACATTCATACTTCCGTCTAAATCACTCATATCAAGCACCTTAACTTCATTAGTATCATTTAATAATCCTGTTCCGAACCATAAGTTTGATTTCTCAGCAGCAACCATATAATTGTCAGCTAATCCATTTGCCATAAAGATTTTTACACCATCAAAATAAACAATATTAATATCTTGATTATTACCTTGTGCATTAACACCAGCAGCTCCTTGTCCATTAGATTGGAAACCTCCTAAGGCACGTTTGTAAGCTCTAAATACGTTTTGAGCAACATAAATATGTAATTCTTCAGAGCCATATAATTCAGAAGGAATTTTATCAACTACCTTTCCTAATTCGTCAATAACATTTCCTGCTGTAATAGCTGTTCCTACTGCATCTACAACGTCAGTATCAGCAGTAGCTAAAGGTACAAATCCATCAAATTCTCCTTCATTAGAATCTACGCCTCTCCAAATGTTTTGTTCCATTTTTTGAGCTACTTTAGCTTGTGCGTGAGAAATTAAATAATCCTGGAAAGAAGAAGGTAAGTTATCAAATGCAGAATACCCCATTTGAATTGCATCCCAATCGCTTCTAAAATCAGCCTTACATAACTCAAGATTTACTTGGAATGTTTTAGGCTCAATAATTCTTTCAGTTAAAGTAATTGTAGAAGTATCAGCAAAGTCACAAGAACCATCTTTTACGATTCCGTCTGTTGCTAATTTTTTGATTACTTCTTTGAATTTAATGTTCGGTTTAACAGAGATACCTCCATTGTCAATTGTGTTACCACTTAAAAGTGCTGCTGATATATATTCACCAGCTTTTTCTCCAGCATAAGTAGTAGTGATTGAAGTTGTTGTTGCCATTTTTTAAATTATTTATTAATTATTTATTATACATTTTTGATAGAACTCTATCCATTGTGCTACCACCTCTTTTTTGGCTAAATAACACTTTTTTCTCATTTGAAATTTCAGCTTCAGGGCTATGAGATAAAGGCTCTGACGCAGGTTGTTTAGATAAGTCCTCAATTTGAGCAGACATCTCTACTTTTTCTTTTTCGTAACTTTTAGTTACCTCAGAGAATAATTGTTTTATCTCACTGATAGCTTCCTCGAAGTCTAACCTTGAAACATACTTTTCAGTTTCTTCTTTCTCTTCAGATAACTCCAAAGATACATCTTCTACTTTCTCTTCTTTTAATTCAACCTCTCCTTCTATTTCGGTTTCCGTAGAAGTAGCCTCAATAGCTTCCTCTTCAATAACTTCAGTTTCAGTAACCTCTTTAGATAGTTCTACTACCTCTTCCTTTACTTCTTCCTTAGCTTTACCAATAGATGAAAGTTTTTGCATAAAATCAGAGAGTATTTCTGTTGCTTTTTTGCTTTCCATAAGTAATGATTATTAAATAATATTTATAAATAAGTAATATTGATTATACTGTGTGTTAGATTTTTAATCTATATTTTACCAATTCCTTGTGCGTGAATAGAGCCATCACAACATTTCCTTGAATATATTAGACCATTTTTACATAGGCATCCCTTTCTTTTATGGGTAGGTGATGCAGAGCTTGGGTAGTACCCCCTTTCCCTCATTCTTTTTGATTGTGCCATAATTATTGTTTTAGTTCATTTAGTTTATCTTGTACTATTACTTTCAACTCTGATAATATATATTCAGCCTCATCCTCAGATAAAACATCTTTCTTACTTAGCTTTATAGCTTCAGAAAAGTAGCCCTCTATACTAAATCCTTTCACAGCACCTGTTTTAACATAGTTTTGCCAAACTTCCTCGTTGTTTACCTTCATAGATACCATCCAACTACCTAATGGCATATTTAAGCCGTATTTACGAGATTTATCGTGGACTTCATCCTCAACTATCCAAGACTCAACAACAGATAACCCACTCAATTCAGCTTGATGCTCAAGGGTTGATTTATTTTGATTGCCTTCTATTAAGAATAATTCAGATGCCTTCTTAACAGTTTCTTCTGAAAAGTAGATATAGTAACCTTCAGATTTCTCACTATCTTGACGATAAATATTCTTATTTGGAATTAAGGCAGCTCCCATAAGGATTCTCTTGTCGGTATCTACGTCAGCTAATTTAATTCTTTCTTCTTCCGATAAGGCAATAAAGTTTTCTTGTATTGCTGGTCTGTCTACTATTGAGATTGCTTCAATTCCTGAAAAAATCCCTTCTTCCTCTATTATCAATTCTATTACTCTCATATTTTTATTATTTATCCTATTGATGATGATTGTACTATATTTCTATCCATTTCTTGTGCTGAAGTAACCTCACTTGACACTACATATGCTTTAATTGGCAACTTTGTTGTTGTTCCTATCGCTTCAGCTAATTGATTAGTGCCTGTACTTCCTATAATATTAAAATCAGGTGGTTGAACAGTAGCTCCTCCTCCTCCTCCTCCTCCAGAAGAAGAATTTTTACTACCTCCACTATCTAACCCTACGATACTTTCAGCTAATATAGCAGCAATAGATATACCTGCTCCTATTTTATTTCTTCCCATCGCTGCTGCTGCACCTGCTGTAATCTTTGCACCTGTAGCGACACCTTTAGCACCTGCTGCTATCATAGCTTTACCTTGTGGAATATTACCAGATGCCAACATCATAGAGCCTTCAGCTGCTGTTGCCCAACCTTTAGAAGCTACAGTTACGGCAGCTTCACTTGATTGACTTGCTATATTAGCATTTGCAGCAGTAGTTTGACCAATTATACTCGCTATAGCAGCACCTTTCTCTAAAACCAACGCTGCTTTTCGTATAAGCTCACTTTCACCTGATAAAGTCTTTAAAATACCACCTAAACCAGATATAAAGCCAATATACTCTTCATTAACTCTTTGCTTCTCATTTACAATATCTATTTCACTTTGTAAATCAGCAACCCTTCTTTCATCCTCCCATATAGACATTTGAGATAATAAATCCCTTTTTCTCTCACTATCTTCTGCTAATCCTTCCAATTCAAGTTCAGCAGCAGCTCTTCTATTGCTATGTCTTAAATCACTTAAAGCTTTCTCAGCCTCAATCTTAGCCATACCTTCAGGCATCATATCTATTGTAGTAGCATCAGATGATTCTTCTTCTTTAGAACCTCTCTTTAAAGCGTTAAGCTCTTCTATTCTTATTTGGTTAGCTATTCTTGCTTCTGTTACCTTATCTATAGCAGCGATAACACCATCAGCTTCTTCGTTTGCTAATCTTATTGATTCCTCAGTTCTATTTTTAGCCCTTTCTATTGAGTCGTCTATTGCGATTTTATCAGCACCTTTCTCCTTTTTTCTTAATTCCTGTTTTTCTATAAAGTCTTTTAACCTTAATTTTTGGTCAGTCTTAAATTTATCTCTCTTTATTTCTATTAATTCAATACTTGCATCTCCTGAATCTTTTATTATCTCTTGCTCGTTCCTAATGTTTGTTTTTTTATACGCCTTTTGATATTTTAATAATTCTTTTTCAAGGTTAAGTAGCATTTGTTTAAAGAACGAAACTCTTTTAGAGCCGTCACCATTACCCTTATCATCTGGGTCAGGTTCAAGCATTAAGCTTTTTCTTAAATAATCTATTCTCTTTAATATCTTTGGAGCTTTCTTATCAACAAGTCCAGCCATTTTATCCCAAACAGCAGTTAATTCCTCCCCTGTTTTTTCTTTAAATTTAATGCCAGAAGCACCCATCCCAAAACCTATTTTCATAAGTGCAGCCATCTTATTAGATATCTCTACAGTTCCTTCGCCTTCTTCTTTCAAGAACTCATTCATAGCTTCTGTTCTTTCTTGAGCATCTTCAATATTTCTAATGCTATCCATTCGCATTTTGCGACCTAAAATCTCTGAATTTTTTTGAACTAACTGGTCTATCTCTATTCTTGCTACTTGAGATTTAATATATTTATTAACTTCTTTTCTAACAGTATCTAAATTCTTGCCATATTGTAAATCCTCCTCCTTTAGAGAAGGCACTATATCAAGAACCTCTTGAATTGCGATTTTTCTATCCTTCTCGCTTGAATTAACATCTTCTAATACGTCTAAATAATTATTAGCTACGGTTTGATTAGCAAAAACTTCATTCTTTAATTTAGATAACTCTTTTGCAAACTCAGATACTGCATTACTACTAAAATCAAACATCTTTACTATTTTAGGAGCAAAAGATATAAGTAATTGTAACCCTATCAAAATACCACCACCACCCATTAAAGACTTACCTAACTCTTTAAATGAAGCTGCAAACCCACCTTTTGTTTGTGCGTGTTGATTCATTAAAGTCATTAACTGACCTAAGTTATTCGCCATACCTTGCATCCCATACGCAGCATCCGAAGCCATCCTACCTGTTTCTGTTAAGATGGCATTATTAAGACCACTTTGAGTTCTACCTTGCTTAGAGGCATTAGCAACGGCTAAATTAGATAAAGCCAACTCTCTGTTAGCTTTAGCAGTTAACTGAGCCTTTAGTTTTAATTCAGCAAGTTGTTTAGCTTCACTAGTTTGTTGAAACTCCAAATCCTTTGTAGCTTTGTCAAGCTGGCGTGTAGATTTAGTCACATCATCAACAGCCTTCTTAGCTTTTGACGAACTCGCCTTTAACCCTTTATCAGTTAATTGAACACTAATTATTATCTTCTCACTTTTTGCCATAACCTAATCTTTTCCCTTGTTTATAAGCCTCTTTAATAGATTCCTTTAATTCGTATTTACCTTTTGCAACCTCTATAGTTTCTGTGCCTCCATAAAAGTCATCCGATTTGAGTATGTCTAATATTTGTTTTATCATCGTAACCAATTATATCGTTTCCTTGTTTTTAAGTAGTTTAAATCTCTTTGATTAGTGTATGCTTCCTTTTCAAAGGATATGCTCTTATAAGCGTTCCCTCGCATAAATAAGCGTATAATCCACTCAACTAAATACCATATATAAAAACCAACTACTAATAATTCTTTCTGTTGTTCAATATGAATAGATTCGTGGTTTAGTATTGTCTTATTTTTCTTATATTTCTTTCTCAAGATAATAAAAGGAAATAAGGTAATACCTCCTACTTTCATAAGCCAACTAACACTATCTAAAAATTTATCACTATATATTACCATTATCCGTAATTATCCGTTAATAATTCAAGCTTTGTTTCTCCTGATTGTAAGTTGACATCAAAACTATTTATAAGATACTTTTTACCTCTAAATATAAATCTATCATTTAACTTATATTTAAGTAATATGCTTAACGGTAAGTGTGCTGTTATTTTTACAATTCTTGCCTGAGTTTGATATATATTTGTTATAAAATTATCGTGGTAATCAGTAAATAAACTATTATCCTGATTTGTACTTGTTCTTGCGTCATACTCAGAGCCAAAGTTAATAGAATGGTTTTTAAGACTTATATCTGTGTAATTATTTGAAGGCAGATAAAGATTCCATAATCTATCCTTATCATAATTACCACTTTCACCTACAGGCTTATTAGTGACATAGTAATCTTGTTTTAATGCACCATTTGGGTCATAATATTCTCTTCTTTTAGAGATAAATAAAGAGGCATCATCAATAACAGGATTCTCATCCTTACTTACAGAATAACCCCAAAGAATGTCAGTAGGATTAGGATAACTTGGAGATGGATTCTGGTCTACAATATTCTCATACATCATATGACCAAAGTTAACCTTTACATTGTATTTTCCACCATCAAAAGCATTCTCACCACCTGATTTAAACCTTTCATTACCGTATTCATCATTTGTAGCCTCATTACTTTTTAATGCAAATATAGTCTTAGGCTTTTTAAATTCATAGTTTATCTCGCCATAAATATCAGAACGTTCTACCTTTGATTTAGAAATATCAACATATTTATCAATATTATAAGTATTATGGTTTGAGTTTAAATAAAAATCATCTAACGTTTTAACTACAATAATATCATCCTCAAAATAAGCTACAAGATTAAACATTTTAAATAGCCCTGTTAAGAAATCTAAAACCTTTAACTTAGGTAGTAGTTTATTTCTGAAATCAATACCATTAGATAAAGAAGTAATATTTACATCATTATAATTTCCAACATCCGTACTAGAAGGAACTCCATAACTAGTAACAACTCTAGTTAATTTAATATTAGTTATATCTAAACCACTTAAACCACCTACAGTTGTTATTTCTATAGTTGGTTTCATTTCTACTGGTTGCCAAGCTATAAAATCGAAACGCCCATCGTAACTAAAATCGTGATTACCACTTAAATTCTTTTCCTCTAAAAAAATATGACCTGTTTCTTTATCGTAGAGCTTAAAATCATAAGAAGTCCCAGTAGCACCTAGAACATCAATCGTTCCTTCGTATTTAAAGTACCTATGCCAATTATACGCCTCTGGACTTCCTGACCATATAGGAATATAATAGAAGTAAGAATTATTACTTCCATCTCTAACATCTGCATCTCCAGTATTATAAGATAAATCTTCAAAGTTTATTGTTTTACTTGTTTCCTCAATTCTTTTCGATAAAGTACCTGACTCTCTATTACACCACATATATAATTGGTCGAATATCTCGTCAGAGAAAAAGAAATCTTGTGAAAAAGTTAATCCATATTTATCCTCAATAGCTTTTAAAATATGCTCTACTTTTATAGCAGGTTTTAAATCTATATAAGAGATAGCTTCAAAATCAGTTGGGTCTAAATTTCCGTCTGATGAATACAGATTCCTAACATTATCAATATCAGGCTGTGATTCACTTGTATCTATATAATACCTACTCTTACAACTTATAAGAGGGTACATCATATCAGGGCTATAAGGTGATGGTGATGATGGGTTTAAATGGAATCCATTTTGCATATAGTTTTTAATGTTACTATACGAGTAGTTATGGTTAAAAGCGTCTAAATATGGTAAATCTGTTAGCTTATCATCTCCCATAAGTGATTTTAGAGATACTGTTTCTCCTATAAAACTAATTTTATATGAACTCGGGTTATTATCGGTCATATTAACACCTAAAAGCCTTATTTTACCCTTCCTAAAGTCTGTTCCATTTAATTTAATAGAGGCATCAACTAAAAACCTTGCATCAAAACCATTTACTATAGAGCTTTCGTAGAAGTGTTTTAGTAGTTTATTATTAATTCTTGAGGCAGGTATAGTGAAATCCTTAGAGAAATCAGTGAAAATCTTAGCAACATCCTTAAAATCCTTTATTTTCTGTGTTAAAGATATTTTCTCATCCTCAAATAACTCTACTCTTTGACTTTTCTTAATTATAGCGTATCTTGTACCTACATTAAAGTATTGTGGGTAAACTGCTAATACAGTCGGACTAAGAACCTCTTGTATAGTTGAGCGTTGATTAGTCTCTAAATTAACAATAACATTGCCATTATACTCTGATACGAAACTGGCGTTATCATCATACACTAATCCTGTTGTTGTTTGAGTTACAGTACCTAAAACTCGCTCTTGACTTATATATAATTGTACGTCTTGCATTATCTAATGTTATTTATTTTATCAAAGGCAAAATCAACTTTAATAGCGTAATTGATTAACCTATCATTTAAACTTGTCTTATAATTAAATGATGAACTTGAAATGTTAATTGGAAGTGTTTTACTGTCATAATTTATCCAAACCTTTTCACTCAACATTAACTGTCTAAATACTTCGTTGTATTCTTCATTTACAAACCCACTATTTAATGTTAATTTTTCTGTGCCTTGCTTTCTTAGGATTCGTTTTTGATGGGAATTTACAGAGTAACTGCCACCATTAAATATATTTGCCTTGTATTCCTCTTTTTTAGTACTTAGTGATAAGTTGCTCTTTTTGAAGAACCATAAATCTTGTAGCGCACCAAATTTATTGATAAATGTAATTTTGTGTGGGGTGTGCTTACACTCACTTATATTTTCTACATTAACAGTAATGGATTCACCTAATAAATCATAGATAATTGCCTTATCAAATTTATCTATATCTGGAAATTCAGAACTGACACAACCTAAACTTTCAACAATACCACCATCTATTAAAACTCTACTCTCATAATCACCACTAATACTTACACCACCCGTTAAGTACTCTATTTGTTTACTTCCACTTGTACTTGATGAGATTGTAATAGTGTTTACTAAAGTAGTGCCGTCATAAAATTCAATATAATCCGTTAATCTATTACTAATTGGTAATACACAATCTTCACCATCTAAATTGTAAAGTGTAGTATTTGACATCATTAAAGCTGAATCGTTCTGAGGATTAGCACCATCTTCAAAATAACCATAACCATCAAAAGCCGTGATAAATGGAGAGTTTGCAGGGAAGGTATTTATAAAATCACCATTAACATCATAAACTTTAATTATATACGTTATAAAAACTACTTGAGAAGTGTAATTACCATCAAAAGTAACATCTAAATAATCTTTTACAAGCTCACTTATCTCAAAAGTACTTACATTATCAACGCATTCTGACCTAAGCGTGTAAACAGGAGCTTCTGGTGTAACACGTTCATCTTGTATAGATAACCCTAACACAGCGTAATGTGCTTGTATATGGTAAGTAGATGATACAAAGTACGGACTTCTTATATTTATTTCTGCCATTTTATTTCTTTATTAATTCAAATTTTCCATTAACTAATTTATATCCTAAATTATTTATGAATTGCTCAATTCCTAATATAACATCTTCTACCACCTCATAACTCATACCTTTCATATGTTTCATACTATCCTCTATAGCATCTGTTAAGAAAGGCACAGGAGCTATTCCGTGAATCTTCTGAGCATCATTTATTCTACCAGCTACTGCTAATATGCTTTTATCTGTTTTCTGTATTATCTTACCTCTTTTATTTCTTAATTTTACAGGCTTCTTAGAATCCGTAATCCAATCTACAATTTTAGCTTTAGAAGGCACTCTACCCTTAGGTGTGCCTGAATTAATATCTAATGCGTAGTCATTCCCCATCAATCCGTAGGCTGTCAGAGCATCACTCGTTTGTTGCTTCTTAAATTCTATAGACTCAAGTAGGCTTCCTGTTGAATTTAACGGTGAGTTAAAGGTTCTACCTGAAGGATATGTTCTCTGTCTATTTCTGCCTATCTCAATCTTAACAAGCATCTCTAGCTTCTCCATATAAGCCTCTAAAAAAGACTCCGTATTTTTCAACTTTATGTTAGAAAACCCTTCTGCCATCTTATTCGCAAGTAGATATTGAATTATTAGGAACTCCTATAACTATATCCATTCTCCACCCTGCAAGAATATTCTCCAATTCTTCTTCGACAACCTCTGCCCTTAAATCACTATCAATAACATAATTACCCTGTATAGAGTTTCCGTGTCTTAGGGTCGCCTGTAAGCCATTTAAAACAGCTAACTGAGTGTTGAGTATGTCCTGTAGGTTGTTATTGCCGTAAAACGCATCTGGGAGGCTTTTAGGGTCAGTATAAGCTTGGTCTACTATGTCGATTGCCATAACACCGATTGTAAACTCAATTGTATGGTCTGAAAATACCACATCCTTAATTGTCATATGGGATAGTGGAAATATTGTTTGTTTGTTTAAGTCTACCTGTAGAATATCTCCAATAGTAACCGTATTTACATAATCACTATTTTCCAAATACTCTTTAATTACATCGACTATATTATAAAAACTTCTCATTACTTGAATTTACTTTTTATTAGTTTATTTTCTAGTTCATTCTTTTCCCTATCGAAAATCAAAAACATCATTGCCTCGTGGATATCTATTTTAGTTGCCTGATTAATTTTTGTTGCATCTCCTCCAGCGAGTTTAAATATTGACTGATACCACCCCCATTTTTTTCCAAAAGAAGCTCCTGTTGAATAATCGAGTTCACTTTCTTGTTCTCCTCCAAAACTTTCAGGGTATGATTCAATAAATCTTTTCCTAAATGATAAAAAAAAACCATAGCTCCCATTGCTATATTTAACGGCATATATCTTAGTGCCTCTGAATAGGTGGTGCTACCTTCATACTCTTTTATTTGATACTTTTCACCCCTCTTTTTTGTTATTGGTCTGAATAGAACTGCCATAGCTTTATGGGCTGTTTTCCAGTCCACTATGTTAGCCTCAATATCTATATATTCTCCAATGGATATTTTATCTAAATTCGGCACAAACCCAAACTCAGTATCACCTAATTTAAAGTGCCTGATTAAAGGGGTTTTCTCTGCGAATGCTTTACTGATAATATTTGTTATTTTCCCGAAGTCTTGGAGCTTTATTGATGAGACATCTTTTAGTGAAGCATTACAGAATATCTCAACCAATTTCATATTCAAGAAATCCTCTGCATTTTCTACATCTTTATTCGATTCTATAACCCCCATATATTTTTGATATTGCCTAAGTTCAATAGATTCTAAAGAGGAAGGAACAGATAATTCTAATTTAACCATAAATAACTTATTTTATATTAAAGTAATATAAAAAGAGGGAGGTGTACTTGTATTAATTCCAAGTGTCATTTTGTCACTGCTATATATACTATATATTGTATATATACTATATATTGTTTAAGTATATATCTTGTTTAAGCACGTATATATATCTTGTTTAAGTAGTTTACGTGATACACTAATAAAAATATACTATATATTGTTTAAGTATATATCACGTTAAGTATATATCACGATACATAGTGTCACTTGGGGTTTAGTTTTTCTTTTTGGGAGGAGTCGTAATTCACAATCGCACATTTAGAAATAAACAGGCACAACCCTATTAGATTCACACTAGAGAAAAAAGGGGTATTAGATTCACATTGTCAGTTGGAGACTAATTCTCGTATAGAGTATGGGTGAATAAGAGCAGCCGCCCTTCAGCCCGTCAGAGTCCCCCTAAGCAACGTAAATAACAAAACGACACCACCATATCAGAAAATGATTAGCATCGCTAAAAAGCACCTTAAAATGCTTCTCAGGACTATATCATATAACTAATTAGTACTAAAATAACGTATAAA
>ERZ1046740.1628-NODE-1628-length-15552-cov-7.049881_pt1 | contig 15552 bp, 7 predicted proteins | sample MGYA00383093_ERZ1046740 | MGnify/ENA primary metagenome ERZ1046740 (study PRJEB29581, sample SAMEA5548363) | metagenome | biome: marine; feature: coastal; material: water | depth 25 m | study: Short-term variability in the microbial, nano- and picoplankton... | reverse complement strand
GTAAAGCATCATACATGCTAAAGCTAAATAACCCGTTGCACCAGAGAAAAACACAAACCCAAGTGCTAACATAGCTACTGTCATTCCTAAAGCACCAATTAGCATGAGTGGTTTTCTACCGCGTTTATCAACAGTTTTAACTGCTATAATTGTAAACAAGAAGTTTACGACTCCTACGATAATGGTTAACAATAAAGCGCCATCTGTATTTGGATCTATAGATTTGAAGATTTCCGGCGCATAATATAAAACAACGTTTATTCCAACAAATTGTTGAAAAACGGAAAGCGTTATTCCTATAAATATGATGCCCCATCCATAGCTTAATAACTTTCCTGAAGTTTCAATAACAGAGTTTTTTATTTCAGATAAAACGCGCCTTCCTTCTTCTTCTCCATTTACTTTTATAAGTACATCTAAGGCTTCTTCTGGTTTGTTTTTTAACATTAAAGAACGTGGTGTATCTGGTACAAAGAATAATAAGCCTAAAAATAATCCAGCTGGAACAACCTCTGATGCAAACATCCATCTCCAACCTACTTCATTTAACCAAGCGTCTGAACCGCCACCTCTAGAAATAAAATAGTTTACAAAATAAACCACCATAAAACCACCAACAATAGCTAGTTGATTAAAAGACACTAATTTTCCTCTGCTATCTGCAGGAGCAATTTCTGCGATATACAATGGAGATAACATAGATGCTAAACCAACACCAATACCTCCAATGATTCTGTAGCATATAAAAATAGTAGAAAATGTATGGTCTAGCTCTCCAATAGGAGCAAAAAATATTTCTGGCATAGCAGAACCCAACGCTGATATTAAAAATAAAACGGCAGCTAGAATCAATCCTTTTTTTCGACCTAATTTTTTACTTACAAGCCCACCAAAAATACCTCCAATAATACAACCAATTAAAGCACTTGCCACTAAAAATCCTTTAAAGGTACTTGCGACACCTTCTGACAAGCCTTTTGGAGTTACAAAAAAACTTTCTAAAGAACTTACAGTTCCTGAAATCACACCTGTGTCGTAACCAAATAGCAAGCCTCCAAGAGTAGCTACTAAAGTTAGTTTTATTAGATATCCTAAATTTTTAGTTGTTCCCATAATATGTTTTTTAGTTAGTTTTTAAAAAAATCTTTCAATCGTGAAGTTTCTTGATTGAAAGGTTTTGGTTTTATATGTATTGGTTTATAATATTCTCAAAGAATTCTTGCTTACCGCTTTTTAATTTTAGTTCACCATGATCTTGGGCTAATTTGTACAAGTCTTGTAAACTCAATTTACCATTTTCAAAATCTTTTCCTTTTCCTGAATCGAAAGAACTATATCTTTTTTCTCTTAATGCATTGTATGAAGAAGATGTCATGATTTTATTCGCAGTAATTAAGGCTCTAGCAAACGTATCTACGCCGCCAATATGTGCGTGGAATACATCGTCAATATCAGTTGAATTTCTTCTAATTTTAGCATCAAAATTAACACCACCACCTTGCAAGCCTCCTGCTTGAAGGAATATCAACATAGCTTCGGTAGTTTCTTGAATATTATTTGGAAATTGATCGGTATCCCAACCGTTTTGGTAATCGCCTCTGTTAGCATCGATGCTTCCTAACATACCTGCTTTGGCAGCAACAGCCATTTCGTGTTGCATGGTGTGTTGCGCTAAAGTGGCATGATTTACCTCAATATTCATTTTAAAATCTTTGTCTAGTCCGTATTTTTTTAAGAAACCAATGGCTGTTGCAGAATCAAAATCGTATTGATGTTTCATTGGCTCCATTGGTTTTGGTTCAATAAAGAACGTGCCTCTGAAACCTTGTGCTCTTGCATAATCTCTTGCCATCGTTAAAAACTGTGCCATGTGATCTAACTCACGTCCCATATCTGTATTTAATAAAGACATGTAACCTTCACGACCGCCCCAAAAAACATAATTTTCTCCACCTAATTTAATGGTAGCATCCAAGGCTAATTTTATTTGTCCGCCTGCTCTTGCAACTACATCAAAATCTGGATTGGTTGATGCTCCATTCATGTAACGTGGGTTTGAAAAACAGTTGGCTGTTCCCCATAATAATTTTACGCCACTTTCTGCTTGTTTATCTTTTATGTAATCGGTAATTGTTGCTAATCGTTGCTCCGATTCTGCAAAGTTTGCGCCTTCTTGAATTAAATCGAAATCGTGAAAACAGAAATAATCGAAGCCTATTTTTGAAATAAATTCGAAAGCGGCATCAGCTTTATCTCTAGCGGCTTGAATAGGGTCTGAAGCTTGATCCCATGCGAAGTTTTGTGTTCCTGGACCGAATGGATCTGAACCTTGTCCGCAGAAGGTGTGCCAATAAGCGATTGCAAATTTAAAATGCTCACGCATCGTTTTTCCTGCTACAACTTGTTCTGGATTGTAGTATTTGAATGCTAAGGGATTGTCTGATTCTTTTCCTTCAAATTTGATTTTGTTTATGCCTTTAAAGTATTCTTTACTTGCCATTTTTAAAAGTATTTATAAGTTTATTTTATATTTGTTTTTGTTAAGTTCTGCTGTGCGTTAGGGATTGCAGCGGTATCCTTTTTTGTTTTATAATATGTTTCTTGGTAAAGTTCGAGATTACCAAACCAAAAAGATATAGCGTAATGTCCGACCTTTTTAGGGAACGCCCATATATTATTTATTTAATATAAGTTCTAACTTTTTTTTCCAATTATTATAAGCTTTTAAATAGGGTTGTTTGTCTTTGAAAGGCATAAATGTCATTACATGATCGTTATCCATAATGGCTTTTCCGAAGGCTATGAAATCGCCTTTATGTAAATTTGCGGCTCTTGCAGCTCCTATCGCACCTGTGGTGTTATAAATTTCTATTTCTTGCTGGATTAAAGTGGATACGGTATTTGCAAAAATTTCTGAACGGAATAAATTATCGTTTCCGGCTCGAATGACACTTGGTTTTATATCATCGGAAGTCATGATTTCCATACCGTAAACGAATGAAAATGCGATGCCTTCTAAAGCAGCTCTGCATACGTGCCCTTTTTGATGGTTGTTCAAATTAATATTGACAATTCGTGTACCAATTTCTTTGTTATTTAGCATGCGTTCTGCACCATTTCCGAAAGGAATTAAGCACACGCCATCTGATCCTACTGGAATTTCTGAAGCTAATGTATTCATGTCTTCATAGGAATTAACTGCTAAATTATTTAGCAACCAACGGTATTGGATGCCTGCTCCATTTATATTTAGCAATTTTCCGATTATTTGGTTTTCTTTTGAATAATTTACATGCGCAAAATTGTTAACGCGAGTACTTTCCTTTCCTGAATGATTATCTGTAACTGCATATACAACACCTGATGTTCCTCCTGTTGCTGCTACCTCGCCAGGATTGAATACATTTAACGACAAGGCATTATTGGGTTGGTCGCCAGCTCTATAATAAATAGGTGTTCCTGCTGCAATACCGCTTTCTTGTTCGCCTTTTTCATCTACTAAAGATTGAATACCAAAAGTGTCAACAATATCTGGAACTAGATTTTTGTCTATGCCGTAATGTTCTAAGAGAAAACTGGCAATATCATCATTCTTAAAATCCCAAAAGATACCTTCTGATAATCCTGAAATGGTGGTATTTATTTTATTTGAAAATTTATAAGCCACGAAATCTCCAGGTAGCATAAACTTATAAATCTGGTTATAAATATCTGGTTCATTATCTTTTACCCATTTTAACTTTGAAGCTGTAAAATTTGCAGGAGAGTTTAAAAGGTGACTTGCGCATTTTTCCTTACCGAGTTCTGCAAATGCTTTATGACCAATTTCTACTGCCCTGCTATCACACCAAATAATACTTTTGCGTAATGGATTTCCATTTTTATCTACAATAACTAAACCGTGCATTTGATAGGAAATACCAATACCTTTTATTTGGGTTTTGGAAATGTTATATTGTTTTTTTAATCTTGAAATCGCATTACAAATATGCAACCACCAATCGTTTGGTTTCTGTTCTGCCCATCCATTTTTTTGAGCAAACATGCTCATTTCTTCTTTGGGCTCTTGAATAACCCCTAAGCATTTACCTGATTCTATTTCTACTAGTGCTGCTTTTATGGAAGAGCTTCCTAAATCTAATCCTAAATAATAATTCATTAATATTAAATATTTTTTATAATTAAATCGAATTATAATAAACTAAAACTACCGTAAAGGTAAATTTTCCCACATCAGAAAGATGTCATTGATGAAGCATATAATAAAAATGATGATGCAATGCATGTTTTGTAGTTAAAAAACATTTTTCATGTATAGACTATCAACTAAATAAAGGTATGCCTTTATAGGCTTTTCGGTATTTTGAGGGAGACATTTTCAAAATACTATAAAATTACATGGGAAAGAAACCCATCAGGTCTTGTTGTGAATTTTCCTAACAAAAAATCTTGCAACTATACTTATGTCTTACTTATCAGGTAGTTAATTCAATATTTTGTAAATTCAGAATGAAGCTCTTTTTTTTATTAAGACGAGAGAATTCTTTGTTTGCAACAAAAATATCACAATGTGCTTCATAATTATTACTTTGATCTACGGCTTCAAAGTAACTTTATCCATTCTGTAAATTACGACTTAAAACTTCGTAAATTAAATGAGTCAATCTTAAATAAATGATATAAAATAATTAATTTTTAAACTTATGCGTAAACTAATAAAAGTAATTTTTCTTCTGATTTTAACACTAATATTTCAAAATCAAATTTTTGCACAATCTAATGTTACTTATAATTTTCAAAACACAAATCTGTCTTTTGAAGAACGGGCAAAAGATTTAGTTTCATACATGACCGTTGAAGAAAAAATTGCACAATTGAGTCATTTAGCACCAGCCATTGAAAGATTAGGAGTTATTGCTTATGGAGCAAGTAATAATATTCCCTTAGCTGAAGGCGAGTATCAGTTTGGCAAGGATTACAATTCTTACATTGCCAATAATCCAGAAGCTGATTTATCTAATACTAATTCTGTGTGTCTTGATGGTGGTTATTGGAATGAAGCTCTTCACGGTTTGGCACGATCTGGAAATGCAACAGTATTTCCTCAAATTATTGGATTGGGTAGTACATGGAATCCAGATTTACTTAAAGAAATTTCGACTGCAATTTCCGATGAAGCAAGAATTCATCATAATTTATATGGCAAAAAATTAACCTATTGGTCGCCTAATATTAATATGTTACGTGATCCACGTTGGGGCCGTACAGAAGAGTCCTATTCCGAAGATCCGTATTTGCAATCTAAAATGGCGGTATCTTTTATTCAAGGTTTACAGGGTGATGATTCAAAATACTTAAAAGCAGTAGCAACAGCAAAACATTTTGTGGCAAATAATAGTGAGGTTAATAGACATGATGGCTCATCAGATGTTTCTGAAAGACAACTTAGAGAATACTATTTTCCAGCTTACAAAGCATCGGTTCAGGAAGGAAATGTGAGCTCTATTATGAGTGCATATAATAGTCTTAACGGTATTCCTGCAAGTGTAAATAGCTGGCTTTTAAATGATGTTTTAAGAAAAGAGTGGGGTTTTAAAGGTTTTGTAGTTTCCGATTGTGGTGCTATTAGCGATATTATTAATACGCATAAATATGAAACGGATAAAGAAAAAGCAGTAGCTTTAGCAGTAATTGCTGGTACAGATATGGAATGCGAAACTTGCGAAACTGAGCAATTTTTATATGATAAATATTTGCCGGGCGCATACAAAAAAGGTTACATCACAGAAGCACAATTAGAGAAAGCCGTGGAGCGCATCTTTACATTACGTTTTAAATTAGGAGAGTTTGACAACCAAGAAAATGTCCCTTTTAGTAAAATTCCTGTTACAAAATTAGACAGCAAAGAAAATAGAGATCTTTCGTTAAAAGCAGCAAGGGAATCTATTGTGTTACTTAAAAATGAAAATAGTTTTTTGCCATTTAATAAAAATACTTTAAAAAATATAGCGGTAATAGGTCCTAATGCCGATTTTGCTGAATTGGGAGGATATTCTGGCGAGCCAAGTTTTAAAGTCACTACCTATTCTGGGATAAGAGAAAAAGTAGGTTATGATAGAACAAATTACCAACCAGGTTGTAGAATTACTTCTACTTATCCTACAGGTTTTGAAAGAGCAGTAAAAGCTGCCAAAGATGCTGAGGTTGCCGTGGTTGTTTTAGGAACAAATTTACATTTAGCGAAAGAAGGTTTAGATCGTTCTACACTAAGTTTGCCAGAGGTGCAAATGGAATTGTTGAAAAAAGTATATGCCGTTAATAAAAATACTGTTTTAGTACTTTTAAATGGTACGCCGTTAAGTGAGACTTGGGCATTTGAAAATATCCCAAGTATTATTGAAGCTTGGTATCCGGGGCAATTAGGTGGTATTGCTATTGCAGATGTATTATTTGGCGATTACAATCCTGGGGGGAAACTTCCTGTAACTTTTTACAAAGATTTGAATCAATTACCTCCAATTACAGATTATGATATTACAAAAGGAAGAACATATTGGTACTTCAAGGGAGATGTAGTATATCCTTTTGGTTATGGGCTGAGTTACACAAAGTTTTTATACAGCGATTTAGACGTGTTAGCAAAAATAAAATTTAAAAATAATAAAGATGTTAAAGTCACATTTAAAGTTTCAAATACTGGCGATTATTCAGGAGATGAAGTAGTACAAGTTTATATAAAAGATGTAAAATCTAGATACATACAACCTAATCAAAAACTACGAAAATTTAAAAGAATAAATATTTTAAAAGGCGATAGTACTACCATAGAATTCAAATTAAATAAGGATGATTTTTCTTTTTGGAATCCGAAGAAAAAAAGATGGGATATAGAAAAAGGAAACTTCGAGATTTTGGTTGGGAGTTCTTCTGAAGATATCAGATTATCAAAAGTTATTTCTGTTTCATATTAAAAAATGATAATTATAGATACAACAGATTTAAAATAGTCTTTATAAGTGAAACTCTGTTTTGAATAGTTCCGGAGCAATGCTTTCAAAATAGATAGTTGAACTAATCCCGCTATTTGAGCGGAATCTAAGGTCTAATACCTCGAAGCTTGCTTCGGAATTTTAAAAATTATTTTTCTATATAATGCCTCGTGAGCTTGCTCCGAGGTAGTTTACTGTTTTAGTTTGTTACAGGTTTTTTTTTGGTGCTTTTTACTATATAGTTAAATATTAGTTATTACTAATTTTAGTTGGTAGATATCCGTATTTAGCTTTAAAGCATTTAGTGAAATATGATGGGGATGTAAACCCTACTTTGTAAGAAACTTCACTAATGTTATCCTCGCCTAATTCTAATAATTCTTTTGCTTTTTCTAGCCTTACATCTCTTATAAACATATTAACAGAAATACCAGTTAAAGCTTTTACTTTTCTATATAGTTGACTTCGACTTAAAAAAAGTTTCGAGGCTAATAATTCTACACTTAAATCAGTTTCGCTTATATTTTCATTAATAAATTTTAATATTTTTTTAATGAAAACGTTATCCAAATTTGTAGTTTTGTTTTTGGATTCTTTTGTTATACTTTTGTATTTTTTTGTAAATAAAATCTGCCTACTAGTCAATAATTGAGATAATGTAGATTTTAATATACTCATATCAAAAGGTTTGTTTATATATGCATCAGCACCAGAATTAATACCTTTTAATTTATCTTTAACCATTGTTTTTGAGGTAAGCATAAGTAAGGGAATATGGCTAGTTTCTAAATTGTTTTTAATGTTTTCGCACAATTCTAGACCGTTCATTAAAGGCATTACAACATCGGTTATAATTATATTTGGCAAATGTTTTTTTGCTAATTCTATACCTATGGCACCATTATTAGCTGTAATAATTTTGTAGCTTTTTTTTAATTCGTTCTTTAAATAATCTTGAAGATCTACATTGTCTTCAACTATTAATAATATGTTTTCATTTTCTTTACTTATTTCTTTTTCTTCAAAATCAGGATGTTCAAATGTTAATGTTTTGGGTTTCCTTTTAATTATTGAATTTTCAATATCATCATTGTCGACCACAATATCATTTTCAGAAAGATGTGATTTACTTAAAGGAAAAATAATTTTAAATGTGGTTCCTTTTCCCATGATACTTTCTATAACAATCTTTCCTTTATGCAATTCAACAAATTCCTTAACTAGCTCTAACCCTATTCCAGTACTTCCATAGTAGGTTCTATTTACCCTTCCGACTTGGTAAAACCTTTCAAATATGCGTTTGTACTCTTTTTGCTCTAAACCAGGTCCAGTATCTTCAACAGAAATTTCTATGGCTTCTCTTGTATTGTTTTTATTTTTTATCAATGGGAATGGGGTAGGAGCATCTAATTTATTTGCCCTTACGATTATTGTTCCATTATCTGGAGTAACTTTAAATGCATTCGAAATTAAATTGAATATTATTTTTTCTAGCATATCGGGATCTATCCATGCAGTAGGTTTATCTGTATTTTGAAAATAGTTTAAATTAATTTTGCGATGATTTGCTTCATTTTCAAAATAGTTTACATAGTCTGCTACTAGTTCATATACTTTCACCTCTTTGGCTTCTAATTGAATTTTATTGGATTGTAATTTTCTGAAATCCATTAATTCATTGATAAGTCTGGATAATCTGTCTGAATTTTTATAAATTATTTGATGCTTTTTACGAACTTCTGTTGGGAGTTTAAGGGACTTATTGCTAATTATATCTGCCATGGGATTGATTATTAATGTTAGCGGTGTTCTGAATTCATGAGATATATTTGTGAAAAATTGAATTTTTTTCTGATTTAATTTTTCTTCTTGAATTCGTTTGTCTTTTTCAAATTGAATAGCCTGTTTTTGTTTAGACCTATTACGTACAAAACGATTAAAAAGAAATAGAGATAAAATTAATAATATGAAATAGATTAAATATGCAATATTAGTTTTCCACCATGGCGGAAAAATAGTTATATTTAACTCAAGTGGGCTGGTGTTCCATATACCATCGTTATTAGAAGATTTTACTTTAAACACGTAATCACCTGGTGCTAAATTTGTATATGTAGCACTTTTTATGTGGCCCACATGGTTCCAGTTAGGATCTAATCCTTCAAGATAGTATGCATATTCATTTTTTTCCGGACGCGTATGGTTTATTCCTGCATACTCAATAGTAAAAACGGATTGATTATGATTTAAGGTTATATTTTCTGTTTCAGAGATTACTTTATTTAATGGAGAATTTTTTTCATTGGGAATAACTTCTTTATTAAAAATTTTAAAATCTGTAAAATAAAGCGTTGGCTCGTTTTTATTTACTGGTATATTATTTGGATTAAAATAGTTAACACCTAAATAGCTTCCAAAATATAAAACCCCATTTTCGTCTTTTAAAACAGCATTATTATTGAAATCATTAGACAATAATCCGTCAACTACAGTATAATTTTTTGCTATTTTTGTCTTTAAATCGATGTTGATAATTCCTGATTTTCCACCAACCCATATATTCCCATCGTCACTTTCAATAATTGAACTAATAGATGTTTCTTTAAAATTTTTAATATCATGTAGGGTTTCAAATGTCTTGAATTTAGGGTCATAAGTAAATATTCCTCCACCATCTGTTCCAATCCATAAACGTTTGTCTTCAGATTCATAAAGGGATAGTATTTGGTGGGTGCTAAGGTGGTTTTTTAGTTTTGCAGACATAGGCTCTAGCATAGATGTTACAGTAAAGCTGTTATCTTGATTTTTATTAACCATAAATAATCCTGCGGTTGTACCAACCCAGAGGTTATTATTTGAACTGGCTAATATTACACGTACATCAGATGAGGTTAATCCCTGTGATTTAAAGGGGTGAGAGTTACAATGTTTAAAAACTTCCAATTTTGGATCATAGTAATGTAATCCTTTTAAAAAAGTACCTATCCAAATAATGCCTTTAGCATCTTCCGTAATACTTAAAATTCTGTTTGAAGATAGTCCTTCGCTCGTATTACTACTATTGTAATTTACGAATGTGTTAGTTCCTTTTTTTAAATAATAAATGCCACCGCTCCAACTGCCTAACCAAACATTTTCATCACTATCAATGCATACGGTTTGCAAATCATCACTATTCAAATTTTTGTAATGCTTTTCATTTTGGCTGTTAGCATGTCGGAATGTATTGTTGAAAGGATTATAAATATCAACTCCGCCACCCTCCATACTAATCCACAGATTTCCAGATTTTTCTTTTGCAATTCCAGTAACAGAACTAGCCTGAAGTGAGTTAATATTAGGTAAGCTTTCTAAACTATTGAATTTATTATATAACTTATCATAAACCGCAATTCCTTTATTGTAATAACCAAGCCAAATACGTTTTTTTGAATCTAAACACATAGACCAAATAGAATTTGATTTTAAACTATTTTTATCAAATTTATTGTAGATGTACTTTTCAATTACATGGCCATTATAATCTACAGAAATTAATCCATCATTTTCTGTACCGCATAAAATTTTATTATCCTCAGTTTTAAGTAGGCTCATAATCCGTTTGTCTGATATGTGAAATGATTCAACTTGGTATTTGCCATTGGAATTGGAAATTTTAAACAAACCTTTGATATTTGAACCTAGCCATAAATTATCATCATTGTCAACAATAATAGATTTTAGAGGCTCATTTGTTTTAATGGTGTCATTTTTATTAATATTTGTGATTTTGTCAAGTGTATTTTTGGTATCATTAATTACTCTTAATCCACGATTTGTTGCCACAAAGATTTCTCCTTTGGAGTTTTTAGCAAAACCATTTATTGAAAAATTATTTGTAGATGTAAGGTTGCTTAATTCCGTTTTAAAAACTTTAAAAGGTGCTGTTTGTAATTTTAAAACTCCAAAATTTAAAACACCTAAAATTAAATTCCCGTCGTTATCTTGATTTATACATTGTACTGAAGTGTTTTGGTTGGGAGCTAGACTTAAATCAATACGCTCAAACTTATCTAAATTTCTATTATATAAATTTAAACCACTATCAGTACCAACCCAAAGCTGGTTTTTATCATCCAAATATGTCGCATAAATCACATTGCTATCAACAGTAGATTCATCTTCCCAATTATAAACATAAGAATCGTAATCTAAGCCATTGTACCTAATAAGTCCAGCCCCATTTGTACCAATCCATAATATACCGTATTGATCTTCGGTAATTGTAAAAACGGCTCGTTTTGAAATACCTTCTTTGGCACTTACAAAACTAAAAGTATTAGTGTTTTCTTGAGCAAACGAAAGGCCAAGTAAAGAAAAAAAAAATAAAAAAAAGATGAAGTAAGTGTTTTTAAGCATTATAAATGAATATTATTAAAATTTAACATGTATTCTTTGATAAAAGAAAAGATTAAATTAAGAAACAATCGTAATAGGCCATTTCCAATCCAAACGCTACAGATTTGATGATTTTATAGGCAGGAATATGCTTGTTTTCCTTTACGAATTGATGATACTTGGCTCTCGCTTCAACAGAGACTGCAACGCCCATTTATTAATCAACTCTGGATCCATGTTGCACCCATTCCAATCCCTTGAGAGGAAACTGTTGCTTCACTAGCTTTTGGAACTCCATGAAGGCATTCATTCCACCAGTTATATTCTGGAATTCCTAAACGTTTTATAGCTGGAACGTCATATTGCATTTGCGAAACTTTTTCTGCTAGTGAAAGTTGAGCAATCAAATCAATAACTCTTTCGGATGTTTGTAAATTACTATTCTGAAATTTATAGCTATGGGTTTGTTTTTTGTTGCATGAAACCAATACGATTAGCGCAAAAGTAAAACAAGTCTTGTTCAGTTGTCGTTTGAGGTACTTTAGTTTATGAATCATAGTATTAGTTATTTATATGTTTAAACATTTAGTTATTGTTTAACAACAATTTTAATTGAGAAACCGTCTATATCGTATCCTATATAAAGATGATTATCTAAAAGTAAATTTATCAGCCAACGCTTGATGGCTTGGTGTAGGGATTCACAATAATATAGAGTGAAGAAAGTCATAAGTATATACAATTATTTATTTTTTTTAGTTTTTTACACCACTAGAAACTAAATATTTTTTATCGCGTTCCACTAATAAATCTGGATCCATTTCCATTTTAGCCTGATGTGTTTTAACGGCTTTTTGAATTTCAGCCAGTACATCAGGATATTGTGCAGATATATCAAATCGCTCGCTTGGATCTTCATCAACATTGTACAACAAAGGCGGATCGTAATACACTTTTTCAGTGCCCCAGCCCGGTTTAGTTATAAAATGGGCTTTAAATGAACCTAAACGGTAGGCATACAATTCACGTTCTCTGTAAAATTGTACTTCACTACGTTTTCCTTTTTCCTTGTGAAACAAGACCGGAGAAAGGTCTAACCCGTCCATTTCCCTGTCGTTAGGAACAGGGATATCTGCGATAGTGCTAAAGGTGGCAAATAAATCCATTGTGGTACCCATGTCGGTAATAATTCCTGGCAGTATGCTTCCAGGAGACCAAAATATAGTGGGTGCACGCATGCCGCCTTCCCATGTGGTTCCTTTCCCATCCCTAAGTAATCCCGCGCTTCCTCCAGAAAGTTCAGTTTGCAACCAAGGACCATTATCTGATGTAAAGACCACTATGGTATTTTCATCCAAGCCTTTCTTTTTTAAAGCATCGACTACCCTACCAATATTGAAGTCGATTTCTTCGACTACATCTCCATAAAGGCCCCTTTTGCTAGTTCCCATAAATTCTTCTGAAGCGAATAGCGGTACATGAGGTAAATTATATGCCAAGTAGAGGAAGAAGGGGTTGTCCCCTTTTTGGTGTGTATTAATCACCTCGATTGATGCGTCGGTATACCGCTTTACAATGGTGTGTTGATCAGCTGGACGCTCTACTTGTGTGGTCCCCATCAGTATAGGTACATTAAAATCATCAGGAGTTAAATTTTTGTATTCTTTCGTCCACAATTCCCAATAATCCATTAAACTGTTTAATTTGCGGGTTATGTCCATATCATTGGAATAAGGAATTCCATAGTAATTATCAAATCCGTGATTTGTTGGTAAAAATTGTTCCCGATGCCCTAAATGCCATTTTCCAATCATATGAGTGCTGTAATTTGCTTTTTTTAGCTGTTCGGCAATGGTAATTTCTTTTTCAGGGATTCCATTTTTGGAATCTGGAAAAAAAACCCTTGATTTATCACTCATCATTCCATTTCTTGTCGGAAGTCGACCAGTAAGAAGAGCAGCTCTACTTGGTGTACACACTGGTGCTCCTACATAAAAATTGGTCCATTTTTGACCTTCCATAGCCATTCGATCAAGAACAGGAGTTACTATGGAAGGGTTACCAAAACTACTTAAGTCACCGTAGCCTAAATCATCAGCAAAAATGATGATGAAATTGTATTGTTCATTTTTTTCTTGCTGACCAAATAAACAATGGAGTGTGCAAAAAAAAGTAAGTAAAAATAAACGCCAAGTATGCATTTGGAGAGGTATATTTAGAATTATCATTCTAGATTCATATTTAATTGTTATTTACGCTTTCAAGCTTTTTTATAATTGCAGCGAATCCACCTCCAGCGGCCAAATAAATATCAAATACGTCAGCTGATGTCACTGTTTTTGTTTCAATCTCAATAGCATAGGGATTGGTATCCCAGTGCGCTTGATCGCCGTCTCGGTATATGGTCATTTTATAGGTGGTTTGGTCTGCTAAAAAGTCTAGCTCAATTTCAAGATCTCTAGTATTTTCGTCGTTTACTGCTCCCAAATACCAGTTGTCATTTTCTTTTGGTGTTTTTGCCCATACAACAAAATCACCAACTTCCCCTTGTAACGGAATACTTTGTTCCCAATCAACAGCGACGTCCTTTATAAACTGAAACCAGTCTAGGTGTTGTTCATAATTTTCAGGGAGGTCACAAGCCATTTGTATTGGAGAAGGAATCACAACGTATTGAGCCAATTGTTGGGCAATAGTCGTTCGCGCTTTATTTTTTCCTTCTGGCCCCAGGTTTTCTAGTTTAACCAAACCTGGCGTATAATCCATAGGACCACTTAAAAAGCGGGTAAAAGCCATTGTAGCTATGTGATCTACAGGATTTCCCCCTTCGACACTCCATGCATTATGTTCCTGTCCTCTGGCCCCTTCACGAGAAATCCAATTTGGCCATGTTCGTTCCAGACCCGTTCCCTTAATGGGCTCGTGTGTATTGACGGAAATCTGATAATTAGCTGCTTTTTGCACAGCATTGTTGTAATGATTGACCATCCATTGCCCATGATGATACTCGTCCTTTGGGATTAACGGGCCAACATATCCTGATTTAACAACATGAATATCTAGCGACTGCATTAAAGCATAAGCTTTATCCATTTGTTTATCATATGTACGTGGAGCGGATGATGTTTCATGATGCATAACAAGACTAACTCCCTTGCTTTTTGCATAGTCTTGTAACATTTCAATATCATAATCCGGATAAGATGTTACATAATCAAAAACACCCTCTCGGTCATCAAATCCAATCCAATATTCCCAACCGGTATTCCATCCTTCAACCAAAACACCATCAAATCCATGTTTAGCAGCAAAATCGATATATTTTTTTGTGTTTTTATTTGTTGCACCATGCTTACTATGGGTATGGCCAGTATCAGTCCAGATTCCCATGTCCTGAGTCATTCCATAATCCCAAGTGCTCTTTCCCATATGCATTTCCCACCAAATGCCTATGTATTTATGAGGGGTGAACCAATCACTAATATCTCCAATTTTGTTGGGCTCATTGAGATCATACATGAGGTTTGAGCTCAATAAATCGATTGCTTTTTTTCCAATAATACCCATTCGCCATGGGGTTTTAAATGGGGTAGGGATGGTAGCTTTGTTGCCATCTGAACGTCCAGTTAAAGAACTGACAAACGAAGTTTCTCCAGTCTTTTTCAATGTCATTCCGCTGTAATTGACTAATGCTGCCTCATGCAAACTCATGTGTGTACCATCATCAAAAACAAATGTTACAGGAGTGGCTACACTGTTTTCTACAATATGAGTTTGTGCTAAATTGGGGTGGTTTACTTTGCTCAAGGCATCAATTTCACTCACGCGTGTTTTGTTATATATATGTTCATAGATTCCCCAATCGCCAGGTATCCAATACGACATGGCGTCCTCTGAAAGATTAAATTGACTGTATTCATTGAAAATGACTAATTTATTTTCAGTATGCTCAGGAATGACATATCGAAAGGCAAATCCATCATCTGCAGCCCGAAAAATAACATCTAGTAATTGATTGGTTTTACTTTGTTTTAGATGTACTGTAAGTTGATTATGTTTAACAGAAATAGAAGACTGTAGGCCCCATTGCATTTTATAATTTTGGCTTATATTCTCTTTTTTTGTTGATATGATCTGAAAGCCATCCATCATATTTTCTGCATTGTCAAACTCAAATCCAAGTGTG
>ERZ1046740.1627-NODE-1627-length-15566-cov-4.745084_pt1 | contig 15566 bp, 12 predicted proteins | sample MGYA00383093_ERZ1046740 | MGnify/ENA primary metagenome ERZ1046740 (study PRJEB29581, sample SAMEA5548363) | metagenome | biome: marine; feature: coastal; material: water | depth 25 m | study: Short-term variability in the microbial, nano- and picoplankton... | reverse complement strand
ATAATTGACTGGTAGCCCGTGCACCGACACAGGTTGCCATCCAGGGCATCCTTGATTTCCTGATCCGTCGGATCGGGATTGTTACCCAGAAGATCCAGCGTACTCATCAGGAACCCCGGCGTGCAGAAACCACACTGCAGTCCGTGCTCTTCTATAAACGCCTGCTGTATGGGGTGCAGCTCGCCGGTTTCACCATTGCGCAGGCCTTCGACAGTCTGCAGGCTGGTGCCATCCGCCTGGGCGGCCAGCATCAGGCAGGAACGAACTGCCTGTCCGTCCTTGATGATGGTACAGGCGCCACAAACACCGTGTTCACATCCCACATGCGTACCTGTCAGCTGCAGATCCTGGCGCAGAAAATCCACCAGCGTCATTCGCGGGTCGACCTCTCGCTCATATTCAACGCCGTTCACAGTAAGTTTTACCTGTTGCAGTGCCGTCATGATTTCAACCTCTAAAACTTCCCAATCGTTATATATGTGGCTTACGCCGCCCGCTCTACTGCCTCTGTGAGGCAGCGTTTCACCAGTGTCGCGATCAGGTCGCGCCGGTATTCACCCGATGCGTGGACATCGGAAATCGGCTCATCCAGTTCGGCAGCGGCAGCTCGCCCGGCCTGAGCAAACATGGCCTCAGAGGGTGGCTGACCATTCACCAGCTGTTCTGCGTCCCCCAGGCGCGCGGCGATGGCATTGACACCGAAAACCGCGATAACCACGTCAGTGCAATTTCCACCTTGCAGGCGCAGCGTCACAGCCGCACCAGCAATGGCCAGGTCACCCTCGCGACGGGAAAGTTCCTGAAAAGCCCAACCCGTACCTGTGGGCATGACGGGCGCGCGTACTTCGGTGAGCACTTCAGTAGAATCGATATCGGTGGTCAGGAATGAGATATAAAACTCATCGGCAGGAATCACGCGCTCGCCATCCGGGCCAACAACGACCATCTCCATGCCCAGCGCCTGCGCAACCGCCCCGTATTCGGCGGCAGGATCAGCATGGGCAAAGGAGCCCCCCACTGTTCCCTGGTTACGAATCTGGCGGTGTCCGATGTGCTCGGTGGCAGCATGCAAAAGCGGCTGCTTTTCCTTCACCAAAGCAGAGTCCTCAGCAGCGCTCTTGCTGGTCATCGCGCCAATCAGGATTGTGCCATTGTCTTCCCGAATATAATTCAGCGCTTTGAGCTTGCGCAGATCCACCAGTGCATCTGGTCTGGCCATGCGCAGACTCAGCATGGGCATCAGACTCTGCCCTCCTGCCAGGATCTTGGCATCGATGTCATCGTCCTCGAGCCTCTCAAGAAGAGCCACGGTCTCCTCCAGGGTCTCGGGTGCGTAATAGTCAAATGGTGCCGGTTTCATCGGAATCCCTATAACTGGTTGCAAACTGGCGGGAGCGCATCCTCCAGCCTTGTCTCTGCCGGCGATTATACGCAAGGCAGAGCTAAAAACCCTTGTCCGGTGCTCCAGCTTCACCGTGTCCAAGTCAATACAGGTGAAGATAGAACTACATCTTATAAGAATGTATACCAGACCCTGCTTCACGACCTGAGCACTACCGTGATGGACCCCGGACAGCGAGAGAAAAGTCTAATTACTAATGCGCGCCCCCACCAATCTGCATGGGGTCAATTTTGGCCTTCAAAATCTCTTTTTCGGACACAAGTACGCGGCGCACAGGCTCATCGGGACCGAAGGAGTGCGCAGAAGTACTGGTATTACAGGGTTTCCTGATCAGGCCCTGGTCGCTGTGGCGGTACTGCGCCTCAGTTGTGATCAATGTAAAGAGTACATAAACTGAAAATACATAAATTGCGCATATACCAATAGATTGGGAGGGGAAAGCATGGCTAGCTCAAATCGTGAAAATATGGTGAAGCCGGACTTTTTGTCCGATGAAGAATGGGAAGGCATAAAAGACGCCACCTCGTCGCTGGACCGCATCAGGGGAGATGCCAAGGCCGATGTAGAGGCCTACCTGGCAAACCCTGAAGGCAGGGCAACCGGTGTCGAACCCGGGGGCGACCCGACCAAACCCACGCAACTTCCCACGCTGCTGTTAACCGTCACCGGACGCAAATCAGGCGAGAAACGCACCACGCCACTGGTGTTTTTGCGCAATGGTGAAGATTTGGTCGTTGTAGGATCACTGGGCGGCTATGACTCGAGCCCCGCCTGGTATCTCAACATCACTGCCGACCCTGACTGCTGCGTACAACTTGACCATGACAAATACGCAGCCCTTGGCCGCGATGCTACCGACGAAGAGCGGGATGAGTTGTGGCCTAAGCTGACCGAGATGTTCCCTCCCTGGGGCTATTTCCAGACCCAGACCGAACGCCCCTTTGCCATTGTTATCCTGACGCTGACTGGCCCGGCATAAGGGAGGAAAAGCACGCTATGAGCAACGTAAACTTCGAACACCTGTTCACTCCTTTGCAGGTCGGGCCCATAACGGTTCCCAACCGCATTTGCGAAACAACCAATACCATCTTTCCCTCGATGACTCCCGGCATTCTCGATGAGCACTTCATCGCTCACCACGGCGCCAAGGCCCGGGGGGGCACCGGTTGGATAGGCAGCGAAACCTGGCTGCTCAACCTGCCTTTTCCGCCAGAAGCGCCAGACGAGATAGGCCTGGGCGTGGGCTTTGCATCGCACTATGCCGCCTACCAGGACCCCGCCTTTGCCGAAAGCATGGTGAAATTTTGCGAAGAAATTCACGCGGCTGGTTCAATCGCGGTGGTGCAGTTAACTCACCTGAACGCCGTCTGGGGGCCCTCATCCGTACCGGTGATTGCGGCCCAGGACTATACGCCACATGTTATGGGCGAGCAGGAGATTGAATTCAGCCTCAATACCTATGCCGATGCCGCCGAAGTTGCAAAGAATTCTGGCGCCGATGCGATTGAAATTCATTGTGCCCACGAAACCCTCGCCTACAGTTTCCTGTCACCGGTGACCAACCAGCGCACGGATCAATGGGGAGGCGGTCCACAGGAGCGCGTCCGTTTCGTGCTGGAAGCGCTGAAGCGGGTACGCGAGCGTGTGGGGGATTCAATGGCAGTGGGCATCCGCATCGCGGGTTCCGAGTTCCGCCACGGCGGTTACGACAACATGGAATTACGCGAGATGCTCTACTGCATCGCCGAGGCGGGGCTGCTGGACTTCGTGGACATCGACGCCGGCCACTGCTGGGGCGCGCCCTCCTACGTACCAAACTCTTATTACGGTCACGCCCAGTTCCGCGAATTCGGCAAGGCTGCGATGGCCGACCTCGCAGAAATGGAGCCGCGACCCGCCGTACTGTTTACCGGCCGCGTCAACGATCCGGTTATTGCCGAGGAACTGATCCGGGACGGGATCTGCGACCTGGTGGGCATGGTTCGAGCCGGCATTGCCGATCCCGAGTTTGCCAACAAGGCCCGCGAGGGTCGTCTGGGCGAAATACGGCGCTGTATCGGATGCACTCGTTGTATCGATGAGGCATCTGAGCCGGTGACGCTTCCCTACACACCAACCTGCTCGATCAACCCCGTCATTGGCAAAGAACTGCTATGGGATGAAACCTATCAACCGGCGGCTGAGCCCAAGCGCGTTGTTGTGGTCGGTGGCGGTCTTGCAGGCTGCGAAGCGGCACGAGTCGCGACCATGCGCGGTCACCAGGTCACCCTGATAGATCAGGGCAAACGATTAGGCGGACAATTGCTGATTGCCGCCAGGTCACCAGGGCGTGATGACTTTGAAGACCAGGCTTACTTTGAGGAAAACGAGATGGCCCGGCTGGGTGTCGATGTGCGCCTGGAGACCAGCGCCGACCTGGACACCATCAAGGCGCTTTCTCCGGATGCAGTGGTTATAGCGACAGGATCAGCACCTCGCGTTCCGCACAATGTGCCGGGGATCGACCTGCCCCATGTAGTACAGGGCTGGGACGTGATGCAGGGCAAAGTGGAAACCGGCAAACGGGTCGCTATTATCTCGCAGGAAGACTATTACGAAACACCCTGTGTGGCCGAATACCTCACCGAGCGCGGCAAGCAGGTTGAAGTGTTCCATAAATCGATGCACATGGGCTATGAAGTCGCCCGCTACTCGGTTGGTATGGTGCTTAAGCACATGGAACAATGCGGTGTAAAAATTCACCCGAACCTGACGCTGAATGAGATCCAGGCAGGCAAACTGGAGTTCGTTTCCTCATGGGGCGACATGACCTACCAGGAAGAAGGCTTTGACAGTGTCGTGCTGGTGTACGGATCTGTGCCCCAACACGAGCTCTACGACCAGCTCAAGGCCGATGGCAGCATCGACCAGGTCCACATTGCCGGCTCTGCCTGGCTGCCCCGCCATATGGCAGAGGCAACAAGCCATGGAGCCAGTATCGGTCTGGCAATCTAAGGATAGAGTGTCGATGAGATTCGGGTTTCACACATTTATGGTGGATCCTTGCGAGCTACCGGAATTGGCACGCACTGCTGATCAGTGCGGCTGGGATAGTATCCAGGTTGCCGACGCGCCCTTCTTTCCCGAGGAAATATCCCTCCCCTACCCCTACACCCCCGACGGCGTTCGCTTCTGGCCATTGGATATGCCGGTTCTCGACCCCTGGGTGGCGATCACCGCGATGGCCTGCGTGACCGAGCGTATTCGCTTTCTGCCCTCCGTGCTCAGACTGGCAATACGCCAACCCTTGCTGGAGGCGAAAAGCCTGTGCTCGGTGGCTGCCGTATCCAACGACCGTGTCGCACTAGGCGTGGGGCTTGCCTGGATGCCAGAGGAATTCAAGTGGCTGGGCATGGACAAGAAAACCCGCGGAGCACGACAGGATGAGGCTATCCAGGTGATGCGCCTTCTGCTGGGTGGCGGCATGGTGGAATTCCACGGCAAGTACATCGACTTCGACCGCCTGATAATGGCGCCCGTACCAAAAAAGAAGATACCCATCTACGTGGGCGGAACCACCACCCCCGCCCTTCGCCGTGCCGCTGCCTACGGTGACGGCTGGGTCAGCGTCATCCATAACCTGGACGAGGTCGAGGGAGTCATTGCCCAACTCAATGGCTTCAGGCGGGAGTTTGGTCGCGACAGCAAGCCTTTCGATATCATGATGCATTGCCCGGATGCCGAATCGGTGGATGACATCCGCCGACTGGAGGACCTGGGCGTCACTGACCTGCAGGTATCACCCTGGAGTGAAGCCATCCTCGCGGAAATGGGCGTGGGAGCCAGCATGCGGCAACAACCACCGCTGGAGATAAAACGGGAAGCCATCAAACGCTACGCCGGTGAGATCATCTCCCGGTTCTAAATTGCTCGCGGTTGCTGTTGCCGCTGCGCAGCAAACCAGGACATCACCATTCGCACTATGATAGAAGTCTAGAAAATATTTCAGATAACATCTGAGGGTAGCTTACGAATTATGTTGGTGGCTGCGTATGTGGAGCGATGACTCTAACCGGCATCATCAACTATACGTGCAACTCATTGATTGCTTTGTATATTACAGGTCATCAAATGCGGCCATCGTGGCAAAATTTGCTGCCGATTAGTAAAATGCTGGCGCAGGGATATAAAGGCTCGTTCGGGACATCCCCAGATAATTCGCCTTAGCCACTGGTAAAAATATTCTCTCCGCCCACGCTGAAGCTGTCTTTCAAAAAACGCTCTTGCGGCTTTTCCGATGCTGTCTTGGGAATTTCCTCCACCAACTGGATGTAGGTGGGAACAAAATTCGGTTCCAGTTTTTCCCGGCAGGCGTTAAATAGCTCAGTGGCGTCAAATGCATCGCTATCTTTCGCCACCACAGCAGCGACAACATCCTTTTCACCGGGCGCGCCGGAAGCCGCTTCAATTCCATAGACAAAAACGTCATCGACCTGCGCACTCTCCGCCATGGCTTTTTCCACATAACCTGAGTTGATGAAGTCCCCATTGTGGCGAATACCACCACCGGCGCGATAGTCAAAGAAAAGCCAGCCTTCCTCATCCATATGGCCCATATCACCACTTCGGTTCCAGCCGCTCTTTATCTTTCTGGCTGATGCCTCGAGATTGCCGAAGTACTCTACCGCGGCATCGCCTTGCTCCGGCCGGCAGCATATTTCACCCACGACATTGGGTGCACACTCCTTACCCTCTTCATCGAGAATTTTCATGATAATGCCGTCCATAGGCTTGCCGCAGGAACCTACCGGGCCCTGGCCCACAGGCTTGTACGCCATGCCGCCGCCATCACTGGCGCCATAGAATTCGAATATCTTCACATCGAAGCGCTGTTCAAATGCCTCCCATATAGCCGCGGGCATGCCGCCGCTTACAACTATGCGGATCGGGTTGTCGCTGTCGTCAGGTGTTTCCGGTTCGGAATAAAGCGCCGTGGCGATACCGCCCAGTACGGAAAAGGAAGTGCAATTGTAGTGTCGTGCCACTTCCCACAGCCTGGACTTGGTGAAACGCCGACTGAAGACAGCCCGGTAGCCCATCATCAAAGAACAGCACAGTGCCGTGGCCTGGGCATTACCATGGGTCAGCGATAAGCCCGTATAGGGGCGTTCATCTTCCTGGTAGCCAAACAAGCCACCCATCATGCCGGTACCACCAAAGCGCATCAGGTCGCCGACTATCCCCTTGGGGTCTCCAGTGGTACCAGAGGTGTACATGATCTGCAGCGGATCAGATAACTCGACCGGCACTGGGTCGACTGTCTCCACGGGCCTGCTCAGCACCTCCCCCAGAAAATCTGTGCCAGCAGCCGTGGAGAGCGAGTCAGCGCCGATCTCTCCGCTTTCCAGCGAAAGAATCCAGGCCAGTTCCGGCACCTGGTCACGCACCGCTACCACCTCGTTAACGCAGTAATCCGCACAAATTACGCCGCGGCTGCCTGAATTGCGCAGCATATAGCCCAGTTTATCGCCCCTGATGCGGGGATCGACCGGCACGAATACACACCCGGTAATCGATGCGGCAATCATAGCCTCAACAAATTCCGGGTGGTTGCGCATCATAATGGCGAAGCGGTCGCCCTTGTTCATCCCGTAACGAATCAACTGTGCCGCTATACGGTTGGAATTGGCATGCAGGTCGGCGTAGGTGCGAACCTCGTCGGGAGTGGCACCGTCATCGAGGCTCAGGTGTTCAAAGGTGAGTACATCCAGGTCAGGCTTTTGCTCGGCGCGCAGGGAGATCAGGTCGGCCAAAATAAATTCGTTGCGCTCACGCATAAAAAACTCTCGTAGTCAGGAGCTGGCCGGGCCAGCTCTAACGGACTGTGGCCCGGTTTGGCAATCGAGCCACAGGTGTTGGATTTATTTTGACAGGATGGTGATATTCATTCCCGCGACTTCGTTGCCGATGGTACCGCCCCCGTTGTGAGCCAGACCACAACGAGCGCCCTCTACCTGCCGCTGGCCGGCGCGACCCTGCAATTGCAAGGTCAGCTCAATGATCTGCGACACGCCAGTGGCACCCACAGGATGCCCCTTGCGCAGTAAACCACCCGACGTATTCACCGGAATTCGGCCGCCCAGTCTTGTGTCGCCGTCCTCCAGGATTTTCACGCTCTCGCCCGGCTTACAAATTTGCAAATGTTCGTAAGAGAGGATTTCACAGACCGAACAAGAGTCGTGCAGTTCAACCACATCCAGGTCATCTGGCCCTAGACCCGATTCTTCATAGGCCTCGGCGATACAGCGTGTAGTGACATTGTCCTCCTCGTTGGGCTCGTGCTCGTAAAAGGAGTGCAGCACGCTGGATACAACCTTTACCGGATCGGTAATGCCCAACTCCCTGGCCTTGCGTTCACTAACCAGCACCACCGCCGCTCCGCCGTCAGCCACCGGGCTCAACATCGGCCGGGTGATTGGATCACTGATCACGGGTTGCGCCAGTACTTCTTCCACCGATATCTCCTCCCTGTATTGCGCCTTGGGATTGAGACTGCCATGGTAGGAGTTCTTGGCGCTAACCATGGCGAAATGCTCCACTGTCGAGCCATATTTCTTCATATGATCCCGGGCCATCACGCCGTAAAAATCAGTGAACATGGAGCGGCTCTTGCCCGAGCCCTCGGACTGCCCCTTGGACATCTCAGCGATCATCTGGTCGCGCACCTCCACATCAACCGCTCCGGAGAACGCCGCGTAGGTCACCGCCTTGTTTTCGTGGAACAGTTTTTCCACGCCAACCACCAGCGCCACGTCGTAATAACCGGCGCTTATCATCATCGCCGCCTGGTTCAGGGCGGTTGAGCTGCTACCGCAGGCATTTTCGATGTTGATGATAGGAATCATGCCCAGACCGATAGAGCTGAGAATCACCTGGCCGCGGATGGACTCCTGCCCGGTGACGGTGCCCGCCGCGCAGTTGCCTACATAGGCCGCTTCGATATCGGACAGTTCCAGGCCCGCGTCGGCCACCGCCTCCAATACCGGGTCTCCCCCCAGTTGTTTGAGGCTTTTATCCAGGTGCTTGCCAAACGGGGTCATCCCCACGCCGGCTACAATCGCATTGGTACGCATTACGCTCTCTCCCAAAGGTCTGTTTTATTGATCGGGCCGCTATCGCTGTGCGGTGCCGGCCAGTACTACTCAATTAGGAACTAGATCAAGCCATGTCCTGGCAAGTCGAATCTCTTTCGGATCGCCTCAATTTCTTCTTTGCGACCGGGCAGCGGTCCGAGAGGCTGGAACAGCTTGTCATTAGTCAGTTCGTCGACTACAGACTGCCCTCGCGGGAATTCCTGATCCATGCTGTTGAGCTTGAACAGATCTCCGAAGTCGCGGCGCGGACGCTGGCCACCACCATCAGTGCTTTCTAGCGGATAACCCACAGTCATACCCACAGCGATACGGCAGTGCTCGGGCATATTGAAGGCTTTTTGCACCTTGGACCAGTCACCACTGCCCTGACAGCAGGTACCCAGCCCCATCTCAAAGGCCATCAATGTGGCCTGGGCGATCGCCTGGCCCACATCGATATCAGTCATACCAGGTGCCTGAATATGCTCCGCCATATTATTGAACATGGGCACCAGGGTTTGCTCCAACTGCTCTTGTATTTCCTCTTCAGGCCCGTAACCCAGCGCGCCGCATTCGACCAACTCAGCCAGCTTGTCGCCCATGTTGTACAGTTTGCTGTTGTCCACATACCAGAGGATTACCACCGACGCCATTTTCATCTGAAAGCCCCCTACCGGCGATGGCAGGCAATTCCACTGCTCCTCGGTGGCGGTCTCGCGGTGAGCCACCAGCGCACAGGCCGCATTGGCGTTGCCGAAATGCGAGGCTATCCGCGCCGCCTCCAGCATCGCCTGGATCTTTTCGATTTCCACCGGACGATCGGGATCGATATAGCGGATTGAACGGCGGTTCCCGATGACTTCTCTTAATTCCACATGATTGTCCTCTTGTCTATTTCATTGTGTCAGAGTAATTACTTGTAGCAGTCACAACCGCGACGCGGCCATAATCTTCAGCATACTGTTCTCTCCATCCTGAATCATGCTGGCGCGGGCATCGCGGAACACCTTTTCTATGGGGTATTCACGACACAGGCCGTAGCCGCCAAATGTCTGTATCGCGGCGTCGGCAATGTCGAAAGCGGCCTGCGTTGCATAGACTTTGGCACTGGCAGCCTCTTGGTAACTGATTCCATTTTCATTGGTGGCCTGATTAACCGCTAGGCGACGCACGTGAGATCGCGCCGTTTCCAGCCTGGTATACATGTCGAACAGACGCAACTTCACATTCTGGTGCTGGATGATGGGGACACCGCCCTGTACCCGTTCTTTGGCGTACTCCAGTGCCATCTCATAGGCTGCGCGGGCCACCCCGATAAACTGCATTCCCATTGCCAGGTTGGCATCCTTGAGGAAGAACTCCCAGACAATGGGGTAAACGTCGGCACCTTCAGCCATCAGAAACTTGCGCGGCACGTGCACATTGTCAAAAAAGATTTCACCCTGGTTGAGGGAGCGCTGACCCATCTTGTCCAGGGGCTTACCCTTGCTGATACCGGGTAAATCCGACGGAACGACAAACAGGGCGCCATTGGCGATGCCCTGATCACCCTCCTCAAAAGTGGTCATGAGAATAATCGCACCGGCCAGGGTCCCCGCCGATACCCAGGAAGATTTCTGGCCGTTGATAATAAAATCATCGCCATCGTGGCTTATCCGGCAATCGGTGCGGACCTTGCTATCGAAAAATGTTGGCTCGGTAAAAGCACAGTGATCACTACCATGATTGGGCTCGGTGAGGGCGAGACAGCATATTTCGTCGCGCTCGCTAAAAAACTTTGCCGCTTCCTCATTGCCGAAATTGCGCGCCACCATAGGCGCCATATTGAACAGGGAAAGCGTGATGCTCAGGCCCACATCCCCGCGGCAGGTCTCTTCCAGCACCATGCAGTGCAGCAGAACGCGCTGCGCCGGACTCAGGTCGGGGTCATAGGCCTCCTGCTGCCCCACAAGGCCCAGTTCACGATACTTTTCCAGGGCCGCCCAGAGGGGTGAGGTTTCAGCTATGACCTCTTCGGGATCGACCATTCTGTCCAATTCGACACCTGCAGGCCGCATGACCTCGCTGGCAAAGCGGTGAACCGTATCCCTCACCGCCAACATATACTCAGTGACTTCTATACCTAACTCGTACTCCGCCATGGTTAAGCCCTCGGTTACGGCTGCTTCATCACTATAAGACTACTAACTACTAGTTAATAGTATTCCGGTCGTAGTGTATATGAGAAATTCGACAAATACAGACGAACCGTGCACCTGGGTCTAGCCGCGGCACAGGCATGATCTACTGGAGCTCGAATACCGTCAACTCGATGCCGGGCGAGGGCACGTCCCGGACCGAGCCCACCATCTATTTTTTCTTGCGCCGCTCTTCCCGTCGCCGCTTGATATCAGGATTGTCCGCCGCCAGGCCCTTCAGAATTAGCTGCTCGACATCCTCATCACAGTAACCGGCTTCTGCCAGTAACTCCCGGGTGTGCTCGCCCAGCAATGGCGGATGCTTGCGCACTTCGCAGGGCGTGCCATAAAAGCGTATGGGTACACCGGTTACGGTAAGATCCCCGTATTCCGGGTGCTCTACATCAACCAGCATGTTGTTGTGTTGGATCTGCGGGTCCAGGGGAACCTCGTCAGCTTCGTTGATAGGCGCCACCAGTACGTCAGCCGCTATCAGGCGTTCCACCAGTTGCTCTCGGCTGAACTGACTGGTGCGCTCGCTGATCAATCGATCCAGTTCATCTTCGTTGGACTTCCTGTCCTGGGCTTCGGTAAAACGAGGATCACTATCCCAGTCCACCTCGAGTGCACGACAGATATTACCGAAGAATTTTTCTCCGGGCGTGGTCATGACAATATGGTGGCCATCGCTGGTAGGAAAACAGCCCGAGGGCGCAAAGGCAAGACTGCGATTGCCGGTTCGTTCCGGCATCTCCCCGGTAACCAGATAGGTACCGATGGAACTGGCCTGGGCGTGTACCAGAGTATCCAGTAACGAGACCTCTATACGCTGCCCCTCTCCGGTTTTATCTCGCACCCGCAGGGCGGCCTGGGCAGCGTTTGCTACCATCATCGACGTCATCACATCAACAGCGGGAAAGCTGGTGCGCACCGGCTCGCCATCGGGCGAGCCATTGAGAGCCAACACCCCGGCATAACCCTGCACCAGGAAATCAATTCCAGGGCGGCCATCGTAGGGGCCGTCCGGCCCGAAAGCAGTGACTCGAATCCAGATAATGTCAGGCTTGTAAACTTTGAGCTGTTCGTAACTCATCCCCAGCTTGCTAAGAGCGGGTTCCCGCACATTGGTAATCAGCACATCCGCAGATTTGGCGACGTCGGCAAATACCGCCTGGGCCTCCTCCTGCCTCAGATCCAACACCATGTCACGTTTGTTCCGGTTGAGGCTCAAGAATGGCCCCGCATCCTCGCCTCGCATGGGTCCGAATTTTCGGCTGTCGTCACCCAGGTGGGATTCGATTTTGATGACATCGGCGCCCATGTCCCCCAGCAGCGTGGCGCCGTAGGGGGCGGCCAGCATGGTGGAACAGTCCAACACCCGAAGCCCACTCAGGGGGCCATCGGTAAAATCTGTATCGCTGGTAGCTGCGTTGTTCATTCCTCAATCCTCTTGGGCCGGGGCGCAGCTGGCAGCCAGTGACTGCTGTGCCTGCGCTGTTAATGCTCAGTGGATATCAGTCTACCGGATGAGGTTAAAATCGCTCGCCCGCGAGGGTTCATTAACGGACAAATTTAGGTTGCTTCAGGCCAGAGCCTGCAAGCTGCCCTGGGGAGCAGCCCTTCTACGCCAGATGCTCACTCGAGGCCAGATCGACATTCCGCTTCAGCCCCATCAGCGCATCGCTCCAGCACTCTTCATGTGATGACGACCAGGCGTCTCCCAACGTAGCCCGAACGGTATCAACATACGATTCCGCCAGTGCAAAGTAATACTCTCTGTCCTGGACCTCATGCACCTGGTGGTGACGCCACACTTCCTCCGAAACACTGCTCTCGGAATAGCTCGGGAATTTGAGCACATCGAGAAATGCATCGGATATTTTGCAAAATTTCAGGGGGCCGACCTGTTGTAGGTCGAAGCCCTCAAAAAAGAGATTCGCCTCCGGGTGGCGGTTAAAAAAACGTTCAAAAAGTGCGGCCGCCAGTTCGTCCAGACTTCTAAGATTCCTCGCCTGTTGAATCGACTCCTGCACGACCAGCAAGTGATCATCGAACATTCGATACTCCTCTACTTTCCATCTTCTATTTCCACACACTATTGCCTACTAGCCATTAGTCACAATAATACAGATTTACCGCAGCGGCAAACAGGCAAGGATCAATTCAAACCCCGGTGCGCAGAGGTAGCATCATATAAGCACATGAATATTAAAGACTTTATACCGGCGACAATGAGAGTGTCGTTTTTGATGCCAGTGAGATGCCGCTAACAAGTCGTGTACTATGGCCGCGCTGAAGCACGACCAGGATCTGGGTGAGCATCCGGGGTTCGGACCTCACCTGGGATAACGCATGGCCACCCAACCACTGCGTGCTGACCGCGCATCCTCAAACATAGCCAACAACTCTTCGTCATCCTCAAGAATATGCTGGCGATAATTCTCAAGGGTGTCAATAAAGCCTCCGATAGCATCGGAAATTGCCTGCTTATTGGTACTACAGATTGAGCGCCGCACTTCCGCACTGCCCGCCGTCATGCGAGTCATCTCACGAAAACCCTGTGCCGCCAGCTGCGATGTCACATCCCACTGGGGGTTGTTGGCCACGGTGGTTACCAACACAGACGCCAGCAGCATGGGTAAGTGACTAGCGTTCGCCACACACTGATCATGCTGTGGAGCACTCATAGGCAATGGTCTCGCACCGACCCACTCAAGCAATTGCTCCAGCATACGGTGCGCAGAACGAGGTGTGTCCGGCTCGGGCACCACACAAAACACCGTGTCCCGAAATAGATCGCCATTGGCCCCTGCTATACCAGTGGCGGCACTACCGGCCATAGGATGCCCTCCGATAAAAGTTGCCGCGGGACCTATGTGCTGACGTCCCCATGAGTTGACATCCACCTTTGTGCTACCGACATCCACAACCACTGTACCGGATGCCAGGTACGGATTGATCTGTTGCATCACCGTTTCCATAGCGCTCACAGGAGTCGCCAGTACCACCAGGTCAGCACCGCTAACCGCATCGCCCAGGTCATCGCTAACCCTGTCCACAACGCCCAGGCGCAAGGCTTCGCGACCCGCATCCTCCCGGCGTACATAGCCGGTTACCGTGACATTTGCCATCTCACTATTGCGAACAGCAAGGCCAATCGAGCCGCCAATGTTGCCAAGGCCTATGATTGTGATTTGTTTGATGGTCATTCTTTCATTTCTCCAGGCTAGCTTTCGTGCAACTGCCGGACAATATCCGCGACCCGGTCTTCATCGGCCTTGAGCGCGCCGGGAAGATCAAGCAGCACCGAGGTATATGCCCCTTTGGCACGCTCGCGGAGTTTAGCGGGAAACTCGTCATAGCTAGCAACAATAGCCCACTCCTCCAACATCTCATCAGTGATCTGCTTCGGCAGTTCCGTCCACTTCCCCTGCAACGACAGCTCGTGCAAGCGTGGGCCCAGGTCATCCCAGCCGTGGTACTTCAGTACAGAGTGGTAGGAACGGGTGGATGCGTAGAATGAGACCTGTTGCTTGAGTGCTTCTTTGGCCTGCTCAACACCCTCCTCATCGGCCCCCAGGGCAAGGAAGGGAGAGCCAACAATATCGATGTCTTCGATCATACGGCCCGACTTTCTCGCGCCCTCCTCGATGGCGGGCATCAGCACATCCCGGGAATAAGCAAAGCTTGCCACCGGGTGAGCTCGGAGCCCGGCGCACAACTCGCCGCAGACCCTGGCGTTGTAGGTATTGACCGCCGCGAGATAGATGGGTATCTCGGGGTGCTCAATAGGGCCGGGATTAAAGAACGGTGACATCAAGGTGTATTGGTAGTGCTCACCCTCAAAGTAGGTGGGGTTGTCGGGGTTCTGGAAGGTCTTGAACATGGCCTGCAAGCACTGCACATATTCCTTCAGGCGAGGCCCCGGGGCACCCGTCCAGGGTGTGGCGTAGCGACGTTTAATATGGCCCTTGACCTGGGTTCCCAGGCCCAGCTGAAAGCGCCCTCCTGAGAGATGCTGCAAGTCCCAGGCAACCTGGGCGGTGGCCATGGGACTGCGCGGAAAGGCTATAGCCACATTGGTGCCAAGCCGAATCGAGTTGGTGTGTTCTGCCGCTAGACCCAGGGGCAGGAAGGGATCGTGTCCTCCCTCGGGAGTGTTCAACACATCAAAGCCCATACGCTCGGCCCGGCGGCTGGCTTCGGCGATAGAACTCGGGCTCTGGGCTTCTTGCCCCCTGCCCGCATATTGATCTGTTTCAGGGCCCAGGATTACGCTTTCCACCTTTAGCGACATCGGTCTCTCCGGTTATTTCTTGGCTTGTTTACAGGCTCTCCAGCATTCTAATAGCAGCGTCAGATCAATTGCGGACTTCCCCAGCTCATTTTCGGACATCTATAGCATGGAGGTGGTTCGGGGCATTTATTTTATCAGCGGGAAACTGTAAATTTCAGGACATTGAAAATGGCGAGGAACCGCAGGGCCCCGCCGCGTTACTGATTCAGATATTGAGGTTCATTATGAGCGATCCACTGCACACCAAACTGTGTGAACAACTGGACATTGAATATCCCGTGGTGGCCTTTACCCACTGTAAAGATGTCGCCGTGGCAGTAATTAACGCCGGGGGCTTTGCTGTACTGGGCGAGGCGATGCATACCCCGGAGCATATCCGCGCTGACATCAAGTGGATACGAGAGCGTATTGGCGGCAAGAAATTCGGCATCGACCTGGTACTGCCCTCATCGGTGGGCGAGCAAAACACCGTCGATGAGCTGATGGCGATGATACCCGATGAGCAGCGTGCCTTCGAACGCAAAATCAAGGAAAAGTACGATGTACCCGACCCCAAGGAGGCACCTGATCTCTACACC
>ERZ1046740.1624-NODE-1624-length-15579-cov-6.200271_pt1 | contig 15579 bp, 14 predicted proteins | sample MGYA00383093_ERZ1046740 | MGnify/ENA primary metagenome ERZ1046740 (study PRJEB29581, sample SAMEA5548363) | metagenome | biome: marine; feature: coastal; material: water | depth 25 m | study: Short-term variability in the microbial, nano- and picoplankton... | reverse complement strand
TGTCAGGTCAACCTTGGAAGAATACAGTTGTCGATTGGGACGGTTATCAGGAACTAAAAGAGGCCGGAGAATTACCATGGGGTTTCTTACCAGTGCTCAAAACGCCTCAAGGAACCATTGCTGAGTCAGGCGCTATTATGCGATATGCAGCTTCATTAGCCGGACTGGATTCAGACGATTTGTATACACAAGGAAAGGTCAATGAAATCATCGATGTCATTGATGGTTGGAGAACTTCCTTTTCTCCCACGTTCTACATCAAGGATTTGGAAGAGAAGATTGCAGCACGAAAGGCATTGTTTGAGCCAGGCGCAAAAATAGACGTAGGACTCAAGGATCTAGAGACACTTTTCGAGAATTCACCAACAGGATGGATTGCGGGAACAGAAGAAATATCTCTTGCAGATGTGAAGGCTTTTCTCAACACGTTCATGATGTTCTCCGGTCAGTTCGACGGAATCGAGGAAACCATGATTCAACCATATCCTCTTCTTTTGGAATATCATCAGAAGATGGCTAACCACCCGGACATCAAGTCATATTATGAAAGGGAAGATGAGTGGCGCTGGGTCTTCAAGCCAGACGCATTTTCAAACGATTGAGATACAATACCATAACCGTCCACGCCTTGCAAAGTTCATGACCGAGCAGGGGTTCATTGAACTTGAATGGAAAGAGACTTCTCTTGAAGAGATGCAACATCGCTCTGAAGAATTGCTTCTCCTTATGCAGAAACGGCGAACTACGCGCCATTTCTCAACCAAAGACGTGCCAAAAGTATTGATTGAACATGCAATTATGTGTGCTGGTACAGCTCCAAGTGGCGCTCATCTTCAACCATGGACATTTGTTGCAATCTCATCACAATCACTCAAACAAAAGATACGAAATGCAGCTGAGGAGGAGGAAGAGAAGACCTATTCACAACGGATGCCCGATGCTTGGAAAGAAGTTCTTGATCCACTGGGAACGGATGCTGTAAAAGAACACCTTACAGATGCGCCCTGGGTCATTGTTTTGTTTAGACAATCCAAACGCCTCCGTTCAAATGGAGAATGGGGGCCGACATATTACAGCACTGAAAGTTGTGGGATAGCAGCAGGATTATTCATTCATGCAATCCATAATATGGGTCTCGTAACACTCACGCACACGCCCTCGCCGATGGGATTCTTACGTGAAATTCTCAACCGTCCTGAACACGAACATGCAATGTTAGTTCTTCCAGTGGGCTATCCAAGTGAGAATGCAATGGTTCCAGATATTAAACGGAAAGGACTTGATGAAGTTTCTATTTTCATTGAATAAGAGTTGTTAACCCTTCTATTAACTAAAAGGAGGCAATCAAGATGAGCAATCCGATGAACAAAAGAGCGTGAATCGCTGAGAGAAGACCAAAGATTACAACCATGATCCCCCTCCATGAAGCTTCCTTTTCCCCAAGGCTTGAGGCAAACCCAATGAATGGTAGGAAGATAAAAAGGCACAATAAACACAAAAGACAGTCTTCATTCCAACCGACTCCATAATCCCAGATTCCACTCCAAGCAAAAACAAATAGTGAGCAGTAAAGAGTAAAGACAGTGAAGACAAATTTCTGCCGATCTCCACCGCCTTGGAGTTTAATTTCTACTCCATGGTTTGAAACGAAAGAGGATACTCTTGGATCAAAGACATTTGAGCAGGCAGGGCATTTTATTTCTGCAGGATGGTCAGAGGGGAACATTAGAGTCTGTGAACAGGAAGGGCAACTCACACGAAATTGTTCTTGAGTTTTTTGAACAGAGGGGGCGTTAATCCCCCTCAGTCTTTGCAACAAATCTTCCTTCTTCCCGGTTGCATTCAACTCATTTTGGGCACATAATTCTTTGAGCTGTTCTTTTGACAAATTACCGTAGTCAACCTCGATAACCCATTCATCAGACATAGTATTTCACCATGCAATAATATTGCTACTACAAAGAGTATTACCCTTCGTTTACTTTCTTAATCCACCGCGTGCCCATTGCGTATCGACTTCAAGTTCGGGATGATATCTTGCTCTTTGGACTGCCTGTTGTTGCTGACGAACAGTGACTTCACCATCATCAGGACTGTTTCGTTTCTTGTGCCATCGCTGAACAAAGAGACTGATAACGGCAACAGGAATACAAGCAAGGGGTGCATTTGATTGACTAATGTCCAGATAGGAGAGGGGAAGGTCGAGAACGATACAACCGCCTACAAACAGGCCAATAGCGGACAGAAGTGCAGCTACGAATGCAGGTAACACGTGTCGAAACGACATGCCTACAAAGAAGGCGATAATTGCAGTAATTCCTGGAAGCAACTCTCCTTTCTCTGGATTAATGCCGTAATTTTTGAGCATTTGAATTCCATTTGAAATGATGATGAAGACAAAACCGGTTGCAAGGAACCGAATTGAGATTGAGGTAATCATTACAGCAATCATGGCAAAGCCCATCGCTGAAAACAACTGAAATCGATCAAGAGTTAGGTCAAGCCCGAGTTCGAGCATGTATGGATATAGGGTACTTGCAGAGAGGTAACCAATCGCACAACCAGCGATTGCAGTGATAATGACCAATCTGCGATACCCTTGAACGAAAAGATAGACTGAGAGGATGATAATTGGTACAGCAGTAACATATCCACCTTCAACAATCTGTGTGATGACAGTGTCACGGATTTCATCAACGGGGGGTTCATCTGACATGCTATCGATAGACCCTGCACATGGAAGAATGTGAAGTTTGTTGGTAAAAATGGTGCAGAGGGCAGGATTCGAACCTGCGAACCGATACGGACTGGGACCTCATCCCAGCGCCTTTGACCAAGCTGGGCGACCCCTGCAGCAATCTAAACGGCCACACTCGCGTATATCAACACACTCATTGTTTCTTCAGAAGAAGAGCGTGCAGCATGTAATCGACCCATCTGCTTCTCTGATTTGACTCATGTCGAGAACAATTGGCTCCAAACCCAATTCTTGGACTGTTTTCAGTACAGTCGGATAACCTTCTGCCACCAGAACCTTTCCATTTCCGAGCCCGATAGTATTGCACCCATAGACTTCTTCTTCAGGAACGAAGATGACCTGGCTTCCTTCAGGGAGATCGCCAAAATCTTCTGCAGTGAGGAATCCTTCAGCAGTGAGGATCGCCTGATCTGTTGGAGTTGATGATATCGAGGTGAGGTGAAGTGCCTTTTCAGTCGGGATATCGATGATTCGCAATTCGTGTCCAAGATGCGTGAGTAAATTTCGGAGCGTTTCAATTCCAGCATCATTTGTTCGCTTTGATCGTGCCACAAAGAAGATGTTACCCAGTCGAAGAAGGTCACCACCATCCATTCGAGCTTCACCAAACATGCCACAAACCTGGAAGCCATTGAGTTGTCTAGAGAGGAAATCTGCGATTGGAGGTTGTTCAGCAACTCTCGAGGGGTGGCCTGGCAGTGGTAGGAGCACATGACCATCGACGACAATTGCTTGATCTTCGACAAAAATACAGTCAGGATGGTTTTCATCCGCTGGTAGGATTGTTACCTCTAATCCACAGTCAAGTAATGCTTGAGCATAAGCCGCATGTTGCTTTTTTGCGAGGACAATATCCGTTGGCCCAGAGCCAAAATAGTTGGCAAGGGCTTTGGAAAAGGACTCCGGAACAGCGCGCATCAAAGCACGTTGCTTCTGGTCCGTACGGACAGTAGCCATGGTCATTCGGCTTCCCTTGGTCATTTAACTCTTGGCGAAGAATACAATTACTCGTTTTACCGTTGAATTCAAACCCGTCAAACGATTGGCCGTATACATGCGTATGCCAATGCAAGCGGTGCTCTTGGTTTCTTTGATGCTTCTTGCTCCCCTTTCTGGGTGTTTTGGAGAATCTGAAACAACACCAGTAACTGAAGGCGATCTTGTGGTATCCAACGGAGAGGTTCTCCAGGGAGGAACATGGCAAACAATTCAACTTGAAGCATCTAATGACATGTCTGTATTCATGCCATATTTCATTCAAGACCCAGGTTCGATGAGAGCTCAAAACGGAACAGTTCTGAACATCTCTTCGGGAGAAACAGTCGAAGTAACAATTCTTCTTCCTCCTCGCAATCCAGATGTTGTTTTCCTCATTGGCGATTATGGCCGCACAAACTGGCCAATCCGAAATGCCGACGAATCATGGATGACATGGCTCGAATTCGGACAAAACGGCGGGGCGGTTGAAGTCGTTGCAAACGAAGATGCTGGAGGCGAATGGCCATGGATTGTTGCAAGCAGTAATGATGGCGGTGAAGTATCGATTAAACAACTTCTAACAGAACGCCCAATGCGCTCTGATTTGACCGAAGAAAGTGGTGTAGGAGCCAGTGGCGGTTGGTTGAATGGCCGAGAGGAGTATGAATGGGTCGACTTCATCACTGATGCAACACCTGACCCGACAGATCCATATAATGGAGCAGTCGGCTATCTCGATCGTTGGATTGGCAACGGTAATCCAGCATACGAAGACGCAATTGCTTATTTCGAAGGGGTCATGACCGGATACGGTCTTGACGTTGAAACACATCGTTTCCAGTCTGGAACTCTATGGGCAGTAAACATCTGTGGTTACAAGACAGGGACAGTTTATCCAGATGAGTGGCTTGTATTCGGAGCTCACTTCGACATTGCACCTTATGCCTCACCTATCGGGCTCATTCCAGGAACTGACGAGCAAGGATACGGAACTCGCACAGGAGCATACGATAACACAGCAGGAACTTCAATGGTTTTGACAACAGCCAGCGTCCTTGCAGAATTTGACGCTCGCCGCACAATGGTTTTCTGCCTCTGGTCTTCAGAAGAAGAAGGGCTATGGGGTTCAAGCGCCTTTGCAGGTGACGTTCCTGACGGAGTCACAATCAGCAATTACCTCAATCTTGATATGGCTGGAATCAACTATCCCGGCGATTATGCGCTCTCTGTTTACCTTGGCCCAGATGGAACTGGTGACGTTATTGATCAACCAGGAATGTATCATCTAGCAGAATGGATTGGTGCTGACGCTTTCGATCTCGGATACCAAATTGAACGAGGAAGAGAAGAGTGGGCTGCTGGTGGAGAAAGCCCATTGTGGCAAAACCAATATGACGACGTCGTGGCTATATATGAATCTCCAACCGCTCGAAGCGATCACCAACCCTTCCAAGACATTGGTGTAGCAACGCTGGGCTGGAATGGGGTAGTCGATGGCTATCCGTGTTATCACAAGACATGCGATAAATTGGAAACGATGGAAGAATACATGCTTACAGACAATGCAACCGGAGAGGCAAACCTCGTCCATTCATGGGACATCGTCACATGGTGGGCTGTCTATGCATTCCTGCATATGGATCAGACTCCAGTTCCGAATGAACTCTAATTATTCGTTGGAACCAGCTGCCATCAAGCCTACAAGTCCAGCACACAAGGCCACATGGCTCACCACTATAGGAACAGCAACCTCGAAGAAATCTTCACCAAAGATCTCTTCCCACCAATCAGAAAAAGAGTCATCGCCCGGAGCGATTAAACACATTATGACAACCCAGAGAATAAACGAAAGGAAGTGAGAAAGAGACGGCAGTATCATGACAATTAGTTTGTTACAGTTGAGATTTAATGCCATGATAACTGATGCGATAGTCACTACATACGCCGTGAACATTAGGTAAACCAGACTTCCTTGCATGGTTAAAAACAGTTGTTCGCTAAAACCGTCTGCATAATCAGAAGGTTCGAACAATGCACTGACTAGGGCCAGAACGAACAGACTGAGCATCGAGACGAGATGAACTCCACTAGCGAGAACCCATCCGCGATTCGATTCCCCAGAAGTGAGTTGGTGCGTTGGTTGCACTGACATTCTTTGGGCGGGCTGCTGGTATGTTTGAGGCTGCGGAGCAGGAATCATGTAATGTATGCTTGCGTATTCAGGAACATTAACCTTCCTCCCTTCGAATAACTCTAAGCAAGATTCGAATCTCAGTACTGCTCGAGCACAAGTTCTGTTGTGGTTGAAGCGATTTCATTGGGTGCTGCCATCCACATCTTGTCAAGTAATTGTCGAAGAGCAACAGTATCGTCAACGTGAACGAGAGCGACTAAGTCAGCCTCTCCCGAAACTTCGTAGATAATTTCGATTCCTTCCCATCCAGTAACTTCTGAAGCGAACGATCCGATTTCAGCCCCCGGTGAGACTTTGATACGAACAAGAGCGGTTAATCCAATACCGCTTTCACGCACAGTATAGCCTCTGATAGTTCCGTTTTCTTCCATTGCTCGAATGTGTGTACGCACGGTTCGCTCACTTGCACCGACTTCTCTTGCAAGATCAACAAACGACATTCTTCCGTTCTTTCGTAGTTGGGCGAGGATGGCGCGGTCTATTTCTGCAACTCTGGACATACCACGGCCTCCGCATATCGGTATATCAAACCTTTTCACGCCCGAAAAAGTAAAAATCCCTATGCTTTTTGTCAAAAACCAACAATTCATGACAACTTCGCACCGATTTCAGATAGAAATAGGAGACCCGTTTGATTCAAAGAGCGCGGGGCACTGGGAGGTTTGAGAGCAATGTCTGACTATATCTCCGGATTAGATGCACGAATGGTCCTCGATAGCCGAGGAAACCCTACAGTCGAAGTCGACTGCTATGTGGATGGACGTCTAATGGGTAGGGCCATGGTTCCTTCTGGAGCTTCCACAGGACAACACGAATCTCTCGAAATGCGAGACAATGATCCAAAGAAATGGCTTGGAAAAGGCGTCGATATCGCTGTAGAAAACGTTCGTCAACAAATCGCTGAGGCACTCGTTGGAATGCCTGTCGATGAGCAAAGAATCATCGATGAAGTAATGATTGAACTCGATGGAACACAAAACAAATCCATTCTTGGTGCTAACTCAATGCTTGGCGCATCTTTGGCGTGTCTCCACGCTGGAGCAGCCTGCCACGAACTCCCGTTGTGGAAATACATTGGTGGTGTTGCAGGTGGTCAAATGCCCGTTCCAATGCTCAACATTCTCAACGGAGGCGCTCATGCCGCATCCAATGTCGACGTTCAAGAGTTCATGGTTATGCCCCATGGATTCGACACGTTTGGTGAAGGTCTTCGTGCTGGTGTTGAAATTTATCATCAACTTAAGAGTGAACTCAAAGCCGATGGCTTGCTTGGTGGCGTTGGCGATGAGGGCGGCTTTGCTCCAAACTTACCAACAAACGAAGATGGTCTGAAGTATATGGTTCGAGCCATTGAAGGAGCAGGATACACAACAGAGGACGTTGGAATTGCGCTTGATGTTGCAGCAACAGAGTTCTTGAAAGAGGATGGATATCACATGGATGGGAAGGTTCTCTCTGCAAATCAAATGGCCGATATGTACGGCGAATGGCTTGATGCATACCCTATTCTTTCCATAGAAGACGGCCTGGGTGAAAACGACTGGGCTGGATGGACTGCTTTGACCAAGCAAGAGGGGCACAGAGTCCAAATTGTTGGAGATGATCTATTCGTTACACAATCTGAGCGACTCGCCCAGGGAATTGAAATCGGTGCTGCAAATGCAATGCTCGTCAAGGTAAATCAAGTCGGCACAGTAACTGAAACCCTCGAAGCAATGGAACTCGCAACAACAAACGGATATCGTAACGTCGTATCTCATCGAAGTGGGGAGACAGAAGATACAACAATCGCAGATCTAGCAGTTGGTACAAGAGCCGGTCAAATCAAGACAGGTGCACCTGCTCGCTCTGACAGAGTTGCAAAATACAACCAACTGTTGAGAATTTCTCAAGACGTCGAAGACTATCGCTCTCCGTTTTGAATTGAATGGGTTTTCCATCAAAATACAGGTTATTATAAACTCCTCAATGACGTTAAGGCACAATGCGTAAATCAATCGTGTACACCCTAATAGCCTGCCTACTTGCATCCAGTCTACCGTTTTCTGTAACTGCGGATGCAACTGACGACATACCAACCAACGCTGCTGGAACCGGCATCCACGACTCGCTAGTCGCTGCCCTGGCCCAAGCAGATTTGGTAACCACCCTGCAAGGAACTGGACCATTTACGGTCTTTGCTCCGACTGACCAGGCTTTTGCTGATGCGGGGATCGATCTAACAACGTTCGATACCGATGAAGAGAATGCAACGCTCGTTGACATTCTCACTTACCACGTAGTCTCTGGAAAGGTCATGTCAACAGATTTGACTGACGGAATGGAAGCAAGTGCTCTGAACCAAGACACCCTAACGTTCTCTGTTAGTACTTCAGAAGTCAAGGTCAACGACGCAGTGGTCACACTTGCTGATGTTGAATCTTCAAACGGTGTCATCCACGTCATCGATAAAGTATTGATGCCACCTGCTGATTTGGCAGACATTCCTGCAACAGCACAATCCACAGGAGTTCACACCGCATTGGTTGCAGCACTAAGCCAAGCAAATCTGGTCGCTACGCTCCAAGGCGAAGGACCATTCACAGTCTTCGCCCCAACAGACCAAGCATTCACGGATGCAGGTATCGATCTCTCAACTTTCGATACCCCTGAAGAAAATGCAACACTAGCAGATATTCTACTCTACCACGTATACGCAGGAGCAGTACCAGCCTCTGCAGTAACTGACGGACTTGCAGTAACAATGGTCAACGGCGACAAAGCATCATTCTCAGTTGGTACTGATGGAAGTGTCTCCGTTGGCGACGCAACTGTAACGAGTGCCGATGTGCAGACATCCAACGGAATCATCCACGTGATTGACAAGGTATTGATGCCTCCAGCAGGTGAAATCTGTTACAACATGGTCTCTCACACAATTGTTCCAGGTGCAACCAACCTCATTTGTAACTCTTACATGTATGTAGAGAACTACTCCATGGGCGATCAAACAATCACCGGCTGCTACAACACAGCTACACACGCAGTTTCTGAAGTAGATGCCTCAATTTGCGGTGCATACATGTGGACGCCTGCGGTGGATCTTGCTACAACCGCAGGAGCAACAACAATTCACACCTCTCTAGTCGCAGCCCTAACTGCTGCTGACTTGGTAACCACACTAAGCGGCGATACAGAATACACAGTATTCGCACCAAGCGATGATGCGTTTGCAGCAGCAGGTATTGATCTCGATTCATTCGATACACCTGAAGAAATTGCAGTACTTACCGACATCCTGCTTTACCACGTTGTTGCTGGAATTACCTTGTCTACAGACCTTGCAGAAGGCACGACTACAGTTAGTGCAGCGAACAGTGATGATTTGACAATCCATGTTGCTAACGGAGCAGTCATGGTTGGAACCGCAATGGCTAACGTAACACTTGCAGATGTACCAGCATCAAACGGTGTCATCCACGTCATTGACCAAGTTCTCATGCCTCCTGCTGATGCAACACCAGATCCATTCGAAGGTGTTGATTGCGCAGCAACCATTGGACTAACAGCAGATGGGTACGGATTTTCTCCAGCAATTGTAAACATTGAGAACGGACAAACAGTTTGTTGGTCATGGACTGACGCAGCTATGGGACACAACGTAAAGCAAATTGACGGTGCCCAATCAACAACATTCGTTGCCAATGGCGTAACATCAGGTGCTGCAGCAACAACAGTTGCATTCCATCACACCTTCACAGAGAACCAGACATTCTACTATGCATGTGAACCACATATCTCTATGAATATGTACGGAGAAATTGTTGTTGGTGACGGCGGTGCAGAGCCTGCTTCTGACGATGATGATGATGAAAACACGCCAGGATTCATGGCTTCAACCATGATTCTAGCGGCATTAGGTGCAATCCTTTTCATGGGCCGTCGTCGTAGCCTGTGATGAAGTGGTACGTTGAAGTGGAAGCGTTGGGCCTCAGTATCAGCCGTAGTGCTGCTTTTTGTAGGCGTAGCGTGGACCTTTCTCGTGGTCTCGTACGAGTCCCCTCTCGGTACAAATAACAGAGTACTTGTCTCGGATCCCAGCGGAAGTCTATCCAATGGATCCACGGATGAGCTTGTAACTCTCGCATTTGCCGAGGGGGGCGAAGACCTTGCTTGGTCATCGGTTCAGATTGGAATCACTGCGAATGAGCAACAATACACGTGTTCGTTTGGAAGCCAATCGGCTGAAGATTTGAAAGGAGGTAAAGTTTCCTCAACATTAGGGGCTGATGGTGCGACATTCACAACAATAATTGACGCAACCTCTGATGCTTTCACGTATTTTGACCTACCTCATCAACAGGAGTCGAATGCATCCGAGTATACAATGAAGTTTTCAAAGACCGATATTTTCTTCTCAGAAGGGATTCAATGGACGTTCGTTGAAAACCAAGACATTGGAGAAATAACATCTGCTAATTCTTCGACTTGGTCAAATGAAACCGAAGATCGACTCGAGTGGTATACCTACGACATAACAGTGCACCGAGTTGATCCAAATGAAGGGACATATTTGCTCATGCAGGATGAAATAATCTACAAATTACAATTCTTGACGTATTACAATGAAGACGATGAAAACCGATTCCTGACGATGTTAATTTCAGCCCTCAACAAAACCGAATACCCGGCCCTTAACGACTCTGCATTGGTAATCCCGTCTCCTTGTTTAATCGAATCTGACGACGATACGTTTTCTCATTGGAATGCAACAGAAACAATTACTCTACTCGAGAACGGAATTGATATCTGCTCAAGCGTATGTTCGTTTGAAGTCATTATGCTGTTTGAAACATCTGAAGTAAAAATCGACAATGTCGATACAATAGTGTGAGGCGAATCGATGTTTCGAAATGCTTTACCGTTCGTACTGATGATACTGACTCTACTTATTGCAAGGCAAATATACCCCTATACCTCATTTATGGAACCAGAAGTCCCTGATGGATTTTCTATCGAAGTTGTCGCAACAGACCTAGGTGGGCCAACCTGCCTCGAATGGTACGACGAAAATACGTTAATTGTTTGCGATCGGGATGATGGAAGAATACTCCTGCTGGACGCAGGGATGAACCGTACAGTTTTGCTTTCTGGTCTGAATAAACCTCATGATATAGGCATAACTTCAGACCATATTTTTGTGAGCGAAGCTGGAGAATTGGTGCGCTTTGATCACAGCGGGCTCGAAAATATCGAGAATAAAACAACACTGATTTCAGGCATCCCAACGGGGAACCACCAAACAAATGCCGTCAATATCCTACCAAATGGAACCTTAATTTGGCATAGTGGTTCAACATGTAATGTTTGTAACGAAGATGATTCAAGAAACGGAGCACTCCTTTGGGTCAATGGATCTACTGGCGACCACGGAATACTCGCAAGTGGAGTACGAAATTCGTTCGATGGAGTATGGGTACCTACAATTGGATATGTATTCACCGACAACGGCCGAGATTGGGAAGGGGACCATCCCGACGAGGAATTGAATTTGCTCGAAGACGGAGGGTTCTATGGTTGGCCTGACGATTCACCTTCTGATCCTATACCAGACGGAAGTATCGCCCCCATCGCTCGATGGACGCCTCACACTTCGATGAATGGCTTAGCATTACGCCCTTCCTCTTCTTCTCTCCCTGGCGGAAATACTACAGTGTATGCGACAGTATATGGTTCTTGGAATACAATTTTGCCGCAAGGACATGAGATTGTTCAGATAGATCTCGATCAGTCTACCGGGGAAGTCAAGAGTTCAAGCACCGTTTTCGCCACAGATGTAGGAACGCCCCTGCCAATAGATTTCCATCCTAATGGCGATCTGTATTTCGCGGTTTTCGGTTCGAATGGTAAACTGTATAAAATATCACAAGACTGATTATGCACTTTGTATAACAATATATGCAAATCAATTTATCAGATTCAACCATGTTCTTAATCGATGAATTCCTTCCTCGAGATCTTCCAAAGAAGTAGCATAAGACAATCGAATCAAATTCTCCCCTCCGAGCATTAGAGAACCCGGAATGACCTGCACTTTCGCTTCATCTAGTGCCCTTGTTGCAAATTCAAAATCGCTCATTCCAGTGCCGCTTACATCTGCAAGTATGTAGAATGCACCTTCCGGCATTGGTGCAGAAACTCCTGGGAGAGAATTGATTCCTTCGTGGAACATCAATCGTCGATTAGCAAACGAATCAGCCATTGCATCAATCTCTTTTTCAAGTGTAAGAGCCACTTCTGCTGCAGGCATGAGGAACGTCGCAACATGTGTTGCAGATGACGCCTGACAGGTCTTCACCGCTTCCATTGCTTCGGTTGGGCCTGTGACCCATCCAAGCCTCCATCCCGTCATTGCCCAACCCTTTGACCAACCTCCGATAGTAAGAGTTCGTTCAGGTCCGCCTACAAATGAATTCGGTGATGTGTAATTGTTATCTCCCCAGACAAGTGTTGAGTAAATCATATCATCCAAAATCCATAGATCTGAATCTATTGCTAAATTGACGAGTTGTTGGATTTCATCAGACGTATATACAGCTCCAGTTGGATTATTTGGAGAATTGATAATAATGGCCTTCGTTTTTGATGTAACAGCATTTCTCAATGCTTCGAAATCAGGGTGATAGTTCGACCGATGAACTGGAACATGAATGGGTACGCCACCAAGGAGTTTGATCATTCCATCGTAAGACGGCCATGCGGGGGCTAACAGGAGCACTTCATCCCCGGGCTCTATGACTGCCATCATCGAATAGAGCAGTGCTTGCTTACACCCAGGAGCAATGACGACATCGTTCCCGTCAACATCGATGTCAAATTTAGATAAGTGATCTGAGACAGCTTGACAAAGAGTTTCGCTCCCTTGTGATCTCGTGTAGGTCGTTTCCCCTCTCTTGAGCGAAGCAATAGCCGCATCAACGACGGGAGTAGGCGTGTCAAAATCTGGCTGCCCAACAGTAAACCGGATTACATCAGGGGACGGGGGCGTCATGAATGCAGCAAACCCTCTTCCGATTTGAGAAAAAGCAGAATTTAGATTTGGCAAATTGATTCCTCGCTCGATGAATAGGGCTATTCAACACTCCAACGAATAAGCCATCGAATATCAAGACTGCGCGTAATTTTAGGTAGAGAGCGCTCTTTTACAGAAGGAGCACGGACTGGGATTTGAACCCAGGTAAGAGGATTTGCAATCCCCGACGTAACCGCTCCGACATCCGTGCAGCAACCGTTCCAGCAAGAAGTTATATTTCAACGCGTCCTACTAAACACACTTATGTTGAACCGGGATTCCCAGTTGACATGGTCCAGGCAAGAGGTCCCGGATGGTTGCCGAGCGAGGCGTACTATCAATGCAGATATGCGGTCTTACGTCAGCCGCTTGGTTTCGCTCGAGGGGCGGAACTTCTCGCAGACGATGTTGATGCGCTTCATGCATATGTAGAAGATGAACATGAGGCTATTGTATGCGTTGGAAGAGCCCATCTTATCAGCGATGAAAGCGATGGTTCACAATCAGACTTCCCAGGAGCAAGTGGGCCAAAGACTCCTGCTTTCAGCCCTTTATCGGAAAATAAAAACAGACCTGCAATCCAAATTCGGCAAATGGGGACGGTCCAATCCGCTCGTCGAAGGGGACTCGCTGCCAAGGTACTGCATACTCTTGAAGAAAAAGCAAAGGAGGTCTTTTCAGCTAAAATTGGGTTACTTCAAGCTAGGAAGGAAGCAATTCAATTCTATGAATCGGCTGGTTGGACCGTTATCGATCAGCCATATTCGATTCCAAATGTAGGGCCGCATCGCTCAATGATGAAAGTTCTTTAATTGTACAATCACCCAGAGAGCCATTGAATCTTTACAAACGGTTGGCTGAAAGATAGATTGTCTGAGATGATATATTGAATCAACTCTGCGAAAGAAACAAGAACGATTCTTATTATATTTGATTCACGAGGTCGATACAATGCAAAGTAATTCCGCCAGTAAAACTGAAGTTAAGAAACGCATAGAACGCTATTTAGAGGCTCTAAAGGCTGTTAGCCAACAGGATCCCGACTCGTTCGCGGAAATTGCGCCTGAGCTGATACAACGTAGCACATTGAATTGGAGAGGATCTGACCCCTTCTTTGCGAATTCATTGAATGAATGGTTGAACATCGATATGATGTGGACTCCATTTACCGACATTATCCCCAAAGATGCCCACATTACAAAACGCATAGAAGATGATGCATTTGACATAAAAATGTACAGCGGAGCCATTAAATCTCTCCTCCAGGCCCTCGAAGAACGATTTCCAATTGATTACAATCAATGGGACGCAACGATTCGAAACCAGTTCGTAATCTTGGGAATGATCGCAATGGGAGGCGAAAAAGGAGAGTACCAGGGGCGTCTTGTAAATCGCTTAGGCCTTGGCTCTGGCGAAGTGAGGCTGAAAGGATCCAATGTAATCCGTGCAGCTAAAATTGCTCTCGCGCGTCTGGCAAAGGACAACAAAGCCGATCTCTTCGCAAAAGCAACAGGTAACGGAGTGGAACGTGTCCATCGCATTGAAAATGCAAAACTTGCTGAGAGTATTGAGAGGTATGTGCTATCACACCCAGCAGCACTTCTTCTCCCTCCATCTCGCGATTAAGCCATTAGACGTTGGTTTCATATACTCTCGACATTAAAGGATAGGTAGAGGGGACGTTGGGTTCCCTAAGAAATACCCGTGAAAAGCGATGAATTTGGAGGACAAACCGAACTATCTAAGAGAAGCAAAAGTGACACACTGCGACGAACATTATATGTTTCGTTGGGCAAACTGCCATGCTTCTCTACCCTCCGCCCACCTACAAACAATGCGAAAGCCTTGTGCATCTCCTGAAGTTAATCGGCTCCCATGTGATTCGATCCACTCAGAAAGAGAGGACAGCGGGTTCTCTGTGTAAAACACAACAAAAATAACGGAAGTGAAAAATTATGAACACAAAAACGAAGACAAAGACAATGAGCATGCTTTTGGCATTCCTTCTCGCTCTATCAGCAGCATCTGCTGTAAGCGGTGATGGATCCGACCCTTTGGACCCCAATGATGGTGGTGCAGACTGGGACGGCGATGGTTTAACCAACGCCGAGGAACAAGCTGAAGGTACAAACATGAACAACGCGGACAGCGATGGCGATGGACTACCTGATGGATGGGAGGTCAGCAATGGCCTTAACCCAACCAACGGCGGTGACGGCAATGCGGACTCTGACAATGATGGTTTAACCAACACTCAAGAGTACCAAATGGGTACAAACCCAAACAATGCCGATACTGACGGTGACGGAAAGGCCGACAACGTCGATTCGTTCCCGACCGACCCTAACGACGGAGAATACTCCGACTCTGACGGTGACGGTATCCCAGATGCATACGACCCAGACTTCCAGGAGTCTCAGGCCGGATCTGGTGATGGTGACACTGAAGGTGGCGGCGAATCCGACGACCAAGGTCAAGGACAAGGTCAAGGACAAGGTCAAGGACAAGGTCAAGGGCAAGGTCAAGGACAAGGTCAAGGACAGGGTCAAGGACAAGGTCAAGGACAAGGTCAAGGACAAGGTCAAGGACAAGGTCAAG